>OJPW01000006.1_pt1 | contig 324757 bp, 241 predicted proteins | sample 1598571 | NCBI WGS metagenome assembly OJPW01 (sample SAMN03922493, study PRJEB24848) | human gut metagenome | isolation source: stool sample | host: Homo sapiens | place: Germany | collected 2011-05
AACCCGCTGAACAACAACAATCGCGCCAACGGCTTCAGCGTGCGTTGCGTCCAAGGAAAGTAGCGAGCGAGCGTTAGCGAGACGAGCGTATTCGATTGATTCGATTATTTGGCCGGAGCGCTGGAGCGCTCCGGCCTTTTTTACCGCCGAAGGCGGTAATTTTTTTTGATTTTTTTTACCGTTTGGGAAAAAAACATTTTTGCCGGCAAATCGCTCGGAAAATTCAATAAAATCGAGAAAAATTCTACTTTTACATTATAAAATTTGCTGCCAGATGAGGATTTTTGAAGAGATCGCCTCCAGGGAGGATGTTAACCGGGCAGAGATCGCGCTTTACCCGGAAGGACTTTTCTACAAGGCCTACGAGAGGTCGGCCTTCGCTTTCGTCACTCGGATCTCGGCGTTCAAACCTTCCAAGAAACGGATCAAGTACCTCGGCCGCGACATCGTGTCGATCGGCTTTCCGGCCGGTTATCTGACTCGTTATTTCCCGGCTCCGCCGCAAGCTCTTTCCGACGGGCGGCTGGTCATTCCGCTGGACGAGGCGATCGACGCGGCCGCTTTCGAGGCTTGGAAGAGCTCGCTGCCGCTCAAGGAACCCAAGGGCCGGACCGTCCCGGCAGCAGAAGCCGGTCTCGCTGAGTTGCATGGAGCCCCTTGCCCGGTCGCCGGGTCGCCGCAGTCGCTGCAGGCCGGACTGCCGAAAGGTGCGGGGGAGGCCTCGGCGGAGCGGATCGTCCGGATGATCCGCGATTTCCGGCTCGAATCGGCTACTCCGGTGCAGTGCGTTATGTTCATTGCCGAGCTAAAGCAGAGAATCGATGGCGATTTATGATAACCTGCCGGTCTTCAAGCAGGCTTACGACCTGCTGCTGCAAATTCTCCGCTTCACCTCCTCCGTGCAGCGCGACTTTCGTTATACGGTGGGCGAGACGCTCAAGAAGGATGTGATCGAGCTGTGTCTGTGCATCTACCGGGCCAATGCGTCGGTCGAGAAGCTGCCGCAGATCGAGGCGGCACGCGAGCGGATGGTATCGATCAAACTGATGGTGCGCGTGCTCCACGACATGAAGCAGATTTCGACCAAGCAGTTCGCGCTGACCTGCGAGCGGATGGAGTCTGTCTCCAAACAGCTGGCGGCATGGCAGAAGTACATGGCTAAGGACAAGAGCGCGGGGGGCCGGCGGGAAAAGCCTGCCGAAGTCTCTCTGATAAAATGAATATGGACAGAATGATTATGGTGAACGTCGAGGACGGTTCCGATGGACCCGGAGTGCCGGCGGGTCAAGGCTCCCGGCAGAGCGGTTCGTAGATCCAGCAATCCGCTGGCGGCGTAAGGACGCACCAGGAATATTACCGGCGTGCGGTGCCGTCAGTTATCCATTCCAGTCTGTCCCGGGGTCGGGTCGTTGCCCCCCTCCGGGCCATTCATCCCAGCGATTGCTGAGGTTTCCCTGCTGCGGGCCTGCGCAACAACAATAGCGGCGAGTTGGCCAACACGAGCTCCAACGGCTACTATTGGTCCTCGTCGCCGAACTACGGAGGCAACAACAACGCGGGCAACCTCAACTTCAACTCGGGCAACGTCAACCCGCTGAACAACAACAATCGCGCCAACGGCTTCAGCGTGCGTTGCGTCCAAGCATCTGCAAGACCGTCCTTGCGTTCACCTATTTTACCCGACATGCCCGACGAAAAACTGCTGGCGGACGTTTTCTCCGCCTATTACGATGCCCGGCGCAACAAGCGGAACACTTATAGCCAGCTCCGCTTCGAAATGAACCTCGAGGAGAATCTCGTCGAGCTCTACCGCGAGATCGACGAGAGACGCTATCGGGTGGGGCGCAGCATGTGCTTCATTACCGACATCCCGGTCAAGCGCGAGATTTTCGCCGCCGACTTCCGCGACCGGGTAGTGCATCACCTGCTGTTCAACTATATAGCTCCGATGCTCGAGCGCACCTTTATCGCCGACAGCTACTCCTGCCGCAAGGGCATGGGGACCCTTTACGGCATCCGGCGGCTGGAGAGGCACATCCGCTCGTGCTCGGACAACTTTCGCAGGGAGTGCTACGTGCTCAAGCTCGACATTCGGGGCTATTTCATGAATATCGACAGGCGGAAGCTCTACGGGATGCTCGTGGACACGTTCGCGCGCTTCGCGCGAAGACCGGCCCGGGACGGCAAGACGTGGGAGCAGTTGCTCGACTACGGTCTGATCCGCTACCTGACGCGCGAAATCGTTTTCAACGATCCGACGTGCAACTGTTACGTCCGGGGTCGACGCAGCCAGTGGGAAGGGCTGCCTCCCTCGAAAAGCCTGTTTCACACGCCGGAAGGGTGCGGGCTGCCGATCGGCAACCTGACTTCGCAGCTGTTCAGCAACGTCTACCTTTCCAAGCTGGACGATTTCGTCAAGCGCTCGCTGGGCGAAAGACACTACGGCCGCTATGTGGACGATTTCTTCATAGTCGGCAACGACAGGCTTCGCCTGCTGCGACTGATACCCGTCATCCGGGACTTTCTCAAGAACGAACTGGGACTTTCGCTGCATCCCGACAAGATGCACTTGCAGGAGGCCGTCAAGGGAATCAACTTTCTGGGCGCGGTGGTCAAGCCCTACCGCCGCTATTTGCTCGACAAGACCAAACGCCGCGTCAACCTTCAGGTGCGTTGCGCGGTGTGTCAGCCCGTGCGGCAAATGACCTCTACGCTCAACTCCTACCTCGGCTACATGCGCCATCTCAACTGCAGAAATTTCACCCGGAAACTGGTCGAACGCAATCCCGGTCTCTGCGAACGGGGACGTTTCGCTGCGGACTATCTGAAATTTATCCCTTATAAGCGTTCGCCGGGCGATGACAGGCGCGGAGAGGTGGCTGGGGCCGAATCCCGAGGCGGACTGCAGGGGCGGGACGCGAACCCGACGGAAGTCGGCATACCGGTCTCCGCCGGCTTCCCCTGAGACCGGGGCGGATTATTCTTCTGTCCGCTCGTAGACGAACTTGGGTATCGCCGCAGCTTCGCGGACCCGTGCGGCAGGTTTCGGCACGACGAGATCCATGCGCGGGACGCGGGTGAAACATTGTGATGCTTGCGGGTTTTCCCGCGTCGGTATCCCGTTGGCGCGGGTTGAGACGGTAAGGACGGCAGTCCGCCGTGAACTCGGCCTCGTGCTCGTCGTCCGTGCGGGAGCGGTCGATTTGATGCGATATTTCGTAAAATTATATGCTGTCCGTGTCGGTTTGATAATTTTTGCCGGAATATGGTTGCGATTTCGTGACTCGCACTGGTCTGGATTATACTCGTTGGACCTTGTTGATTTCTTAATAGACAAATCTGAGAACGGCAATCGTTTCCGACGACCTTTTCAAAACGCGAAATGTCGCGAAAATGGCTTTTATATATCCTGTGCTGAATATTAGGCGGATATGTTTTGTCCGTTTCAAATTTTCCGTAGGAAAATCCTTGTCCCGACCCGAAGGAGTATGACGGTCTCACACAATAGGAATGACCGTCCGAGAGGTGTTTTTCTCCTATAAGGTGAACGGGGTATTTATTCCGATATCTCCTCTATGTCCTGTTCTTGTTCCCGTTAAGATTGGGCCTGTATGTTCTGAATGGTTGCCAAAGTATTTTTGGACCGCCGCCGTTTTTCACAAGAATGAATACCCGGCCGTGTAAGCGCAACTTGTTTTTTGTCGTGGCCTCTCCGAAACGAAGCGATCTAGCCGAGGCATTCGAAAATACGGGCTGGGGATCGTATCCGGATCGGCGCGAGGGCCGGTCCCGGTCGCAAGCGGGCTCGTTCGGCGGACGATATGGGGGCGGAAGCTCGCCGATCAACGGGAATGCGGGATAAGGTCAGTCGATATAGGTCAGATCGACGAATTTGCCGCGCTGCCTGCGCTCCTCGATCAGTCGTTTCAATTGTTTCTGACGTTTCGGAGCGATCCAGCGGCGCGCGAAAATATTCGGAATGGCGACCCCGACAGCGATGCAGAGAATAATGAGAGAAGCCTGAATGGCATTGTTCATCGCGATGGTCACTTCGCCTACGACGCCGCTCATGTCGATGAAGGCGAAGAGCGCCCGATACACCAGTACGCCCGGAATCATCGGAATGACGCTCGGAATCGAGAGACAGTGATGGGGGGTATGAAACCAGTGAACGGCCCTCGTAACGATTATGCTGATCAGGGCGGACCCGACCAGAGACCCGATTACCGGCCCCCAGTCCAGACCGATGTTATGATTGCTGGGCCCGAGATTGACGAAGTTCCGGGTACAGACGGCGATGATGCCTCCGACGGCTACGACCCAGAGCAGGCGGCGCGGAATGTTGAAAATCATGGAGAATCCGACGGCCGATATGGCCGCGGCGACGGCGAACTCGAGATAGGTGTGATGGGGCGTCATGCTCAGGTCCTTCACGAAATTGTCGATGCCGCAGACATGGACGGCCAAGGCGATGCCGAACGCCATGGCGACGACGATCAGCAGCGTATTGACGGCTCTCGTAATGCCTATCTGTACATAGCTGTCGAGCATGTCGCTGACGAAGTTGATCAGCGGGACTCCCGGCACGATGAAAAGGGCGCAGGCCATCAACGGATGCCACGGCGTGTCGGAGTGGAACAGCGTATGAAGAGGGGCGGGCAGATCGAGCGTCGAGATAAAGGCGGAAGCCCATGCCAGCAAAGTGGAAACGAATGCGGCGACGGCGATGTTCATATAATGATTGGAACCCAGTTCGTTGAGTACGGCCCGCAGGCGGAATCCGAGAATGGCTGCAATGGAAGCATAGAGGAATGCCGGCCAGTCGCAACCGAACTGGATGCAGAATCCGCCGCAGGCAAACCCGGCACCGACCGCTACTTGCCAAGAGGTGTAATTGCGTTTCCTGCTCCGGATGTTTTCCAGCTCTTCCTCGTATCTTTCCAGCGAATAGTCTTCCCGGATCGCCCGCCATGAAAGTTTGCTGACGGCCGAAATGGCCGTCATGTTGATCCCGTGTTTCTCGCAGCGCTGGAACTTGGAGAACGAGTGCTCGCTGTCGCTCAGGTTGACCATGAGCATGTTGTAGTTGATATAGATGTGCAGATGCTCGTCCGGCAACCCCAAGTAGGCGGCCGTGCGTTTCATATTGCGCATGATGCGGCTCGTGTCCGCTGCGCTTTCCATCAGCAATTTACCCGTGCGCAGCAGCAGATCGAGCTTCCGTAACAGAAGTTTTTCCGAGTGTTGCGTCTTCTCCATAGTCGTTGTTTCCATTGAGAGTGAGCAAAAAACGTATGTCGGTCCGTGACGGTCGGCCGTCGGCGAGAGGCCATGCCTCGGAAAGCGGCGTCGTGCGGCGGCGAACCTCTCCGCGGTCTGTTCCTTTCGCGGACTTCCCGTTTTTTATCGAACTAAAAAACGGTCGCATGCCGTTCCCCTCCTATGCCTTCGGGCGAGAACGGCCTTTCGGTGAATCGGCAGGTTTTCCGGCCGGACTCTTTTCTCGAAGCCTTCCCTGTCTCGGGGCCGGCGGCAATCCGATTGATCTCGAGACATTGAACGGAACTTCGCGGCGGCGGGACTTTCCGGGACTTCCTCCGCCGATGCCCTTTTCATCCGGACGACGGAGAAATGTTCCCGAAACCGATCCGGCCGCAAAGATATTAAGATTCGGATTATTCGCATCCGGGTTAGGGCAAAATCTTATACTTCGACAGACGACTGCCTGCCTGTCGGGTTTCCGGTAGTAAGAACGTTTGATCGGACGGCGAATACGGGTGAAAATATCCGATGATTTCAGTCCGGGCGATAGAGATCGACCTGTATTGCTGCAATACTTACATGATATTTCGATTTTCTGTAGTCCTCGTATTTACATGGCTCCGGAAAAGTGATTTCTTTTTTAAGCAGGCCTCCAAACGAGGCCTGCTTTTCTATATTCAGATGCAAATGGTAACTTAAGACAATTAGTTACAGTTATTTCCTTCTTACCATCCCAGCCACCCCTTTCTCCGTCTTGACGAGCTCGTACCGGTCGAACTGCTCGTACAGCTCTCCGAGCGTTTTGCGGCCGTAGCGCTTGATACGGTACTTGGGCATCAGCTTCTTGAGCGCCGTTCCGACCTGCGAGAACGGCGCCTCGTCTTTCCCTGCGGCGGCCGTCTCGAACGCCTTCTCGAACAGAGGCATGTCTCGGCGGATAAAGTGCTCCGGCGTGCTCGGCAGCAGCTCCGGCTCGACTCCTTGCTGCTGCCCGGCATAGCGGCACTCCCGGCACGAGGCGATCGGCACTTCCGGCGTCTTGCCCTTTCCGTAGCCGGGCACCGTGAGTCCGGCTACGCGTATGCGCCGGGCCGGCATCCTACAGTCTCCGTCGCTGGCGGCAATATAAAAACAGTCTATTTTCCCCTCGTGCAGAATATCCATCGCGTCGATGACAAGCGCCATCTCGGTCGTGTTCTTGTCCGCCGTGTGCACGAGCCTTCACCGGTCGGAACGAGTGCGCTTGGGCTTCCTCTTCCCGTTGGGCTCGCGTCCGTCGGGTCCAAAGCCTTGGCTATCCTGCGCTCGGTTATCGTATGATAAGGGGGATTCTGAGTAGGATTGCCTTTAAAAAAATAGGATGGCTGCAATTTTCGGTAAATAATTCTACCACTGCAATTTAGTAGTATTTACCGGAAAGTAATAAAGCGTTAAAACCGCACGAAAAGGCATAGTTCGGAAGGAGTTGCGTTACCAAATCGTTACCGCACCCTCTTTCCGGATTTTGCTTTTAAAGCACTGGTTTCCCGTTTCTTGCACCGGATTTCATAACCTCGGATAACTCTAAGTCATGTATCATTGCAAAAAGTTTTTAGAGTTATGGCAAGAAGCACTTTTAAGATCCTGTTCTATCTGAAACGACAGGCCGAGCAGAACGGCAAAGCGCCCATCATGGGACGTATCACTATCAACGGTACGATCTCGCAGTTCAGTTGTAAAATGTCCATATCCCCAAAGTTATGGGATACCAAAGCCAATAAAGCCTCCGGCAAGAGCGTCGTCGCCCAGCGCATCAATGAGAAGCTGGAGAATATCAAGACCAATATCGGAAAGCAGTACCAGCGCATCTGCGACCGTGACAGTTATGTCACTGCCGAGAAAGTCAAGAATGCATGGTTGGGATTCGGGGACGGCTACCAGCTCCTTCTGCAAACGTTCGACGCTTACCTGGCCGAGTTCGCCGAGAAGCGCGTAGGCAAAGACCGTTCGGCGGGGACACTCGAAAATTACACCCGTGCCCGCCGCTACCTGGCCGCATTCCTGCAATACGAATACAAACTGGAGGATATACCGTTCAGGGAATTAAAACGGGAGTTTATCGAGAAGTACGTGGTTTACCTCTCTACCGTCCGGGGTATGCTCCCCGGCAGTATCCATACTCCGGTCAAGAAACTGAAGCTGATGAGCTATACGGCTTTCCGGAACGGTTGGATCGCTTCCGATCCTTTCGCCGGGTTCCGCATCAACGTAACCTACCGTGACCGCCGCTTCCTTTCGGAATCGGAACTACGTGCCGTAATGAACGTTTGTGTCCCCAATTATAAAACGGCTATCGTCAAAGATATCTTCGTGTTCTGCTGCTTCACGGGCCTGTCCTATGCAGACGTAAAGAAACTGACCCATGACGATATTCACACGGACGAACGGGGCGATATGTGGATTATCGATAAGCGGCAGAAAACGGGTACGCAGTTTAGGGTTAAACTGCTGCCCATCGCCAAGCAACTCGTCGAACGTTACAGCCGCCTGAGATACCCCGGCAATAAAGTGTTCCCGGTGAAAGACCGTGATTCGATGAATATGTCGCTACGCCATGTGGCGCGTCATGCCGGACTGTCGTTCAATCCCACGATCCATGAAGCGCGGCACACGTTTTCGACCACGGTGACGCTATCTCAGGGCGTACCGCTGGAGACGGTCAGCAAGATGTTAGGCCACAAGCATATCACGACCACACAGATTTATGCCAAGATCACCAACGACAAGATTAGTAAAGATATGGATGTTCTGAGCGAGAAGATAGCAGATAAGTTCAGGATAGCTCGATAAGCTTCGGCACGGACTTTCTACATAGAATCCTAACTGAGAATAAGGCATAGATAAAATGTGTGTTGTTTAAATACATATATATTGTTTTTTCTTTAGAATAAAGTTACCAGTAAAAATCTTTAATCTGCGCTTTTATGAACATCTTAAAGATCAATGGTGTAATTTGACAGAAAAGTTAATTTTTGTATTGATTTATGGAGATGGTTATATGTGAAATAGAATTATTTAATTAAATTTAATGCATTAATATAAATACATTTAACATTAAAGTACATGTGGAAAGACTGCGAAACTAATATTGATTTACTAGATTTTGACTATTTAATAAACATCACAGAACAAATAATCTTGAATACCTCATTGTCTCCTTCCACTATCGGGATATACGGAGATTGGGGAAGTGGTAAGTCCAGTCTCATGGATATGGTGAAATGCAGTCTTGAAGCAAAAAAGGACTCCAAGATATTATGTATTAAGTTTAATGGGTGGTTGTTTGAAGGCTATGAAGATGCAAAAACGGCCTTATTAGGGACAATTCTAGATGAGGTTCAGAAGAAAAGAACACTTTCAGCGAAAGCAAAGAAAAAAATAGCTCAATTATTTAAAAGCATAGACTACTTTAAGTTAGCCAGCAAAGGAATTAAATATGGTGCAGATTTTTTATTGACAGGGGGAATTGGAACTATAGCTGACATATCTATCGGAACAGTTACTAAAGTTCTGGGGACGGCTATTGCCGGAGCAAAAGAAGATGAAATCAAATCGGCATTGGAAGCATCTCTAAAGAATAAAAATATTCGGGAAGATCTTAAGAACTTTCATGAGGATTTTGCAGAATTGCTTAAAGAAACAAAGATTGAGCATCTAGTCATTTTTATAGATGAATTAGATAGATGTTCACACGATACAATTCTGGAATCGCTCGAGGCTATTCGTTTATTTGTATTTGCCCAAGGAACATCGTTCGTTATCGGTGCCGATGAGCGGCAAATCCAATATGCCGTAAAGAAGAAATATCCAGAAATAAAAGGGAATAGGATAGACATAAGTAAGGAGTATCTGGAAAAGTTGATTCAATATCCCATCCGTATTCCGCAATTAGGAAGAAAAGAGGTTCAACAATATATTACATGTCTTTTTCTAGAATCTGAATTGTCAAAAGAGGAATTTGCTGAGATCACCCGAATAATTCAAGAAGGTAAGGTTGAGAATTTTTTAACGTTTGAATTAACATATGATTATATAAAAAGGAAAAATGTCGAATTAGCCGAAAAAATTAAAGACACATTATTCTTATCCAACCAATTGTCATCTGTCTTATCAAGAGAACTTAACGGCAATCCTAGACATTGTAAGAGATTTCTAAATGCGTTGTCTCTTAGAATGAGCATGGCAGAGATCAAAGGAATTTCTCTCAACAGAAAAGTACTTGCAAAGCTTATGCTATTAGAATATTTCAAAGATGGATTTTATAGAGCTCTCGCTGGTGCTCCGGATAACACTGATCTCAAATTAATGGAAGAGGGAAATAAGAATGCTCTAACTCTTTTCCAAATATGGAAAGACGATGAATGGATAGATAATTGGCTCAAAATCGATCCCCAACTGATGGATATAGATCTAAAACCCTATTTTTATTTTGCCCGAGAAAGTTTACGAAGTGGTATCATCTCAGGAAATATATCCCTTAGTCCTGTAGCAGAAGAGGTTTTAGAATTGTTGGTTGAAGGTAGTGATTCATCACTCAATTCTGCTATTGAGAAATCTAATGCCATATCTGATGGAGAGAGCAAAACGATCGAAAGAGAGTTATTTACCCGAATATCTTCGGTGACAGATATACCTAGGAATTTGTTTTCTGGTTATCTCAGATTTGTGGCGGAGAAAGAATGTTTATTAGCCGATGCAATCAATAATATAGAAAGTCTGCCTGTGAGTTCCATAAAAGTCAGTTTTATCCCCCATTTTGATCATTTATTAGGCAAGTTGCCTGATAAGACAAAATTAATTAACATTCTTAATAAATGGGCTGAAGATGATCCTAAACTGGCTACTCCGGTTGCATATGTTACTGATGCAAAAAGAATGTCTAAAAAGAAATAATTATGGGAACCTCAAGTTTTCATTACGGCCCTAAAAGGTCACCGCTATTACCGGATGATTTCGATGATCCTGGGTCTGGTGGTTCAGATTCTCCATTGCTACCTCCTGAACAATTACCTGATGCTCCTCCACAAGAAGGAGATTCTTTAATTGAATACCAACCCGATATTAGCTGGGGCGGCGCTAAGCGTACAATGGGACGATTTGCTTCAGGTAACTTGAATGGTGGTGCAAGGAAAGTCGCATCAGCATATGTAAAAGCAGCTGGGGGCGCTCGAAATGCAAAAAATGCTTCTAGGTCGGGTATTAAAACGGCTCGAAATATTATATCGTTCTTTGGTGGTATTTCCAGTACGAATGTAAGGACGACTCTTCAGAATAATGATATTCAATATGAAGGGCGTAGTTCTTCTGAAGTCTTTGATAATATCATAAATGTTATTGCTCCCACAGGAAGTACACGCGAAGAAGCTATATCTCGCAAAGCAGTTATTGAAACTTTTGCAGAGTTATTCTCAACAGATGGTTTTGACATAGATTCGTTAGACTCTTTTAATGGAGATACACTGAAAAGTATGCTCCAGATATATATTGGTAAATATATTTATATTTCGATTATTGATGCTATGGGATACAGCATATTAAAGAATAGCAGCAATAACCCTGACCGAGTAATTCGAATAGAAACAGAGATGCGGGATTATATTAAGTCGGTCGTCGATATGCAATTTCGAGATAAATCGTTCAGTAATGTAGATCGATTATCAACAAATGAGATAACCGATATTACCAAAGATTTATTCCAACATTGTTTTCAAGTTTTAGAAGCACAGCTATGAAAGAGATAATATGTAAATTAAATCCATCAGACGACTTTACTGTTCCATCTGCTTTTAGGTCCATAAACCTAACTGAGAAAACTGATTATTTTTATAACTTTTGGGATGACCAGAAGCGGAAACTATATCAAGTGGCAGAACCATTTACTCGGAGCGCCGTTGATCTGTTTAATATATCTTTGATGGTATATTATGCAGACAGGATGGTATTAAGGGGAAATGAAGCTGACGGATGGACAAGAAGCATTAAAATATATATGCCTGTTCTTGAACTTGATATATGGAACGGCAATAAACACCTTCTAGAAGAAATGCTATCATTCTTAAGTGGCGATTTATGGAAGTTTGAGTTCCGAACACGATCTTTGAATGAAATTGAAGAGAAGGCCTCTAAAGGAATTCAAAGGCAACGCCAGAAATTTAATCCTGACGCTATTTGCATGTTGTCTGGCGGCCTTGATTCTTTCATCGGTGCAATTGATTTACTTGAATCATCGAAAAATGTTTGTTTTGTAAGTCATTATGGAGGAGGTAAAGGCGTTAAAGAATATCAAAATCAAATAATAGACAAATTAATTAATGAGTATTCGTTAAGTGCATATAATTTTTTCGGCTTTCATGCTGCGCCAGTAAAAAAAGATAAGAGCACGCCGGTGGAACAAACAACTAGGACGCGGTCTTTTATGTTTTTTGCTCATGCTATTATTTTAGGATCGGGGATGAACAAAGAAATAAAATTATATATTCCTGAAAATGGTCTTATTTCTCTCAATGTTCCAATGAACACAACTAGATTAGGAAGTAGTAGTACAAGAACGACGCATCCATTTTACATGGGGCGCTTGCAAGAACTTTTGAATAACATTGGCTTAAGAACAACTCTCGTGAATCCATATCAATTCAAAACCAAAGGTGAAATGATTGTTGAATGTAGAAATCATCAATTCTTGGTTAATCATATTTCGACAACCATGTCTTGTTCTCATCCAGATCCTCGATGGGAGGGATATACTTCAGCATCGCATTGTGGAACATGCCTGCCATGCGTAATAAGACGGGCGTCAATACTAAAAGCGAATGTTACTGACCAATCTACATATAGAGATCCAAACTTCCAACATGGCCACCAGGCACAAATGGAGCTGTTATCTTACAAAGTTGGGCTGAAAGATTTTGAAAATGACGTGATTAGTCATGAGTTAAAGATACAATTAGCTGGTCCAATAAAGAATAACATTTCAGAATTTGCGGCGGTTTATGCTCGAGGGATGAACGAACTTAAATCTCTTATTCAGAATTATTAATGAGCCATTTATACGACACCCATCTGCATCTAGATCTCTTTCCTCAAATGGATAAGATTATTGAGACGATAACACGAGATAAGATATATACCCTTGGCGTAACAAATCTTCCTCCATTATATTTAAAATTAAGAGATAAGATAAATAATAAGTATATAAGGATCGCTTTAGGTTTCCATCCTGAACTTTTGAATCAATATAAACACTACATTCCTGTAATGTGGGAATTATTGCCCGATTGTAAATATATTGGAGAAGTAGGATTAGATTATAAATCTGGAGAAAATAGGGCTTTACAAAAATCGTTTTTTGAAGAACTTATACATAAGTGTGACGCTCTTCAAGATAGGATTCTTTCAGTACATACCCGTAATAGTGCTGAGGATGCTATTTCCATAATTGGAAACCATTTCAGAGGAAGTATTATTTTGCATTGGTTCTCGGGAAAACAAACAGATTTAAGCAGGGCAATAAATCAAGGAAATTATTTTTCAATAAATTATGCAATGTGTATTTCAAAAAAAGGAGAGGAATTGATATTAAGAGTTCCCAAAGAACGTATTCTACTTGAGACCGATGCGCCTTTTGTACGATATAATAATTCCAATTTCACACCTCAATATATTCCTGAGATTATTCATGCAATTAGTAGGACCTGGGGAGATGATTTTGAACGAACTAAAGATCAACTCTGGGCTAATTTTAAGAAATTATTACAAAATACGTCAAGTACTGATTCTGATTAACTGTTAATCAATAAAAACTTGATATGTTGACTTTTACCTTTATGGATAACCTGAATAAATTTTCGATGTTTTGCGTATATGGAATGTAGATGATCTACTTGTCAATGGACTTTTTAGATTTATTCTCGATGTATAAATTAGGTATTTTGAATGAATATATATGGCCACCTTCAAACAAAAGATCATACTGGTTTACGATAAAACATCCGACAGGTTTAAGGATAAATCCGATGAAATAACATCGTTCCGGACCGAAGCGGATTATGTCTTTATAACCTATAAAAACAGCGATAGAGAGTATCGGTATAATCCGGAAAATGTTTTCACTCTACATTTACGGGAAACGATTGACCACATTAATTACGATATTTACATAGACAATGAACTACAATCCGGTGTCACAGCGATCGGACATTACGGCAGCCATTATTCCATCCTGAGAGAAGGTTGCCATACACCCCAATATATTGCTGGCCCCCGTCTCCTGTTGAAATCAAGCATGGCAAAATCTGTTCTGACCTATATGTTTAAGGTCGCTCAATGCGTAGATAAAGAACAGCCTAAAAAAGACGAAACAGGGAAGGCATTTTCTCTCTCATCCCAGTTCAAAAAGATCATCCGAGCAAAAGACAGCATCTTGGACGCTTATCTGAATAAAACTCCTATCCAAACTCGAACAGTACCGGAAACACTAATTTATCCTTTCGATGTAAACACCAGTCAGAAAGAGGCCATCAAAAATGCGTTAAGCCATAACATAAGCATCATACAGGGCCCGCCGGGAACCGGGAAAACTCAAAGTATCTTGAATCTTATTGCCAATCTGGTATATCAGGGCAAATCGGTCGGGATCGTTTCCAATAACAATTCCGCCATCGAAAATGTGAAATATAAATTGGACAAAGCCGGATACGGGTTCCTGATCGCCCATCTGGGAAAAAAAGATAATCGAATAAAATTTTTTGACACGCTCTTACCCGACTATAAGCCGGATACCGCATGGCGGCAAAAAGAGAAAACGATAAAAGCCAGTATTGAAAGATTATCCCGGATCGACCGGAAGACGGATGCCCTGTTCGTAGTCCAAGGAGAGCTGGCGAGCCTGCAGGAAACATTGCCACGGCTAAAACGCGAAAGGGAGATTTTCCATAAAACATTCGGTGAGCGTTCTCTGCCGGAAGAATATGCAAAACTTCTGACCTGGAACAGCGATAAACTGATTGCCTTCAAAACGGTGATCAGTAATTTCGCGGAGAAAGTCCCCTTGTCGAAATTGCCGTTTTATTTCTCCTGCTGTTTCCGGTTCGGACGAGTATTTACCCGCTCGATGAAAGCCGAAGGTGAAGACTTATGCCTGGCGCTGGACAGCCTGATCTACAATAAAAGAATCGAAGAGATGGAGAGACGGATTCCGAAGATAGAATCAGTGCTGAAAGAAAAGGATCTTAATGCACTATTGCGTACCTGCTCGGAATTATCTGCCGTAATCTTTAAACACGCACTTTACCGGCGGTATTCGTCTCAGAAAAATACGGAATTCACACAAAGCAACTACCAGACAACGAAATTCGCCGAATTTATCGGGAGGTTTCCCGTCATACTCAGCACAACGCACTCCATATTAAGTAGTATATCCAATCCGTTGGACTACCTGATTATCGATGAGTCTTCACAGGTCGATGTCGTTACCGCTTCCCTTGCCTTCTCTGCTTGCCGTAACATCGTTATTGTCGGGGATGAGCAGCAGTTGCCGCATATCGTTACCGATTCGGTCAAAAAGGAAGCGAATGAATTGTCGGCACATTACAGAATAGCGCCAGAATATGATTATGTCAGGAACAATATCATAGCGTCCCTCCGAAGCCTTTATCATGACACGATACCGACGACGCTGTTAAGGGAGCACTACCGGTGCGATCCCCTGATAATCGGCTTCTGTAATCAAAAATACTATCAGGGAAAACTTATCGTAATGAAAGAGAGGTCGGAGAGCGGTTACGACGAATCCGACTACCCGATAAGAATATTCCGGACCGAGGTAGGCGAACATGCGTACGGCAATCAAAACGACCGTCAGATCGCGGTGATTAGGAAAGAAGTATTGCCTCAATGCAGAGATGTTTCTCCTACAGAGATCGGAATTATCGCTCCCTACCGAAAACAGGCGGACGCAATTACCGATAAGGTTTGCAAGGATAGCGGTATGGAAGCCGATACTATTCATAAATTCCAGGGGCGAGAGAAAAAGAAGATCATATTCAGTACCGTTTCAAACCAAATCAATGACTTTATAGATCAGGCTGAAATAATCAACGTTGCGGTATCGAGGGCTATCGATCAGTTTATCATGGTAATGCCGCATTCATACGAATTGGTCCCCGGCAGTAATATCGGCGATTTGATCCGATATATAGAGCATTGGAATCCGTACGGGTCGGTATACAGTAACATCATATCCTATTTCGATTTGCTACACCCTGTCCATTCCAAAGTGTTGGATGAATTCGAGAAACGGATCAAAGGAAACTCGCGCTACCTCTCCGAAAATATCTGCGAAACATTGCTCAATGACATCCTTGCCGAGGAACCGAAATATTCCGGGTTTTATGTCAGGCACAATTATCCGCTCTACCTGTTGACGCCGAACAAAACAGGATTGACGCAGCGTGAGATCGATTTCTCCAACAACAGGCTCGCCCATGTGGATTTTCTAATTATCAACCGATGCGACAACTCTTATGTATTGGCCATAGAGGTAGACGGTTATATGTACCATTCCCACCTTGAACAAGAGGAACGGGATAAGATCAAAGACAAGGTCTTGGATTTGAACGGCATTGAGTTGCTTAGAATGAGTACGCGCGGTATAATGGAGAAAGACGCGATCAGAAGAAAATTGCAAGAACTTACTACTGTTTAAATGTGCGTATCACAAAGCTACAGTCAGTTGTCGTAAAAGTTCGATGTATCAATATGACCAGAACCGGATACTAAGATTGATTTGGTTGGAATAACGCTAAATTTCCCTCTCAAGATTATAAAGTTCGGTAAAGAGTATTTACCTTTGTGTCGTAACTCGCTGAATACAAATATATGAGAAACTTCTGGAACATCCCGTTGCCTGAATACTGGGGCGGTATTATTAAAATACCCCGGCCAGGGCGGTATGTTCGTATGCGTAGTTTCTGATAAAAATCATTCACGGCTATCATAGGGAGATACTGCTTTCAGAGCAGTATCTCTTTTTTATTGGCTATTGTTTACTATTCACTTATTACCCCCCCCAAAAAAAAATGAAACCGATTATTGAATGTGCGATTTCCTTGTACCGCACGATTGGAACAATCAAGCAGAAAATGAATTTATAACCCATGAAGTGGTCCGGCGAAGGTCGCTCCACAAACGAAAAAAGCAATATGAATAGGATATTTTTTACCGCCGACCTGCATTTCGGCCACCGGAACATACTCCGGTATCAAACGAACAGACCCTTTGCCGACCGGGACGACACGGCGGCGCACGATGCCTGGCTGCTCGACCTCTGGCGTTCGACCGTGGATAAGAAGGACATGGTCTATATCCTCGGCGATCTGACATTCTTCAAAAGCGAAGACGCCCGGCATCTTCTGGAAAAACTGCCCGGACGCAAATATCTCATAACCGGTAACCATGACGGCTCGATCAAAGCCTACCCGAACTATTTCCAGACCACGACACAAATACTCGACCTGACGGTTCGTCCGAGCATGTGCTCCTGGCTGACGGAGAACATGGTACTGAACCTGTGCCACTATCCGCTGCTGACCTGGAACCGCAAACCCCACGGCTCGGTCATGTTGCACGGACATTGCCACGGCAAGCTGGACGAGTACAACAACCTGTCACCCGACCTGAGGTTTGACGTGGGCATAGACGGCGAGTTGTCCCGCCGCTGCGGAGGATTTATCAGTGTCGAGGCCGTGTATGATGCGGCCATGGAAAAAACGAAAGGAGAATCCTTTGCCCAATATGCCAGGCAGAATTATCTGCCCGAATACAGATAGAATGGTATATTTTATAAATGGCTTCCGAAGGTAGCGACGAATCCGTTCTCCGGATTGCGGATCACATCACAGGTTCGGGAACCGGGCGCATGGAATTAGTCTGTAAATTGTAAATTCAGGGGCACACAGTAAAATCATATAATTTGGCTTTTCATATCGATAAAGATCCGGAAAGATTTGACAACGGGGAAAGAATCTATTTCCTTTGCAGTAAACACCTTATGAGATGAAAATATACGATTATTCAAAGCAATACGCATCATGTGCGGTATGCGGGGATATTCACAGCGAGTTCGATTTTCTGGCAGGGAAAATAAAGCGAATGGAGCTCCGCGACACGCTGGTTATCATAGCCGGAGACTGCGGCATCGGGTTCGATAAACCCGAATATTATCAACAGACGTACCAACGGATTGCAAAAACCTTAAAGAAGAACAATTGCGGGCTGCTTATGGTACGGGGTAACCACGACGACCCGGAGTATTTCGAGCGGGAGCTGATCTCTTTTCCCCGGATGAAAACCCTGCCCGATTATTCGGTGGTGCAGTTCAGGGACAGGACCATTCTGTGTGTTGGGGGCGCCATATCGATAGACCGCCGATACCGTATCGGTCAGATGCAGATCAACGAAATCAAGGGCCATTCGTCCCGGAAACTCTATTGGGAAAACGAAGCTCCACAATTCAGCGAACAGCAGATAGAGGCGATTAAAGAGCAAGGATTGCGCATCGACACGGTCGTTACCCATACTGCCCCCTCGTTCTGTTATCCCACGACCAAAAAGGGAATAGAGATGTGGATGGACTACGATCCGAATCTGGGCAGGGATATAGACGACGAACGTGCGACGATGGATAAAATTCATGACCGGCTGCTTGCGGACGGACATCCACTCGCCCAATGGTATTACGGACATTATCACAGTACCTACAGCGACCGGATCGGCGGGATCGCTTACTATATGCTCGATATCGGGCAGATCAGGGAAATATCGACATGCCGGTAAACTTTTCCAATGATCAATAAGAAATTAAACCGCCCGTATCCTTTTTTGTTAGGGTACGGGCGGATTTTTGTATTAAGCCTCATTTTCTGTTTCAATGGGTATAACTCAATTTGACTTACACGGTGAGGCCTGAGCGTTGTTTGTTTTGAACCCGATAGCGATAATCGTCTGAAGGCTGTAATGTTTGACCTCATGGTTGCCTTCGGTTTGAACTATCCGGAGTTTCCGGACAGTTGCCATAGAAGAACGACTCCTTTCGTCAATCTTCTGCGCCAGCCACTCCTTTTCGCATTAGAACGGTTCTTCGACATGGCGCATATTGTCGAGCAGGGTTTGGCGGATGCCGGAGTCGGGATAGATGATGTTGCGTCCGCCGATAACGGTGAAAGGGATCTGCCGACTGTCTCGTAAGTTCTGCAACGTGCGGGGCGAGATATGCAGGAAGGTGCACACTTCTTCTCCCGTAAGGTATCGTTCTTTCATAACCGAGGGGCGGTAGTTGTCGATGGCTTTCCGCAAAGCTTTCTCCGTTTCACTGATCTGCGAAAAGGCCTTCTTTACCTCTTCGCTTTCGCTGTTCAAAAAATCCCAAGACATGACCTACTTTCTTTTAATAGTTTTACTTTCGAGGTATTCTGCCACGTCGCTCTCCCGGTAGAAGAATTTACCGCCCACCGAAGTATAAGGCAGTAGCTTTTTATTGCGGTAAGTTTGAAGTGTACGTTTGGTGACGTTCAGCAATAGGCACACGTCCTGGCCGTCCAATCATCCCTCCGATATCTGAGGGTCGAATTTCTGCCGGACCTCTCCGGCAAGGGTCGATAACTCTTCCAGTCGGGCGAGGAGCTTTATCCATGTACGCTCCCCGACGCAAACGATTTTATCCATATTTTTCGGTATTAAATTTTACATGGTAACCGGTTCCCATTAGGGTTATCTTCCCTGCGGAAGCCGGTTACGGTTGATTGTTTTTATTCTCTTTTACGGTTTCGCTCGACAAGATTTTCTCATCGGTCGCGGATACAGTGCGCTCGGTTTTTCATCGGTCATTTACATTTTAGGCTGCTCGATAAAAGCAGCCTGATGATAGTTTTGCCCGCAATATATAACCGTTTCAGGTAGGTTGTGCCGTTTCATAGTCGGGTGTCATGAATAGTCTTGAAAAGTCTGGAGAAGTCTGGCGCGATGGATTAACATACAGTCATCGTCGGGCTAAATTCATGGCCATCCGCATGTAGGTCTGATTATCTACAAGTCCCCAAGCTTACCCTTCTGTCTGTTCGAGGTTTTACCTGTTCTGAAAAAATGCGACACCGGAGCGTTTTGAGTTTCGGTTTAACCCGTTAAACCGAAATGTTTTGGTTAAACCAAAACCCAACTTGCTATTATCTTGTGATAATCCAATACCGTGATTTGTAGATTTATGTACTTGTCGGAAAGAGGAACTGTAGTCAGCCCTGAAGCCCACTTTCCCCGGTATTCGCAGATACTGCCAAGGCCGCGAAACAGGCCGCTTCAGGGCAGTTGACAGCAGGAGCAGCTTTCCTATCGTGGACAAATCTATTCGTATAGCTTTCCTCTAGTGTAGGGCTACAATCGTAGATACCTATACGATTGTAGTCCTATAAAATGATATTTGGATATTTGTGAACGGTTTACGTACGTGTGTACCGGACTCCTTGGCTCTTATATGAAAAATACAAATCCGGGCTATTTTACACCCGGATTTGTTATGTCAATGAATTTTATCTACATATTATTTTGCCAATCGCTGCTCGTGCAGCCATCTGTCGAGCAAATCGGCCAGTTCGTCATTATTCAGATCCTGCATCAGGAAATGGGTATTGCCATGGATGCCGATTTTGGGCAACTCTACCAAAGTGGCGTTCCCTCCGTGTCGGTTGATCGTTTCCACGAATTTGCGCGCCATTTGGAGCCGTACGCGCCAGTTCTCATCGCCGAGATTTTTAGAGGATGTTTCGGGGATATAGTCGCCGAAATAGAGGACGATAGGAATTTCTGTAAGCCGTTTGAATTGTTCCATCGGAACGGGTGTTCCCGCTACGCCTCCCGTCAGCCCGTCGATACGTTCCGGCACTTCGCCTTCGGGGAACACGAATCCGCCCGGCTCATACGAAACGACCGCCTTGACCTGTGGATTCTGCATGGCAGACATCCAGCCGGGAAAACCGCCTGCCGAATGGGTGACGAGAATATGGTCGCCGATACGTTCAGCCAATACGCCGAGGGCAGGTACATCCTGTTTGTGGTCGCTCAGATCGGGCGTCATTTCACGAAAGAACTGGGAAAGCGATGCGGAGTCTTTCGGGAACTGCACGCCCTCGTTATAATTCGGCCAAATGCCGATGCGCCATATATCGAACCAGAACATTTCGTCGGCTACAGGCTTGACCGTCGTTGTCGCGGACGTACGGCCGGCGCGCCCCCTGCCCGGAAGGTCCACCACATAACTACTCCAGCCACGGCGCAGCATCAGCGTGGAGAATCCGTCCCGTCCGTCTGGTGTCATCTGCCAGCAAACGCCCGAACCGCCGTAGCCGTGCACATAGACCAGCGGAAGCGGCTTGCTTTTGGCAGGAATCTGATAATCCACAAAAGCATGGTCGGCACGGTAGCTTTGTCCGGTTTCTTCCTGTTCCGCCCATCCGACGAATTTACTGTTATCGTATGTTCCCGGTCGCTGTATGGTCGTACCTCCTACCGAGAAATGACCTTGTTTGGCAATCGTTATATTCTGCGCTCCGGCTGTTCCTGCAAATGGCAGGAATAAAGCCAGCAAAATCATCTTTTTCATTTCTTTTCCGTTAATTGGTTCAACACTCCGCGAAGCGATTCCGAGTAGGTTTTGCCAAGATTCGTTTCAACGATGTTCAGCAATGCCGAGAGTTGTCCGACAGTGATGCCAAGATGCAGACAAATAGACATGTGGCCGTAAGCCATCGGTTCCACGCCGCCCACACCGGCAAGGATGGAGACAGTAGCGAGTTCGCGTTCCCGCCAAGTCAGCAGGTCGCGCCCAAAAAGGTCGGCGAAAAGATGTTCTTTCAGAAAACGCTCAATAGTAGGGGCGAATACGGCATATCCGGCTTTCGGGGTATCGGCCGGCGTACCCGATATTTCGGCAAGCACGTCGCGTCCCCGCTCATAGCGGCTTCTATTGTCCTTGATTGCGGATGCTTCCCGACCGACCGGGTCATTTATTCCGTCTGCCTTCCGTTCGTCCACTACCTGCATGAAAGTCTGAATCGCCCGCAGGCTGCGCGGGAATCCGCAATAGGCATAGGCATGAATCAATACCTCCTTTATCTCATTGATAGTCATACCGGCTTCCAATGCCTGCATAAGAGCCGATTTCAGGTGTTCCAAATCGCCTTTACCCGTATAGGATGCCACTGCAACGATAGCCTGCTCGCGGGCAGTCAGCACCTCGTTCGCTTCGGCATAGCGGCTTTCCGCCTCAGTCGTGGCTTTACGGTACTCTTCATCACTTACCGGTTCAAGCCATACCGCCACGTTGGCTTGAGGATTGGCGGTAACGGCTATATGGGCGAACCAACTGTCCGGTGCGGCCCCATGCCAATGCACAACATCCGGCGCTATTTCCACGATGTCGCCCGGAAACAACCGACGGGCAGGCACTCCTTTTTCCTGATAGTAACCGATGCCTGCGGTTGCTATCAACAACTGGCCGGCTTTGTGCGAGTGCCAACTGTTGCGGCAACCAGGTTCGAAGGTTACATTTGCCATCGGGACGTTCAACTCTTTCTTTTCAGTCAAAGGTGCAAGCCATACTTCGCCGGTAAAGTTCGGATTCGGGGATAATTTGTCGCCAAGCGGATAAGGTTGCCGGAAGGTTTCTGCACTCTGTGCATAAACTGCAACGGATGATATAGACAACATGGTTGTGAAAAATAAATTCTTGATTTTCATATTTGTTTCCTGTTTGATTATTCACCTAAAGTTCTCGTGAAAGCAAGCGTGGATAGCTGCCATCTCCCGTTTCCCATAACATATACTTCCGTTACAATAAACGGAAAGCGCACGGCTTTGCCGCCGACTACCGAGTTCAGATGAATCCGGCTGTAAACGGTTGCCGTTCCGGCCGCGAACTTCACCTGTACATCGTGTATCTCGGCTTTCTTGTACCAAATACCGCCCGTACGGATGGTTTCCAATTCCTGTTGCTTGCCCCAATAACCGCCCATGTGAACGAATTGCGAGTTTTCGTGAAACAGTTCTGCCAGCTTCTCTACGTTCTTCCCTGCCATCCAATCCCATTTGCTGTTAGACAAATCGACTATCGCCTGTTCTTCGGCTGTAAATATTCTCTGATTCTCTTGTGCTTTTGCTCCGACCGTTAAGGCCAAAAACATAAATACCATAATGACTACTGATTTCATATCTTTCCGATGTTAAGTTCCTACTACTCGCAAAAATAGTGGGAAGCCCGAAACCGGTCGATACAAAAAAATCGGTAAAAACTGCGATTTTTACCGATTATGCAAGAATTGAAAAAGGCTATTCTATTCCCTGTAATCAGTAGGTTTCATACCCAGATGCTGCTGCACGTAGCGGCTGAAATAGGCAGGCGATGAAAAACCGAACATATCGGAAATCTGTACGAACGAAAGCGACTTGTTACGAAGTTGACGTGAAATATCGAGTATCGTGTAACGGTTGATCCAATAGTTGGCGGCATATCCGCTTACCTTTTTCGACACTTCCGACAGATATTTGGAGGTGACGCACAGGCGGTCGGCGTAATAGGTCACTTCCCTGTACTCGCGGTACGTCCCTTCTTCCAGCATCTTAAGGAAGCGGCTCATAATGGAAGCGTTTTGCGTGGAGATGTCGCTCTCGCCATAGAGGCGGGCATGGAAATCGAAAAAATCGAGGATGGCCGTCTGCATGGCGTTAATCAGCACCTCGCGGTAGAACCGGTGCTCCGTGTCTTTGATGCGTAGCTCCAGCAAGTCGAAATCGCGGCGACACACGATCTGTTGCTCGGGAGTAAGGTGCATGACAGGGTTAAGAAAGAGTGCCAACGAACCTTTTATCCCGTAATTGCTCTGCGGCGTACACAGATTTATGAATCCGGGAGTCGCATAGATTATCTTGCACCGGAAGTCGTCCGACGGTTCTATCTTCTCCAGCATCTTCCGTTTGCGGACGATGGACACGTCTCCGGCATGCAGTTCGAAATCACGCCCGTTGAAACGATAGCGGCACGTTCCTCCCATGCAGAGCAAATGAGCCAGATACTCCTCTTCGCAATCCGTCCTTACGACGCCGAGCCTGTCCACGACGATTATATCTTTCTGATATTCCATGTCCTATCCATTTAACTCCCCAAATACAAAAATAGGAATAAATACAAAATGAACTCGGGCCACGGCAGCAAGTTTTAACACTATCCGAAGGACTATCGTATGACATCGATCGTCCTCAGCCAGCTTTCCACTCCGTCTGTATTTTTCCCGATTGTACCGAATCCTTTCAAATGTTCGGCGGCAGAGGTCAGCTCGACGATGCGCGCCAGCGTTTCGTCGCGGTAGGTGGCAGCATAGGTGCAGAACGGCACGACGGTTTTCCCGTTGAAGTCATAGCTTTCCGCGAACGTATGGATAATCATCGGGGCCGTCCACCACCAGACAGGACAGCCGATAAATACCGTATCGTACTCCTCCCAATTCTCGACTTTGTTTTTGATAGCGGGGCGGGCGTCGGCCTCCTTTTCGGTTTTCGCTACCTCGGTGCAAGGGGTATATTCGGCGGGATACGGCTTTTCGGGTTCGATACGGAACAGTGTACCGCCCGTCAGCGAGGCGATATGTGCGGCAACGTGCTGCGTATTGCCGCCCCAGCTGAAATAGGCGACAAGGATTTTCTTTGCTCCCGAGCGGGCATTCGAGGTTGTATTTTGTGCATAAGTTCCCGTCCAGCACATCAGAACGGCAAACAGGGTCATCAGTTTCGTTTTCATATTCGTTCCGGTAATCGAAGGTTTTTATCGAAAAACTCCGTCAGTTCGCCCACTGCCTGATTCACATATTCCGGTACATAGTAGGTCTTGATATGCGTCGCACCGGGGATAAGGAACAGTTCTTTGTTCTGCGTTCCGGTCGCCTTGCTGTAACATTGCTCGGTCATGTAAAACGTATCGGCATTGCTTCCGGCAATCATCAGCAACGGTTGGTCGATCAGATACATTCCCTCGCTGGCATCGAACGCCATCAGGTCGATCAGGCTGCTTTTGGTATAGCGAAACGTGGAGTTGGGATGCGCATGGCTTTGCAGATAATATTCGTAGCCATCGCGGTAGAGGTCGAAAGGCAATGCGGCCGCCTGTTCCGGCGTCACGCCGCTCATGTCGCCCACATATTCAATCTCGCCGCCTTCGGCTTCTTGTTGGCGGGCAGTGCAAGCGTCGGAGAGTCTTTCCTGCACGCTATTTATCTGTGAGTCGAGAAACCCGTTGCGGCGCACCAGCCCTGTGTTGAACATGCTAAGCGTAGCGACGGCTTGGAAACGTTTGTCGGTCTGCGCGGCTTTCAGCGTATAGCCGCCACCGCCACAGATACCGAGAATACCCACCCGCTGCGGGTCCACGCCCGGATATTGCAGCAGGATGTCGGCAGCCCGGCGGATATCCTCGATGCGGTTGGCCGGCTTATCCGTATTGCGCGGCTCTCCTTCGCTGGCTCCCTGATAGGCGGCATCGAAAGCAAGGCAGATATAGCCTTTTTCCGCCATGCGCTGGCTGTAAAGTCCTGCCACCTGCTCCTTCACTCCGCCGTTGGGGTGCGCCACCACGAGGGCGGGATAACGTTTCGCCGGATCGTAGCCCGCAGGAGTATAGACGTTGGCGGCGATTTTCAGACCGTTCAGATTATAAGTGATAGGATGAATATTGACTTTTCCGGCCGTATTTTCCGTGAGCGCGCCGGCATAGACCAGGCCCCACGGGTTGGCGTTGTGGCTCTCGAAATTCGACATATCTGTCACCGCGAATGCTTTGTTCTCTTTCATGGTTTCCTGTGCGTTTATTGTGCCGGACAGCAGGCTCGCCATACACAGCACGCTGATACATACTTTTTTCATTGTTTTCTTTCGTTTTTTGGTTTATCTATATATGGGTGAACCTCCGAACACTTCGCTCATTTCCATCGTATCGAGTTCGGCGTCGATAGCCCGTACCTCCTCCGCAGACAAGTGTACGTCCGCTGCGCCGATGTTCTCTTTCAGGCGGCAGAGGCAGCGCGTTCCGGAAATGGGAACGATCCACGGACGTTTATTTATCATCCATGCCAGCGAAATTTGCGAGGCGGTGGCACGGTGTTCGTCCGCCAAACGTTCGAGCAGGGCGAACAGCGGACGGTTCTTCACGAAACTTTCCCTACGGTATTGCGGCATCGAAGCACGGTAGTCGGTTGCCGGATCGAAAGTCGTTTCGGCTGTATAACGGTTGCTCAACAATCCGTTGGCAAGCGGCGAGAATGCGACGAAACCCACGCCCAGCTCTTCGAGTACGGGAAACAACGTTTCGTGCCGGCGGGCCATCATCGAGTAGCGGTTTTGTATCGCTGTTACGGGGCAGACACGGTGGGCGCGGCACAGGTATTCTTCGGTCGCTTCCGAAATGCCCCAGTGCAGGATTTTTCCTTCCCGGATAAGGTCTGCCATTACTTCCGCCACTGTCTCAGGTTCGATAGTCGGATCGATACGGTGCTGGTAATAAAGGTCGATACGGTCGGTGTGCAAACGGCGGAGAGATCCTTCGACTGCACGGCGGACGGTCTCCGGCCGTGAATCAGGGATCACGGCGTGCGTGCCGTCCGCTTCGGGACGGTCGAACGATATGCCGAATTTAGTGGCGATGACAACACGGTCGCGGAACGGACGCAGAGCCTCGCCTAGCAACTCTTCGTTATCGTGCGGTCGGTCGGCCGTGCCATACGCCTCGGCGGTATCGAAGAAGGTATAGCCCATCTCCACCGCATCGACCAGCAGTTCAGTCATTTCCCTTTTATCGGCGGGAGCGCCGTAGGCGTGGCTCATGCCCATGCAGCCCAGCCCGACGGCCGACACCCTCAGTCCGCTCAATCCCAATATTCTGTATTCCATATTTTCTATTATTTACGAAACGGTTGCCATTTAAGATAGGTCGCCGAACGCCAAAACCATTCCAGCGGGCCGTATTTGAAATAAGTGAGCCATATTCTACTGAATACGACTTGTACTATATAAAATGCTATTCCAAAACAAAATAATTCGGTAGCATGCCAACGGCCGAATATGGAACCGAAACCCCAAAGCGAGAATAGGATGGAGCCTATAATGCCTTGCGCTTCGTAATTTGTAAGTCCCATGCGCCCGTAAGGAGTCAATAGATTCAGGCATTTTCCTATACCTTTCATATGATACAGAATTCCTATACCTTTCATATGATACAGAATAACGAATCCCATCGTTATGGCTGCCGAGAAAAGAACCATATTCACATCGTTCAACGTCATGCGGAACAACGCTGTCGCAGAAGGTGTCGTACTTTGCATGAAAGAAACCTGTCCGTGCGGCAGGAGGCCGTTCACCCGACCGACAACCCATGCCCCGGCAGCAAATAATACGAACAATAGGATGTTACGGCGAGTGTGCAGATGTACCGTCTCGAAAAAGCGGATACGCCCGACGACGAGTCCCAAAATAAATAGGGCAAAAGTCAGATAACCACGACCACCCCAATTGAACTGGTAACGTAATGTCCGCATTCGGCCATCCGTGAGGTTGCTTTTGATCGTGTTGGTAAGTGACGGAGTTTCCTGTGCGACGTCAGCCATTTGGCGCGGACGTTCGGCATGCACACGTTCCGTTTCGGGAGCATTGGCAACTACGGTAGTTTCCCGAGGAGCCGCGATCTTATCGTAACCGAAAGATATCCAACGAGGAGCACCTATCAGAATCAGGGATGCGATTATTACAAGTACCTTGGTTTTCAGTGGATATAATAATACCAACACCAATCCGAACAGGGCGTAAAACGACAGAATATCTCCCGAATAAAATGCGCTTCCGACTACGCCTATCAAAAAGAGTATTATCATACGCCAGATAAAACGCCGTCTGAAATCCACTCCTTTTTTCGCACCCCGGTCCATCTGGATGAAAAAGCTCATACCGAACAGAAATGCGAAAATATTTATAAAACGTCCCATAAGTACGCTGCGTGTCAGCCAGCCGATCCACCCGTCTAAAACAGGGAAAGCAGGTTCGGTTGGCGTAAATGCACCGAAGTTAAAAATGCTGTAATGTTGCTGCATGTGTACCAGTACCACGCCGAGCAAGGCGAATCCTCGCAGGGCATCGATTACGGTAATACGATTGTCTTTTACTGTTTGATTCCGTTCCATTATAGCTAATGCGAATTTCAATTGTTTCTTTTTAATCACGCTGCAAAGTTATAGAGAAGTCATAAGGCCAGCTTTACAATAAATTCGGTTGCAACTACACTTATTCCGGTTTTTGCGTCGTCCGATCCGGGACGATCGAAACCCAATCCCATTTTACCGGAAAAATGGTAATTCAAACCGTATTTTTTATCCTGGCAACATATGTGAATATACTTACCTTTACATAACTGTAAAACATTTATAATTAACGTATGGACACAGTAAAATTGAACAATGGCGTCGAAATGCCTCAGATGGGTTACGGCGTCTATCAAGTATCGCCCGCCGAATGCGAGCGTTGCGTTGCGGATGCACTGAGCGTCGGCTATCGTATGATCGATACGGCACAGGCCTACCATAACGAAGAAGGCGTAGGCAACGCCGTGCGCAAAAGCGGTATCGACCGCAAGGAGATTTTCCTCGTATCAAAAGTGTGGATATCGAACTACGGATATGACAAAGCGAAAGCTTCCATCGACGAGAGCCTTCGTAAATTGCAGACCGACTACATCGACCTGATGCTGCTGCACCAACCGTTCTGCGACCGCTACGGGGCATACCGCGCATTGGAAGAGGCTTACAAGGAAGGTAAACTCCGTGCCATCGGCGTCAGCAATTTCTATCCCGACCATTTTATCGATCTGGCCAGTAATGTGGAGATCGTTCCAGCCGTGAATCAGGTAGAGACGCATGTGTTCGACCAGCAGATCGAACCGCAGCGAATCATGGAAGAGTTCGATACGCGCATCATGTCGTGGGGGCCGTTCGCCGAAGGACGCAACGGTTTCTTTACAAATCCGCTGTTGGCCGAAATCGGCAGTAAATACGGCAAGAGTGTAGCCCAGATCGCCCTGCGCTGGCTTATCCAGCGCGGCGTGATTATCATTCCCAAATCGACCCACATCGAACGAATGCGGCAAAATATCGACATTTTTGATTTTTCGCTCTCCGACGAAGATATGGCAGCCATAGCTACGCTCGATACGGGAAAAAGTCTTTTCTTCGATCACCACGATGCGGAAACGACTCGTATGTTTATGGGATGGAAAAAATCTCTATAACAATGAGAGAGATTGTTTTATGGGTAGGAGCCGGCGAAATCGGTAAAGCCATCGTCCGGCGGATAGCGGCCGGGCGGAAGGTGATCGCCGGTGACAAACGGTTGGAGAACGCTCGCTGTGCGGCCGAAGAGTTGAACAATGTCGGTTTCGACGTCGAACCTACCGAAGTGGATCTGTCCGAACGTGATTCCATACTCGCCGCAATCGACGAGGCAAACAGGCACGGAGTTGTAAAATACATGGTCAACTCAGCCGGAGTATCGCCGAGCCAGGCATCGGTAGAAACTATCCTCAAAGTCGATCTGTATGGCACTGCCATTTTGCTCGAAGAAGTCGGAAAAGTAATTGCCCCGGGCGGCGCGGGAGTAACTATTTCGAGCCAGTCGGGACATCGCATGCCTGCGCTCGGCACAGAAACCGACGAATTGTTGGCGACCACACCGGCCGAAGCGCTGCTCGCTCTCGATATATTGCAGCCGGCCAACATACGCGATACGCTCCATGCCTATCAATTGGCCAAACGTTGCAACGTGAAACGGGTCATGGCGGAAGCCGTGCGGTGGGGCGAGAGAGGTGCGCGTATCAATTCGATTTCTCCGGGAATCATCGTGACGCCTCTGGCCATAGATGAATTCAACGGTCCGCGGGGAGCATTCTATAAAAATATGTTTGCCAAATGTCCCGCCGGTCGGCCCGGTACGGCCGACGAGGTAGCTCGTCTCGCAGAATTATTGATGAGCGATGCCGGGGCATTCATCACCGGAAGCGATTTTCTTATAGATGGAGGGGCGACGGCATCCTATTATTACGGTTCGTTAAAGCCATCGAAATAAACATTATAAAGTATGAAAAAGAATTTAGGAAATACGCCCGTACTGGCGCCGCTGCCGGTACTGATCGTGGCGACATACGACGAACAAGGTATGCCCAACGCTATGAATGTGGCATGGGGAGGTCAGTGCGGTTATCATCACGTTGCATTGAACCTCTCGTTGAATCATAAGACGACCGAAAATCTGAAACACACAAAGGCGTTTACATTGAGCATCGCCACCGTCGATACTCTGGTGGTTTCCGATTATTTCGGTCTCGTGTCGGGGCACAAGGAAAACAAGATTGAGAAAGCTGGTGTGCATGTTATCCGCAGCGAATTTGTCGATGCCCCTGTTATCGACGAATATCCCCTGACGCTCGAATGTAAGGTTATCGAGATGCAGGAAGCATTAGGTGAAATGCACGTTGTGGGCGAGGTCGTCAATATGCAGGCCGATGAGTCGATACTGGATGCGCAAGACAAAGTGGATTTGGGCAAGTTGAGCCCGATATCCTACGATTCCGCATCGCATTCCTATCGCGTACTCGGCGATATTGTCGGCAAGGCGTTTAAGGACGGAAATAAGCTGCTGTGATGATACGCAAGAAATTATGCGTCAAATAAACCGGTCCCAATGGGGGCAGTTACGCGATATAAACCTTGCACACATTTAAAGTTACTATCGGGAAAGGCATAGTCTATAATTGTCAAAAAAATTAGCATGAAATATGACTGTTATTTAACTGCCGAAACTATTGAAAATCCATTGGGAATTTGACTTTTTAAAAGATTTAACTACCTTGTCAGCAGTTGTTTGAGGCTATGAATCCAAACGCAAAAAACAGAAAACAGAACCGTTGCCTTTTCGTTACCTCATCTTCCAATAAAAAATGTAACAGCCCGATTTATCGAACTGTTACATAATTTTAAAGGAAATCCCGGGTAGGATGCCGCAGCTATTCCGTTCCGCATCATCGTCCATCCCGCATCGCGATTGAAATGTTCCGCACCTTGAATGGAATATGAAAGGACGAAAGCTCTAAACGCTCTATGTCAATGGAATATCTGATTTTGCAGCGATCGCGGCGTTTCATTGCTTTTGCGACGGCCGCCCGGAAAATGCAATGTGCCGAGCCCTGCTCGTCGCCTGTTCGAGAAAATATCCGACCCGCGGCCCGTATGAAAATGCCCGTCCTGTTTAAGACGCTTCTTTCCCGCTCAGGGACGGTCGGGGCCGATCAGCTCGTAGCGGTCGTTGACCTCGAGCCATCGCGCGGCAGGGAAGCGGTCGGCGAGATAGGCTTTCAGGTAGGTCCGGGTGTCGCGGACGATCGGTTCGGGAGCGGGCGGGTACAGGTTGTACGCGACCGCCGCCACTTCGATGTTCCGGTTGCGGCAGGCTTCGAGGCTCAGCAGTGTGTGGTTGATGCTGCCCAGCCGGGGCGAGGTGACCAGAACGACCGGCAGGCCGTGCTCGGCGACGTAATCGATCGTCTGGTATGCTTCCGACAGCGGAACGTACAGCCCGCCGGCGCCTTCGATCAGTACCGTGTCGTATTTTTGCAACAGCTTTTCCGTGCTCCGGCCGATCAGCGTCAGGTCGATGTCGCGTCCGTCGATCGCCGCTGCCAGATGCGGCGAGGCCGGATAGGTGAACACGATCGGGCAGGTCGTGCCGTCCTCGTCCTCCGGGAGCAGGCCGATACCCATGATCCGGCGGTGGGTTTCGATATCCTCCGACAGGCCGTCGCAGCCCGTCTGGATGAATTTCTGCGTGATCACGCGTTCTCCGCGCGCACTCAGGGCTCGGGCCAGCACGCCTGTGACGATGCTTTTACCTGCGTCCGTGTCGATCCCTGTGACGAAATAGGCTCTTTTCATATTTCCCGGCGAACGTTATTCGGTCCAAAAATAGTACCTTTGCCGGTAGGATGCAAATATACGCGGACATGGATAGGATCGACCGGATCGAAAGCGATATGGCGAACGGCCTGAAGCCGGGCTACGAGCAGGTGTCGGAGTGGATGGAGACGCTCGGGGACGAACGGCTGTACGAGTTGGCGCGCCGGATCAGGATGCGCCGGGACGGACGCCGGATCGACATGTGCTCGATCATGAACGCCCGCAGCGGCCGTTGCAGCGAGGACTGCAAGTGGTGCGCGCAGTCGAAATTCCACAAGACCGATATCGAGGTCTATCCGCTGGTGGGCGAGCAGGAAGCCGTGCGCGAGGCGGCTCACAATGCTTCCAAAGGAGTGAGGCGCTTCTCGCTGGTGACCAGCGGTAGGGCCCTGAGCGACGGAGAGACCGACCGCGTCTGCGGCATTTACCGCCGGATCGGCTCCGAGGTGGACATTTCGCTGTGCGCTTCGCTCGGGCTGTTGTCGAAAGAGCAGCTCGTCCGGCTGCGGCAGAGCGGCGTCAGGCGCTATCATTGCAATTTGGAGACGGCCCCTTCGTATTTCGGAGAGCTTTGCACGACGCATACGCAGCAGCAGAAACTGCAGACGATCGCATGGGCCCGCGAGGCGGGGCTGGAAATCTGCTGCGGGGGTATCATCGGCATGGGCGAGAGCGAGCGGCAGCGCATCGAGTTCGCGTTGGCGATCCGCGACACGGGAGCCGTGTCCGTGCCGATGAACGTGCTCAATCCGATTCCCGGCACGAGGCTTGAAAAGGCATTGCCGCTGTCGGACCGCGACGTGCTGCGTGCCGCCGCGTTGATGCAGATCGTCAATCCGGACGCCTCGGTCCGGCTGGCCGGAGGCCGGAGCCGGATCAAGCATCTGGAGCCCGAGCTGTTCCGCTGCGGCGTCAGCGCCTCGATCGTCGGCGACCTGCTGACGACTTCCGGATCGGATATCGATACGGACAAGGCGATGTTCAAAAAGTGGGGGTTCGGCATATGATTCGTTAAAAAAACGTCTCGCACGCCTGAATCGACGGCGAATGTATAATTTTGCAACGGAAAATGGGTCGGAGTATGGGAAGGATATGGACGATCGGAATGATTCTGTGCGGCATGCTTTGTTCGGAAGCGAGCGCTCAGAATTCTCCGCTGAAATTCGCGCAGCAGTCGTGGGATTTCGGTCGGATCAAGGAAGACGGGGGGAAGGTCTCCCATGCCTTCGAGTTCGTCAACGCGTCGTCCGCTCCGGCCGTGATCGAGCAGGTGACCGTGTCGTGCGGTTGCACGAAGCCCGAATACAGCCGCGCGCCGGTCAAGCCTTCGGAGAAAGGGACGCTCGTGATCAGCTACGATCCCGAGGGGCGGCCCGGGGCATTCCGCCGCGATATCGTCGTGCAGAGCGGGGGCGCGACGGGCAAGACCGTGCTGACGATTACCGGCGAGGTTTTGCCCGCCGAGAAAAGCTTCGGCGAGATGTATCCGGTACGCGCGGGCGACCTGATGCTTGCGTGGCGGAACGTGAATTTGGGGTATGTGCCCCGGGGGGGCGTCAAATCGACGGCGATCGAGTATTACAACCCGACGCGGCAGCCGCTGACGCTCTCGCCCGTGTACCGCGACCGGAAGCCTTATTTCGATATCGCTCTGTCGAAACAGCGGCTCGCTCCGGGCGAAAAGGGCGTGATGACGCTGAGCTACGATCTGCGCGACAACGACGTGTGGGGCATGCTCAAGGACAGCTTTTCGCTGATCGTGAACGACATTCCGGTCGATGTGCTGTTCAGCGCCTCGGGCGTTGCCTGCGAGGATTTTTCGGGGATGACGCCCGATGAGAAGGAGCGGGCTCCGAAAGCGGTCTTTTCGTCGCAGTATCACGGTTTCGGGACGATGAAGGCCGGCGGCGAGCCGAAACGGGAGTTCACGATAACCAACCAAGGGAAAGAGCCGCTGCGTATCCGTGACATGAAGCTGGGGGACCGGATGTCGACGACGCTCGATCCGGACCGAGCGATCGCTCCGGGCGAGACGGTGTCGTTCGTCGCGATGCTCTCGACCAAGAATGCGCCCGCCGGACGGTTGATGGATCATATCGTGCTGATACTGAACGATCCGTCCCGTCCGTTGCGCGAAATACGGCTTGCGGCTACGATCGTGCCTTAGGACAAGACGGGGCGAGATCGCCGGGACGACGGAGCCGGAAAACAGGAAAAGACTAAACCAAACAGATAGCATGTACAAGATTGTCAAGAAAGAACTGCTGGCGCCCAACATCTACCTGATGAACATCGAGGCTCCGCGCGTGGCCCGCTCGGCCCGGCCGGGACAGTTCGTCATCGTCCGGCTGGACGAGCACGGAGAACGCGTTCCGCTGACTATTTCCGATTACGATGCCGAGCAGGGGTGGGTGACGATCGTCACGCAGACGGTCGGCTATTCCACTTCGAAGCTGTGCGCGATGAGCGAGGGCGACTCGCTGGCCGATTTCGCCGGTCCGCTGGGCTGCCCTTCCGAGTTCGTGCACGAGGAGCCCGAGGCGTTGCGCCGCCGCAGGATCCTTTTCGTGGCCGGCGGCGTCGGGACCGCTCCGGTCTATCCGCAGGTCAAGTGGCTGTCGGAGCGCGGCGTGAAGGCCGACGTCATCATCGGGGCGAAGAACAAGGATACGCTGATCCTTACCGATAAGATGCGCGCCGTGGCGGGCGAGGTATTCATCGCTACGGACGACGGCAGCGCCGGATTTCACGGTATGGTGACCGACCTGATGCGCGACCTGATCGACCGGCAGGGCAAGCGTTACGACGAAGTGATCGCGATCGGCCCGATGATCATGATGAAGTTCGTCGCCCGGACGACGAAGGAGTACGGCATCCGGACGATCGTCAGCCTCAATACGCTGATGGTCGACGGAACGGGCATGTGCGGAGCCTGCCGTGTGACGGTCGGCGGCCGCACGCGCTTTACGTGCGTCGAGGGCCCCGAGTTCGACGGTCACGAGGTCGATTTCGACGAGGCCATGCGCCGTCAGGGCATGTACAAGACGATCGAGAGCCGCAAGGCCCGTATGGCGCAGGAGCGGGCCGAGGGCCACGCCTGCCGCATCGGACTCGATCGATGACGTAAAACCCGCGCCGGACCCGTCGCTGCGGGCCGGCTTTCGCTTACCCGAAACAAAGTAAAGAAGATGGCAAACAAGATACCCCGCGTTCCTGTCAGGGAACAGGACCCGAAGGTAAGGGTCACCAATTTCGAGGAGGTCTGCTACGGGTACGACCTCAACGAGGCTCGGCTCGAGGCGAGCCGTTGTTTGGGCTGCAAGAAGCCGCGCTGCGTCGAGCATTGTCCCGTGTCGCTGCAGATTCCTCAGTTCATCGCGCAGTTGCGCGACGGAAACCTCGCCGAAGCAGCCCGGATCATCGCGCAGGACAGTTCGCTGCCGTCGGTCTGCGGACGGGTCTGCCCGCAGGAGACCCAATGCGAAGGATCGTGCATTCTCGGCGTCAAGGGCGAGAGCGTCGCGATCGGCAAGCTCGAGCGCTTCGTGGGCGACTGGAGCATCGAGCATGGCGCGGAGGCGACCGCCCCGGCCCCGTCCAACGGGCACAAGGTAGCCGTTGTCGGCAGCGGTCCGGCCGGTCTGGCCTGCGCGGCCGATCTGGCCAAAATGGGTTACGAGGTGAAGATTTTCGAGGCGCTGCATAAGGCCGGCGGCGTGCTTCAGTACGGTATTCCGGAGTTCCGCCTTCCGAAGGACAAGGTCGTCGCCCGGGAGATCGAGAACGTGCTGAGGCTCGGCGTGCGGATCGAGACCGACGTGATCGTCGGCCATACCGTGACGGTCGACTCGCTGCTCGACGAAGAGGGCTACTCGGCCGTGTTCATCGGCTCGGGAGCCGGACTGCCCCGGTTCATGGGCATTCCGGGCGAGAATCTGAACGGCGTGGTGTCGGCCAACGAGTTCCTGACCCGCGCCAATCTGATGAAGGCTTACGACGACACCTACGATACGCCGATTTATGTCGGTCGTCGCGTTGTCGTGGTCGGCGGCGGCAATGTGGCGATGGATGCCGTGCGGACGGCCGCCCGTCTGGGTGCCGAAGCGCATATCGTCTACCGCCGCAGCGAAGCCGAGCTCCCGGCCCGGGCCGAGGAGGTGCACCACGCCAAACAGGAAGGCATCGAGTTCCGGATGCTGACCAATCCGGTCGAGGTGCTCGGCGACGAGAAAGGTTGGGTCCGGGGCCTGCGCTGCGTACGTATGGAGCTCGGCGAGCCCGATGCGTCGGGACGCCGCTCGCCCGTCGCGGTCGAGGGGTCGGAGTTCGAGATCGGGTGCGACGTCGTGATCATGGCGCTCGGCACGTCGCCCAATCCGCTGATCGCCTCGACGACGCGCGGTCTGGAGACCAACCGCCGGGGCTGTCTGGTGGCCGACGAGGTGCACGGGCAGACCTCCCGCGAGGGTATTTTCGCCGGAGGAGACGCGGTGACCGGTGCGGCCACGGTGATTCTCGCCATGGGAGCCGGACGCCGGGCAGCCCGTGCGATCGACGAATATGTCCGCGCCAAGTCCGGAATGAATTAGTCGAGTAAAGAGGGCGGCGGGCGGTGTTCCGCTCTCCTCTGAAGAAGAAGGCACGGCGGTCCGGTTTCGGAGACTACCGTGCCTTTAAATTTTCGGTATATGCGATGACGAACGAATTTTTCCCCGATCTGCGAACGGTGCGGCTCGACGAGCCGGGCGGAGCCGTCGTTATTCTGGACCAGACCCGGCTGCCCGGGGAGGAGACTTATGTGGAGCTGCGGACCCCGGAGCAAATATGGGAAGCCATCCGCGAGCTGAAGGTGCGGGGCGCGCCGGCTATCGGCGTGACGGCCGCCTACGGTATTTACGTGTGTTGTCGGCGGGCCGGCGGTTCTTGTTTCGACGACCTTTGCGAGACATTCGACCGGACAGCCGCCTATCTTGCCTCTTCGCGGCCGACGGCAGTCAACCTGTCGGCCGCGCTGGAGCGCATGAGAAATTGCCTGTTGGCGCACCGCGACGAACCGGCGGCCGGAATATGGGACCGCCTGCGCGACGAGGCCGAGGCGATCCGGCGAGAGGATGCCGCCGCTTGTCGGCAGATCGGCGAGTACGGCCTGTCGCTGCTCGAGCCCGGAGCGGGGATTCTGACGCATTGCAACGCCGGACATCTGGCGACGTCGGAGTACGGGACCGCGCTGGCTCCCCTCTATCTGGGGCAGGAGCGGGGCTACGGCTTTCGGGTCTATGCCGATGAGACGCGTCCTCTGCTGCAAGGAGCCCGGCTGACGTCCTACGAGCTGATGAGGGCCGGGATCGACGTGACGCTGATCTGCGACAACATGGCTTCGCTCGTGATGAGCGAGGGCCGGGTGCAGGCCGTGCTGGTCGGCTGCGACCGTATCGCAGCGAACGGCGACGCGGCCAACAAGATCGGCACGTCGGGCGTCGCCGTGCTGGCCCGCCATTACGGCATCCCGTTCTATGTGCTCGGGCCGACATCGACGATCGATGCGGACTGTCCGACCGGCGCCTCCATCCCGATCGAGCAGCGCGATCCGGCCGAAGTGACCGAGGCCCATTATGCGCAACGCATGGCGCCCCGTAACGTCAAAGTATACAATCCGGCTTTCGACGTGACGCCTTGCGATCTGATTACAGCCATAGTGACCGAGCGCGGCATCGCCCGGCCGCCTTTCGACGATGCGCTGCGCGCATGGAGCCTTCCGGGCAGGGCAGGGCGATAAGATGCGGTTGCGTGTGCCGGGCCGTGATTCGAGGGTCGTTTCGGCGGGCGCGGTTTGTCGCGGATCGGGCCGGGCCCGTCGGAAAATGCGCGTGCGCTTGGTTGGCCGGAAAATTGTCGTTATCTTGACTCGTCTAACCTTAAAAAATATCGAGTTATGGAAGTTCTGGACAATCGATCCGCCGCGGACGCCGCCGTCCGCGATTCTCGGCAGCAGCCCGTCGCTCCGGTCATGTCGGTCGGGGAATGGATGCTGACGCTGTTGATTCTGGCTCTGCCGCTGGTGAACATCATCATGCTGTTCGTCTGGGCGTTCGGAGGAGGCACGAATCCGACGAAAGCCAACTATTGCAAAGCGTCGCTGATCTGGATCGCGATCGTTATCGTGCTTTATGTGTGCTTCTTCTCGTTGATTATGGGATTGTTCGCAGCGATCCAGTAGCCGATAGACGACAGGCCCGGAAGACCGCATGTTTCCGGGGGCTTGTCTTCCTCGTTTTCGGTCGTGGGCGCGGGTACGAGCGCGCGTGACGATGACCGGCGGGAACGGTTCTACGGTACGGGGCGGCAATCGTTGCGATCTCCGCTCGAGAAATGTCGAGGGGGCCGTTTAAACGTCGGCCTCCTCGAGCCGTTTCAGCGTGACGAGCACTTTGTCGATCCGCGCTCCGTCCATGTCGACGATCTCGAAGTCGAAGTTGCGCCACGACAGTTTCTCTCCCGTATGGGGGATATGTTCCAGCTTTTCGAGAATCAGACCGCTGAGCGTGTTGTAGTTGTAGTCGTTGTAGAGGTCCTCCATGTCGAAATGGGCCAGAAAATCGTAGAACGAGAGCTGGCCGTCGATCAGCAGGCTGCCGTCCTCGCGCGTGACGATTTCCTGTTCCTCGCCCGCTTCGGGCATCGAGCCGAGCAGTGCCTTGATGATGTCCTTGAGCGTGACGATACCTTCGATGCTGCCGAACTCGTCGGTCACCAGGCCGTACCGGCCGCCAGTGCGGCGCATCAGGTCGAGCGCGTTGTACACGCTCAGGTTCTCGGGTATGTACTGCGCGGGGCGCATCACCTGCGACAGTGTGAATCCGGGTTCGTCGAGCCGGCCGAACAGGTCCTTGAGGTGGACTACTCCGACGATCGAGTCGAGGTTGCCGTCGGCTACGGGGTAGGTGTTGAACAGGTTGTTCTTGACGATGTCCTCGACCTGGTCGCAGGTGGCGTTCGTGTCGAGCCATACCATGTCGCTGCGGTGGGTCATGATCGATCCGACGTTGCGATCGCTCAGGTTGAACACGCGCTCGACGATGTCCTGCTCGACCTCTTCGATCTCGCCTTCGGCGGCGCCTTCCTGAATGATCGCCTTGATCTCTTCCTCGGTTACCCTGTTTCCGTCGACCGTATTGATACCCAGTATGCGAAGCATGCCGGCCGTGCTTTTCGACAGCAGCCAGACGAACGGCAGCGCGATCTTCGACAGCAGGCTCATCGGCCGCGCCACGATCTTGGCTACGCGTTCCGAGGAGCTCATGCCGATTCGCTTGGGAACCAGCTCGCCCAGAATCAGCGTCAGATAAGTGACCGTGACTACGATGATTACCTGAGCGATCGCCACCGAATGCGCCTCGAGCGCTGGAATTCGCGCGAGCACTTTCCCGAAGCTCTGGGCCAGCATGTCGCCCGAGTAGATACCCGTCAGGATACCGATCAGCGTGATTCCGATCTGAATCGTGGAGAGAAAAACGTCCGGATTGCCCGAGAGTTTCAGCGCGGTCTTGGCGGCCCGGCTTCCGCGCTTGGCGTCGGCTTCGAGCCTCGGCTTGCGGGCCGAGACCATCGCGATTTCCGACATCGACAGGATTCCGTTGAGCAGAATCAGCCCGATGATGATGAAAACTTCCATGTATGGCGTTTGGTTTGGCGACTAAGATAATCAAGTTACGGAATATTATCAAAAAATATTCCGGCGGCGGTCCGTTCCGGAGCGAAAACGGTTTTTCCGGTCTCGGAATATACAGGATATTTTATTATATTTGTTAGCGACTGTTTGTCATCGGGTTAACGACCCGAAACCATCTGCCAACCTAAAACCGAATCGTTATGGAAAACAAGTATTCGATCATTCTGGGCAATCTGGGCAACACCTGCGACCGTTTCTGCAAAAGCTACAAGACGAACCCTTCGTCCGAGCGGATGCTCGAACTGGCTGCCGAGAACATGCCCTATATCGGCGGCGTTGAGCTCGTCGGTACGTGGGACATCCGTCCCGACAATGCGAAGGAGATGAAAAAGCGCCTCGACGGCTACGGTCTGGAGTGCGCGTCGATCATCCCCGATACGTTCGGCGACAGCGATTACGGCAAAGGCTCCGTCTCGAGCATTGATCCGGCCGTGCGGCGCAAGGCGCTCGACTATCTGAGAAGCATGTGCGAAGTGGCGTTGCAGGTCGACTGCCGGATCGTCAATCTGTGGATGGCTCAGGACGGCTACGACTATCTGCTGACGGCCGATTACGACCGCGAGCGGGAGTGGATGACCGAGGCGATCCGGGCGCTGGCTTCCGAGTTCCCGTCGCTGAAGATCGCGTTGGAGTACAAGCCCAAGGAACCGCGCAACTTCTCGTACCATGCGCGCATGGCCGATACGATTCTGGCTGCTCAGGAAACCGGCTGCCGGAACGTGGGCGTGACGATCGACACGGGGCACGGCTTCGTCGGCGGCGAGAACGTGGCCGAATCCATCGTGCTGGCCAAGCGGGCGGGCGACAGGCTGTTCCATATGCACTTCAACGACAATCACGGCTGCTGGGACGACGACATGATCGTCAGCAGCGTGCATATGACCACCTATATCGAAATGATGTTCTGGCTTCGCAAGACCGGTTACGACGGCTGGCTGTCGATGGACCAGTATCCCTACCGCGAGGATGCGATCGGCGCTATTTCCGAAAGTCTGCACTGGATCAAGAAATACGAGACGATCGTCGACGAGCGTTACGACGAAATCGAACGCCTGATCGGGTTGAACGACGCGGTCGAGACGTCGCGTTTCCTGCGCTCGTTGCTGAAATAGCGGACCTCGGTCCTCTGTTCTGCTGTCGTCCGGACCGGACGGCAACGGACCGATCGATAATCCAAACCGAAAGCCTATTATCATGATGAAAAAAACTACTTTGTTTTCGCTGCTCGTGCCGGCTGCGCTGCTGGTCGGATGTCACGAGCGTTCTGCCGTGAACGGCCTGACCGTCGAGATGCTCGACTGCCCGCTGGGCGTCGCGGCCGAGCATCCCCGCCTGTCGTGGCGGATCGAATCCGCCCTGCCGGCTACGGTGCAGACCGGCTACCGGATTCTTGTCTCGACCGATCCCGGGGATCTGGAAACCGGAGAGAACCTGATCTGGGATTCGGGCGACGTTCCGTCCGACCGCTCCGTGCTGGTGCCCTACGAAGGGCCCGAGCTCGAATCCCGACGCGACTATTACTGGAAAGTGCGCGTGGCGACCAATCACGGCGACACGTTGTGGAGCGAGCCGTCCCGCTGGTCGATGGCGCTGCTCGACGACTCGGACTGGCAGGCCCGGTGGATCGGGTACGACAGCTGCCTGAACCGGACCGACACGCTCGGCGTATTTTCTCGCCTGGCCGCGCGCTATCTGCGCAAGGAGTTCGATGCGGGGCGCGATATCGCGCAGGCGCGGCTCTACATCAGCGGGCTCGGCCTCTACGAATGCTATCTGAACGGTTGCCGCGTAGGCGAGGACGTGCTGGCGCCGACGGCTACCGACTATACGAAAACCGTTTGTTACAATGTGTATGACGTGACCGACCTGCTCGACGAAGGAGTCAATACGATCGGCGTGATTCTGGGCAACGGCCGCTTTTTCTCGATGCGTACGGTCACTTATACGATTCCGTTCACGCAGGTCACGATTCCCGGAGTCCGCAACTACGGCTATCCGAAGCTGCTGGCCCAGCTCGAAATTACGGACAGCGAAGGTAACCGGACGGTCGTCGCGAGCGACGAAAGCTGGAAGCTCACGACCGACGGCCCGATCGTTGCCAACAACGAGTACGACGGCGAGACGTACGACGCCCGTCTCGAAATGCCGGGTTGGAGCCGCAACGGCTACGACGACTCGTCGTGGCGCGATGCCCGAAGCGTCGCGGCTCCCGAAGGCCGGCTGACTGCTCAGGCGAATCCGAATATCCGGGTTATGGATACGGTCGAGCCGGTTTCGATCGCCGCGCTGAACGACTCGACATGGATCGTCGACATGGGACAGAACATGGTCGGCTGGCTCGCCGTCGAGCTCGAGGGGAGGAAGGACCGACCCGTGCGGCTGCGCTTCGCCGAGACGCTGCAGGACGACGGGAACCTCTATGTCGACAACCTGCGCGGGGCGAAGGCGACCGATCTGTACACGCCCGCCGAGGACGGAACTTTCTCGTGGACGCCGCGTTTCACTTATCACGGTTTCCGTTACGTCGAGATTGCCGGAGCCGCCGCGAAGCCCGACTTGGAGAAGCTGAAAGGAGAAGTCATCTACGACGCGATGCCCACGACGGGACGTTTCGAGACGTCCGACTCGACGATCAATCAGGTGTACCGGAACGCCTACTGGGGCCTGAGAGGCAACTACCGCAGCATGCCGACCGACTGTCCGCAGCGCGACGAGCGCATGGGCTGGCTCGGCGACCGCGCGATGGAGTGCATCGGCGAGAGCTTCATGTTCCGTCAGGCGCTGCTTTACGAGAAATGGGCTCGCGACATTCGCGACTCGCAGCTTCCCGACGGAATGATTCCCGACCTGTCGCCGACTTACTGGCCGTTCTACAGCGAGAACGTTACGTATCCGGCGGCCTACCTGTGCGTCGTCGATATGCTGTACAACCAGTACGGCGACGAAAAGGCGGTCCGCGAGCACTATCCGGCGATGAAGAAGTGGATCGACTATGCCAACGAGCGTCTGGTCGAGAACGACATCGTCGTCAAGGACGTTTACGGCGACTGGTGCATGCCGCCCGAGAGTCCCGAATTGATCCACTCGCAGGACCCTGCCCGCGTGACGGACGGACGGCTCGTCGGGACGAGCTTTTTCTATCGTTTGCTGAACATGATGGCGCGCTTCGCCGCGGTAGCCGGCCATGAGGAGGACATTCCGGCCTATCTGGAGCAGGCTGCGAGGGTTAAGGATGCCTATAATAGAATGTTCCTGAATCCCGAGACGGGACAGTACGCCAACAATACCGTATCGGCCGGCCTGCTCTCGCTCGTGCAGGGACTAGTGCCCGACACGCTGAAGCAGAAAGTGTTCGACGAACTGGTCCGCCGGACCGAGGTCGATTTCGACAGCCACGTTAGCACGGGCATGATCGGCATGCAGTTCATGATGCGGGGCCTGAGCCGCTACGGACGGCCCGATCTGGCGCTGACGCTCGCGACGAACCGTACCTATCCGAGCTGGGGTTATATGATCGACCGCGGCGCGACGACGATCTGGGAGCTATGGAACGGCGATACGGCCGATCCGGCGATGAACTCGGGCAATCACCTGATGCAGTTGGGCGACCTGATCGCATGGGACTGGGAAAACCTGGCCGGTATCCAGGCCGACCCGGCGGCTCCGGGCTTCAAACACATTCTGATGAAGCCCGACTTCCCGCAGGGGCTCGAGTGGGTCGATGCGTCCTATGAGTCGATGTACGGCACGATCGGCAGCCATTGGAAACGGACCGGCGGCGGTCTGTCGTGGTCGGTCGAGATACCGGCCAATACGACGGCTACGCTCCGCGTTCCGGCATCCGACGTTTCGCAAGTCGAAGCCGACGGCAAACCCCTTGCCGAGAATCCGGCCCTGACCGACGTCCGCGCGTCGGACGGCTTCGTGACTTTCGAGGCCGGATCGGGTTCGTACCGCTTCCTCGTCGGAAAATAGAACGGAACGATGCGACGGGAAGACTTCGCGCACGAGCGAAGCCTTCCCGTCCGCATGACGAACGAATACACCGGAAAGCGATGAATGGAAAAATCGAGAAACTGGTCTTCTGCCTTTTCCTGCTGATACCCTGTTCGGGATTCACTCAAAGAGTCATGACTCTTTCCGAGTTGATGACCGACATGCAAAATCGCAGGGAGCATTATATCGAAAGCATGACCATTCTGATTGGGAATGTATGGGAATCGTTATGGAAATACTCGCGTTCCCAAACGAGAGAATTGGTACGCGATGCGGATTTTCTGTTCATTCCGAGCATGGACATCAAAAAAGAAGACTCTGTCGAGCGCGATTATACCCGTTTGGATCAATTTTTGGCTTCTCTGGAATTTCAAAACGAGTTATTCCCTGTTAATGATATTCTATTGTTCAAAGAAGGTCGTTATTTCAGTAGTTATTTGGATCGTGTGATGGTTTGCGGTGCACCTATTCCTGTCCGTCCGTACCCAATACCGATAACGCTCGAATTAAAACGAACGGCAGAATTGATTTGGAGCCTGAAACCGCAATTTTGTTTTGGTTATAATATCTTCCTTCAATCATTGGTTTGGATAAAAACCGAAGATAACCGATGGCTCGTGGTGAATCGAACAACAGAGCAAGTATTCGACGCACAAGTCTATCTGGATAGTTTGGATAAGGATGAACTTAAAAAGGAAATTGAGAGTGTGATTGCAATGCCGCTAGATCGGCGTTATTTATGGGAACATTGTAAATTTGGACCGGATGGGAAAGTAATAAAATGGACAAAAAGGTATGAATGGTAATCTAAAAAAGACAGGCGGAAATTATTCCGCCTGTCTTTTTTAGATATTGCATCCTTACAATTTTTCTAATTCTTTTTCCTTCTTACCATCCCCGCCACCCCTTTCTCCGTCTTGACGAGCTCGTACCGGTCGAGCCTCTCGTACAGCTCTCCGAGCGTTTTGCAGCCGTAACGCTTGATGCGGTACTTGGGCGTCAGTTTCTTGAGCGCCGTTCCGACCTGCGAGAGCGAAATTTGTATTGATTTGAAAAACAGGCGTTGGGGTTGTTTTTACCTTCTCCAACGGGTATTTGCAGGAGACGAGGAAGTTTCCTACATTTACAGTGCTACGGGCGAGAAACTCGCGTAGTAATATGAGATTTTTTCATTCCGCAGAAGAAGCTTACGATTTTATTTGTCAGGACGCTTTAAGTTTTCATCAAACAAGTGAAAAATATGGAATAAAATGATGATCGGATGATTTCCAAAGCCTAAACGACCATGAATCGAAGTCAAGGCGTAATGATTTGCCCTGACTTATGAAATTTTAAGTACAATCAGGTTTCGCAGTACTTGCTTTTGGCCAACCTGGTAGGGGAATTCAATACGACGAAGCCTTGTAAGAACGGATATTTTGAATAAAAGTTTAAGGTAAATATGACAAGAGAAGAGTTGGAAAAAACTTAAACAATTAGGTTATCTTGACTTATACTCTTTAGATGGATCGGTTGGGCCAGATCGTGTAGTCCTTTATAAAAATTATGCTGTATGGGAAGTTTTTTATATTGACGAAAGAGGGAATTGCACAGTGCCGAAATTATTTTCTTCCGAAGAAGAAGCATATGATTATCTATATAAAGAGGCTGTTGACATGTATGAACTTCTCCATAAAGACTATGGTACGCCTCAAGGTGAAATACAACCACCTATCACCGTACAAGGAGATAATTTCGAAATGACCTATACAAGGCCGACGTCTGAAACATCCAAAAAGAAAGATTAAAGTACGTTTATACGATTGGCATTGTTGTTAAAATCATTAGTAAAAGCCGGGTTGAGTATCACAACCCGGCTTTTTACTCTGTCAAGCACATCGTTTGTATTTACCTACGTATCATATCTGTAATACGTTAGATTATCCTCAGGTAGCTTGCAAGTAATTAGTAATAAGGGCTATGTAAAACAGTAAGATTCTTTTTGCTTGTTTTTCCATATTTGTCTCAGATATTTTTTTACAAATTCATTTTCCTCACCATCCCCGCCACTCCTTTCTCCGTCTTGACGAGCTCGTACCAGTCGAACTGCTCGTACAGTTCTCCGAGCGTTTTGCAGCCGTAGCGCTTGATACGGTATTTGGGCATCAGCTTTTTGAGCGCCGTTCCGACCTGCGAGAGCGGCACTGTCGTATGGAGTTCCGGAGAACCGGATTCGGGAAAACGGCGGAAAAGATTACCCGGAAAAACGGACCGGTCGCCCCGACCTGTCCGTATTTCTGCCTGTGTCCGTGCCGGAGCCTTTATTCCCCGAGAATCCGTCGGGCTCTTTCCAGCGCCGCATTGATGTTCGGGCAGATGTTGTCGGGGCCCAGCAGTTCGTAGAAGCCCGAGCGCTGCAAGGCGGCGTGTACCGTGTCGTTGACGCCCGACAGTACGACCTCGATCTTCTCGCGGCGCGACATCACGCACAGGTTCGTCAGGTTGTGGATGCCCGTCGAGTCGATGAACGGAACCTTCCGCATCCGGATCACGCGCACCTTGGGCCGGTCGCCGAGTTGGGCCATCAGCTCCTCGAACTTCGTTGCGATGCCGAAGAAGTACGGGCCGTTGATCTCGTATACCTCGACGCCCCGGGGGACGGTCAGGTGTTCCTCGTGTACGGCGACGTCCAGGCCGGAGCCCGGGTCGATCTCGTCGCGGATTACGGAGATTTCGGTCGTTTCCATTACGCGCTTCATAAACAGCACGCAGGCGATCAGCAGACCGACTTCGATAGCGACGGTCAGGTCGAACAGCACGGTCAGCGAGAAAGTGAGCAGAAGTACCGTCACGTCCGCGCGCGGATTGCTGAGCAGCGCCCGGAACGTCCGCCAGCCGCTCATGTTGTACGACACGACGATCAGTACGCCGGCCAGACAGGCCATCGGGATGTACTGCGCCAACGGCATCAGGAACAGCAGGATCAGCAGCAGCACGACCGCGTGGACGATTCCGGCTACCGGCGTCCGTCCCCCGTTGTTGATGTTGGTCATCGTGCGGGCGATCGCTCCCGTTGCGGGAATACCGCCGAACAGCGGCGTCACCAGATTGGCCGCTCCCTGCGCGATCAGTTCGGTATTCGAGTCGTGGCGGTCGCCTGTTACGCCGTCGGCTACGGTGGCCGACAGCAACGACTCGATGGCGCCCAGCACGGCGATCGTCACGGCTACCGGAAACAGGTTCTTGATCGCTTCCCAGTTCAGTTCGGGCACGGCGGCGCCCGGCAGGCTCGGTCGGATCGTGAAGCGGTCGCCGATCGTGTCGATGCCTTCGATACCGCCGTACCGCTTCAGAAAGTAGACGCCGACGGTCACGACGACGATGGCGATCAGCGATCCCGGTATTTTCTTCGAGAATTTCGGACTCAACGCGATAATCAGCACGCTCAGCACGCTGACGGCGGCGTTCCACCAGTCGACCGTGCCGAAGTGGCGGAAATAGAGCAGCCACTTGCCGACAAAGTCGCCCGGAACCTTCTCGCCTCCGAAGTCCAGACCGAACACGTCGGCAATCTGCGTCGTGAAGATCGTCACGGCGATGCCGCTCGTGAAGCCGACGACGACGGGGTAGGGGATGAACTTGATGACGGCTCCGAGCCGGAAGACGCCCATCAGTACGAGCAGCACGCCGGCCATCAGCGTGGCGACGATCAGGCCCGCCTCGCCGTATTGCTGGATGATGCCGTATATGATGACGATGAATGCGCCCGTAGGCCCTCCGATCTGTACGCGGCTTCCTCCCAGTAGCGAGACGACCAGTCCGGCGAGGATGGCCGTGACGATGCCCTTCTCGGGCGATACGCCCGAGGCGATGCCGAACGCGATAGCCAGCGGCAGCGCGACGATGCCGACGATGATGCCGGCCATCAGGTCGGAAGCGAACGTGCGTTTCGAATAGTTTTTCAGACAGTCGAACAGTTTGGGTCTGAACTCCAAAAGTTTCATGATGCGTTTGAATCGATTTTCCGTGATAGTTCGGTAAAGAGGCTGCAAAAGTACGCAAAAAATCGGAAGATGCGTACCGTTTCGCACGTCGTTCCTCGTGTTTATTCTTTCTTCGTCAGGGCGGGAGGCGTCCGCCTGATTGCCGGACGGGACGGAGCGGGCCGCAGCCGTGCGGCGAATGTCTTTTCATGCGGTCTGCGGACCGTAGGGCAAAGGAGTGTCGTGCGGGAGCGGATGCGCCGTTGTCTGTCGGAGTAAAGGGCGCCGGATCTTGTCATTGCAAGGAAGGGGCACGGTCCGGTTGCCGGCATCGTCGTGCAACCGTGGCCGGGCTGCTGCCGAGCGACCGTTGAGGATTCCGTGTCCGGCCCGGATCGTTGCAGGGGGCGGGACCGTGTCCGGCCGGAGTCCGTACCGACGGATTCCGCGGCGGAGAGGCGATTCGGATACGAGGAGAATCGGTTTCGCTTCCGAAATATAAAAAGGCGGCCGAATGCGTCGATGTACCAAGTATGCCTGCCCATGGATTTCTATATTCGCCAGTCGCGGCTCGCAACCGCAGAATGCGCGTCGGATTTGGCTTCTGCCGAATCTTCTCCGGCAGAGGAAATTTCGGGCGGAGAATCCGGAAGTGTCGAAAATACGAGAATGGGTACTGTTGAGTGTAAACAATAAAGAAAGGCCGGAGCCCATCGAGTTCCGGCCTTATGCGGTAAATCGAACGGCTTACTTGAATGCCTTGCCGATCGCGATGAAGTCGTCGGCCACGAGCGCCGCGCCTCCGATCAGGCCGCCGTCGACGTCCTCTTTCGAGAAAAGCTCGGGAGCGTTGCCCGGCTTCGCGCTGCCTCCGTAGAGGATAACGGTCTGGTCGGCTGCGCTGCCGAACTTCTCGGCGAGCACCTGACGGATGAAGGCGTGCATCTCCTGAGCCTGATCGGCCGTAGCCGTCTTGCCCGTACCGATGGCCCATACCGGTTCGTATGCGACGATCAGTTTCGAGAACTGCTCGGGCGTCAGGTTGTAGACCACTTCTTCGATCTGGGCACGTACGACGTCGAAGTGTTTGCCGGCCTCGCGGTCCTCGAGCTTCTCGCCCACGCAGTAGATCGGTGCGAGGTTGTTCTCGTAAGCCTGAGCCATTTTCTTGTTCAGCGTCTGGCTCGTCTCGCCGTAGTATTCGCGGCGCTCGCTGTGGCCGAGGATCACATATTCGACGCCCAGCGAGGCGATCATCTTGGCCGATACCTCTCCGGTATAGGCGCCCTTGGCTTCGGCTGCGCAGTTCTGGGCCGATACGGCGATGCCCGTTCCTCGGGCGGCCTTGACGATCTCCGAGAGGTGGGTGAACGGAGGAGCCACGATGAAGTTCACGCACGAGCAAACCTCGCCCTTCTTGGCGGCTACTCCCTTGAACAGTTCGACACCCTCCGCCGGAGTGGTGTTCATTTTCCAGTTTCCTGCGACAATTTTCTTTCTCATAATGATATATCGGTTAAATGCAATGTCTTTTTGTTCTCTGCCGTCCGTGCCTGCTTACGCTCGCTTGCGGATGTCTATGTAGTTGCCCGTCGCCTGCTCGACCGCCACCTTGCCCGTTCCGTTGCACTGGGGACAGCGCACCTTCCCCTCGTAGAGTTCGTGTTCGCAAACGCCTTTGAATACCCGAGATTTGACGTATACGTCGTTCCGGGCTACTGCTCGGGCGATCCTCTCGCGCAGAGCGTTGTCGCTCGTTTGGGCATAGAGCCCGTCCGCTACCCGGACGTATGAGGACAGGTCGCGGACTCCCATGGCCTGCAAGTAGCGGACCGGATGGATTCCGACACCGCCCCAGATCTGCTTGCGACACAGAAAACCCTTCCCCTCGCATCCGAGCGCGTAGGTCCCGTAATCCCTGTAATCGCACGGACTCGGCAGCATGGCCGTCTCGGGTACGATAAATCCCCGGTCGCCGCAATGGGGACATACCCGGGCGTTCACGGACATCTTTCCCCCGCAAGTGGGGCACAAAACGAGATAAGACATATCGGGTCGTTTTTATGTAACGTATTGCGAAGTGTTTCTTTTCCGCTTTCCGCATGTTGCTCGCGGGACAGCTCGGCGACCGTGCGGAGACGGCCGAGCGCTCGCTTATCCGGCCGTCCAGCCTTTCACTTCGTCGAGCGTCGGATTCTGCAGTCCGAGCTTGTTCTTCTTGTTGTAACCGCACAGGTCGTTGTGCAGCTTGCCCGGCGCGAGCTTCTTCAGCGCTTCGACCGTCAGAAAGCCCATTTTATGCAGCACGGGGACCCATTGCTCGGGAATGCCTGCGGCGGCGTATTTCTCGGGACCGTCCTTCTGGGCGGCCTTTTCGGGACGCATCTGCGGGAAGAACAGCACGTCCTGAATCGTCGTCTGGCCCGTCATGAACATCGTGAGCCGGTCGATGCCGATGCCCATGCCCGAGCAGGTCGGCATGCCGTACTCCAGCGCGCGGACGAAGTCCATGTCGATGAACATCGCCTCGTCGTCGCCTTTCTCGCTCAGGCGCAGCTGTTCCTGAAAGCGCTCCAGCTGGTCGATCGGGTCGTTCAGCTCGGAATAGGCGTTGCACAGCTCCTTGCCGGTTACGAACAGCTCGAACCGCTCGGTCAGGTCGGGATTGCTGCGGTGGCGCTTGCACAGCGGCGACATCTCGATCGGGTAGTCCGTGACGAACGTCGGCTGGATCAGATCCTGCTCGCAATAGGCGCCGAAAATCGCGTCGATCAGCTTGCCCTTGCCCATGGTCTCGTCGGTCTCGACGTTCAGCTTGGCGCAGGCTTCGCGCAGTTCCTGCTCGCTTTTGCCGGTGATGTCGAAGCCGGTCTTCTCGCGGATCGCGTCGGTCATCGTCACGCGGCGGAACGGGCCGGCGAAATCGACCGTGTGCTCGCCGATGCGCACTTTCGTCGTGCCATGCAGCGCCAGTGCCACCCGTTTGAGCATCTGCTCGACGAACTCCATCATCCAGATGTAATCCTTGTAGGCGACGTATATCTCCATGACTGTGAACTCGGGATTGTGCGTGCGGTCCATGCCCTCGTTGCGGAAGTCCTTGCCGAACTCGTATACGCCGTCGAACCCTCCGACGATCAACTTCTTGAGGTATAGCTCGTTGGCGATCCGCAGGTAGAGCGGAATGTCGAGCGCATTGTGATGCGTGACGAACGGGCGGGCCGACGCTCCGCCGGGAATCGACTGCAGGATCGGCGTTTCGACCTCGACGTAGCCCCGTTCGTTGAAAAAGCGGCGCATCGTGTCGATGATCTTCGTGCGCTGCAGGAATACCTGACGCACCTGCGGATTGACGATCAGATCGACGTAGCGCTGGCGGTAGCGCAGCTCGGGATCGCTGAACGCGTCGTACACCTTGCCGTCTTTCTCCTTGACGATCGGCAGCGGCCGCAGCGACTTGCTCAGCAGTTTCAGCTCCTTGCAGTGGACCGACAGCTCGCCGGTTTTGGTGACGAACGCGAATCCGCGCACGCCGACGATGTCGCCTATGTCGAGCAGCTTCTTGAAGACCTTGTTATAGAGCGTCGCTTCGGGATCGTCTCCGCACACTTCGTCGCGCTTGATGTAGACCTGTATCTTGCCCGTATGGTCCTGCAGCTCGAAAAACGACGCGCTGCCCATGATACGGCGCGAGAGGATGCGCCCCGCGATCGATATGTCGGAGAAGTTCTGCTTTTCGGGCGAGTACTCCGCGGCGATCTGCGCGGCCGTGGCGGTCACCTCGTACCGGGCGGCCGGATAGGGGTCGATTCCCAACTCGCGCAGCTGCGCGAGCGAGTTGCGGCGGATCTGTTCCTGTTCACTGAGTTCTGCGATGCTCATGGCGGTTTCTTTCAGAATTTAATACCGGCGCAAATGTACGAAAATTCTTAGAGTTTTTTGCCGCCGACGGGCCGAAAACGCGCATTTTCGGCCCGTCGGCGGCTCCGGTCCGCTACGGCTTGGCTTTCAGCTTGCCCGTCTTGTTGAACTTGTATCCGATGCCGATCGTCCAGTAGCGTCCGAACATGCGCGACCAGTTGTTGGTCACGTAGTCCGACATCATGCTCGAGGTGAAGCTCTCGTTACGGTTCAGAATGTCGTATACCGTCAGGCTGATGTCGCCCGAGCGGTTCTTGAACAGCTTGACTCCGAGCGAGAGGTTCCACGTATGCGTGTCGACGTCGCCGCCGGCATACGAGAAGCTGTGGTAAAGGTAATAGGCGTAGTTCGTTTCGAAATAGGCGTGCTTGAGGAAGTTGACGCGCACTTGGGCTCCGGTCTGCTGCGTGATCGTGCTGTTGTCGTCGCGGAGCGAGTTGGAGGAGTGGTTGTACGAAAGGTTCGCGCTGAGCGAGAACTGGCAGACGGTCGATTGGTTGCCTATCAGATGCACTCCTATCCGGGGCGACAGCGAGTTCGTGTAGTCGAGCTCTTCTCCGATATACGAGGGCCGGCGGCTGTATCCGATGCCGGCCGTGCAGTTCAGAACCGACTTCAGCGGCTTGAGCGGAGTCGAGAAGTTCCCGTTGGCCTGAACCGATCCCGAGCCGTTCACGTTGACCGGCGTCGTCAGCGTCGAGCCTTTCGGCGCGACGTAGCCTCCGTATTGCTCGAGCGGGGTATCCTCGGCGAAAAAACGCTGGCGGGTGGCGATGTCGCGCACGGTCAGGTCGGCCGACAGGTTGAATCCCACCGAGCGCGAGCTCTTTGTGTCGGTATGGTAGTAGCCGAGCGAGACCGAGTGGGTGTAGCTCTGTCTGAGACCGGGGGTTCCGCCTGTGAGGCTCAGTCGGTTGCGCGTGTCCAGCTCGGCACGGAGCTGCTCGACCGAGGGCTGCCGGACCGAGCCGCTGTAATTGAAGTACAGATTGCGGGTCTGTCCGATCGAATAGTGGAACGACAGCGATGGCTGCAGGCTGCGGAACGTGCGTCGGTCGTCGTGCGTTTCGGGGAAGGCCTCGTCCCGGTTTTGCCGGGCCGACTGGTAGCCCATGCGCACGAACAGGTAGCAAGTCTGACTGTATCGGTTGAATCCGAGTTCGGCGGTCTGAGTCGTGTAGTTGCGCGTGTAGTCGTAGGTCGAGGTCGTGTCGATCAGTCCGGTGAAGCGGTTGACGGCCATCCGCTTCGAGTGGCTGTTGTCGACCGAAATGCCGTAGCCGGCCGTTACCGAGCTTTTTTCGCCCAAAGGCTCCGTGTAGCTGAAGTTTCCTCCCAGCGACCGGCTCCATCCGCCGGCACTCGTCTCCAAAAAGGTCCGGTCGTTGTCGGTCGAGAGCGAGTCGATCCGCCAGCCCGATGCGTCGTCGCGACTCGTGGAGCCTTGGGCGTTTATGTGGATCATTCGCTTCGGATTGTTTTTGAACGAGTGGGCCCAGATCAGCCTGCCGGACAGGTTGCGACTCTTCTCGCGGTTGCGCTCCGTCGCGCCGACGCGGTTGGTCGTTTCGCCGTCGAGCTCGTTGCGGGCTCCCCGATAGCTGTGCGAGAGGTCGTCGGAGTATTGGACACTGGTCGCGAAGACGAGGTAGTCGTTCTTCGGGTTATAGCGCAGATCGAGATTGGCCGAGTGTTGCCTGCCGAGGCGCGAGGCTCGGGTCGTGTCGGTGTAGCTGCGCGACAGGTAGGCTTCCGACGGGAAATAGATCTGTTGCGTGATCCGCTGCGTTTCCGACCGCTCGTTGGCGAAGCGGTAGTTTCCCGACAGGGTCAGATGCTTGCCGTAGCGGTGCGTCAGGCTGGCGCCGAGCGTCGTGCTGCGGCGGTCTCCGTCTCCGCCGCCCGCGTATGAGGCGAACCGGTCTCGGATGCGGTTGGACGACTGATTGTTGTTGTTGCTGTTCGCCTCGACCGAGTAAATGCGCCGTTCCGAGAAATAGTTGTACGAAGCGCCGGCTCCGTAGCGTCCCTTGCGGTGTCCGTCGGGGCCCCGGTCGATGTCGGCTCCGTAGCCGGCCAGCGCCTCGACGTTGACGCTTTTCTCGGGCTTGCTGCGCGTAACGAGGTTCATTACCGTGCGTTTCTTGCCGTTCTTGTTGCCCTTGAGCCGCTCCTCCTCGGGCAGTTCGTCGTAGACCTGAATGTCGACTACGTCGTTGGCCGCCAGAAAGTCGAGGGCCGAGCGGGCGTTCTCTCCGAACAGCGGACGGCCGTCGACGTAGGTCCGCTCGATCGTTTTGCCCATGAAGCGGACTTCTCCTTCCTTGAGCTCCATGCCGGGCAGGCCCCGGACGATCTGAAGCGCCTCGTCGCCGGGCAGCACGCGGACGTTCTCTGCATGGTAGACGATCGTGTCTCCGCGTTCGCTCATCAGCGGGCGCCGTCCCTGCACGACGATCTCGCCCAGGCTGATCGGAATCTCTCCGAGAAAAACAGTATCTATCCGGTTCGTTCCGGCTGTCGTGCTTACGTTTCGGGTCGTGCCGCGATAGCCGAGGTAGCCGATGCGGAGGCGGACCGACGAGTCGCGCACGCTTTCGAATCGGAAGGCTCCCCGGCTGTCGGTTATTCTCAGCAGCGTATCGCCCGGGGTCATCAGCAGTACGGACGCTCCGACGAGCGGGCCGCTGCCGGCCGAGTCGGCGACGACTCCCTCCAGCGAACGGACGGGCGGACGGCCTTGTAAGTCGGCTTGCGCCCACAAGGCCGCGAGAGCCCATAGCATCAGGTATCGGAACATAGTCGGTCTGCGTTGAGGTCCCCAAGGTACGAATTTTTGCCGGATCGGTCGCGCAGGTTTGCGGACTTACGACGGGTTGAGAGGACGGATATTTGCGGACCCGATCCGTTTTGCCGGCTCGTGCATGATGCGCCGGAAGAGTGCGTTCGTTCCGGAATAGTCGGTCCTTGGGAACCGTTCCGAAGAAAGCGCGGCTTCCGAATCGACGGAAGCCGCGCGGTTTTCTGCGCATATGCGCTATTCGACCGGGTCCGGACGGTCGAGCACGGCGTTGCGGATTCGGGCGTCGGGGCCTTTTATGCCGAGATAGTACGTGTCGTCGGCGACGGCGTCGATCACGATCCGCCGGGGGGTCCATTCGTCCGTGTCGAAGGTGAGGCTTTCGACCGTTTGCCCGTTCGTCGCGTTCTCGACGAACAGTTCGCCTTTCGAACGGACGTCGGCCGTGAAGACGTGCCGGCCCTTTTTCAGGTATAGTCCTTCGTAGAGGCGTCCCTCGCCTCGGGCGTATCCCGAGCCGTCCTGTTCGCCGGCATCGCCCTCCATCGTCCAGTAGGTGTGGCCGTGCGCGAAGTCGCCGTTACGGAACGTCTCGCTGCTGTGCAGCCCGCAGTCGGTGATAAAGTTGGTCGGCCTGATGCTCAGCAGGTCGCACGGGCTCAGGTACTCGTTGTTCACGATACGGAAGTTCTTGACCGGGGCGTAGTCGTTCTCCTCCGTGTTGTCGAAAGGCTTGCCGTCGAACGGATTGTCGCACCATGTGCCGACGGAGTATCCTCCCATGAGCACGTTGTCGTAGACGTTCACGTTATCGGTTTCCTGCTTCTGCTGGTCGGGGTTCGTCGAGCCCCAAGGAATCAGCGCGATGGCCTTGCCGCCGCCCGAGTTGATATAACTGTGGCACACCTCCACGTTGCGCACCGAGCGGTCCCAGTCGTTGTCGCCCCACCACCAGACGCCTCCGCGCGGATCGGCGTAGCTGCTGGTCATTACGATGCCGTCGTCGTTCGACTCGAGGAAGATGCGGGCCACCTTCACGTCGTGCGTGCCGATGCTCAGGCCGATGCCGTCGCCGCTGACGCATTTCACCTCGTGCATCTTCACGTTGCCTATGAACAGGTTCTCGCAATAGTAGAACGACGTGTGGTAGTTGTTGGTGCGGACGATCTCGACGTCGCTCAGCTCGATGTTGCGCACTTTCCAGAATCCGATCGGGATCACGTGGATACGGTCCGTGCAGACGCGGGCGTAGTGGTCGAGCCTCGGATCGACGCTGTACGTGTCGAGCGAGCGGATTTTGCCCTGTCCGGTGATCTTGACGTTCTCGATGTCCTTGCCTTGGATCAGCGGCAGGTTCACGTACAGGCTGTGCGTCCACGGAACGCGCGGTATCACGACGTCGTGGCCGTAGGCCGGAGCGTAGGAGTAGTCGCTTTCGTCCTGCGACTGCCACAGGATCGCGCCCTTTTCGATGTGCAGGTCGACGTTGCTGCGCATCATCAGATGCGTGGCAACGTAGCGCCGTTCGTACAGGGAACCGCTGTCTCCGGGCAGCACGACCCGGCCGCCACCTCGAGACGAAACGTCGTCGATGGCCGCCTGAATGCTCCGCGTGTCGTCGGTGAACGCATCGCCTTTCGCGCCGTAGTCCAGCACGCTGACGCTCAGTCCGGGCAGCTCGAACGAATAGGGGTTGTCCGTGAAATCGCGCCAGTTCTCGATGTAGAAGTAGGGCGCGATTTTCAGGTAATCGTCCGGCCCGTTCAGCGCGACGGCCAGCAACCGGCTGCTCAGGTGCGTCATTTTCTCGTTCCGTTTCGTCGGAATGTCGTCGATGACGAACTGCCGGTCGAGCGGACCCTCGTAGAGCTTTTTCAGTTTTTCGATACCCCGGTCGCCTTTGTACATCGGCGCTTCATAGACGGCGATGCGGGCGTATTTCGATGCGTATTCGGGCGAAATCGTGCCCCGGATTTCGATCCGCTCGGGCGTAGCCGTACAGCGGTCGATGCTGCCTGCGAAAGGTTCCAAGACGGTTTCCTGCTCGAACGTAATGCGGTCGATCGACAGTTCGCCCGCACCTCCGAGCGGTTCGATGCGGAAACCGGTCAGCGCGCCTTCGGCCTGCGGCAGATCGGAAAAATTGAAGAAATATCCCTTTTTGGGCGAGTTCGGGTCGATATCGAAAATTTTCGATTTTTCGTCGTTATAGACGGAGTCTTTCGCCGTGACGAAGCGAATGCGGAGCCGGTCGGCCGGACTGCGGTTCTCCATGACGAAGAACATCGTGTTGCGGTCCTCGAGCTTCGGATTGTAGATGCCGTTGCGGCTTCCGGCGAGCGACGGCGTACTGAGCGAACCTCCCTCGTCGAACGCGAACTCCAGCGTTCCGTCGCCCTGAGAAACGGCGCCCCCTTCAGCCGTGAACAGCTCGGTCGAACCTTTGAGCCCGAACGACAGGTCGATCGGTTTGCCGGCCTCGAATCCGTCCAGCTGGTAGAGTGCGTTTTCCCATACCGAGTCGCTGGCGTTGCAGAGCGCGAACTCGACCCGGTCGATCCGGTCTGCGAACGGGCACTCGCTCAGATCGAAGATAGTCACGTTCCACTCCTTGGGCGTCACTTTGGCCATGCTTTCGAATTTCCGTCCGCCGCGGCCGACCGTCAGCCGGACGTAGTAGTCGGCCCCGTAAGCTCCGCCTTCGGTATTGACGGCGAACGACACGAAAGGCGTATCGCTCAGGTCGAGTCCTTCGGGATATTCCCGGAAGACCGTTCTCCAGCGGTTGGCGGGCATGTCGGGACCGCTCACCTGCAGACAGTGCGATCCTTCGTGCAGGCGTCCCGACCAGGTCGGTGCCGAGGCGATCAGTTGGAGCGAGTCGGCGTTCTCGCCGCAGACGAATCCGTCAGCGCCGTCGTTGAATCCGGCCAGAGGGCGCGTCTCGGTCAGCGAGCATTTTTTGGAGCAGTTGTTCGGCGTGGCTCCGGTCTTTTCCTCGGACCGGCAGGCCGACAAGACGGCGAGAGCCGCTACGGCGAGGGCGGCGGCGCGCCCCGTTCGGGTGGAGAAAGTCATGGGTAGAGAGTTTGGTTAGTATTCGACCGTCCGCATATCGTGCGGCGGTTCTCCGACGAAGTTAAGCATTTTGATCGGAAAATGAAAATCGCCGCGATGCCGTGCCCGGCGACAAGAAACCGAACGCCCGCGATCTTTCGGCCATCCTTTCGTCGGAGCCATGTCCGAAGGGGAAACCTTATGCCGTCGGGCGGACGGAACCGGCGCCGTCCGTACGGTTCTGAAATCAAGGATTCCCGGTTTACCGTACCGGCCGTCGGGTTTTCGACGCTTCCGGTTTTACGGCACGAAGTTCCCTCCGCCGAAGGGAACTTCGCGGTAGGGTCTGGCCGGATGCGCGGCCTATGGCTGCAAGCCGCGGCTGCTGGCGAATATGAATGTACCGGGAGCGAGCGCTCCCGGTACATTGGAAAATATGGGTTCTCTGATTGTTTTGCCGTCGGCGCGGCCGAGCGGCTTCTCGGTATTCCCGGGCGCTCGGACCGTTCCGAGCGCCCCGGATACCTGCCGCATCTTGGAAACGGTTCCTGCGGCTTCGGTCAGAATTCGCTGGTAAAGTGGAACCGGATGTCGGGAAACTTTTCCTGCGCGAGCGATAACGCGTAGGACGTGTCGGCCAGAAAGACCTCGCGGCCGTGCTTGTCGAACGCCATACTGTTGAACTTGCGCTTGCGGAAGTCGTTCATCTGCTCCTCGTCGTCGGACTCGACCCAGCATGCCTTATGGATTTGGATCGGCTCGTAGCGGCACTTGGCGCCGTATTCGTGCTGCAAACGGTACTCGATGACCTCGAATTGCAGGGCTCCGACCGTGCCGATGATCTTGCGCCCGTTCATCCGGCTCGTGAACAGCTGCGCGACGCCTTCGTCCATCAGCTGGTCGATACCCTTGGCCAGTTGCTTGAACTTCATCGGATCGGCGTTCTCGATGTAGCGGAACAGCTCGGGCGAGAAGCTCGGAATGCCGGTGAATCGCAGCGTCTCACCTTCGGTGAAGGTGTCGCCGATCTTGAAGTTACCCGTGTCGTGCAGCCCGACGATGTCGCCGGGGTATGCCTCGTCGATCACCGATTTTTTCTCGGCCATGAAGGCCGTGGGCGACGCGAACTTGATCGTTTTGCCCGAAGGCACGTGCAAGTAGGGCTTGTTGCGCTCGAAGCGACCCGAGCAGATTTTCAGAAACGCGATCCGGTCGCGGTGGTTCGGGTCCATGTTCGCATGGATCTTGAACACGAATCCGGTCAGTTTCTCCTCGTAGGGCGACACGTCGCGCTGGAGCGTATGCGACTTGCCGGGCGACGGCGCGATACGGACGAAGCAGTCGAGCAGCTCGCGGACTCCGAAATTGTTCAATGCGCTGCCGAAAAAGACCGGCGCGACCTCGCCCTTGCGGTAGCTGTCGAGTTCGAACGGAGGATAAACGCCTTCGACGAGCTCCAGATCGTCGCGCAGGTGCTGTGTGAACGGATTGATGTACTCGTCAATCGCCGGGTCGTCGAGCTTTATGTCGAGCGTCTGTCCTTCGGCCGTCTGCCTGTCTTCGGCGAAGAACAGCGAAAGCCGGTCGGCGTACAGGTCGTACACGCCCTTGAACGTCGGACCCGTGCTGATCGGCCAGGCCAGCGGCCGGACCTGAATCTTCAGCTCGCGCTCGATCTCGTCGAGCAGGTCGAACGGGTCCTTGCACGGGCGGTCGAGCTTGTTGACGAAGACCATGACCGGCGTGTTGCGCATCCGGCATACTTCCATCAGCTTGCGCGTCTGCGTCTCGACGCCCTTAGCGCCGTCGATCACGATGATCACGCTGTCGACGGCCGTCAGCGTCCGGTAGGTGTCCTCGGCGAAGTCCTCGTGGCCGGGGGTGTCGAGGATGTTGATCTTGACGTCTCCGTACTCGAAGCCCATGACCGACGTGGCGACCGAGATGCCGCGCTGCCGCTCGATTTCCATGAAGTCGGACGTGGCTCCCCGCTTGATCTTGTTCGACTTGACGGCTCCCGCCACATGGATCGCGCCGCCGAAGAGCAGCAGCTTTTCGGTCAGCGTCGTCTTGCCCGCGTCCGGGTGGCTGATGATGGCGAAGGTTCGCCTGCGCTCTATTTCCTGTTTCAGTTCCATCGTTTTTCTTTGTCGTTTGCCGGTTTACGGCGTTTGCCGCGCCGCGATTCTGCCGCTGCGCTCCGGACGACGATCCGACCGTGTGTCGCCCGATTCCTCTTGTTCTCTGTCGCTCGGCGGGAATAAGGAGCCCGTTTTGTTTCGTCGGCCTTGTCGTCGGTCTCGACCGCCCGGAAGAGATTCTGCCGCAGTCGGCCCGCAGGCGGACGGCCGTTCCCCGACGGGATTGTCAGACGGCCGCCTCGTTCCGGCTCGGCGGTTTCGTAATGCCGTGCCGTCACTCAGCCGTTTCTGTATCGCGCGCTTGGCCGGCCATGATCCAGCGGAGCCCGCCGAGCACCTGCTCGCGGTAGAGCGTATCGGCATAGTCGGACGGGCGGTGTCCTGCGGCGGTGTACCAGATCCGGCCGCCGTCGAACTCGCTGCACCAGACGGCCGGCAGGCTCGGCGACATCACTTCGGGCTTCGGCCCCGAGCCCCAGTCTACCCCGGCCGTTTCCCACACGGCCAGTACGCGGGCCTGCGGGTCGAGCCGCTTGAAACAGTACAGTTCGTCCTCGGTCGTCAACGTATCGGGAAGCATCGAAGCGGAGGGGTGGGTCCGGTCGACGATTTTCATCGTCAGGCGCTGGAGCGGGGGATGAAAGTCGAAGCGACCGCCGATCATCCGCGAGAACCAGGTCCAGTCGTCGTCGGTGCAGGTCGCTGCGTGCAACCCGGCGAATCCTCCTCCGCGCCGGATGAAGCGCTCGAAGGCCGACCGCTGCGCGGAGTCGAGCCCGACGTAGCTGGCGTTCGCGTAAACGATCGCATCGTAGCGTTCGAGCGAGTCGTCGCAGAAGACGCGCTTGTCCGATGTCGTGTCGGCTGCGAAGTCTTCCTGCGCGGCCAGCTCGAGTATCATGGCGGCCGAGGCCGCGATATTTTCGTGCACGTAGCCTTCGCCGTGACCGGTGAAGACGAGTACGCGCTTGCCTCGCAGGTCGGCGGTCCGGTTGTCGGGGCCTTGTGCGGAGCAGCCTGCCAGCAGGCAGAGCGAGGCGATCAGAGCGAATCGGGTTTTCATTGGATCGTCGGTTGAGATGGTCAGATTTCGACCGGTTTGGCCGGATAGTCGATCGAGTAGTGCAGGCCTACGCTCTCGTGGCGCGCCTCGGCCTGCTTGATGATCAGGTAGCCTACGGCGATCATGTTGCGCAGCTCGCACAGATGCTGGCTCAGCGTGGACTTCAGGTATAGCTCCTCGGTCTCCTTGAAGATGATCTCGAGCCGCCGCTTGGCCCGCTCGAGGCGGACGTCCGAGCGGACGATGCCCACGTAATTGGTCATGATCTGCTGCATTTCCTTGTAGTCCTGCGTGATCAGGGCCATCTCCTCGGGTACGGCCGTACCTTCGTAGTCCCATGCCGGGATATCGCGCTGAAGCTCGATCGAGTCGATGACCGAAATGGCGTGACGGGCCGCCGCGTCGGCGTAGACGGCCGCCTCCATCATCGAGTTCGACGCGAGCCGGTTGCCTCCGTGCAGTCCGGTCGACGAGGCTTCGCCCAGCGCATACAGGCGACGGATCGACGATTCGCCGTTGAGGTTTACCTTGATACCCCCGCAGCAGTAGTGCGCGGCCGGGACGACGGGGATCATGTCTTTGGTCAGGTCGATGCCGATCGACAGGCACTTCTTGTAAATATTCGGGAAATGGCTCATCACCTCTTTGGGGTCCTTGTGCGTGATGTCGAGGTAAACGAACTCCTCGCCCGAGATCTTGAGCTCGTGGTCGATGCTGCGGGCTACCACGTCGCGCGGAGCGAGCGATCCCATCGGGTGGTACTTCTGCATGAACTCCTTGCCGTTCTGCAGTCTCAGCAGGCCTCCGAAGCCCCGCATCGCCTCGGTGATCAGGAACGACGGGCGCTCGCCGGGATTGTAGAGCGAGGTGGGGTGGAACTGGATGAACTCCATGTTCTCGATCACGCCCTTGGCCCGGTGCACCATCGCCACGCCGTCGCCCGTGGCTACGGACGGGTTGGTCGTCGTGTGGTAGATATTGCCCACGCCGCCGGTCGCCATGACGGTCACTTTGGCCAGCACGGTGTATATTTCGTGTTTCTTGAGGTTCAGCACGTAGGCTCCGAAGCAGGTGATGTCGGGCGTGCTCTTTTTGACGAGCCGGCCCAGGTGGTGCTGCGTGAGGATGTCGACGGCGAAATGGTGCTCGTAGATGTCGATGTTGTGGTGGCGTTTGACGCGTTTCATCAGGGCGCGCTCGATCTCGTGACCGGTCAGGTCGTCGTGGTGCAGGATGCGGTGCTCGCTGTGCCCGCCCTCGCGGTTCAGATCGTACCGTCCCGACGCGTCCTTGTCGAACTTGGTCCCCCACTGGATCAGCTGTTTAATGACCGAAGGGGCGCGCGTGACGACCTGCTCGACGGCCGCCGGGTCGCAGATGCCGGCCCCGCAGACCATCGTGTCGCGGATGTGTTTCTCGAACGTGTCGGGTTCGTACATGACTGAGGCGATGCCGCCCTGCGCATAGTCGGTGTTGCACTCGCCCAGCTCGCCCTTGGTGACGATCGTGACCCGGCCGTATTCGGCCGCTTTCAGCGCAAAGCTCAGTCCGGCGATGCCGCTGCCGATAACCAGAAAATCCGTTTCGATGTTCATATGCCTTTATAAAATCAGCTTCTTGAATTCCTGCTCGCTTCCGGCAAAAACGTTCCGGTCGACCTTTCCCCGGATGCCCGGCAGCGAGTGCGAGTCGGTATGCTGCCATATCCGCCATTTTATCCGCGGACAGCCCCGGTAGTCGGCGATCCACAGCGTGTACCGGTCGGGGCTGAACTCTTTTTTCAGATAAGTCTCGTAGAAGTGGGTCGAGCAGTAGATGATCGGGTCGGCGCCGTAGTACCGGCGGATTTCGTCGCAGAACGCCTTCGCCTCGCGTACGGAGCGTTTCGGGTCGGTCATGAAGCGGTGCTGCTCGATATCGAGCACCGGGAGCAGGTTGCCTTTTTCGAGGCGGGCCGTGCGGATGAAGTTGCGGGCCTGCTCGCGGCCCGGCGTGCGGTGCCCGAAAAAGTGGTAGGCGCCCCATGTAACGTCCGCCCTTTCGAGCTCGCGGCGGTGCCGGTCGTAGGTCGGATCGACGATCAGCGTGCCTTCCGTAGCCTTGATGAATACGAACCATGGCTTTTCGTGCTCGACGACTTTCTCCCAGTCGACGTTCTGCTGGTGGCGCGAGACGTCCAGTCCCCAGACGGGAAAGTCGTCCGCGGTTTTCTCGCGGCATGACGCGAGCGCCGATAGCAGCAGCAGGAAAAAGAGACCCCTGACGTTTCGCATGGACAAGTGAAATTACACCAAAGTGCAAAGTTACAAAACAGTTTCGGTTTTTACGTTTCGTCGCGTCGTTTTTCTCCCGAAACGACCGAGATGCCGCTGCGCGGAATGCCATGCGCATGTCCGGAATCAATGTTTCCGCGGGCCCGGCGCTCGTTCGGCTTTGCGGAATTTATCGGACGGAATGCGGCCCGGCCGGCCCGGTGCCGTCGTATTTCCGGATCGGGCGCGCATATGGAGAGCGGTATCGAAAGCGCGGCCGCCGACCGCGATGCGCTTCCCGTATTGACCCGGATTGTCCCGGCGGAGGTTTTTTCGGTCCGTTATAGTTATTTTTACCGATAAAAAAGGTAGCTTTGCAGTCCGGGCGTTTCATAGGCGTCCGGGCCGGTATTTCGACCTGCGTTTAAACTAACGATCCCGTAGATGATGAGAAAGTTCGTGTTTTGTTTGGCCGTGTGTTCGGTATGGGTTACGCAGGGAGTGTGCGGCAGCGGCGTCGAAATGCCCGCATTGTCCGACGACAGCCTGACCGTCGACATGAACGAGGTGGTGGTCACGGCGACGCGGACGCCCTTGCCGCTGAAGAATACGCCGGTCATCACCCGGGTCATCACTTCCCGCGACATCGAGCGCAGCGGGGCCGTTACGCTTCAGCAGGCGCTCGAACGGGAGCTGGCCGGCGTGGAGTTCCATCAGGCGGGCTACGGCTCGTCGCTGTCGTTTCAGGGGCTCGATTCGCGCTACGTGCTTTTCCTGCTCGACGGCGAGCGGATCGCCGGAGAGACCTACGGCAATATCGACTATTCGCGCATTCCGCTTTCGATCGTGTCGCGCATCGAGGTGGTGCGCGGTGCCTCGTCGGTCCTGTACGGATCGAATGCGATGGGGGCGGTCGTCAACGTCATTACCAAGGAGCCCCGCCGTAAATACGAGGTCACGGCTTCGCTGCGATACGGCACGCCCTACCAGCGCAACGGCGGCGATTCGCTGGCGGGAAACGCGTCGGCGAGGGACTCGCGCGAGTATCGCAACAAGCTCGATCTGCCGAACCTGAATGCCGACATGACGTTCGGGGTCAATCTGGGCAAGTTCCGTTCGCTGACCGCCGTGGCCTATCGCACGAGCGACGCCTACAGACTGGTCGGCACGCGCGACGAGGTGCGCCATTACAAGGAGCTGAATATCATGCGGCCGAAGATGAACGGCTCGCGTCCGGAGATGGACCCTTCGACCGGCATGCCCGTATTCGTCGTCGGGCGGACCGTCGCCGATACGACGATCAGCGTGGAACCCGATTCCCGGGGACTGAGCGTCAGCGGCTGGCGCGACCTGAACCTCAGCCAGCGGTTCGACTACGAGCTGTCCGACCAGTTCCGGTTCCAGCTTTCGGGAAGCTATTTCGGCAAGAAACGGTTCGATTTCAACGGCAGCATTCTCGACGAGAATCCGCTGGCGAATAACAGCAAGCCGTGGACCTACGAATCCTACAGCGGGTATAACGTCAAGGCGCTGATGGAACACTCGCCCGACGAGCGCAACAAGATTTACCTCTCCTACGTCCGGGACGAGTATTTCCGCGATCTGGACAGTCTGTCGGGCGTCACGGTCCCCAAACAGCGTCACACCTACAACGTGCCCCGGCTGCTGTGGACGCTCGACGCGGGCAGCGCGAACCGGCTGACTACGGGGGTAGAGTGGGTCAACGAGCAGCTTCGGTTCGACATGAACCCGTCCGGTTACGACGACCGCAAAAGCATGAATACCGGTTCGCTCTACGTACAGGACGAGATTCTGAGCGGCCGGCCGCTCAGTTTCGTCGTCGGCGTGAGGGGCGATTACAACAATCATTTCGGCTGGAGCGTAACTCCGAAGCTCTCGGCCAAGTACGCTTATCGCGATTTCTCGCTTCGGGCCAACTACGCCAGAGGTTACAGGACTCCCTCGCTCAAGGAGATGTACATGGATTTCACCGTTCCGATTCCGGGCCAGACCTCCGTCATCCGGGGCAACGACCGGCTGCGCAGCGAGAGCAACCATTACGTTTCGCTGACGGCCGAGTACAACCGCAGCGGACTGAACCTGTCGGCTACGGTCTACAACAGCTATTTCCGCAACAAGATCGACGTGCGCGGGCACATGGAAGGGACGACGACCGTCCTGCAGTACGAGAATATCCGGCGCAGCGAGTTCAGCGGTCTCGAGCTGATGGGCACGCTGCGGGTGACGACCGGCCTCTTCGTGAGAGCCAACTATAACTATGTCTACCAGAGCGACGATGCGCCAGAAAGCTCGACTCAATACATATTCCCGAGTCCTCATACGGCCGTGTTTCAGGTCGACTACGGCTTCGACGTGCGCAAGTGCCGTATCGGCATCGACGCGACGGTCCGCTACGTGGGGGCCAAGACTTACGAAGACTTCATGCCGATCGTGAATCTCGACTTCCAGTCGATGCAGAACATGAAGTATTGGAGCGGAACCTATACGGCCCGTCATAAGGGATACGCCGTGTGCAACGCGGCGGTCAATGCGTCGCTGCCCGAGGGCATGACGCTGACCCTCGGCGTGGACAATATCTTCGATCGCCGTCCCTCGGTCGTCAACTTCAATTCCGATATCACGGCCCGCCGCAATCTGTTCGTCCGGCTCGCCTACGCGTTCGGGTGCGATTGACCGCTCGGCGACATGGGGCGGAAACGGGCGGAGTCTTTCCGCTCCGCGTCTGCGCATTCGATCCGGTCTTGCTCAGGGTGTCAAATCGTTTGGCATGGCGTGACACGGTCGGCCGTTCTATTGTCGGATCGCTTGTCGCGGCGTTTTTGTCTGTAATTTCTCTCCGAAGAGCCGGAACAGCCCGTCGTCTTGCCGACGATACCGGCGCGATAGAAGACGGTATGCTCTCGGTCGGAGCGCGATCTGCCGGAACCCGACGACACCCTGCCGGGAAACGTCCGCCGGCGGTCGGATTACGCATCGTTGCTCGCTCGCGGGGAGGGTTTAAGGTATGCTGGTAGTGTCGCTCCGTCTTTCCTTGTTTTGGACTTTTATGTTTTCTTTTTATCCCCTTGTTTCATAGAGATCGTTTGCGCCGATTTCCGTGCCTCGGTGCATATGTTTTACGTCCCGGTCCTCGATTTTCGATGCTTCCGGTTTTTCCGCATGAAGTTCTCTCCGGCGTAGGGGATTTACGGTAGGGGGCCGATCGGACACGCGGTCTGAGGTTGCAAGCCGCGAACCGCGGATATGAAGATTCCGGTTGCGAATGCGCTTGATACATCGAGATATATAATTGCCTCCCGGAAAAAATTGTTCCGGCGGGCTGTCCGGAGTACGGCTCGGAACGGAATCCGGCTCTGCCGGGGCGGGTCTCCTTTCTCCGTCGGTTCGGGCTGCCGGATCGGGCCGGACAGGGCGAAAAGCGAAGCGTGCGATGCGAAACGGGCACTTTTTTTGCTCGCTTCACCGCGTCACTCAAAATCCGGCTTATGAACGATTCGGCTTCGCTTCCTCACTCTTCTTCCCCGGCCTCCGTTTCGTCCGTCCCGGCGGACGACCCGCGCCGGCACGGGCTGCGACGGGACATAAAGAGTATTCTGAACGTGCTGGTGCTCTTAGGCAGCATCGTCGTGATCGTCAGTCTTTCGCTCGAGGTGTTTCACGGTGCGGCCGAGAGCTATTACCGGCTTTACATGCGCGTGCAGTTTTGGGTCTGCATCGTGTTTCTGGTCGATTTCTTCTACCGTTTTTTCCTGAGCCGCCGCAAGTGGAGGTTTTTTTTCGGCAACCTGATTTTTCTGCTCGTGTCGATACCTTATTTGAATATCGTCGACGCGTTTCATCTGAGCCTCTCGGCCGAGGCGTATTATCTGATCCGTCTGATGCCGCTGGTGCGGGGCGGGTACGGACTGGCCATCATGGTCGGGTGGATCGCCCGGAACCGGGTGACCAGCCTGCTGATTTCTTACGTGCTGATGATTTTCGCGCTGAGTTATTTCGCCAGCCTGGTATTCTACTCGCTCGAGCATACGATCAATCCTATGGTCACATCCTATGGGAAGGCCCTTTGGTGGGCGTTCATGAACGTGACGACCGTCGGGTCGAACATCGTGCCCAAAACCGCGACGGGCGAGGTACTCTGTGTCGTGCTCGCTGCGGCGGGCATGATGCTTTTCCCGATTTTTACGGCTTACATCACGGCCCGTTTCCAGCCTCACAGGCAGAAAAAGCAGGACAACGACGCGCCGGCCGCATGAGTCGGGGGCCACGGAATACGCACGCCGTCCACACTCCCGCCCCTGTGAACGGAGCTGAAAACGGTTGTTGTAGGTGAGGGCGACGGCTCGAGACCGTTCCCCGGGCGACCGAGGGACTACGCTTTCAGCGCGCGGATTTGCTGCGGGCCGATTTGGGTGAAATCGTCGATCAGCAGGTCGTAGTCCGACAGGTCCTCGCGGCGGAACGTCGTGGCGACGCCGATCACGGACATGCCGGCCCTGCGGGCCGCCTCGATGCCGACCGGGGCATCCTCGGCCACGATGCACTCGGCCGGAGCGAGACCCAGCTTGCGGGCGGCGAGCAGGTACACCTCCGGGTCGGGCTTGCCCCGGCTGATCATGTCGCCGTTGGCGATCGCGTCGAAATACTTTGCGATACCGCAGCGCTCGAGCACGAAATTGACGTTCGGAGTGTTGCCCGACGAGCCGAGACCGACTAGAAAGCCGTCCGCCTTCAGGGCGCGGAGAAAATCCACCAGCCCTCGGGTCGGGGCGATCGTCCTCTCGAAGATCTCGCGGTAGGTCTCCTCCTTCTCGCGGGCGATCTGCCGCCAGTCGGTCCGGCGGATCACCTCGGGCATCAGCCGTTCGAGGATCAGGTCGTTGGTCATGCCGAACGACGGCATGAATTTCTCCCGGTCGAACGGAACGCCGTACTTCCGGCAAATGATTTCGAACGCTTCGATGTGCGCGTCCCGATTGTCGACGAGCACGCCGTCCATGTCGAAAATAACTCCCTTTATCATGGCTTTTCCTGTTTTTTCGCCGCAAAGATAGCCGTTTTCGGCGATTTCGGACAATCGTTCCGGCCGCCCTGCCGCAGGATGGTTGCGTGTCCGCGGCGAATTGGCTATCTTTGCATGACCCATACCACAGAAGTGCGCCATGAACGCGATACCGGAAAAAACGATCGAACGCCTGAGCGAGTACCGCCGTACGCTGCTCGAGTGCCACGCCCAAGGCATCCAACATATATTCTCGCATGTGCTGGCCGGCATACACGGCATTACGGCCGTGCAGGTGCGGCGCGATTTGATGCTGATCGGTTTTCAAAGCGACACGAAAAAAGGATATGACGTCGAGGTGCTGATCGAGTTCATCAGTTCGATTCTTGACGGGAAAAACGTCGTGAACGTCGGCGTAATCGGGATGGGAAACCTGGGACAGGCGCTGACCAAATATTTCAACGGACGTCGCTCGAAGCTGCGCATCGTCGCGTCGTTCGACGTCGATCCTCAGAAAGCCGGACATCGCATCGACGGGATTCCGTGCTATCCGATGGCCGATTTCGAAGAGCTGGTGCAGAAGCACGACATCAAGATCGTGATCCTGTCGTCGCCTACGTCGATCGCCTCGCAACTCGTCGTACCGATCATCAATGCAGGGATCAAGGGCGTACTGAACTTCACGTCGATGCCGCTGAACTTCCCTCGCGGGATTTTCGTCGAGAACTACGACATCACGACGTTGCTCGAAAAAGTGGCCTATTTCGTCAAGGAGGCCGAGGAAAATTCCGATTCGTCGTCCGAATAGCCAGAGACTATGCTGATTCACCGCAATTTCGACAGCCTGCCCCCGATTCGCCGTCCCGCCGCTACGATCGGTTCCTACGACGGGGTACATGCGGGGCATCGGGCCATTCTGGGCCGGATCGTGGACATCGCGCGCGAGCGGGGAGGGGAGAGCGTCGTGGTGACGTTCGATCCGCATCCGCGTTCGGTGGTGGGAAGCGCGCCCGTCATGCTGCTCAATACGTTGCCCGAGAAGCTGGCGCTGCTCGCCGGTACAGGGATCGACCATGCTGTCGTCGTCGATTTCACGCCCGAATTCAGCCGTCTCTCGATGGAGGAGTTCGTGGAGCGCGATTTGGTGGGGCGCTTGCACGTCGATACGCTGCTGGTAGGGTACAATCATCATCTGGGACGCGACAAACGGGGCGATTTCGATTCGCTGTCGGAACTCGGCCGACGCTCGGGTTTCGATGTGCGGATGATGCCTCGGCAGGATGTGGATGCGCATAAGGTCAGTTCGACGGTGATCCGGGGGCTGGTGGCAGGAGGCAACCTCCGCGACGCGGCCCGCTGTCTGGGCGCGCCCTATTTTCTGAGCGGTCGCCTTGCCGCCGACGGGACGGTACTCGGCGTGGAGTCCGGCAAGCTGTTGCCTCCGGCGGGGGAATACGCCGTGCGGGTGGGCCGGGATTTTTCCGATGAGGGAGCGGATGCCCGGCTTACGATCGGACCCGGCCGCGCTCTTCGCTTGCACGGCGGCGAGGAATGCCTCGTCCCGGGAAACGCGGTCGTGACGTTCCTGTGACCGCGTGACGCGACGACAAGACGGCCGAGGAAGCTCCGCTCCGTTCGGGCGGCGGTTCGCAAGCCGGGTCGGATAACGGGCATGGTGCGTTGCGGATCGGCCGGTTTTCGAGAACGGATGTTGAAATCTCGGTAAAATGACGGGACGGGCGTTGTAATTCGTCGGAATTTTGTTAATTTTGCCCAAATTTTAATATCCCAAAACCATGTCGTTCCTTGAAGATAAAATTCAGACCGAGGGCCTGACTTTCGATGACGTACTTCTGATCCCCGCCTACTCCGAAGTGCTGCCGCGCGAAGTTAGCATCGCTTCCCGCTTTTCCCGCAACGTTCAGATCAACACGCCGATCGCTTCGGCGGCCATGGATACGGTGACCGAGGCCGAAATGGCGATCGCCATCGCTCGTGCCGGGGGTATCGGGGTGATTCACAAGAATATGACGATCGCCGAGCAGGCGGCCCAAGTCCGCAAGGTGAAGCGCGCCGAGAACGGCATGATCTACGATCCGGTCACCATAGGCAAGGACAATACGGTCGGCGACGCGTTGCAGTTGATGAAGGAGAATCGCATCGGCGGCATTCCGGTCGTTACGCCGGAAGGCGTGCTGATCGGTATCGTGACCAACCGCGACCTGCGTTTCCAGCGCGACATGTCGCGCCGCATCGAGGAGGTGATGACCAAGGAGAATCTGATCACGACGCATAATCCCGACCTTCAGACCGCTTCCGATATCCTGTTGCAGAACAAGATCGAGAAGTTGCCGGTGGTGGACGCCGGGGGCCGTCTGATCGGCCTGCTGACTTACAAGGACATCACGAAAGTGCAGGCCAATCCGAATGCCGCCAAGGACGACAAAGGGCGCTTGCGGGTGGCCGCCGGGGTCGGTGTGACGTATAATACGATGGAGCGCGTCGGCGCGCTTGCGGAGGCTCAGGCCGACGTGATCGTGATCGACACGGCTCACGGCCATTCCAAAGGCGTGATCGACATGCTGCGCCGCGTGAAGAAGGAGTATCCCGATCTGGAGGTAGTCGTCGGCAACATCGCTACGGGCGAGGCTGCCAAGATGCTCGTAGCTGCCGGGGCCGACGGAGTGAAAGTTGGCATCGGTCCGGGGTCGATCTGCACGACGCGCGTGATCGCCGGCGTCGGCGTGCCCCAGCTTTCGGCCATTTACGACGTGGCCAAGTCGGTCGCCGGCTCGGGCGTTCCCGTGATCGCCGACGGCGGACTGCGCTATTCGGGCGATATCGTCAAGGCGATCGCCGCCGGAGCCGACGCGGTGATGGCCGGGTCGCTGCTGGCCGGCGTCGAGGAGTCGCCCGGCGAGACGATCATCTACAACGGCCGCAAGTTCAAGTCCTATCGGGGCATGGGCTCGCTCGAGGCGATGCAGCACGGCTCGAAGGACCGCTATTTTCAGGATATGGAGGACGATGTCAAAAAGCTCGTCCCCGAGGGAATCGCCGCCCGCGTGCCTTACAAGGGTACGTTGGCCGAGGTCGTCTACCAGATGGTCGGCGGCCTGCGGGCCGGTATGGGCTATTGCGGCGCGAAGGATATCGAGGCGCTGAAGAAGGCCCGGTTCATCCGGATCACCAATTCGGGTATGCTCGAAAGCCATCCCCACGACGTGAGCATCACGCGCGAGGCGCCGAACTACAGCCGGGGCGAGTAGCCGGAACGAGGTCCTCGACCCGGGATTGGAGGAAACGCATGGCGGCCGGTCGTCGGATTGCCTGCGGTTGCCGGCGCGGCAGAGGACCGGGCCGTTGCCGTTTCGGTCGACGGGCGCGACTTCCTGGCAGACCGGCTTCCCGGGATCGAGACAGGCCGCGACGAGGGATTTGCGGACCGATTCTGTTCGACTGGAGCGCGCAGCGTTCCCGGGGCAGTCGTTCCGGATGCAAGGAGAAGCGGCTGGTTATGACCGGTATGGATGCTGTCCATCCGGCAGCGGTCTATGTCCGGCCGGTCGATTTTTTGGTTATGAAAAACGATAACCGATATGGATAACCGGGAGTCGTCGACAAGCGGCTCCCTTTTTGCTTATAAACGATGATTACCCGAGACATTCCGATCCGCGTGCGCTATTACGAAACCGACTGCATGGGTTTCGTCCATCATTCCAACTATGTGCGCTATTACGAGACGGCCCGTACCGAGATGCTCCGCGAGTTGGGTATGACCTATCCCGAGCTGGAGGCGCAGGGAATCATGCTGCCCGTGATCGATGTGCAGAGCCGCTACGTGTCGCCGGCTTTCGACGACGATCTGCTGACGGTCCGGGTGACGCTGGCCGAGATGCCGAAAGTGAAGATGCGCTTCGATTACGAGGTTTTCCGCGAAAACGGGGAACGGATCAATACGGGCTCGGTGACGCTGGCGTTCATGAATGCCGCGACGAGACGGGCCTGCCGGGCTCCCGGCTCGTTTCTGGAGCGGTTGAAGCCCTATTTTTAGCGGAAACTTTCCGTGCAATACCTACCGTAAAGCAGGATGGGAAGCGGAGCTACGGCCGGTCCTTTCCGTCCTTGTTTATGCGGCAGAACCCCGGAGGTCCGGTCGACGCTGCGATGGTCGGAAGCGGCTTCCTCTTTTATCCATCGGATGCCGTTTCTACCGCATACCGGCCCGAGCGGCCTCGTATGCCGGTTCCTCCGTTCGCATGCCGCCGGCCGGTCGAGTCGGGCTGTCGGCGGTTATAGTTCCATTCTGAGCCGAACCATGTCCCGGCACTCGATTCCGTTTTCGTAGATCGGCTCCGGGTAATACCTGACGAAATAGTCCTTTTCGATCGACTCGATCGAAAAGCCGCAACGCTGGTAAAGCGCCAGTTGGCCGATCCCTGCGTTGCCTGTTCCCACTTCGAGTATACGGCACTCCGCCGCGCGCGCCCTTTCTGCGGCATGGGCGATCAGCCGGGTGGCGATGCCTTGCCTCCGGTACGGTTCCGCGACGCAGAGATTGACCAGTTCCATGGTGAAAGGACGGGTTCGCAGCAGAACCGATACTCCGACGGTACGGCCTTCGATCCGGGCTATGTAGCATGAACCCCGTGCGATGTAGTCGGCGACGGCTTCGCGCGAGGGGTCGGCCTCGTACAGCAACTCGTAAGGGATCGCTTCATGCGGGCCGGTCTGTTCGATCGTCAGGTCGATTTCCATGTTCGCTCCGTTTTCCGCGAAGATAGCCATTTTTGCCGAGTTCGATACTCGAAGCCGGTCTTTGCATGCTTACGGAGGATTCTCCGGCGAGCTCGCCTTTTCCGCGTGGAAGCGCATGCCGGCACGACCCTCTTGCCTGAGCGGTTTTTCGTCCCGTCCCGGCGTGCGAAAGCCTGCCGACGCTCCGGCAGGGATCACTCCTTGCCGGAGTCTTTCTTGCCGGTCGGTTTCTTGCCGGGATCGGAAGCGGGGTCGGCTTCGGCTTCGGCTCCTGCCCCTGCCTCGACAGACTCTCCGGCAGAGGCGTTTTCTCCGGCGGGCGAGGCCAGCCTCCGGATTTCGCGGATGCGGCGGATCAGTTCCTCCTGCATCGGGACGATGTACTGACGCGCTTGCATCATCCCGACGAACAGAGCCGACCACGAGGCGAGCACCTCGATGACCTGACGGCGCTCTTTCTGCGGCACGTCGTTTTTCATCAGAAAATAGCCGCAGGCCCGGTGTATCGTGGTTACCTGATCGAATGCCGCGTGTTCGTTGAGCGTCGTGAACAACCTGCTCATTCTCTGGCTCGTCGTATGGAGCTTCCACAGCCATGCGTTCTCGCTTTCGGGATTCTCGGGAGGCGAGCAAAGCCGGTGGGCCAGCTCGAGATAGAATTTTTTCAGATTGTCGTCGGCTACCGCCTGTTTTTTCGAGGAAACGGCGGAAGCTTTTTTTGCAGTACTCATGATTGCTGGGTGATTTACGGTTATAATTTTATAGTAGGATGTTGTTTCGTGCTGAACGGGCCGGCTTTCTCGTTCCGGGGGCCGGAGATCGCTCCCCTTCTCCGATACGAAAGGAAGCATACGCACTTTAAAAATATGGAAAAAAGTCGAAATAAAAAAATATCTTGCTGAAAACTCGGAAATTGCATCCTGTCGGGACGCGGGATAGCGTTCCTTCCGTTGCGGATGAGGTTCCGGCGGCGGGGAGAGCGCGCCGTTTTCCGCCGCCGGCCGTGTCAGTCGGCTGAAAGCCTTTGTATGTCAGTTTGTCAGCTTCCGGTGCAGTGGCACATTAATTGTTCTGGCAAAGTCATGTTGAAAATTAATTCGTAAAAGCACATACAGTCATGCAAAACGGCAAAATTGGCGTAACGACCGAAAACATCTTTCCGGTCATTAAGAAATTCCTCTATTCGGACCAAGAGATTTTCCTGCGCGAGCTGATCTCCAACTCGGTGGACGCGACGCAGAAGCTCAAGACGCTCTCCTCGACGGGCGAGTTCAAGGGCGAGCTGGGCGATCTGACGATTCGCGTGAAGCTCGATCCGGACAAGCGCGTGCTGACCGTGTCGGACGAGGGAATCGGCATGACGGCCGAGGAGATCGACAAGTATATCAACCAGATCGCTTTTTCGGGGGCGGAGGAGTTTCTCGAGAAGTATAAGAACCACGCGATCATCGGGCATTTCGGCCTCGGATTCTATTCGGCTTTCATGGTGGCCGACAAGGTGGAGATCGTCACCCGCTCCTATAAGGAGGGCTCGAAGACGATGCGCTGGACGTGCGACGGCTCGCCCGAGTACGCGATGGAGGAGGTGTCCGAGGAGCGCGGCCGAGGTACGGACGTGATCCTGCACCTGAGCGAGGAGAGCAAGGAATTCGCCGACAAGGGCCGCATCCGGGAGATACTGAAAAAATATTGCAGCTTCCTGCCCGTGCCGATCGCGTTCGGCAAGAAGGAGGAGTGGAAGGACGGCAAGTACGTCGAGACCGGCGAGGACTACATCGTCAACGCCACCGATCCGCTATGGACCAAGAAGCCGACGGACATTACGCTGGAGGAGTACATGGAGTTCTACCGCACGCTCTATCCGATGGCCGAAGACCCGTTGTTCTATATTCACCTGAACATCGACTATCCGTTCAATCTGACAGGCATTCTCTATTTCCCGAAGATACGGAACAACTTCGAGATACAGAAGAACAAGATCCAGCTCTATTCGAACCAAGTGTTCGTGACCGATTCGGTCGAAGGCATCGTGCCCGAGTTCCTGACGCTGCTGCACGGCGTGATCGACTCGCCCGACATCCCGCTGAACGTGTCGCGCAGCTATTTGCAGAGCGACTCGAACGTCAAGAAGATTTCGGGCTACATCACCCGCAAGGTAGCCGACCGGCTGAGCGAGCTGTTCACGCAGCACCGCGACGAGTTCGAGAAAAAGTGGGACGATCTGAAGATTTTCATCGAGTACGGCATCATCACCGACGAAAAGTTCGCCGAGAAGGCCGCCGACTTCACGCTCGTGAAGAATACCGACGGCAAGTATTTCACGCTCGCCGAGTACAATGCGCTGGTCAAGGAAAACCAGACGGACCGTCACGGCAACGTGGTCTGCCTGTATACGACCGATCCGGTCACGCAGAACGCATTCGTCGAGGCGGCTCGCGGCAAAGGGTACGACGTGCTGACGATGGACGGCCAGCTCGACGGTCATTTCATCAGCTGGTTCGAGAACAAGAATGCCGGTACGCGTTTCGTGCGTGTCGACGCCGATGTCGTCGAGCGGCTGATCGACAAGGAGAGCGATCTGAAAATGGCGCTCAGCACGGCTCAGCAGGACCTGCTCCGTCCGGTGTTCGAGTCTCAGCTTCCTCCCGAGGAGAAAGTCCGTTATACCGTCGCTTTCGAGCCGATGGACGAGAGCCGTCCGCCGGTAGTCATCACCCAGAACGAGTTCATGCGTCGGATGAAAGACATGGCGGCGATGGGTGGCGGCGGCATGCAGTTCTACGGGCAGATGCCCGATAACTTCAATGTGGTGATCAACGGCAACCATCCGCTCGTGGCCGAGATTCTCGGCGAGGTCGAGAAGAGCTACGGGGACCGTCTGAAGACGATGAACAAGAAGCTCGACGCGGCCTTGTCGGAGCAGAATGCCATAGAGGAGAAGCTCAAGGACAAGAAGCCCGACCAGCTGACCGACGAGGAAAAGAAATCGCGCGAGGAATCCTCGGCCAAGGTGGATAAGCTGCGCGGCGAGCGGACGGCCCGCCTGACCGAAATCGGCAAGGAGAACAAGCTCGTCAAACAGGTGATCGATCTGGCCTTGCTGTCGAACGGTATGCTCAAGGGCGAGAACTTGACGAACTTTATCCGTCGCAGCATCGAGCTGATCGAAAAATAGCCGTCGATCTGCTGCCGGAACGGCGGGGCGGGGCATTCGACCGAATGCCCCGCTCTCGTTGTTTTTATCTGTCCGCTCGGTGTTCGTCCGGGCGCTGCCGCTCGGGTGTTATTCGCTCCGTTACGGCCGTGTATCGGACGGGGTTCCGCTATCCTCGGGCCGTTATCCATGCGAAGGTGCGGCTGTCCGACAGGCGACGGACCGGGCGATCCCGTTGCCGGGGTATCCTCGGCGGAGGTCGATGTCTTTTCGCCGGATAAGAAATGGGGCGGTCTCGTACACTTCGTGCGGTCAAGGCTGCAAAAAAGCGAGCCGGATTCTCTCGAAAAAGAATCCGGCTCGCATCCGGCTATACGGAATGCCGCTAACGCGACCGGCAGCGGATACGGATGGCATGCGCTGACCGCGCCGCAAGAAAGAATCCCGGTTCCGGTAGCGGCTTTTAATCCAGCGTGAAGGAGAAATGGTCGTAGGGTTCCGTGCGGAGCGATATGCCGACCGTCGAGGGAATGATGCCCAGCAGCGGAGAGAACGTGTGTACGGTGACCGTCCGCCCGTCGGGATGAAACTCGAGCACGCGCAGCCAGCCGTCGCCTCCGTTTCCTTCCCAGCCTCCTCCTTCGGCCTGGGCGTTGAACATCATCTGGTGCACGTTGCGTCCCGCGCGGTTCTTGTCAGTGCGGAAACCTACGTGTCCCCGGTGGCTCATGTCGTCCACGACATGGCCGCACAATACCATCGACGAGTTAGCCGAGGGCTCGATCAGTTCCCGCCACAGCGCGTCGCCGAGCGTGACGTCGGTCAGGGTGGGGTAATCGTTCTGCGAGATCAGGCTGTTGCCGAGCACTTCCGAGTTCATGTAGCCGTGAGTGAGCCAGATGACCCGGTGATCGCGGTACTCGGGACGCGCGACCAGTTCGCGGGCGGCCTCTACGATCGCGCGGCGCGGCTGAAATTCGAGCGATACGATCAGATAGTTCTCGCCCGTCGGCGCCTTGAACTCGTACCATGCGTTCTCGATCGTCTTGACGCCCGCCGCATTCTCGAACATGCCGGTCAGCAGCTCGGCGTACCGGCTGTCGCGGTTGGGCGGGAAATAGGAGTTCAGCTGGCTGTACCGGTTCTCGGAGCTTTTGTAGCCGTAATCGTGGTTGCCGGTGCACAGAATGTAGGGAATCGTGTCGTCGAGCATGCCGAACGAGCGCGAGACGGACTCCCACTGCTCGGTCGACGGCTGGTCGCCGGGCCAGCCGTCGCCTCCCGACACGGTCCGGAAATTCTCCTCGACCATGTCGCCCGTGCAGAGTACCAGACGGATATTCAGCCGCTCGACGTTATACCGGATCCAGCGCGTCATCACTTCCAGCAGCGGCTGGTTGTAGCCGTACTTGACATAGGATTGCGGGTCCGGTAGCAGCACCATGCTCCACGAGGCGCTGTCCTCGAGCATCAGCGGTTCGACTTTCTGGGCCCGAGCCGTCAGGCACGGACCGCTCAGCAGGGCAAGAAGCAGGAGAATTCGGATAGGTTTCATTCGTATCGTGTTTTTAAGGTAATCGTTTCGGTTTTGTCATGGGTCGGGCCCTGCCGGTCTCTGTGCGGTTTTGTCGGGAAGCGGTATTCTTCCGTAGGAAAGAGGTACCCTCGCTGTCGGCCTGTCGGTCGCGGGGAGAGGATGTCTTCCCGGTGGACATTCGGCTCCGAGACCGTATCGGAACGCTTGCCGGAGCCTTGGGTGAGCAGGGTAGGGTCGGGCGACCGTCTGCCTGAGACAAGAGAAGCGCCGGATTTTTGCGATGCCGGCCGTTCATTTTGAGTCTGCACGGCGGTTCGCGGCTCCGCGGGAACTACCTGACTTCGATCGTATAGTTGTTATTGTAGCATACCAATGCCCATTCGCTGTTCTCGAACTTACGGCCGGGAGCTTTCTGCACGAAGCGGTAAGGGGTCTGCAACAGCGGTAGCTCGGCTTCGTTCAGATACCGTACGAAATCCGATCCGTGCAGCTTGACCGTCCCGACGAAAAGCTTCGTCACGTCGTATCCCCGGTATGCGTAAAGGCTCGGAATCGAGCCGAAGTCGGCGATGTAACGGCGGTCGAAGTTCAGAACTCGCTGATTGCCCCGGTCGGCGTGGTACGAGGTGACGTAACGCAGGTTCAGTTTGAAAAAGAGGTTTTTCTCGATGTTGCGGAACCGGGCCCAGCGCGACGAACCGACGACGCGGATCGAAGGGTTGAGGACGCTGCGCGCGATCAGACTGTTCTGGATCGAGCTGATATAAGCCAGAATGGCGTCGGTCGTCGTTTCGTCCGATGACAGCACGACGATCACGTTCTCCTTGTCGCCGCTCAAGACGTTTTCCAGCGCGCTTCCTCCCATGCCCTTGGTGTAGTGCAGCCGGTGGGCTGTTCCGGGCAGCAAAGGCAGTATTTCCTGTTGGAACTCCGTGTCGTTTTGGGCGGCCGATATGACGACCACGTTGTTCGTGTCCGAGAACAGTCCCCTGAGTTTGTCGTACTTCGATGCCGCATCGGGAGCCGCTTGGAACAGCAGCGAATGATCGGCGCTCTCGATCGCGCCGAGCGGAGATACGGCCGGGATGCCGTACCGGGCGGCGAAATCGGCTACCGGCGTGAAAGTCTCGTCGTAGACGGGGCCGACGATCAGGTCGGCCTCCCTGAGTTCGGGACGTTGCAGCAGGGTTTGCGTTTCGGTTACCGAACGGCCCGTGTCGAACAGGTCGAGCCGGGCGGATACGCCGTTGCCTTTCAGATCGCTCAGCGCGAGCAGAGCCCCTTGGTAGAATTCGAGAAACTGTCTGTTCGGAGTCCCGTCGGCCTGCAGCGGCAGCAGCATGGCGACGCGTACCGGCGCATTCGCATCGAATCGCTTGACCGGCAGGTTGCCCGCCGTGGCGTCCGGCAGGGGCGGCGTATCGGTCGGGAAGACCGGTCCCGTACCGGGAATGCCCGCATGCGGGTCGCTCTCGCTCGGATATCCGGACTGCGGAGCGACGGGTATGCGCAGGATGGAGCCTACCTTGAGCCCGTCCCGGAGGTTCGCCTCGTTGTACCGGACGATCGAGTCGACGGGCAGTCCGTATCGCTTGCCGAGCGAGTAGAGCGTTTCCCCGCGTGCGACCATGTGGTGCGTGAAACGATCCGAAACGCTGTTGAGCGCGTCCTTGTACGATTCGATCTGCTCCTTGATCTCGGCGTGGTCGCTCGACCCGACGCTCGATTTGCGGATGTTGATCTGCTGGCCGATCGACAGGTGCGTGGGGTCGAAGCCCTCGTTGTCTTCCATCAGCACATCGAGTCCCACGCCGTACCGCTTCGAGATGGAGTAGGCCGTCTCTCCCTGATTGACCGTATGTATCTCGAACAGTCGCTTTTTCTTCCGTTCCGAAAGGGGCCTCTGAGGCTCCTGCCGCACGACGGGAATCTTGAGTACCTGTCCCGTTTTCAGGCCTTCGGCCGTGTGCGGGTTGTTGCGGCGGATCGCTTGCTCGTCCGTGCCGTAGGCTTTACCGAGCGAGTAGAGCGTTTCCCCGGGCTCGACCGTGTGCACGTAGTAGCTTTCGCCTGCGATCGTGACCATGCTCTCCGACTTCCGGGTTTGCGCGCGGGCCCACGAAAAGCCCAATAGAATGCAAAGCAGCAACCAAGCTGTTTTTTTCATTTTCGGTTCTATTTTCTGCAAATATAGGAAAAAGTCACGATCGTTCGTCTTGCCGGGTGCGCGCCTTTCTTCGCACTTATCGGGCTGCGCCCGCCTGATGCCCGATGCGAATTTTGCGGGCGCTTGTTTTGCGGAAAGGCCTGTTTCCCGCGTTGCGGCCGTGCGCCCGGGAGAAATACCGTTTCCGGAGCGAGCCCGGCGGCATATCTGTCCTCTGTTCGGCAGAGTTATGACGCACCTTTCCCTAAGTCGTTCAAAGGACCGTTCTTTCCTGCCTCGCGGGATATGTCCTGCTTAGGCGAATCGGCGATCCGGTTATCTACTTTCCTGTACCAGCCATCGAACTCTCCGTGTCTCCGGTTTCCCGGTATGAAACTCCCTCCGCCAGAGGAAATTTGGAATAAGGGGCCTGACCGGATGTACGGCTGTGTACCGACCGCGCCCGGCGGATAGAAAAACTCCGGCTGCGGGCGCGTTGGCATATGGAAGTATGGGATTGCCTTCGGTAGCGGAAGGTCTTACTCTTTGTTGTTGAGTTCGCGCAGGCGAATCGCGGTGATGACTTTTTTCGTGTAAAGAGGGAAGTCGCCGTTCATCATCCATGCATAGTAACTCGGTTCGGTTCGGAATACCTCGGCTACCGGGCGTCCCTTGTGCTTGCCGAAGCTGAACACTTCGACCCCTTTCTCGTCGAAGACGATTCTGCCCGCGTAGTCGGCGCACTTGCCGCGCGACGAGAATTCGGCCAGATAATCCACCTCGTTTTTCAGCTCGGGGTAACGGTCCAGCTGCGCGAGCAGCACTTCGTAGGTGGCCAGCGTGTCGGCTTCGGCCGAGTGGGCCTCGTCGAGCTCTTTCCCGCAATAGAATTTGTAAGCGGCCACGAGCGTGCGCTGCTCCATCTTGTGGAAGATATTCTGCACGTCGATGAAACGGCTTTTGTGCAGGTCTACGTCGAGTCCGGCACGCAGGAACTCTTCGACGAGTACCGGAATGTCGAATTTGTTCGAGTTGTAGCCTCCGAAGTCGCATCCTTCGATGTAAGCCCACAGCGATTTGGCGATCTCGCGGAAAGTGGGGCAGTCGGCGACATCCTTGTCGTAGATGTGGTGGACGGCCGAGGCGGCCTCCGGAATGTGCATCTGCGGGTTGATCCGGCGCGTCTTGACTTCCTTGCTGCCGTCGGGCATTACTTTGACGAGCGATATTTCGACGATGCGGTCTTTGCACGGATCGACGCCGGTGGTTTCCAGATCGAGAAAGACGATCGGATTTTTCAGGTTCAGTTTCATTCGTTTTTCTATTGCGGGTCGCCCCGTTGGATTCAGGCCGGAGACCGACGACACCCGGCCCGGTGCCAAAAGGCCGGGCCCGAAGCTTTGCCTTTTGCTGCCGGCTTTCCTGTTTCGTTCCGTTCGACGGCCCGGCACCGGAATTCGTCCGGTCCGGCGGTTACGGTCGGACGTGCAGTCGCGCCGGCGCTTTTCGGGAATCCTCGGCTACCGGGCGGAAGCCCCGGCAAAAGCGCTGCGGTCCGCTGCCTGCGACGGGTCTTGGACGGACTTTATGCGTTGATCATCATCGGCATGAGCAGCATCAGCGTCTCGGTGTCCGGAGCCTCGTCGTAGACGGGCTTGAACACGCCGGCGCGCGTCGAGTCGGCCAGCTCGACCGATACGTTCTGCGTCTCGATGTTCGAGAGTATCTCGACAAGGAAGGTCGACCGGAAGCCGATCTCGATCGCCTCGCCCTCGTAGTCGCATGTGAGCGACTCCTGAGCCGACACCGAGAAATCGAGGTCCTGAGCGGTCAGGTTGATCGTATTGGGCTCGATCTCGAACTTGATCAGGTTCGTGGCCTGATTCGAGCAGACGGCCACGCGGCGGATACCGTTCAGGAGCTCCGTGCGGTCCACGAGCACCTTGTTCGGGTTGTTGGCCGGAATCACGGCGTTGTAATTGGGATAGTTGCCCTCGATCAGCCGGCAGACGAGCGTATGGTTTTTCAGGTGGAAGACGACGTTTTTGTCGTCGAATTCCATCCGGATGTCGGCGTCTTCCTTCCCCAGTACGCCCCGGAGCAGGTTAGCCGGCTTTTTGGGCAGGATGAAAGAGGCGGTCGTACCGGTTTCGGCCGAGGCGGCGTACTTGACCAGCTTGTGGGCGTCGGTCGCCACGAACGTGATCGCCTGCGGTTCGATGTTGACGTACACGCCGTTCATCACCGGGCGGAGCTCGTCGTCGGCCGTCGCGAAAATCGTTTTGTTGATGCCCGTAAGCAGCAGGTTCGTGTCGACGGAGATTTCCTGTTTCGTCTCTTCGTCGAGCGCGGGCTGCGTCGGGTAGCTCAGTCCGGAAGTGCCGGGAATGGCCAGCTTGCCCGTTTTCCAGCTGATCTGGATTTCCCACGTCGACTCGTTGGCCTCGATCGTCAGCGGTTGCTCCGAGAACTCTTTCAGCGAATCGATCATCAGTTTGACCGGAGCGGCGATCACGCCTTCCTGCTCCATGCTGTCGACTTTCAGCGTGCCGATCATCGTGGTCTCGAGGTCCGAAGCGGTGATCTTCAGCACGCCGTCCTTGAGCTCGAACAGGAAGTTGTCGAGAATGGGCAGCGTGTTCTTGTTGCTGACCACCTTGTTGGAGGTCTGCAACACGTTCAGCAGTGCGGTGGAGGATACGACGAATTTCATATGTTATGCGCTTTAATGGTTTGACAATGAATGTGTCGGGAACGCGGTTCCGGCCGGTCGCGCGAAACCGCGCTTTCCTCCGGCGAACGGAGAGTCGCCGAACGGAAATCCAACTTCAAAGATAGTCCAAATTTTCAGATTCCGGCCAACTTTTCCAAGCACGTTGCTATCATCTTATCAACAAACGGCCGATAGTCGGTGTCGGATTCGAGCGCGACCCGTTGGGCGATCACCGTACAGATCGTGACGGCATCGTGCCCCATCAGACGAGAGAGTCCGGCCAGCGCGGAGCCTTCCATCTCGAAATTCGTGAAGCGGTGGCCGCCGTACTCGAACGACTCGATTTTCTCGTTCAGGCGCCTGTCGGCCGGCGCCAGCCTCAGGTAGCGTCCTTGCGGGGCATAGAATCCCGGCGCCGAGGCGGTCATGCCCTCGACGGTATCCGGCGCGAACAGCTCGGCGAGATAGTCCGAGCAACGGACGAAATAGGGGGTGGCGAGCCGCGAGTTCCAACCGGTATGTTCGACGAACGCCCGTTCCATTTCCCGGTCGCAGACCGCTTCGCTTCCCTCGTAGAAGTTCAGCAGGCCGTCCAGCCCGACCGATATGCGCGAGAGAATCCGGTCGCCCAGCCGCAGCTCGGGCCGGATCGCGCCGCAGGTCCCCAGCCGGACCAGCGTGAGCCGGGTTTTCTCCTCTTTTTCCGTGCGGGTCCGCAAGTCGATGTTCACGAGCGCGTCGAGCTCGTTGACGACGATGTCAATGTTGTCGGTTCCGATGCCTGTCGACAGCACGGTCATGCGCTTGCCCGCATAATATCCGGTGGCGGTCACGAATTCGCGGTTCGCTGCCCGGTGCTCGATTCGGTCGAACCGGGAGGCGACCTGCTCGACCCGTCCGGGGTCTCCGACCAGTATGACGGTCCGAGCCAGCTGCTCGGGGCGCAGGTGCAGATGAAAGACCGAACCGTCGGAGTTGACGATCAGTTCGGAAGGGGCTATCGTTCTTGTCATGTTTTTTATGGTGTTTCGGACCGGTTCCGGATCGTTCCGGCCGGCCGGTTGTCGTTGTTTTCTCGATCCGCCGTTTCCATGCGGGTCCGGACGACGGACCGGCTTCGTCGCTGCGGTTCTGCGTGCGGTGTCGTTTCCTTTTTCGGATCGGTTTCCCGTGCTCGGGCATCGGAACGACCGCTTTGCGCGTGCGGGTTCCCTCCGCCTTGGCTCGCTGTCGCTTTCGTGCGGCCGGGCTTCCCAAGGCGTATCAAAGATAAGCTAAGAACCGGTAACAAGCAAGGAACGGGCCGGGAAATCGTTTCCCGAATCCGCACCGGCGGCCCGCAGGAAAAGCCGGGACGACATCCGGCCTGTCGTGCGTAGGTTTTCGGGGGACGGAGGGCCGCTTGGCTCTTTGCCGGACCTCTTCGGCGGAGACGCTTCCGGCCGGCGTGCCGGCGATATGCGTTCCGGAACTGTCAACCGGGAGCCGGAGATTGTCGGGGCGATTCGGCCGGCGTTCCGTGCAGGGTCGGCGTGACGGATCGTCTCGATATGGGTTTCGTTGTCGCCTTGGATATGCCTCTTTCGGCGGGAGTCGCTTTCCTCGTTTGCATATCCTGTCGAAACGGTCGGAAGCGACCCTTTCCCGGGACGGTTTCTCGACGGATTTGCCCGGCGCTTCCCGGCATTCGGCGGAGTGCCGCGCCCTGCCGATTGGGTTGGCGCAGCGGCTGCGACCGGCTGCTCCGAGCGTGTCGGTGGGCATTCCGGGGCCCGGCGGTACGGTTCCGGTTCTTATGGCCTGCGGTCGTGATACGGTACGGACCGGATACTGTGCGATATTTATTTTCTTTATTCGTTTTGTCGATGTATAGGTTTGTGTAATAAGTGGCCGTTATTCGTCCGAAACCGTTTTCTTTGTAAAAATTATTTAAGTAGGGAGAAAGCATGACACTGATAAAATCCATTTCGGGTATCCGGGGTACGATCGGCGGAGCGCCCGGCGAAAATCTGACGCCGCTCGACCTGGTCAAGTTCACGTCGGCTTACGGCCGGTGGTTGCGGGAGAACAACGGGGCGGGCCGGCGCCTGCGGGTCGTCGTCGGACGCGACGCTCGCCTGTCGGGCGAGATGGCCGCCTCGATCGTGACGGGTACGCTGTGCGGCTGCGGGATCGACGTGATCGATATCGGGCTGGCCACGACGCCGACGGTCGAGATAGCCGTGACGGGCAAAGGAGCCGACGGAGGGATTATTCTGACGGCCAGCCACAATCCCGGGCAGTGGAATGCGCTGAAGCTGCTCGGATCGCGCGGCGAGTTCCTCAGCGACGCCGAGGGCAAACGGGTGTTGGCTATTGCGGCGGACGACGCCTACGATTACCCCGGGGTGGACGCGCTGGGGCATGTCGTCTTTCGCGGCAGTTACGACCGCGAACATATCGACCGCGTGCTGGCCCTGCCGCTGGTCGACCGTGAGGCGGTTCGTCGGGCCGGGTTCCGCGTCGTCGTCGATGCGGTCAACTCGGTGGGAGGAGTCGTGATGCCCGTACTGCTCCGGGAACTGGGGTGCGAGGTGGTCGAGATGAACTGCACGCCCGACGGGAGGTTCGCCCATACGCCCGAGCCGATCCCCGAGAACCTGACCGATATCGCGGCACGGGTCCCCTCCGAGCGAGCCGATTTGGGCGTGGTGGTCGATCCGGACGTGGACCGGCTGGCTCTGGTCTGCGAGGACGGTACGATGTTCGGCGAGGAGTATACGCTCGTCGCGGTGGCCGATTACGTGCTCTCTCATACGAAAGGGCCGGCCGTCTCGAACCTGAGCTCGTCCCGCGCGCTGCGCGACGTGGCCGAGCGTCACGGCTGCCCGTATTGTGCGGCGGCGGTGGGCGAAGTGAACGTCGTGGCGAAGATGCGCGAGGTCGGAGCCGTAATCGGAGGCGAGGGTAACGGAGGGGTGATCTATCCGGAACTTCACTACGGCCGCGATGCGCTGGTCGGCGTAGCGCTGTTTCTGACTCATCTGGCCCGGACGGGACTGAGCGCCTCGGCGCTGCGGGCCACGTATCCCCCGTACTTTATTTCCAAGAACAAGATCGAGCTGACGCCCGACATCGACGTGGACGGCGTGCTGTCCGCGATCAAGGCCAAGTACGCCGGCGAGCGCGTGACCGACATCGACGGCGTGAAGATCGACTTTCCGGCCGAGTGGGTTCATTTGCGCAAGTCCAACACCGAGCCGATCATCCGCATTTACAGCGAAAGCCGCGACGAGGCTGCGGCCGAGGCGCTCGCTCGCCGGATTATGGCCGATATCCGCGAGGCGACCGGACGATAGCCGGATAGATGATGAACAAAATGCGCACGGTCCGGGCGGACAGGGCCGGAGAGGATCGGCCGGAATTTAATCGGACGGTCGGTCCGGGCGGGGGAGTCCGGGAGCGACGGGCGGCCCGGTTCTTTGCACCGGCAGTGTGGTACGAGCCTATTCCGGACCGTTATTGTACTGTTTCCCGTGCGGGGATGCTCGGTATCGGCCGGCGTTTTTTATCGGCGCGTCTTGTGTCTCATACTCGCCGGTTCTCCCGGGCGGATGCCGCTGTCCGCAGGTAGACGCAGTCGGCTTCGCGACTGCTGTCGCGTGTGCCGGACGGCAGGCGATGGGGCCGGGACGGCCGGTTTCGCCCGGAGCTTGGTTTTGTTCGGCGATATCGTAACTTCATACCTAATACTTTTGCCGCATGATCACCGATTTCCGACTCAGGGTATTCCGAACGGCTGCCGAGAAGCTGAGCTTCACGCGCGCCGCCTCCGAGCTTTTCATTACGCAGCCCGCCGTTACGAAGCACGTCGGCGAGCTGGAAAGGCAGCTCGGCGTGGCGCTGTTTCTGCGCCGGGGAGGAACGATTTCTCTGACTCCGGAAGGCGAACGGCTGCTGGGCTATGCCCGCCGGATCCTGTCGCTTTACGGAGAGCTGAACGAGGCTTTTGCGCCGGACGGAGCCGTGCCCGGCGGAGAGATAGCCCTCGGCGCGAGTACGACGCTGTCGCAGTACGTGCTCCCTGCCGTATTGTCGCGTTTCAGGAAACGCTATGCCGACATCCGCGTGACCGTGGCCGACGGTAACACGGAGCGGATCGAGCGTCTGGTCGCCGACGAGCGGATCGATGTCGGCCTGATCGAGGGACAGGCCGCCCGTCCTTCGCTTCGCTACGAGACTTTCATGCAGGACGAGCTGGTGCTCGTGACTTCCGCCGGCAATCGCGCGCTGGGCCGCGACGGGATGTGCGCGGCCGATCTGACCTTGGTTCCGCTCGTAATCCGCGAGACGGGCTCGGGCACGCTCGATGTCGTCGAGCGCGCTCTGGCGGCCAAGGGCCTTTCGCTGCGGTCGCTGAACATCGAAATGCAGCTCGGCAGCACCGAGAGTATCAAGCATTATCTGTACGACTCCGGAGCGGCGGCCTTTCTCTCCGTGCAGGCCATTCGGGAAGAGCTGCGTCATGGATTGCTGCGCGTAATCGGTCTGTCCGACTTGTCCGTTACGCGCTGTTTCAGCTTCGTTTCCCTGCGCGGCCGCCGCAGTCGTCTGGTCGATTTGTTCGAGCGCTTCTGCGTCCTTCATGCCCGTTCGGGTAACTGACGCCCCGTTCGTGTCGGGCGTGGGATTCAGGCAAGGCTTTTGCCGGCGATCTCGGAAGCATGTCCGGCAAGATTCTGCAGGAACCGTAACCGTGTCCGTTCGGGAAACGTGTCGGAGACCGCAGGTGTCCTTGTCTGCGGTTGCCGCCCGTGACAAATATGTAAAATTGCCGCCGCTGCGCGAAGATCGTCCGCTGTGCGGATGCCGGGATCGGTTTGGTCCGAACGGCATGGCGGCCCGGCAGGATCTTGCGCCGGAAACGGCGGGCGGCGGCTTCTTTTTGCCGGAACCGCTTGTGTTTCACCCATCGGTTCGTTATCTTTATCGCCTGACCGAAACCGAATCTGTTATGGAAAAAGTAAAACGATACATCGACGAGCATCGGGAGCGTTTCGTCGAAGAGCTTTTCTCGTTGCTGCGCATCCCGTCGATCAGCGCCGACAGCGCGCATCGGGGCGATATGGTCCGTTGCGCCGAGCATCTGCGCGACGCGCTTCTTTCCGCCGGCGCCGACCGCGCCGAGGTAATGCCGACCGACGGCAATCCGATCGTTTACGGCGAGAAGATCGTCGATTCGGCTGCGCCGACCGTGCTCGTGTACGGTCACTACGACGTGATGCCGGTCGATCCGCTCGACGAGTGGAAGACCGATCCGTTCGAGCCGGTTTTGCGCGACGGACGTATCTGGGGGCGCGGGGCCGACGACGACAAGGGACAGTCGTTCATGCACGTCAAAGCGCTGGAGGCGATGATTTCGGCCGGCGAGCTGCCGTGCAACGTCAAGTTCATGATCGAGGGAGAAGAAGAGATCGGCTCGGCGAGCATTACGACATGGTGCGCCCGGCATAAGGAGCTCCTTCGTTCCGATGTGATTCTCGTTTCGGACACCAGCATGCTCGGCTGGGACGTGCCGTCGATCACTTGCGGCCTGCGGGGCCTGTGCTATGTGCAGGTGACCGTTACGGGACCCGACCGCGATCTGCATTCGGGTCTGTACGGCGGAGCGGTGGCCGATCCGGCCGTCGTGCTCTCGAAGATGATCGCGTCGCTGACCGATGCCGACGGCCGCGTGACCGTCCCCGGGTTCTACGACCGGGTGCGGGAGCTCTCGCCGGCGGAGCGGACGGATTTCGGCCGGGCTCCGTTCTGCGAGGCCGCTTTTTGCAAGAGCATCGGCGTGCGGGAAACGGCGGGCGAGAAGGGGTACTCGACCATGGAGCGCATCGGCGTGCGGCCGTCGCTCGACGTAAACGGCATTTGGGGCGGATATACCGGCGAAGGCGCCAAGACGATCATTCCGTCGAAGGCTCACGCGAAAATTTCGATGCGCCTGGTACCCGATCAGGACTATCGCGAGATCGGCCGTCTGTTCGCCGAGCATTTCCGTTCGTTCGCTCCCCGCAGCGTCCGTGTCGACGTAGAGGTGCTGCACGGGGGCTTCCCGTACGTGTGTCCGACCGATCTGCCCGCCTATCGCGCCGCCGCCCGGGCCGTCGAACGGACGTTCGGCCGGAAGCCTCTGCCGTACTATTCGGGCGGCAGCATCCCGATCATCAGCACGTTCGAGAAAGAGTTGGGCGTCAAGTCGGTTTTGCTCGGATTCGGGCTCGACCGCGACGCGATCCACTCGCCGAACGAGAGCTACGGACTCGAGAACTTCCTGCGCGGCATCGAGACGATCGTCTGGTTCTACCGCGAGTTCGCGGCAGGCAGGTGAACGCTGTCGCGCCGGTTTACAAGTCTGGTCATGAAGTTTTGTGAATAAGTTTCGGTCGATTTTTCCCCGACTTTTCTGTTCGCAGGGATACGGATATGTGATAAATTATTAAAGTGTGGCTAAATAAAAAGCTATGTTTTGTTGTGAGGGTAAATTCTATTTGGTATATTTATTCCATGCTCTTATCCCGATCTCGTTAGGCGGTTGCCGGAACGATGGATTTATTCTATCGGAGCGAGAGGAGCGACCGGGATGGCGCATGGATGCGATCGAATGATTCATTGACACTTTTTGTAGTGAGGCGAATAGCAGCGATGCCATTGATTGCGAACCCCCGTTGTATAGCTTTCATGAAAGGCGCGTTGGTTGGGGGAAAGAAACGGGCTATTGTCCGATGTTCGATTGCCGATGGTCAATCCATCCCGAAATAATACGGACAAAGGGATATGGATTTGTTTGGGTGTCGGGAGCAGGAAATGCCATGAAGTTTAACGAGAAGATGCAAGAAACATAAGGGAGGAGGACCATGCCGGAAATCGGACCAGACGGACGTCCTACCTGAAAACGAGATCGAATATCATTGGCCCGGTTAAAATCTTTTTTATGAAAAGTGTGCGAATCGTGTTAGTGCTGGTTCTTGCTGTCATGCTTGGAGGATGCTCGGGGCAGTCAGGCAGCGATTGTTCAAGTCAGGAGCAAACTTTGGCGGAATTCGCGTTCTGTCCTCAGGCGCTCGACAAGTATATCTACTTTGAAATGGACGCGACGGCCGTAGATGCGGCAGAACCCGACTTGGCCGTATGGATTGTTAGCAGGGAGAGTCAGATATCCGATTCGGCCGGTTGGGAAAGACTCGGCTCGGTATGCACTCCCGAGAAGCTGCTCGACCTGTATGAAAATAAGGCGGCCGGTTGCGGCGCTAAGGGATTTCAGATGAATATCGATGCCGCCGACGAGCAGGGATGTCGGCAAGTTTTTCTTCGGGTGTCCGCTGAATAATCTCGAAGGGAAAGTGCCGGAAGTGGATTCGCCTGTCGGGATTATGTTGCGATATCCGGTTTAGCCGGATCGATCTTTCTGCGGAAAGTTTCTGTTCATCGTTGGAGCGTCGATCGTCGCCGAACGTATCGCGGCGGTGAACGATGCGCTCCAAGCGGTCGGTCCGCAAGTCGGGGTGCCGATGTCGGTCGCATGCGTATCGAAAAACGGAATACGATCATTCTGGAGGCAGCCGCCGTCGTCACGACGGCGGCTGTTGTTGTTCGGACGGAACAGACCGTTTGAAGTCGGAGAGAATCTTTCCGATGCTTATTTCTCCGGTTGGCCGCTTTCTTTATTTCTGTTTTTAGTAAGTTCATTCGAATATTGAATAGCTGTCGTAGACGATTCGATATTCGGGTTTGGAGACGGATTCACTGTCGGATCGACGGGTTCGGGAAAACCGGAAAACGCGTAGAGTCGGCAGTGAAAATGTGTCTTGGTCGTCCTGTCCTCTGTCTCGGATTGGATTTTATGATAAGGCAAGTCGGAAAAACGGGTGTCAGAACCGGTTCGAGGATTGCTCGAAAAAACGGTGAAAGTTCCGAATATCGAAACCGACAAGTTAATTCATTAGATTGCGGGGGCGGGTGCCCGTTCCTATGGAGACTCGGGTCGCGATGTTGGCCGGGCCTAACAACCGATCATCGCACGATGTCGGGGTAATTCGTTTGCCATGGCAGATTTCTGTAATGAAAAACTCGGATGATTTTCCCGGCGGTCCCGATCGGGGAAATTCTCTTTCACAAGCGGCAAAGATCAGACTTTCGGTAACTGACACGCGAGTGTAGGGCGTTTAAAAGACACGCTGGCCCGAAATTACTCGGGCCAGCGTATGGTTGCGGATTCAGGAGTGTCTATTACTCGAACAGCGCTTCGACCTTCTCTGCGACTTCTTTGGGGTCGGGGTCGATATCGAACACATGCGACGGCTTCAGGAAAAACAGCTCCTTGCCTTCCATGAAACGCTTCTCTCCGCCTCCGGTTACGTTCAGCATGACGTATTCCTCGGGAGCGATCCTTCCGTCGCGGACGGACTTGATCAGCGTGGCCAGCGCTACGGCCGGAGCCGAGTAGATGTCGACGCCTTCCAGTTCGGCGAACAGCTTTTTGGCCGCGCGGGCTTCGTCGTTCGTCGCGACGAGTATGTCTCCGCCCGTGTCGAGCAGCGCGTCGAACAGGCCGCCCTTGATTCCATAGGGGGGCTTGCGGTTCGAGAGTACCTTCGCGTCGATTTCCTCGACGTCGAGCCGGGCCTGGTCGTCGTCGTAAGGGAGCATTTCGCGCGAGCGCGCCTTCCATGCGTCGTACATCGGAACGAAGGGCGCGTTCTGGGATACCATGAGCTTCATCTTGTGGTTGCCGAACCGCCCGTCCTCGATCAGCCGCAGATTGGCTTCCCATGCGGCGATCGCGCCCGTGCCGCTGCCGACGGCCTGAAAGTAATAGTCCGGAATGCGCCCGATGTGCGTGACGGCCGACAGCACGGTCGTCGCCATTCCGTCGCGTCGCGCGACGTTCTTGGCGCCTCCCTCGGCGAAGAATTTGTCCGACTGCAGCGCCATGTCGCTCAGCTTGATCGCGTCGTAGTAGTCGGCTCCGTGCCGGGGCGAGATCAGCTTGACGCAGTCGTCGAGCGGAGCCTCGAACCACAGCGCGTCGATATTTTCCTCGGGTACGCTGAGCAGCAGCGGAATATGGTTGTCCGAGCACACCTTGGCGAACGCGCGGGCCGTGTTTCCGGCCGACGCCACGACGAGCACCTTGTCCTTGTGTTTGCCGTTCAGCCGGCCGCAGACCGAGTAGGCCTCCGTCTCTTTGAACGAGCAGGTCGTCATGCGCGCCCCGATTTCGGGAAAATATCCGTTGAAAGTGATATACAGGTTCTTGAGTCCTAAATGCTCGGCGAGTTTGCGGCTGCGGTAGGTGACCGGAGCGCACGATCCGCTGAGCGTCCGTTTGACCGGCAGCCAGTCGGCAAAGCGGTAGATGCCGTGTTCTTCGCCTTTGGGGCGTATCTGTTTCGACTCGTAGACGGCCCGGATCAGCGAGGGGACGTGGCTCTGCTTATCTTCGAGCGTCCAACCTTCGTCGTCGAAGACGCGCTCCGTAGCGATGTTTTTCAGCTTGTACCGTGTGGCGTTGAAATCTTTCATTGGTTCGGTTCGTGTAGCCGGCGGTCCGTTCCGGGTTGTCCGGGGACCTCCTTACTCATGCAAAAGTAGGACAATTTTCGCTCGCTGACAATACGAAAGGCTCCGTATCGGGCTCGCAACGACCGTTCGGAGCGTAAAATACGACTTTATACTTATCGCCCTTCCGGATCGTTCCCGCCTCCTTTACCCGTTTGCGGAACGGTTGTTGCCGCAGACGAAATTTAAAGTTCGCGTTACCTCGTTTTCGCCTTAAAAAGCGTATCTTGCGAACGATCAATTCCACGGCAGCAGACCATGAAAACACCGAAGACCCTGGACCGCGACCTGAGCTGGATCTATTTCAATCATCGAATTTTGCAGGAGGCGCAGCGCGCGAACGTGCCGCTCTTGGAGCGGCTGTCGTTTCTGGGCATTTATAGCAACAATCTGGACGAGTTCTTTCGCGTGCGCGTCTCGACGATGAAACGCGTCGCCGAGTACGAGAGCGGCCGCAGTCCCGGCGCACGCAGGGAGCTGCGCGAGATCAACCGGCTGATCCATGCCTATTCCGAAGAGTTCGAGCAGACGTTCGCCGGCATTCTGGCCGAGCTGGAGAAAGAGCGTATCGCGCTGCTGGACGAAAGCCGCCTTTCCGACGCTCAGGCCGCCTATGTTCGCGCGGTCTATCGCAACGAGCTGGACAGCGCGACTTATCCGCTGATCCTGACGCGGGGAGCGCAGCTCGGCGAGCTGACCGACTCGGGCGTTTACTTGGCCGTCCGTTTGCTGAGGCGTACGCGTACGGGACGCGTGGTCCGGGATTATGCGCTGATCGAGTTGCCGGTCAAGGATTTCGGCCGGTTTCTCGTGCTGCCTTCGAACGACGGGAGAACCTGTCTGATCTTTCTCGACGATGTCGTGCGGTTCTGTCTGCCGTTCATTTTCGCCGGTCTCGGCTACGAGTCGTTCGAGGCGTATGCCGTGAAGTTCACGCGCGATGCCGAGATGGAACTCCGCGGCGATGCCGGCGAGGGCCTCGTCGAGAAGGTGGCCCGGGGCGTGAAAAGCCGCAAGCGGGGCGAACCCGTGCGTTTTGTCTACGACCGGCGGATGCCCGACGAGATGCTGCGATATTTCAAGCGCAGGTTCGGCATCGACCGGTACGATATCTGCGTCGGCGGTTCGCGTTACCACAACATGAAAGACCTGATGCGCTTCCCCGACGTCGGACGCGGAGACCTGCGCTTCGAACCGTGGCCGCCTGCGCCGGTCCCCGACTTCGACACGGCCGACAGTACGCTCGACCGGGTGCGGCGGGGCGACGTGCTGTTCCACTATCCCTATCAGAGCTTCTCGAACTATCTGCGTCTGCTGCGCGAGGCGGCCCTGAGCCGCGATGTGCGTACGATCCGGACGACCGTCTACCGACTGGCCAGAAACTCCAAGGTCGTCAAGGCGCTGATCTGCGCCGCGCGGCACGGCAAGCAGGTGACCGCCGTCGTCGAGCTGATGGCGCGTTTCGACGAGGCGTCGAACATCGACTGGGCGAAGAAGATGCAGGAAGCCGGCATTCGGGTGATTTTCGGCGTCGAGGGACTCAAGGTGCACGCCAAGCTGACGCACATCGGATCGTCGAGGGGCGACATCGCCTGCGTGAGCACGGGCAACTTCCACGAAGGCAACGCCCGAACCTACACCGACGTCGCGCTGCTGACGGCCGACCGGCGGCTGACGCGCGAGGTCGAGCGCGTGTTCGAGTTCATCCGCCAGCCGGCCCGGCCGTTCGCCTTCGACCATCTGGTCGTATCGCCTCGGGACATGCGCCGTAAGCTCAACGCGCTGATCGCCGACGAGGCGCGCCGCGCCCGGCAGGGCGAGGAAGCCTATATTCTGGCGAAAGTGAACCATATTACCGACGCGAAGCTGATCCGTCGACTCTATGCCGCCGCCGCCGTTGGCGTCCGGCTGCGCCTGCTGGTGCGCGGCAACTGCTCGATCGTGGCTTCTGCGCACGATCGCGGGCGGATCGAAATACGCGGCATCATCGACCGTTACCTGGAGCATTCGCGCATTCTGATCTTCGGTCACGGCGGCGACGAGCGGATCTATATCGGTTCGGCCGACTGGATGACGCGCAATCTGGATAACCGCGTCGAGGCGTATGCGCCGGTTTACGACGAAGCGGTCCGCCGGGAGCTGCGCCGGATCGTGGACGAAGGATTGGCCGACAACGTGGCCGCGCGGGTGGTCGACGGCACGGGCGACAACCTGCTTTACGACGACGGGCGGCCTCCCCGGCGCTCGCAGCAGCGACTTTACGAGCATTACCGTGCCGAATCCGGAGAAAAATAGCTATCTTGTCTTCTCTGATTGCATAGACATGTTGAATAAGAAACTCAATTTCGCCGCGATCGACATCGGGTCGAACGCCGTGCGATTCCTGATCAAGAGCGTCGCGGAGGGCGAGCCTCCCTCGGCGATGACCAAAACGGTCCTGATCCGCATTCCGCTGCGGTTGGGCGAGGACTCGTTCCGCCGGGGCGTCATCACGACCTTCAAGGAGAAACAGCTCATGCGCACGGTCAAGGCGTTCCGTCTGCTGATGAAAGTATACGGGGTGACGGCCTACCGGGCTTGCGCGACCTCGGCCATGCGCGACGCGTCGAACGGCGAGCGAATCGCCCGTAAGATTCACAACAAGACCGGCATCCGCCTCGAGATCATCGACGGACAACAGGAGGCCCGTATTGTGTACGACAGTCATGTGGCCGATCTGCTCGACCGGGAGGGTACGTATCTCTATGTCGACGTCGGCGGCGGCAGTACCGAAATCAGCCTGATCGCCGACGGAAAGCTCGTCGATTCGCATTCTTTCGACATCGGCACGGTCCGTCAGCTGACCGGCACGGTCCGTCCCGACGACTGGCAGGCGCTCGACCGCGAACTGAAAGTGTGGGCCGGTCGCTACGGGAACTTGCAGATCATCGGCTCGGGCGGAAACATCAACAAACTGTACCGCATGGCCCGCGCCTCGCATGACAACCGTCTGGAGATCGGGCGGCTTCGCGCCTTGTACGACGAACTGAAGGACAAGACCGTCGAGCAACGCATGGAACAATATTCGCTCAACGGCGACCGGGCCGACGTGATCGTTCCCGCTGCCGAGATTTTCCTGCGGATCGCGTCCGTGACCGGCGAGCGCCCGATCATCGTGCCTACGATCGGCATCATCGACGGTATCGTGCACAGCCTTTACGTGCGGCATCTGGAGCAGGAGGCGCAGGACCTGTAACACGGGGCGGAAGGAACGGGCGAGCGGGTTTCCGCCTGCATATCTGCGTCGCGGACGGTATCTCGGCGGAGCGATCGGCTTTCGGGGCTTTCCCGTGCGCTGTGGCCGGCAATCGTTTGCCGGGCTGAGGTCGCGGATACCGGCGAAAAGAGATTTTCGGACTTCTTTTGTTGGGCTTCCCTCGTGTTTACGGTCGGCTTGAGGCTTTTTGCTTCAAAATTGTGCTCGCCGGTTTTCGATGCGCACTTTTCGGAGCATTTTCCGGTTGCCTGCCGCCTGCCCGATCTTCTCTCCCGGACATCAGGTTGCCCGCTTATTTAGGCGGCGTTATCGGACGGTACAATGGAACTTTGCGGCGAGGAAGCGGACGCCGGGGAGTGTCGGTACGATGCTCGTCCGTGCCCGAGGCGTTACGGTCCGCGTTATGCGCTTCGTCGGCCCGTTCCGGCAGAGCCGCTTGGGGCTGCGGGCGGAAACGGGCGCGGACGGTTGCGGAACAATATTTGAAATACCGTATGGCGAACGGTATCGAAAACATCGATTCTATGCGTCGCTTCTTATTTTGGATTCTTTTGTCGGCGCTGCCGACGGGTCCGCTAACGGCACAGAGCATGAAACCGCTTACACAGGAAGAAAAAAAGGTGATCGTCGACAAGGGCACCGAGCGGCCCTTCTCCGGCAAGTATTACGACCACAACGAGCCGGGCGTCTACCGCTGCCGGCAGTGCGGCGAGCCGCTTTACCGCTCTGCGGACAAGTTCGATTCGGGCTGCGGCTGGCCCAGTTTCGATGACGAGATCGAGGGAGCGGTCCGGCGCGTTCCCGACGCCGACGGACGCCGGACCGAGATCGTCTGCGCGAAATGCGGAGGACATTTGGGCCATGTGTTCGCCGGCGAGGGATTCACGCCCAAGAATGTCCGCCATTGCGTCAACTCCGTTTCGCTCGATTTCGAGAGGACGGCCGGCGAAGAGCGCGCCGCGACTGATACGGCCGTTTTCGCAGGAGGCTGCTTTTGGGGCGTCGAACATTTGATGCAGCGGGCTCCGGGCGTTCTGTCGGTCGAGTCGGGCTATACCGGCGGCCGGACCGAACATCCTACCTACGAGCAGGTTTGCAGTCATGAGACCGGCCATGCCGAAGCCGTCCGCGTCGTGTTCGATCCGTCGAAAACGTCGTACGAGGCGTTGACGAAGCTTTTTCTGGAGATTCACGATCCGACGCAGGTCGATCGTCAGGGCCCCGACATAGGCGACCAGTACCGCTCCGAGATATTCTATCGGACGCCGGAACAGAAAGCGGTCGCCGAGCGGCTGCTCGATACGTTGCGCGCCAAGGGTTACCGCATCGCGACGAGGGTTACCCCGGCCGGAACGTTCTGGCCCGCCGAGGCCTATCATCAGGACTATTACGAGCGCAAGGGCACGCAGCCTTATTGTCACGGCTATACGAAGCGTTTCTGACGGGTATTCTCCCCTTCGCGCCGATCCGGACGTTTTTGTCCGGACCTTTCCCGTTTCGCGTTGTTCCCGGAAAGGCAGGCATGTCCCGGAGAATTCATCCGTCGGCGAGACCGGAACGCCGCGCGCCTCGTGTCAGGTGGCATTTTTTTTGCGCTGGCATCGCGGAAAAATACGTATGAAGCAGTGGCAGGTCCGGCTGCAGAAGAGCCGGAGTTACAAATGGTGGGTACTCGCCGTGATCATGGTGGGTACGTTCATGGCGGTGCTTGACGTGACGGTCGTCAACGTAGGGCTTCCCACGATCATGAATGTCTTTCACATCGGCCTTTCGACGGCCGAGTGGGTCGTCACGGCCTATATGATTACGATGACGATCATGTTGCCTACGGCCGGCTGGCTGGCCGACCGCTACGGCAACAAGCGGATATACGTGCTCGGCATGATTCTGTTTACGTTCGGATCGTGGTGTTGCGGCCGGGCCACCGTCGACGAGTTCCTGATTTTTTCCCGAGCATTGCAAGGGGTGGGCAGCGGCATTATCCAGTCGCTGGGACTGGCCATCGTTTCGCGCGAATTTCCCGCCAAGCAGCTCAGCACGGCGCTCGGTCTGTGGGCGGTCGCTGCTGCGGCGTCCATCTCCTTCGGACCTCTGGTGGGCGGTTTTCTGGTGGACGATTACAGTTGGCATTTGATTTTCGATGTGAACGTGCCGATCGGCATACTGGGCATTGCCGCCTCGCTGCTGATTCAGAAAGAGTGGAGGAATCCCGACATAGGCCGGTTCGACTGGATCGGCTTCGTGAGCGTCGCTCTTTTCATGCCGTTGGTCATTTACGGGCTGGCCCGGGGCAATGCGTCGGGCAACCCGCACGGCTGGACGGCCTGGGACGTGGCCGGCTCGTTCGCCGTGGCGGCCGTCGCGCTGGCCGTGTTCATCGTCCGCGAGCTGCGGACGGACCATCCGCTGCTCGACATCCGCCTGTTGGGCGACCGTCATTTCGGCGTCTCGATGCTCGTGTTGATTATCTTCGGCATCGGCATGTTCGGCGGCAGTTATCTGCTGCCGCTTTACATGCAGAACGGTCTGGGCTATACGGCGCTGATGGCAGGTATGGTTTTCCTGCCGGTAGGACTGATTCAGGGAGTTCTGTCGACCGCTTCGGGCATTCTTACTCGCTATGTCGGCGCGCTGCCGCTCGTGTTCGCCGGCATCGCCGTGATGGCGCTGAGCTTTTTTCTGGCCAGCCGGTTTACGGTTCGCACGCCCCATTCCGCTATCATGGCCGTCGTCTATCTGCGGGGATTCGGCATGGGACTGACCTTCGCGCCGCTGAACGCTTTCTCGCTTCGGAACCTGAATCAGAACCAGATGGCTGCTGCGGCGGGCATATCTAACAGTATCAAGCAGTTGGCCGGAAGTATCAGCATCGCGTTGCTTACGGCGGTCATGACTTCGCGTATTGCCTACCATACGGCTCGCGATGCGGGCGATCGGACCGAAGCCTACGTTTCGGGAGTGACCGACGATTTTACGATCGTCGTGATGCTGACGCTCGCCTCGGCGCTTCCTTTTCTGCTCCTGCTGCGCAGACGTCATAAAGGAACGGATTCGGGTTCCGGGCTGTTTTGACGGATATCCGCCCGCGCCGTTGCAGAAAATTTCCCGCTCTCAGCGGGGAAGAAGGTCTTCGGAATCGGTCGAACAGGTTGTTCGGGAATCGGTTGGATATTCGGAAATAATTCTTATCTTTCGCTCGATGTCTAAAACCTTTACCGTTATGAAACGAAGCTTGCTCGGTCTGTCGTTGCTGCTCTTTTCGCTGATGTCGCTCTTTTCCGCCGAGGCCAAGAAGCCGGTGACGGATCCCCGTCAGGCGGCGATCGTCGAGAAAATGCTGGATAGCAGGGATTACTGGATAGCGGTCACGAGCGTCTATCCGCTCAAGCAGAGGAGTTTTACCGTCAGCGGCTATACGATTCATGTCTGCGGGGATACGCTGCAGACGGTTCTTCCCTATGTCGGTCAAAGCTACCGGGCTCCGTTGGGAGCCGACGAGGGCATGAGCTTCAACGATGCGCCGATTACCAACTACCGAGTGAAAAAAATGAAGCGGGGCAATTGGGTGATTACTTTTTCCGCCCGGACGAGTACCGAGTCGTGCTCGTTCACGTTCCGCATCGAACCGAACGGCCTGACGAGCGTTTCCCTCGTTCCCGAGAGCTGCGAGAGCATCACTTACAAAGGCGCTCTATCTGCCCGAAACGCAGCGGGTTTCTGATAGCGAGGGGCTTTTCGGGGTGCGGCATCGTCTTTGTCGCTCGGCCGCACGCCGGGTCATACCGTCGGTCTGGAGCCGCATTTCCCGTTTCGCTTGCTTGCCGGCGAGCGAATCATTCCGTTTTCCGGTTATGTGCTTTGCTGTACCGGCCCTCGAGTTCTCGGTGTTTCCGAGCATGAAATCCCCTTCGGCGGCAGAGGCTAATCGGACGGTGCCCGGTTGATAGTAGTTAACCGAGACAGGAGGGGATATAAGACTCCGGTTGCGAATGCGCTTGGTACGTTGAGGCATCGTATCATTGCCTTCCCTTTTTTCGAGCCGTTTTTGTCGCATATCGTCGGGCTTGTCGTTTCTCGGGGCGTTCGGAAGCGTTGCGGTTTCGTGCTCGCGGTGCTTCGCTTCGGCTATGGCTGCATGGGCCCGAAGCGCCTGAGTACTCGGACCTATTGCCTCTTTTTTCGGCTTCGGGCCGTGTCGAGCAATGTCGGAGCGCTTGCCGGGATTCGTCTGCAGTCCTTCGGTCCGAGCGGTTCGGGGCGGCGGAATCCGGCCGGATGCGATCCGGGCGGAGCAAAGGTGCGACAAGCGTCGTCGGACAACCGTCGCTCGGCAGAGGAGAGCGCTCGTTATCTGTTTTATCCGTACGCTAAATGACGACAGGGGCCGCGAAAGCGGCCCCTGTCGTCGGTCTGCGCCCGATTCGGTCAAATGTCGATATTCGCGTATTTGGCGTGCCGCTCGATGAATTCGCGTCGGGGCGGCACGTCGTCGCCCATCAGCATCGAGAAAATCCGGTCCGCCTCGGCGGCGCTCTCGATGTTCACTTTGCGCAGAATGCGCGTCTTAGGTGACATGGTCGTTTCCCACAGCTGTTCGGGATTCATCTCTCCCAGACCTTTGTACCGCTGTACGTGAGCGCCCTTGGCTCCGAACTCCTCGAGCGCGGCCTCGCGTTCCTCCTCGGTCCAGCAGTAGCGGCTGTTCTTGCCTTTCTTGACCTGATAGAGAGGAGGCGTCGCGATATAGACGTGTCCGTTCTTGATCAGGTTGTTCATGTAACGGAAGAAGAACGTCAGCATCAGTGTGGCGATGTGGCTGCCGTCGACATCGGCATCGGTCATGATGATGACCCGCCCGTAGCGCAGCTTCTCCAGATTCAGCGCCTTGCTGTCTTCTTCGGTGCCTATGGTCACGCCGAGTGCGGTGAAGATGTTGCGGATTTCCTCGTTCTCGAAAATCCGGTGCTCCATGGCTTTCTCGACGTTCAATATCTTGCCCCGCAGCGGCATGATCGCCTGAAAATTCCTGTCGCGGCCCTGCTTGGCCGATCCGCCGGCCGAGTCTCCCTCGACGAAGAAGATTTCGGCCTGATCGCGGTCGCGCGACGAGCAGTCGGCCAGCTTGCCCGGCAGGCCCGAGCCCGACAGTACGGTCTTGCGCTGCACCAGCTCGCGGGCCTTGCGCGCCGCGTGGCGTGCCGTGGCGGCGAGGATCACTTTCGATACGATCGCTCGGGCGTCCTTCGGGTTCTCCTCCAGATAGTGCGTCAGCGCGCCCGATATGGCCTGATCGACGGCTCCGGCCACCTCGCTGTTGCCCAGCTTCGTCTTGGTCTGTCCCTCGAACTGGGGCTCGGCCACCTTGACCGATACGATGGCCGTCAGTCCCTCGCGGAAGTCGTCGCCGTTGATCTCGAACTTCAGCTTGGCGAGCAGGCCCGAGTCCTCGGCGTATTTCTTCAGCGTGCGCGTCAGCGCGCGGCGGAAGCCCGTCAGGTGCGTGCCGCCCTCGATCGTATTGATGTTGTTGACATACGAGTGGACGTTCTCCGAGAAGCTCGTGTTGTATTGCATCGCCACTTCGACCGGTACGCCGTCTTTCTCGGTGTCGATGTAGATCGGCGTTTCGGTCAGCGGCTCGCGGCTCGCGTCGAGGAACTGGACGAACTCCTTGAGCCCCTCGGTCGAATAGAACGAGTCGTGCACGAACTCTCCCTGCTCGTTGCGGTTGCGCCGGTCGGTGATGTTCAGCCGCACGCCCTTGTTCAGGTATGCCAGTTCGCGCATGCGCGACGAGAGCGTCTCGTAGTCGTATTCGGTGACCGAGAAAATCGTGTCGTCGGGCTTGAACGTGATGATCGTTCCGTGATCCTCCTCCGAGGTTTCGCCGACCACTTCCATCGGAGCCAGCGGCGTGCCTTGGCTGAATTGCTGGCGGAAAATGCGGCCCTGCCGGTGCACCTCGGCCGTGAGCAGCGTCGAGAGCGCGTTGACGCACGATACGCCCACGCCGTGCAGACCGCCCGAGACCTTGTAGCTGTCCTTGTTGAACTTTCCTCCGGCGTGCAGTACGGTCAGCACGACCTCCAGCGCCGAGCGTCCCTCCTTTTCGTGGAAGTCGGTCGGAATGCCCCGGCCGTTGTCGCGCACGGTGATCGAGTCGTCCTCGTTGATCGTGACGTCTATGTCGGTGCAGTATCCGGCCAGCGCCTCGTCGATCGAGTTGTCGACCACCTCGTAGACCAGGTGGTGCAGTCCTCTCACCCCGATGTCCCCGATGTACATGGCGGGACGTTTGCGCACCGCCTCGAGCCCTTCGAGAACCTGAATGCTGGATGCCGAATACTCTTCCGGCTGATGAACCTGATTTTTTTCCTCTGTGCTCATAGGATGTGGTTAATAATCTTCAAAAGGTTGAAATGCAATGAACTGCATGTCCGTGCGACGGTTCGGAAAAAACGGCCCGGCCGTTTCGGCCGACGGCGCGGAACAATTCAAGCAAAGATAACGATTTTTTCGCTAAATGCCAAGAATCGACTGCATGTCGATCTCCTCGACGCGGCCCTGATTGAACCGTAGCGTGCGGGACGGATATTGCTGGATGTTGCTGATGTTGTGAGTGGACATCAGTACGGCGCAACCGCGCGACACGATCCATCGGAGCAGTTGCATCAGCCCGTCGGCGGCGGCAGGGTCGAGGTTGCCGGTCGGTTCGTCGGCCAGGATCACCTGCGGGTCGTTGAGCAGCGCCCGCGCAATGGCCAGACGCTGCTGTTCGCCGCCCGAGAGCTCGTAGGGCATCTTGTACTCCTTGTTGTGGAGACTGACCATGTCGAGCACCTCGGCGATCTTGCTGCGGATCTGCAATTCGTTGCGCCAGCCGGTGGCCCTGAGCACGAAGTGCAGGTTCATAAAGACGTTGCGGTCCGTCAGCAGGCGGTAGTCCTGAAACACGATGCCCATGCGGCGGCGCAGATAGGGCACGTCCTTGCGCCGGATCCGGCGCAGGTCGAAACCGACGACGCTGCCGTATCCTTCCCGCAACGGCAGCTCGGCGTACAGCGTTTTCAGAAGCGAACTCTTGCCCGATCCGACCCGGCCGATCAGATAGACCATTTCGCCCGGGTAGACCGACAGGTTCACGTCGGAAAGGATCAGGTTCTGCACGCCTTTGTGTCCTTTGAATGAAGCCTCGCGGAACGCGTCGTTGGCATGATAGATCGCCGCGTCCCGCAGCTCGACAACCGTGTTCGGATTCATCGTGTTCGTCATTTTGCATCCCAAAGATAAGCAAATGTTCCGAAACCTCCGCGCGGCCCGGGAAAGAGAGCGGGCCGATTCGCCGGCTCCTTTTTTCAATGGGTTGATCCTTAACGGGTAATCGTTCGATCCGATGCCCGTTTCGGGGAGACAGCGCGAAGTCCGTCGTGCAAAATTTCCTGCGTGGAGGATGTAGCGGAGGATTTCGTCGAGCGGAACGAGGGAGGGCTTCCGCTGCCCTTTTTCTCTGCCGGCCGCTGTGAGATGCGGCTCGCGTCGGGAGGCGAATCCTGCTCTCGGCTTGTCCCGGCAGATACGGAAAACGGTCGCTGTTTCTTTTTTGACCGAAAGCGGGAGATTCTTGACAAACAAGCGGCCGTGCCGCCGGTTCCGGAAATTTTCTTGTTATCTTTGGAATACTGACTCCAAACTCTGCTTGCTATGTTTTTCTTTTCCGTTTCGTCTCGTTTTTTGGTCCGATTCTGGACCGTCGTATTGCTGATGTCTTTATATTGCGGCGCTGTTTTTGCCGCCGAGCCTTCGTCGCCCGAGCGCGGCGGCTGGTTCGAGATGCCGCTGGAAGCCTCGGCGGAGCCGCGCGACGGAGGCGACCTCTATTTGGTCGGAGGCTACAATTCGATCGATGCGGGTACGGTTCCTTGGGGCGGGATCGTCGAATCCGAGAACCTGTATGTCGGCGACCGGGCCGGCGAGGTGGTTATCGTCTACGAGGACGGCTCCCGGGACGAGGTCCCGCTCGTTTTCGGCTGTACGATGTGGTTCCGCACCCATTGGCTCGACGGCGGCGCGCCCTTCAAGACCGACCGGGCCGAACCCGAGATGACCGCCTGCCTTCGGGAGGCTCTTTGCCTGAAGGGCGCTTTCGAGGGCGAGCCGCAGTGCGTGCTGAAAATTCGCCTGCGGAACGAACCGGTCAGGGAGATATTCGTCCGGGACAATCCCGACAAGCGGGGCGAGCCTGTTTTCACGGGCGGCTATCTGGTTCCCGCGGGGACTCGCGGGACGCTTTCGGGCGGCGTTCCGGTACGGGCCGACGATCCCTTTTTCGATACGCATGCGATCGACAGCCGGCGCCCCGACCTGCGGACCGACTGCTTGGAACGTATCGTCCGCCGCCTCTATACGTTCGGCGACGACTGCCGCCGCGTGCCGCCTTTCGTCTATCCCGAAGAGTATGCCCTGGCGAGAATCGAGTTTACGGGAGACAGCTACGCGAATATCCTGACCCGTGTCTTCCACGACAACGTGGAAGATATCGTCCGCAACAAAATGCTTCCCGACGGCATGATCTGCGAGTCGTCGCGCGGGGCCGACTCGTGGCGCTACGACGGGTTCGGCACGTGGGTTCCCCGGGCGGAGAGCTACACGAGTTGCATGTACTCGCGCAACCGTCCGCTGGTTCTGCTTTCGATGCTGGGGCTTGGGGCCGAGGCGCTCCGCACGGCCGATTTCCTGAACCGCTGGCTGATGTACTATCCCGAGCAGGAGCTCTATTTCGGCGAGGTAGCCATCCCCGGGCATTGGAGCGTGATTCCGAACAAGCCGCTCGAGTACTCCCGGGTACTCGTCGGGGTAGGATGGCCCACTCGCTATACGAAGGAGCGTTTCGGCGAGGATTTCCAGAATTACGGCAATGCCGAGCCCGACGGTCACGGCATGACGATGATGAGCGTGGCCAACGCCTGGCTCTGCGGCGGAGCTTCGGCCGCGTGGGTGCGCGATAACTGGAAGTACGTGCGCGAAGCCGTCCGGTGGATCGACTGGACGATGGCGCACCCCGATCTGTCGTTCAACGAGCACGGGCTGATGTACGGCGAGACCGAAGGCGGCATGATGGAGTTCACGATGTTCAACAACATGCCCTGCTTTCTGGGCCTCCGCATGTACGCCGCGATGGCCGAGAAGGCGGGCCGTTCGATCGAGGCGGCCCGCTGGAATGCGCTCGCCGACAGTCTGGGCGAGGCGATCCTGCGCTACTGCGTCCGGGACGGAAAGTGGAATACGGAAAAGTTCGGCTTCTTTCACGATCCCTCGCTGACGACATGGGCCGAGTACGTCGGCTGGGATGTCGGATCGGACGTGCCCGAGCGCTGGTACGAGCTCAGTCGCGACACCTACCGCGATGACCTCGCGCGCTACGTCGGCGATACCTACATGGGGCCCCGGGGACTCGGCTACGATCATAACCTGATCTCGCAGAACGCGCTGTTGCTCGATCGGAGCGCCGATTACGACCGCTTCCTGCGGAATCTGGCCCGGCTGTGCTATGCGCCGCGTCTGCCGAAGCCGTTCATCGTGCCCGAGTGCGCGTCGTACAGCCGCGAGAAAGACATGATCCGGCGGCAGGGCGATCTGGGCAATTTCGTGCAGCAGAACGAGACGCTGCGAACCGTGATGATCGCGGCCGGAGCGTCGAAGGCTGCGGACGGCGTTGTCAAGGTGATGCCCCGTCTTCCCCGGGGCTGGAATGTCCATGTGAGCGGTCTGCACGTATGGGGCGGCGACGGCGCCACGATCGACTATCGGGTCGATTATCCGCGGGGAAGCCGCCAGCGGGCCGTGTTCCGCGTGACGGACAGGGGCGATCTGCGTGCGCTGAAATTCCGGGCCGGTCCGTTCGACTGCGAAACGGTCACGGTGAACGGCCGGGAGTGCCCGACCGAACTGTCGGGCGACGCCCGCTGGGCATGGGTCACGATCGATGCTCTCGAGGACGGCCGCGAGTATACGGTGGACATCCGTTGACGGAAGCATGGGCCCGATCGTCCGGCCGGACGACCGAGGTTCGCGATTCTTCGTTTCTGCGGTCTGTATCGGACGTTCTTCCCTTGTCGCTTCGTCCGCTCGTGCTATGCCGTCGGAAGACCGGTGCCGGCAGATCTTAGGCAATAGCCGTACAGCGCGGTGTGTACCCCGTTCTGGCTTTGTGCGGCAGGGCGCGTCTTTCCCGAAGGGAATGTCTCGCGCCCGTCATGCTGGCGCATGGCTCGCCGTGCGGACGACCGTTGCTCGGGGAGCCGGCGGCCGGCCCGTTTCGGCGCTGGGCGCCGGGTCGGCGTGTCCGCTCATTCGATGCGCAGCGCCATGATGTAGTCGTTCATGTAGTAGCCGTTGCCGATCGGAAAATCTCCCTGCCGGACCTTTTTCATGCCCATATGCTCGTAGAATCCCAGCGCCGGATTGTCGCGGTTTACGTTCAACTCCATCGTGCAGGGGCCGCAAGCGAATTCCCGGACAACGGAGACCGCGTGCTCGAACAGCTTGCGTCCCAGCCTGCATTTCTGAAAGGCGGGCAACACGTAGATTTTTTGCAGATGGAACAGCCCGGGACCCTGTCGCTGGACGGAGACATAGCCGGCCGGCTCGTTGTCCTCGCAGGCGATGTAGTAGACGTGCCCCTGCCGTTCCATCTGGTCGCGCAGGCTTTCGGGCGAGTACATCCATTCCATCATGTAGTCCGTCTGCTCCCGGCTCAGAATCTCGCTGTACGTGGCCGGAAAAGTCTTCCATGCCATTTCGCGAATCAGGGGTATGTCGGACGGCGTCGCTTTTCGTATCGTGGTCATTGCGGTAAGTATTGAGGACCTCCGATTGCAAAAATAGCATATTTTTTCGAGTCGCGCTTTCGGTCGGATCGCGTCTTACTCGGCAGGAGCTCGGAGGTCTTTTCCCGGTCCTCTGCCGCTTTTCTCGCAATTTTTCCTCCGCAGGCGCCGTTTGTCGGGAAAAATACGTTATCTTTGCATCAAGCTTTGTGTGCCGTCTTATCGAAAGACGGTCCGCAGGGCGATCAGGGACTGACCGGTTTTGACAGCAGGCAGAGTCTGATGGTAAGCACGCCGAGCGTTGTGTGGGCTCTCGTAAAACTGAATGCTCGAATTACAAATGGCAATAATAGCTACGCACTCGCTGCTTAATTTTACAGAGTAAAATGGCTTAATTCCGCGGTCCGATGAGTCCGTGGAACGAGTACCCCGCCGAGCGCTCCGTCCCGTAGCGCGAGGAATCCGGGGTATCATCGAAACGGGAATGGCGGTTGCGACGCCTATAAGCGGCCGCGAGATTTCATAGGCTGCGGCTGCGACTGGGTCGCCTTCGGCCAGGTCGCGGCAAGAGGATCAATCGAAGGATAAGCGTGTAGAAAGCCCTCGGGTTCCTTGTTTGGACGAGGGTTCGACTCCCTCCAGTTCCACCGATATGCGGGCACAGGACCGGCCGGTCCTGTGCCCGTTTTCGTACGGGCTGTCGCTGGTCGCCGATCCGTTCCGGCCGGCAGCCGCGGGCTTTCCCATTGCCGGTTTATCCGACAGAACGGTCTTCGGGTCTTTCCGTGCCTGTTGCCGGCAGGTCCGGCGGGACGACTTTCGTTTTTTTCGTTCTTTGTCGCCGTTTTGGTAGACGGGACAGCTTTGGGACCGCCCGGTCCGAAGGGGGCCGCCTGCGTGTATCGTCGCTTCATGCCGTCATTTTCTTCCGGAGCGTCGTTTTTAGGAAAGGGCGGTTCATGCGTTCCTTTCCGTTTCCCGACCGTTATCGGATAGGACCGGGCATTTTCGGAATGCGCTCCGTTTCTCCCGTTCCTTCCTGTTCGTGTTCGGTCGCTTGCCTCGTCCGGTCTTTCTGCGGCTCGGGAGGGGACGAGGTGGCATCGGCATGCGCCGATTCGAGTCGGCTTGGGATGTTTTCGGGATACCGATTGTATACTTTCCTCTACAGACCTTCGAGTTCCCGATGTTTCGGTTTCCCGGTATCAAGCTTTCTACGGCTGTGCGGTTTGGGGCAGAGGCCTGATCGAATGCGCGGCTTGTGGTTGCCGACCGTGGCCGGCAGATGTAAAAGCTCCGGTTGCGAATGCGCTTGGCACATGGAAGATAATCGCTTTTTTACGTTCGGAAAGTCCTCGCTAATGCTCGGTCCTCGAGCGCCGCACTGTTTTTCGACACGGCCCGAAAAGTCGGCAGGCAGGTCGGGCCGCTTGTCCATATCCGGAGAAGATGCGGGCGGGATGCCCTGACGTGCAGGCCGGAGCCTGTGCCGCTCCGCATCCGGATGCCGTTTTTTACGTTCGGCTCCATAAGCGGCGACTATTCGGAGCGATTATGAACTATCTTTGTCTTCCGACTAATACGATATGCCTATGAAAACGGAGAAACCCGGCGTGTTCCGGGCTTGGGTGCTCGCCTCGCGTCCCAAAACGCTGGCTGCGGCTGCCGTTCCCGTGCTGGTCGGGTGCGCGCTGGCCTATTCCGACGGCTGTTTTCGCTGGCCGGAGGCACTGCTGTGCACGCTGTTCGCTTTTCTGATGCAGATCGACGCGAACCTGATCAACGACCTGTTCGACTATCTGAAAGGCAGCGACCGGGGGGACCGGTTGGGGCCGCGAAGAGCCTGCGCGGAAGGGTGGATCGCTCCCCGCGCGATGAAGCGAGGCATACTCTGCACGACCCTTGTCGCCTGCGTGGCGGGACTCGGACTGCTCCGTTACGGCGGACCGGAACTGATCGCCGTCGGGGCCGTGTGCGTATTGTTCGCGTTTCTTTATACGGCGGGTCCCTATCCGTTGGCGTATCACGGGTGGGGCGATCTGCTGGTCGTCCTCTTTTTCGGCTTCGTTCCGGTAGGCTGCATCTATTACATAATGTGCCACAGTTGGACGGCCGACGCGGCGGTTGCCTCTTTGGCCTGCGGTTTGGCGATCGACACGCTGCTGATGCTGAACAATTACCGTGACCGCGAGCAGGACGTGCTGAGCGGCAAGCGCACGCTGGTCGTGCGCTTCGGAGCCCGTGCCGGCCGGATTCTCTATCTGGCGACGGGCTCGGCGGCCGTGCTGCTTTGTCTGTGGTTCGTGCCTCGGGGGCGACTGTGGGCCGGTCTCCTTCCGTTGCTTTATCTGCCGTTCCATGCGGCGAGTTGGTGCCGGATGACGCGCATAGGCAGCGGCAAGGCGCTCAACGGCGTGCTGGGCGAGACGTCGCGCAATATGTTGCTGTGGGCCGCGCTGCTTTCGCTCGGACTGATACTCGGTTGAATCGGGTTGTGGCCTGCCTGCCGGACCGGTTTCTGAAGCTCGAGCGCGTTCCGATTGCTTGTCGTTAGACACGAGCCGGAACAGACTTTTTAAGTTTTGACAAGTTTCTAAATTTCGTGTTATGAAACGCCTTATTGCATTTTTGTTGTTTACAGGGCTTTGTTTGCAAGGTGATCGGGCTCATGGCGAAAGGCCGATTCCCCCCGAAGATATCGATCGTACTTTCAATGTTGATTATGAAAGTCAGCCGATTCCTTCCATAGAAGAGCCTGAGCCTATTCCTTCCGAAGATATCGGTCGTACTTTCAGCGTTTATTATGAAAGTAGGCCGATCCCCAAATGTTATGATGTTACTTTATATAAGTATGGTGGTTATACGATCAGTTTAACTTGTTTTCCTTCGGAAGATATAATATCGACGGCATCCATTGCCAGAGGTCATTGGAAAAAAGATTCCGACGGGATGGTTTGCCTGACGGACGGTTCGAACGGGACCGTCATGAAAGCGACGATAGAGAAAGATTCGGTACTCCGCTTCGTTTCGGCTTTTGACGCTTTAATGAAGAAGCCTTTGGAAAGAACGGATCTTTATGTTCAAGATGACCCTTATCTGAGTCGGGATTCTGTCAGGTCTTTCATACGAAAACATCAGCGGCGGCCGATTGTAGAAGCCGGAAACCTTTCAGGTCATTATGGCGATACGACAAAGCCTTATTCTTTATTTCTGGAATTAACCAAGATGCACAAATACCGTTTGTACATGATTTCTCGTTCGAATTTGCTTTCTACCGGTACTTGGTGGCGCGATAAGAATCTGATCATTCTGACCGATAGTACGATGAAGCAGAACTTTTACGGTCTGATCGATGAAAAAGGGATTCAGAGTATGGTTTTCCCGGGCGGTAACAGGGGGCAGTATCTGCCCAAACAAAATTGACAATTCCGTAATTGAAAAATGGAGCCGGCAATCCGCCGGCTCCATTCTGTTTATCCGTTGATTTTTGAAATATTACGGAGCTGGGTTTGGGAAAGTCATGTTTCTCCGATGAAGCTCGTCTGAAAAACGACGGCAGAGGCGCGCTGAACGGGATAGCGGAGATGTCCGTCGCGATTTCGGTGTTATGTCGGACATATTCGCTCGGGGAGATAGCAAGAAGAAAATCCGGCCGGGTCGTCTCAGCGTGACCGTCGTCGGGCGCTCCTCTCTTTTCGGTCCGGGGCTCCGATTCCGCGTTTTTCCGGCGGAGCTTGCGTGCCGACGATGAAGATCGCCGGTCGCTTGTGTATGTCGGGCGCATGGCCGCGCCACTGGCGGATCGGGGCCGTGCGGATCAGCTCGTCGGGTTGCAGAATGTCGGCCGCTACGGTCAGCAGCGTGTCGTCGGCGCATAGGCTCGTCAGCTCGTCGAACAGCTTCAGATTTCGGTACGGAGTCTCGATGAACAGTTGTGACTGTCCCTCGGTCCGGGCCCGCTGCTCGAGGCGGCGGATCGCCTGTCCCCGCTCGGGGTGCTTGACAGGCAGATAGCCGTTGAATGCGAACGACTGCCCGTTGAGGCCCGAAGCCATCAGCGCGAGCAGGATCGACGACGGGCCGACCAGCGGCGTTACGCGGATTCCGTGCCGGTGGGCCAGCGCCGTCAGGTCGGCTCCCGGATCGGCCACGCCCGGCAGACCCGCCTCCGACAGTACGCCCGCATCGGCGCCGCCGAGTACGGGAGCCAGCAATTCCGCTACCTGTTCCGGCGTCGTGTGCTCGTTCAACTCGGCTATCCGCAGGCCGTCTATCGGCTTGCCGATGCCTGCCCGACTCAGGAAACGGCGGGCCGTGCGCTCGTTTTCGACGATGAAATAGTCGAGCCGCGCCATGACGGCACGGTTGTATTCCGGCAGGACGTCGTAGACCGGCCGGTCGCCGATCGGGGTCGGCAGCATGTAGATCGTTCCGTAAGGCATGCCTTTGCTGTTTTGTCGTTTTCCGTGTTTCCGGGGCCGTCCCGTCCGCCTGTCGCTCCGGCGCATACGGACGGGGAAGTCCGTTTCCTGCCGTTCCGGGACCTATTCTCTTTTCTGCCGGCGAAAAACGGACGTCTTTTGCGACGGAGCGAGGCCGGATGCGGCATGACGCTTTTTCGCCGTAAACGGTCGTTTCGTCGAGGTTTTACGCGTCCGTGTGCCGGCCGGCGCACAGCGGAGACGCTTCGCTTGAGCGGACAGGCGGATGCGGATATCGTGCGCGCCGAAACGTCCGGTCCGTTTATTCCTTGGTGTAGACGCGTTTGACGCGGGTCGATACGCTCGTCATGATTTCATAGGGTATCGTCCCCAGCGCTTCGGCCATTTCGATGACAGTGGCTCCGTCGCCGAAAATCGTTACCGTATCTCCCTCCCGAGCGTCGATGCCGGTGATGTCGATCATGCAGGTGTCCATGCAGATGTTGCCGAAGATCGGAGCCTTGCGTCCGTTCACGATGAAGCTCCACCGGCCGCAGCTCAGGCGGCGGTTCAGTCCGTCGGCATAGCCGATCGGGACGGTCGCGGTCCGTACGGGACGGTCTTCCGCCACGCCGTGGCGTCCGTATCCGACCGTGTCGCCGACGGGAATCTCCTTGATCTGCACGATCCGGCTGCGCAGCGTGCTGACGGGCAGCAGGTTTTCCTGATGCACGAAGCCGATTCCGTACAGCCCGATGCCGAGCCGGACCATGTCGAACTGCGCTTCCGGAAAGCGCTCGATGCCCGCGCTGTTATCGATGTGACGCAGAATGTGCAGTTCGGGAAAAGCGGCTGCGATCCGGTCGCTCAGCTCGCGGAACAGCGCGATCTGCGAGCGCGTGAAATCGTCGTGGCGTGCCTCGTCGCTGCCTGCCAGATGCGTGAAGACCGTCCGGACATACACTTCGGGGGTCTCGCGCAACGTGTCGATCAGCGGTTCGATGTCGGCACGCTCGAATCCGAGCCGGTGCATGCCCGTGTCGAGCTTGATATGGATCGGACTGCGGCCGGCTCCGTGACGGCGGACCGCCTCGGTGAACGAGCGCAGCGACGAGCGGCTGTATATCTCGGGCTCGAGCCGGTAGTCGAGCATCAGGTCGAAACTGTCCGAATCGGCGTTCAGCACGACGATCGGCATCGTGATGCCCGCTTCGCGCAGCGTGACGCCCTCGTCGGCGAAAGCGACGGCCAGAAAGTCGACGCCTTGCCGCTCGAGCAGGTTCGCCACCTCGAACGTGCCGCTGCCGTATCCTGCGGCCTTGACCATGGCCATCATCCGTTCGCCGGGACGCAGCAGTCCCCTGAAATAGTTCAGGTTGTGCTGCATGCGGTCGAGATCGACTTCCAGCACGGTCGTGTGAATCTTGTTCTCGAGCACGCGGCCGATCCGCTCGAACCGGAACCGTCGTCCGCCCTTGAGCAGAATGCTTTTTCGGACGAAGCGTGCCCGCTCGCCGGCCTTCAGGAAATTGTCGGTCGACAGATAGAATTCCTTCCGGCAGTCGAACAACGCGGCATGGCGGAATATCTCTTCGCCGATGCCGATCAGCTCCGATATGCCGTTCGCGCGAACGAGCTCCGCCACGCGGGCATACAGCTCGTCCGACGGCAGTCCGCTCTGGTCGATGTCCGAGAGGATCAGTACCTTATCGCGGTTTCCGCTCGTTGCCGACAGGTATTGCAGCGCGATTTCGAGCGAGTTGATATCCGAGTTGTACGTGTCGTTGACGATTTTGCAACCGTTTATGCCGTCCTTGAGCTCGAGCCGCATGGCGACGCTTTGCAGCCGGGGCAGCCGCTTCCGGATCGGCTCCGTGTCGAAGCCCAGCGCGCCGTACAGCGCGAGCGCGAGCGCGGCGTTCGTGCGCGAGGCCGGATCGTCGAACGGTAGTCCGTCCAGCTCGCGTTCTGCCGGCTCGACGCCGATCAGCTTCCGGTCATCGTAGCGTTCCGGGACGAGGCGGGCGAGCAGCGGGTCGGCCGCGTTGTAGACGATCGTCGGCGTATGCTCGAACAGCGTTAGCTTCTCGTCGGCCTTCTGCCGGGGCGAGTCGAAGTTTTCCTGATGTGCGTCGCCTATGTTCGTGACGATGCCCAGATCGGGGCGGATCATCCGTTCGAGCCGCGCCATTTCGCCCCGCTGCGAGATACCCGCCTCGATCAGCACGATCCGGTCGTCCGGCTCGGCCATTAGCAGCGACAGCGCGACGCCGATCTGCGAGTTGTAGCTTTTCGGACTGCGGAACAGCCTGATCTGCGGCGGGCAGAGCTGGGCGATCCATTCCTTCACGACGGTCTTGCCGTTGCTTCCCGTGATGGCGACGACCGTTCCTTTCAGGCTGGTCCGGTGATCGGCGGCCAGCTTTTGCAGCGCTTCGAGCGAGTCGGCGCAGCGGACGAATCCCGCCAGCGGGTAGGCTTTCTCATCGACCGGCGAGTCGGTCAGAAAGGCGCGTACGCCCCGACGGTACAGTTCCGCTATGTACCGGTTTCCGTCGCGGCGGGCGCTCCGTAACGCGACGAACAGCGTGCCGTCCGGTTCCGACAGCGTTCGGCTGTCGGTCGATACGCGCATGACGGTCGCGTCGGCGCCAAGAAGTTCGCCGCCGCAGAGCGAGGCGAGCTCTTTCAATCGGTATTTCATTTTTTCGAGCTAAATAAGATACAAAGTAAGCGAATTTTTCGCAAAGGTATTTCGCAGCCGTTTGCGGACCGGCGAAATTCGGAATCGCTTTGTTCCGATGCGATGTCTTGTCCGGCGGATTCGGCCGGTCTGAGGCCGGCCGGTACGGAAGGCTTTCCTCGCCGCTCCGTCGTGCCGCGTGCCGGAGGCGAACCGTTCTGTGCGGACGTTCGGGGGGCTTCCGTTCGGAGCGTTCGGACGTTTCTCGGAGAAGGCTTTCCCCCGGATTTTCGCCGGCCAGGTCTTTTGCGCTTGGAAATGGGCTGTATAAACCTTATATTTATCGTTCAGCTCGGCTAAACCCGGCTGCGCTTCTGAACAAAAATAGCATGAAGAACTTGTTTGCGCTGGCAGCGGCTTGTATGTTGTCGGCTTTCGTCTCTTTGTCCGGGCAGCCCGGATCGCCGACCGTCTTACTGTATCGCTGCGAGTGGAAAGATACGTCCTCCTTGGCCGACTTCTCGTTCGAAGGCGTCGAGCCCGTGCTTTCGTCCGATGGACTCCGGATCGTCGAACCGGGCGGTTTGATCCGGCTGAACCGCTACTATTCGCTTGCCGAGCGCACGGTGCGCTACCATGTGCGTCTCGACTCGGGCTGCAGGGCTGTTTTCCGGAGCGATCAGGGCGACTTCAAAGCCTATGTGGATATGGCCTCGAAGAGCGTTTCGATGGCTACCGATCCCGTCGTCGAGACCGTCGCCGGGTTTTTGACTCCCGGTCACGAATACCTCGTCGAGATCGAACGAGACTATCAGACCGTCCGGTTGCGGGTTGCGGATCTTCATACCGGCGAATCGGCCCGTCTCGAGGCTACGATGGACGGCTCCGGCGGTTGCGGAACCGGGGCGGTTCAGCCTGTAGGCTTTTTCGTCGGACGTCAGTACGACTATTATTGTTTCGGTCTGGAGAGAGGCTCCGGCATGCTCGTGCGCAGTATCGTCGTGACGGCCGCTGCTTGCGACCTGACGTTGCTGCTCTATGGCGATTCGATCACCGAGCCCGAGGGCTACTATCCGGCCCGGGACTTTTCTCGAAGCTGGGTACAGTTGATCCTGGCCCGGATCGGCGGTCGTGCCATGTCCAGCGGGCGGGGCGGAACGACGATCGACGAGCTGCTCGAGCGCATCCGCAACGAACTGCCGTACGTGCGCGCGAAGTACGTCATGGTGACGATCGGTACCAACGGCGGCAATACGGAGCGGAAGCTGTGCGAGTTGGTCGAGTACATTCGTTCGCAAGGAGCCGTGCCGATTCTGAACAATATACCGTGCAACGAGCATGGCACGCAGGTCGAAACGAACGAATTGATCGAGCGGGTGCGCCGCCGTTACGCGATCCGGGGCTGCCGCTTCGATCTGGCCACGTCGGTGGATCGCGACGGTTTGCAGGTCGATACGTCGACGATGTGGCGCGAGGACTATGGGGGCGGCCATGTTTATTATCATCATCCGAACGTTCGGGGATCGCGCTTGATGTATCTTCGGACGCTGCTCGACGTTCCCGAGATTTACGAATGAGAGGCCGGCCTGTTGCCGTAGCCCGGTCGGTCGTTTGGGGTACGATTCTGCCGAACATCCGGAAAGTGGCTGCTATTTGTGTCGGCCGGGCGTTTCGAGCAGGGGCCGGCCGGAAGCGCGAAAGGGAAACGGACCGAATGAAGTGCCGGTGCGCCGGAAGGAATCCGGGTTTCGGCTCTGCCGGTTCGATCGGGGAGAGCGCGCATGATTGTACGGGCGAATTCCGTGCAGGAGAGACGGGTTCTTGCAATCCGGCCGGCGCCTTTGTCGGTCGGTATGTTCGCATGGCTGTTTTTGTTCCCTGTTTCCGGGCGACGGTTCTTCCGGTCATTTGACGGGCCGAAGCGCGCGACGGGTCGGTTTCGTGGCAGGGCACAGGAGCCTCAAATGTCCAGCTTGACGACCGTGATGCCCGCTCCGCCCATTTCCTCGTGCTCGTCTTTCGCGCTGCGGACGAGCGGTACGGTCCGCAGGTAGCTGCGTATCTCCTCCTTCAGCGCGCCGGTTCCCTTGCCGTGCAGGATGCGGATTTCGGAGAACCCGAGCATGATCGCCTCGTCGACGAAGTCCTGCACCGTTTCGACCGCCTCGGCTACGCGCATGCCGCGCACGTCGATCTGTTCGTGAAATTGGAGCCTCCGCTCGGCCGTACTGAAATTCGTCGGCGGAGCCGCGGGGCGCAGCTCGCGGGTCGCCTTTTTGTATTCCGCGTTCGATATGGGCTCCAATCGGTTCAGGTCGATCGTCGTCAGGATCTGTCCGAAGCCGACCGTTGCGCGCTTACCGCTCAGGCCGATCACCTCTCCGACGGCGTCCTGCCCCTTGATCCGTACCTTGGTACCCGGCTCCACCGCATGCGGCTTCTGGAGTTCTTTCGATCGGTCTGCCGGTTTCCCGGCCGTTTTCGCATTTTTGCGTTCGGAGCGGCGCTCTTCGCGGCGGCGGAGCTGTTCTATCTTGCGGTCGATCAGCGAACTGTCGGCCTCCTGCTGTTCGAGCCGTTCGCGGAAATCGTCCATTTTACGGCGGACGAGCAGGGTTTTTTCCTTATCGGCCTGCGACTCGCGGATCGTGCGGATCGTCTGCTCGATCTGCCTGTTGGCCTCCGAGGTGATCTGCTTGGCCTCGTTCTTCGCTTCCTTGATCAGGCGGTTCCGCTCGGCCTGAATCGTTTCCAGTTCCGAGCGGTATTTTTCGGCCAGCTCGTCCACACGCTTCTCGGTCTGTCGTATTTTGTCGCGCTTCTGCTCCCAATAGCGCCGGTCGCGCGCGATCTCGCGCAGCTGCCGCTCGATATTGACGTGGTCGCTGCCGGCCTTGTCCGCCGCATTGCGGATGATCTCCTCGGGCAGCCCGATCTTCCGGGCGATCTCGATCGCGAACGAGCTGCCCGGCTTGCCCGTTTCGAGCCGGAACAGCGGCCGGATGTTCTGCACGTCGAACGTCATCGCGCCGTTGAGGATGCCCTCGGCGTTGCTGGCGTAATATTTCAGGTTCGAGTAGTGGGTCGTGATGACTCCGAAGCAGCGCTTCTGCTCCAGCTTTTCCAGTACCGCCTCGGCGATCGCGCCTCCGATGACCGGCTCGGTTCCGGTTCCGAATTCGTCGATCAGCACCAGCGAGCGGCCGGTCGCGCCGCGCAGGATGTTCTTCATGTTCAGCAGGTGCGAGCTGTACGTGCTCAGGTCGTTGTCGATCGACTGTTCGTCTCCTATGTCGATGAACAGGTCGTCGAACAGACCCATTTCCGAGTTCTCGGAAGCCGAGATCAGAAATCCTTTCTGCATCATGTACTGGAGCAGCCCGACCGTTTTCAGACAAACGGACTTGCCTCCCGCGTTCGGGCCCGAAATGACCAGAATGTGCTTCTGAGGCGTCAGCGTCAGCTCGAGCGGAACGATCGGCTTGCCTTCCCGCCTCAGGGTTTGCGCGAGCAGCGTATGCCGGGCGTTTTTCAGACCGATTTGCGGCGCGCGCTCGACGATCGGCATCGTGCAGTCGTTAGCCAGCGCGAAGCGGGCCTTGGCGCGGATGAAGTCCATCGTCGTCAGAAAGTCGCCCGAACGGCGAATGTCCGGCAGGTCGGGCCGGATCGCATCCGTGAACCGCGTGAGAATGCGTACGATCTCGCGCCTCTCCTCGTATTGCAGCTCCTTGAGCTCGTTATTGATCTCGACGACCTCGACCGGCTCGATGTAAACCGTCTTGCCGGTAGCCGACTCGTCGTGGACGAACCCTTTGATCTTTCGCTTGTTGGCGGCCGAGACCGGAATCACGGCCCGTCCGTCGCGGACCGAGACCGAGGCGTCGGCGTCGACCAGGCCGGAAGCCTGCGCCGCACCCATGATCTGCAGCAGCCGGCGGGATGCCTGTCCCTCCCGCTCGCGGATCGTGCGACGGATCGCGAACAGCTCGGCCGAGGCGTTGTCCCGGATACGTCCGAACTTGTCGACGATCGAGTCGATGTGGTTGATGATCGCCGGAAATCCGCTCACGTCCCGGCACAATTCCCGGAGCCGGGGGTACTTTTCGTCTTCCCGGCCGCCGAAAAAGGCGACGAGCGCGTGGACCGTCGAGAGTCCCTTGCGCAGCGCGACGATTTCCTCCACGTCCAGAAATGCGCCTATGACGGCGGCCTTTTTCAGGAAAGGCTCCGTATCGACGAAGCTGCCGTCCGGGAATCCGCTTTCGAGCATCAGCGCGGTCCGCATCTCGTAGGTTTGCTCGAGTCTGCGCACGACCGTGTCGTAGTCGTTGCTGAACTCGGCTTCGGAGAGCTTGTCGGCCGCGCCCTGCGTGACGCAGAGCGCCTTGATCTGGCTTTTGATGCGGTCGAAGCCTATCTTGCTTTCGAAATTGTCGGGGTAAATCACGTTTTTATGAACCAAAGGTGAATGAACGGCCCTTTCTGAGAACGGGCCGTCAGTTCCGGTCGCGCCGTCCGAACACCGAGAAATGGACGTAGCGGCCCGGGTGCTGCTTCAGATCGAGAAGCAGTGCCGACAAGTTCGACGAGGCCTGAACGAGCGAGTCGTACAGCGCTTGGTCGTTGACGAACTTGCCGACCGTCCCGTCCCCGTCGTTGACTTTCGCGAGCGTACGGTTCAGTTCCGCGAGCGTGCCGTTCATTTGGGCGACGAGCGTCGGAATTCGCGACTGGCTCAGCGAGTCGCTGAAGCGTTCCACGTTCGTGAAGATCCGGTCGATCTGTCCCGTCTTGTCCCGCAGCGTGCGCGACAGGTCGTTGACGTTGGAGATCGTTTCGCGCAGCGAGCCTTTCTCATCCGCGACGACGGACCGCAGGTCCCCCGTGATGGCGGCTACGTTGCCGATCGTGGCGTTCAGGTTCGCGCTGTTGTCCGAGAGTAGCTTGTTGATGCCGCGGAGGGTGACGATCATCTCGCTGATCACGTCGTTGGCCCGCTGCTTGAGAAACTCGAACTCGCTTCCGGCCACTTCCAGAAAATCCTTGTTGATTTCCGAGAACAGCGTGTCGCCTTCGTGCAGATATGCGTCCGAACGGCCAAGCTCCAGCTCGATCGATTTGCCGCCCATGATGCCGTCGCTGAAGATACGGGCCTTCGTGTCTTTCGGAATCTTGAACTTCGACTTGATCGCGAATTCGACGACCACGTTGTTCGAACGCTGCGGATCGTAGCTGATGTCGCTGATCGTGCCGACCTTATAGCCTTTGATGACCACCGCGGCCGACGGCTGCAGACCGTTCACCTGATCGTAGGCTGCGTAGTAGTGTACGCTCGACGTGAACAGGTCGGTTCCCTTGAGGAAATTGACGCCCCAGTAAAGCGCTGCGATCATCAGTATTCCGAAAAAACCTATCTTGAATTCTCTGCTCAGTTTCAGTTTCATGCTGTTCTGTTTTGCGAGTTAAGCGTTCGTTCTGCCGTTGTCCGTCCTATCGTTCCGAGCGCCGGGCCTCGTCCATTGGGATCGGCTCGTTTCCCCGGAACGGAACGAGAAACGCTCCTTTGACGTGGAGGCGGACTTCGGACTGTAAAGATAGGGCTTCTTTGTAAGAAGCCGCCTCTCCGACGTAATATTTGTACAGGTTTTTTATGACCATTTCCTTTGCCTCGCCCCGGTACGGGCCGAACGACGAGGAGTTTCTGGGCAGCTTGCGCGACGAGCTGGCGATCTGCACCCGGTATACGACCGGCTCGTCGGAAGACGCTCCTAGCTTGTCCGCCTGTCCGGATTCCTCCTGCCGCGACGTCGCGCCGCTCACTGCGTCCCGGTCCTCGTTGCCGGATCCGCCCGGATTCTCGCTGTCAAGAACAATCAGTGTGCCACGGCCCTCGCTCCGGACCTTGTACTGGCTGAAAGCGTTGAACAGGCTCCGCGCGTAGGTCTCCCGTCCCTTTTTCGATCCGATGAACTTTTCCTCGGTCGGGTTCGAAATGAATCCGAACTCGCACAGGATGCTCGGCATCGCGGCGCGCCACAGCACCAGAAAGCCCGCTTGGCGGACGCCCCGGTCCTGCATTTGCGTGTTGCCGACGAACTGCTTCTGCACCATGTCGGCCAGCAGGCAGCTTTGGGTCTGGTATGCGTACTGCATCAGCGAGAACATGATCAGCGACTCGGTCGATCCCGGCTTGTAGCCCTGATACCGGGTCGAGTAGTCCTCCTCGTAGGTGATCACGTCGTTTTCCTTCATGGCTACGTCCATGTTCTTGCTCGCCTTGTCGACGCCCATGACGTAGACCGAGACTCCGGAGGGCGACGAGGACTTGTTGCTGTTGATGTGGATCGAGATGAACAGGTCGGCCTTGGCCCGGTTGGCGATGTCGCCGCGCTCGGCGAGCGGAATCAGCACGTCCGTCTTGCGGGTATAGATCACCTGCACGTCCGGATAGTGCTCGCTGATCATCCGTCCGAACCGGAGCGCGACGTCCAGATTGATGTCCTTTTCCTTGTACAGCCTGCCGACGGCTCCGGCGTCGGGACCGCCGTGTCCCGCATCGATTACGACGGTGTTTATACCGATTTTCCTATTTTGCGCGTTTGATGTGACGGAAGCGGCTAAAAACAACGTAAAAAAAACGGAAGTCTTTAAAATACAGTGTTTTAAAACTTTCATTACGCCAAACGTTAGGAACTCTTTTTTTTTAACTATTTTTGCGAACGTAAACGGTAACTTCGCAAAGTTAAATATTTGTGGTGAATTGCGGCTAAAAAAAACGAAATATATCTTGCTCCTGCTGTCCCTTTCCCTGTTCGGACAAATGGTATTTAGCCGCGGTGTGGTCTTCGGAGGGTTCTCCGCCGGAGTGCGTCACGACACGCTGCCGGGCGTGTCCGTTCCCGATTCGTCCGCGGGCGTCGGCTCGTTGCCGCGTCCCGACTCCGTCCCGGCCCGGGAAAAAGCCGCGCGCGATTCCTCTGGCCTTCCCGACTCCGCTGGCCTGTCCGTCGGCGGTCCGCTTGCCCTCGGCGCCGATTCGTCGGCGTTCTCCGGTTTGGGCTCGCCGTTGTTTCCGGCCGATTCGCTGGCGGCGGACAGTGTGGAGCGCAAGCCGTTTCTCGACGATGTGATTTCTGGCAATAACGAAGACTCGCTGATCTACGATCCGCGCCGCAAGCTCGTCTATATTTACGAGAAAGGCGACGTGAAGTATCAGGACAAGAACCTGAAGGCCGACTTCATGAAGATCGATATGGAGAGCAAGGAGATTTTCGCGCACGGACGGATGGACACGGTGGCGGGCAAGCCCACGAGGCCCGAATTTCTGGACGGCTCGTCGAGCTACGAGATGGATACGATCACCTACAACATCGAGACCGAGAAAGCCCGGATCAAGGAGGTGTCGACGCAGGACGGAGAAGGCTATCTGCTCGGAGCCCGGGTCAAGAAGATGAAGGACAATACGGTCAATATAGCCGGAGGAAAGTTCACCACCTGCGACGCCGATCATCCTCACTTCTATCTGGCCATGACCAAAGCCAAGATGATTCCCGGCAAGAAGGTGATCGTGGGTCCTTCTTATCTGGTCATGGAGGACGTGCCGATTTATCCGCTGATGTTGCCCTTCGGCTTTTTTCCGACGACGAGCGGGCGGCAGTCCGGCTTCATCGTGCCTTCGTGGGGCGAGGAGAACCAGAAAGGTTTTTTCCTGCGCGACGCCGGATATTATTTCGCTTTCAATGATTATATCGATCTGACCGTACTCGGCGGTATCTATACGTTCGGGTCGTGGGAGGCCAGCGTGGCTTCGCGTTACACGAAACGCTACAAGTATTCCGGCTCGTTCAACGTCCGCTTCTCGAAGGATATCATCGGCGAAAAAGGCGACCAGAACTACATGAACATGAACAACTACAACGTAGTCTGGACGCATCAGCAGGACCCCAAGTTCCGTCCGAACTCCTCGTTCTCGGCCAGCGTGAACTTCTCGTCGAGCGGCTACTCCAAATACGGCTCGCAGACCATCGGCGAGTACCTCAATACGCAGACCAACTCGAGTATCGCCTACTCCAAGTCGTGGGCCGGCACTCCGTTCTCGCTGTCGACGAACTTCTCTCACTCGCAGAACTCGCAGGACTCGACCGTTTCGCTGAGCTTCCCGAACGTGGTGTTCAACGTCGCTCGCATCTATCCGTTCCGGCGCAAAAACGCGTCGGGCAAGCAGCGCTGGTACGAGAAAATCTCGCTGAGCTATACCGGTACTTTAGGCAACAACGTGACGGTCAAGGAGAGGGACCTGTTCACGTCGGCGATGTTCAAGAAGATGAAGAACGGTGTCAATCACCAGATTCCTATCTCCACTTCGTTCAATCTGTTCAACTATCTGAACATCAGTCCGTCGGCCAACTATCAGGAGCGTTGGTACTTCCGTAAGATCGACCGTGTGTGGGACCCGGTCGCCAAAACGGATGTGCCCGGAGATACGACGACGGGCTTCTACCGCCTGTACGACTATCGTTTCTCGGTCAGCGGTTCGACCAAGATCTACGGCATGTTCCAGTTCAAGAAGAAGGACGGCCTGATCCGGGCGATCCGCCACATGCTGACGCCTACCGTGAGCTTCAACTACACGCCCGACTTCTCCGATCCCAAGTACGGCTATTACAAGTGGGTGCAGAGCGATACGCTCGGAAACATGAAACAGTACTCGCCCTTTTCCGACGGACTTTACGGCGTGCCGGGATCGGGACGGAGCATGGCGATCTCGTTCGGCCTCTCCCAGACGCTCGAGATGAAGGTAAGGGACAACCGCGATACTTCCGGAGTACGGAAAATCAAGGTGATCGACAACCTGAGCATCAGCTCCTCGTACAATTTTCTGGCCGACTCGATGAATCTCGCTCCCTTTTCGATCTCGCTGCGCACGACCCTCATCAAGAACCTGGGGCTCAACATCAGCGCCACGCTCGACCCGTACGATCTGGACGCCAACGGGCGACGTATCAACCGCTTCATGCTCCGGCGCGGCAAATTGGGGCGGCTGACGAGCGTCAGCACTTCGTTCGGTTACTCGTTCAACTCGCCCGGGAACGGCAGTTCGTCGTCGCAGCCCGCGATGAACGACATCAACAGCGGGGGCGCTCCGCCTCCCGAGTACGCCGACATGTTCGCCCAACCGGGCTTCAACGATCTGGACCCCAATACCCGGCGGCAGATGATGTCGTCGAGCTATTACGACTTCAATATCCCGTGGAACATCGGGTTCAACTACAGCTTCAGCTATTCCAAACCGGGGCTGACGGCCACGGTGGTTCAGACGCTCGGCTTCAACGGCAGCGTGAACCTGACGCCCAAGTGGGGCGTTACCTTCAACGCCGGATACGATTTCAAGGATAAGAAGCTTACGCCGGGTACTTTCACGCTGACGCGCGACCTGCATTGCTGGCAGATGCACTTCAACTGGGTACCTATCGGTTTCCGCAAGAGCTGGAGCTTCACGATCAACGTCAAGTCGGCCATGCTCAAGGACCTCAAGTACGACAAGAACAGCAGCTTCTACGACAATCTTTACGACCGGTAAGGCCGTGCGCGAAATTCGTAAACTATCAAACCCTTAAGTACATGATAAGAACGTTAATAATCAGTTGTATGGCAACATCCCTGACGCTCGGCGCGTCCGGCGCGGACGTCAATCCGCTGCTCGTCGAGTCGACGGCTCCCCACGGAGCTCCGCAATTCACGCAGATCACGAACGAGCATTACAAACCGGCTTTCGAGCAGGCCGTGCGCGAGGCTCGCGCCGACATCGCCGCGATCGTCGGCAACGCCCAAGCCCCGACATTCGCCAATACGATCGAGGCGCTCGAGTTCAGCGGCCGTCGTCTGGACCGCATCTCCAATATTTTCTTCAACCTGAACGAGGCGCATACGAACGATACGATGCAGGCTCTCGCGCTGGAGCTTTCGCCCATGCTGACCGAGTTCAGCAACGACGTAAGCCTCGATCCGAAGCTGTTCGCCCGGGTCAAGGCGGTTTACGATCGGCGGGAGTCGCTGGGGCTGAACGCCGAACAAAGGCGATTGCTCGAAAAGACCTACAAGGGGTTCGCCCGCAGCGGCGCGGCCCTTTCCGACGGAGACAAGAAGATATACCGCGAACTGACCGCCCGCCTCTCGGAGCTGAGCCTTCAGTTCAACCAAAACTCGCTGGCGGCCACGAATGCCTTTACGCTTCATGTGACCGATCCGGCCGTCGTCGGGGAGTTGCCCGACTTCGTCCGCGAGGGCATGGCGGCCGAGGCCAAGGAGCGCGGGCTCGACGGATGGGTCGTCACGCTGCAGATTCCCAGCATGGTCCCGTTTATGACTTATTCGTCGAATCGCGCCCTGAAAGAGAAGCTCTGGCGGGCTTATAACACCCGCTGCGTGGGCGGCGAGTTCGACAACTCCGCCATTGTCGAGGAAATTGCCGACAAGCGTCTGCAGCTTGCCGGTTTGCTTGGATACGAGACATATGCCGACTACGTGCTGGAAGAGCGTATGGCCGAGAGCTCCCCGACGGTCAACGCCTTTCTGGCGGAACTGCTCGACCGGGCTGTCGAGGCTGCGCGCCGCGATGTGGAAACCGTGGCCGGCTACGCCCGCGCTCAGGGCTTCGACGCCGAGCTGATGCCTTGGGACTTCGGCTACTACTCCGAGAAGCTCAAGCACGAGCGCTACGAACTGAGCGAAGAGCTGACGAAGCCCTATTTCCAGTTGGAGAACGTACGGCGGGGCATGTTCGAGCTGGCGAACCGTCTGTACGGGATCACGCTGCGCGAAAATCCGGAGATTCCGGTCTATCATCCCGACGTGAAAGCCTACGAGGTGTTCGATGCCGACGGGAGTTTTCTGGCCGTTCTGTATATGGACTTCTTCCCCCGCGCCTCGAAACGCGGCGGAGCATGGATGACCGAGTTCCGCCAGCAGGGAGTCGAGAACGGCGTCGAGACGAGGCCGCTGATCTCGGTGGTCTACAACTTTACGAAGCCGACCGACAGCCTGCCGTCGCTGCTCACGTTCGACGAGGTGACGACGATGCTGCACGAGTTCGGCCATGCGTTGCACGGCATTTTCGCCGCCGGAACCTATCCGAGCCTGACCGGAACGGCCGTCTACCGCGATTTCGTCGAATTGCCGTCGCAGATCATGGAGAACTGGGCCTACGAGAAGGAATTTCTCGACCTGTTCGCGGTCGATTACCGTACGGGCGAGAAGATGCCCGCCGAGCTGATCCGGCGGATACTCGACGCGAAAAACTATCTGGCCGCCTACTCGCATATCCGGCAGGTGGCCTACGGCCTTTGCGATATGGCTTGGCACAGCATCTCCGAGCCGGTGAAGATGCCGGTCGTCGATTTCGAGAAGAAAGCGATAGCCCGGGCGCAGGTACTTCCTTACGTCGACGGGCAGTGTACCTCGACCTCGTTCGGCCATATCTTTTCGGGCGGCTATGCGGCCGGGTACTACAGCTACAAGTGGGCCGAGGTGCTCGAGGCGGACGCTTTCTCGCTGTTCAAGGAGAAGGGCATTTTCGACCGTGAGACGGCTGCCTCGTTCCGGGAGAACATTCTCTCCAAGGGCGGAAGCGAGCATCCGATGAAGCTCTATGTCCGCTTCCGCGGCCATAAGCCCGACACGCAAGCGCTGTTCGACAAAATGGGTATCGAGTAGCCGAGGCCGGTTCCGAAAAACCGAACGAACGGATAAGAATGCCTCGAAAAAGGCATTCTTATTGTTTTTATATCGGATGTCCGGCCGGCGGCACGGCACATGGAATTGTACGTTTCTGCGAATCCGGCCGTCGGATGATCCGGCCGCCGAGACGATAGATAAGAGATTGACTATGAATATCCGATTATGGAGCCTGACGGTCGCCTGGCTGCTTTTCGCAGCTTGCTCGGACCGCAACGCGGAGCTCGCTCCCGACTATTTCTCCGGCGAGATCGCCGGTACGTCCGACTCCCTCGTCTTTCGGGACTGCGCGACTTCGGTCGATTATCTGTTGAGCGAAAAGGGAGCCTATCGGGCCGTGGCCGCGCGGTACGGTCGTCTGGCGGGTCCACGCCGCCGGGTGTATCTTGCCTGCCGGGCGCATCTCGATTCCGACACCGTGTCGGCCGGTTCCGCCGTCCGGCGCTTGGTGGTCGACCGTCTGATCGCGTTCGGCGAGGCGGGCGGATGCGACTGGCAGTATCAGCTGTCGGGCGTGTACGAGTCCGACGATCCTCGGCACAGGCAGGTGCTGCGCCTTCGTCCCGACCGGACTTTCCTGCTGACCCGTTTCGGCGACGGGACCGAATCGCACACGACCGGCTCTTGGGGACTGGCTTCGGAGCTGGTACTGCTGCTCGACTGCGAGGCAGGTAGTCGGATGTCTTTCCAATTGATTCCGGACCGGCAGGCGTTGCTGAGCGACGACCGGACGCTCTCTTTTACGAAAGTGTATCTCTGATTCGGGCGCGGCTGTCTTTCCACTTGCCGTCGGCGCCGCTCGGCTCGCCGGTTTGCTTTCGGTACGTGTCGTTACGGCTGTTCCGCGATTTATTGCCGATGAGATTCCGTTCCGGCGGGTATTGTCGTTGGGGCGAGAGCGGATCGTCGGCCGTGCTGCGTGGCGGATTTTTCGATTCGTCGGTCTGTTTTCGGTGTGTGTTTTTGCAGTCGTCTCTCGGGGATTTCCGGCGGGTTCCTGCTGTCGGAACGAGAACGTGTTGCCGGCAGCGTCGCGGGCGGGCTTTCGTATTCCGGTCGTAGGCGATCGGCGATTCGTCGGTCTGTTCGGCGGCCTGCTCGCGTTTATCCGTTTCTTTTTGCCGAAAGTGTTGCGTTGCCGGTTGACAGACGGTTTCCGGTCGTGGAATTGCGGACAGGCGATGCGCTTGCCCTATGCGAGGCGCGGAAACGACGGGCGACGGCGGGTTTTGAGCAGGAACCGGCCACGGCTGTTTTGCGCGATGGCCGGACTCGCTCCCTGTCCTTTCCTGGTCCAAGATCGGTTTGTCCGGACTTGTTTTCCGAAACGTAACGAACGGCGGATTCGGATGCCTCGGCATCTTTCGTTTACGTCGTTCTCCGGGACGGCTTGACGGCGAAACCGTCGAGCGTCCGGCCGGCAGTGCTCGGGCGCGGGTCCGTGGACGGGTCGGACCGGGGCGGAAGGGAAAAATAAGAGTCGCCGGCCACTCATGTGGCCGGCGACTCTTATTTTCGTAGCGACGGAGATTACAGCTTGTACCCGTCTCTGTACTGATAGTGCGTCAGCTTGTCGGCTTCCGGGTCGTGCATGAACTTTTCGACGATCGGGTTCCAGACGACAGGCCGCCCCAGCTCGTTGGCGATGTTGCCCAGAATGCACATCGTGTTCGAGCTGTGTCCCACTTCGACCGGCACGTTCGGGTCTATGCGCGAGCGGATCGAATTGATGAAGGTCTGATAGTGCCCCACTTGCGTTTCGTAGGGTACGTCGCTCTCTTTTTTCTTCGTCTCGGGCATGAATTTCGGGTCCGAGGCAAGGAACTCGCCGCGGCACACCTGTATCCACTCTCCGTTCTCGCCGTAGATCTTGACGCCCTGCTTGCCTCCGTCGAACTCCTGCTCGGTCACCCGGGTGCCGTTGTCGTAGAAATAGGTCAGATGCTCGTAGGGACCGTACCCGGCGGGTATGATTTTGACGGGACCGTTGCGGTCCTTGCCCATGGCCCATTGCGCGATGTCGAACATGTGGGCTCCCCAGTCGGTCATCAGGCCGCCGCCCATGCCTTTGTACCAGCGCCATGCGCCCCAAAGCTGCTCGTTCTGCTCCGGCTCGAGCGTGATGACCGGGTTCAGGTCCGAATTGTAATATATCGTTTCGGGCAGCGGGCCGAGCCATTTGTCCCAGTTCAGCCCGGCGGGAACTTCCTGTCGGGGCAGGGTATAGGGGGTGGGGGAGCCTCCCACGTGCACCTTGATCAGCTCGATGCGCCCCAGCTCGCCTTCGCGGACCAGGTTGGCCGCATGGATGAATTCGGCATCGGACCGCTGCTGGCTTCCCACCTGCAGTATCCGGCAGTGTTCGCGCACGGCCTTGCGCAGTTGCTGTCCCTCGTATATGGTCAGCGTCAGCGGCTTTTCGAGGTAGACGTCCTTGCCGGCCCGGCAGGCTGCGATCGCGATCAGCGCGTGCTGGTGGTCGGGTGTCGCGATCACGACGGCGTCGATGTCGTCCCGCGCGAGCAGGTCCTGATAATCCTCGTACAGGTCGACCTTGCATTTCTGCCCGTGCTCGGCGTAATATTTCTTCACGCGCTTCTCGAAGCGGGCTCTTTTGACGTCGTAGACGTCGCATCCTGCCAGCACGCGGACGCCGTCGATCGTAAGGAAGCCCGCCAGCAGGTGCATCGCCTGTTGACCGAGACCGATGAAGCCGATGCCGATCGTATCGTTGGCCGAGCTTTTCTTTTTCGCGGATTTCGGGGCGGCTGCCAGAGCCGACGGCATCAGTACGGCTCCTGCGGCTCCCAGCGCCGAGACTTTCAGAAAGTCGCGGCGGGTCAGTTTGGATTTCTCATTCATATCGTTCAGATTGGTATAACGGTTTTATCCGCACAAGTTAGCAATTCGGACCGAGAATTCAAAATGATTTCGCCGCCGGGGGCGGCTTGTTGCATGAGTGCTTTCTCTTTGCTATCTTTATCCGAAGTATCGGGCGAGGATTTTCCCTGTGCGGCGCGGTGACGGGCTTTTCTCTTGCACGGGGACGTCGGGCTCTGCCGGAAAGCACGGTCCGGAATCTCGATCGTCGGTCCGCGGGGATCGGAGTTCCTGTGCGGCGGCGGAGCAACGGCGATGCGCTTGCCCGGTATTATGTGAACCGAAAAACTCAACTCTATGAAAAAACTGCTTTGCATGTTGATGGCAGCCGCCGCTTGCGCGGCGTGCGCTCCGAAGGAGCCGCCCGTTTCTTTGATTTTCGATACCGACATGGCTCCCGATTACGACGACGTAGGCGCGCTGGCCGTGCTGCACGCGCTGGCCGATTCGGGCGAGGCGCGTATCCTCGCTACGGTTTCGTCGAACAGGCTCGAGACGACCGTACCCTGCATCGATGTGATCAATACTTATTTCGGCCGGGAGAAAATTCCGTTGGGGGCGCCCAAGGGCGAGGCCGTCAGTCAGGATACGTGGCACAAGGGCCTGCGGTGGACCTCCGAGTTGCCGGCCCGGTTTCCGCATCGCACGGGAAGCGCCTCGCAGGCCGAGGATGCGGTGGCGGTATACCGCCGTGCGCTGGCCGGCGAGCCCGATACGAGCGTGGTCGTCGTGACGGTCGGATTCTTCACCAATCTGCGCGACCTGCTGCTTTCGGGGCCCGATTCTCTCAGCGAGCTCACGGGCCGCGAGCTGGTGGAACGGAAAGTGAAACGTTTGGTTTCGATGGCCGGCCATTTCCCGGAAGGGCTCGAGTTCAACGTGATGATGGATGCTCCGGCCGCGGCCTATGTCATGGAGCATTGGCCTTCGCCGGTGATACTGAGCGGTTTCGATATAGGCGAAAAAATCATCACCGGCCGCCGTACCGCTGCCGAGGGACCTGCCGACAGCCCCGTGGCCGAGGCGTACAGGATGTCGCTTCCGCAGGATAACCCGGCCGGTCGCAACAGTTGGGACCAGTCGGCCGTGCTGGTGGCCGTCCGGGGACCGGAGCCCGGATTCGGGCTCGAGCGCGGCACGCTGACGGTCGATCCTTCGGACAGCACGGACCGCTGGACGCCCGATCCTTCGGGCCGTCATGCCCGGCTGACGTTCCGTCGGCCGCCCGAGCAGATCGCCGAACAGATCGAGTCGCTGATGATGCACCGGCCTGTGTGCGGCCGGTAGCTCCCCGGCCGAGTCGGCATCAGGGAGATTCCGCAAAACGGAGGCTCCGGGCACGCGGGGGCTTTCGGGAAGGCTTCCCCGGACCGGACCGTCGAGATCGCCCGGTCCGAGAGCGGGGCATATCTCTGTTTCCGGAGCAGCGGCCTGAGCGGGACTGTTCGGCAGTGGGCATGGATTTGTCCGGAAAGCGGAAACGGCCGTGACCGTATTTGCCCGGACCGGGTCCGGCGGTTTCCCTTGTAACTTTCGGAGCGAGGAAAACGTTCCATTAGTAACGATTCAAATCGGTTGATGCGATGAAAAAATGGTTGATTCTGCTCGTCTGCCTGTCGTCGGGCGCTTATGCTCCGGCGGCGCCGGACGGTCCCTTCGAGGACGATTATTACGCCGAATACATGGACGGCGATTACGACGACTTGTATAAGTACGGTTTCCGGATGAACAATTATGCGTCCGTCTACAGCGACCGTTTCGTCGTGTCGCTTGCCCGCGAGTACGGGATGCCGCGGGCCGATCTGCGTTATTATCTCCGTAAGGGCTATTCTCCGAGCGACCTGTTGTTTGGTCTCGAGCTGTCGCGGCGGGCAGGCCGTTCGTTGCGCCGGATCATGGAGCTTTATTACGGCAGTCCGGACCGTAACTGGACGGTCGTTTCCATCCGGTTAGGCTTAGGGCCCGGTTCTCCGGCTTTCGGTCTGATACTCGACCGTTTCCGTTCCCAATGTCGTTTTTGGGAGGATTATTATGTCCGGCGGAATCCGCATCGTCATCCTCCCTTGTATAAGCATTCATGGTCGTATTTCCGGCCTCACGCGCCGTATGGCCGTCCCGCGCGGCCTCATTTAGGGCCGTTTCATCCGGGACCGGTCCGGATGCCCCGCGGCGAACAGGCGTCTCCGCCCGTTCCGGGGAAAGTCCGTCGCGATAGCGGACGCAAGCCCCGCACGCCGGATTACAGGCGTGGCGGAACGGTCTCTCCCGAAAAGCGGCGACCCATCGCCGAACCCGCGAGGGGGACCCGCCCGTTGTCGCCGCCCCGTCCGCGTGCGGCGGACGATCCTTCCGTTTCCCGTCCCGGACCGCGCGGCGCGAGGCCTGCGGCCGACCGCCCGAAAAGGGACGGTTATCGTCGCGGCGGATCATCCGGAGCCCGCCAGGTTTCTGCGTCCGAAGCGAAAGGCTCTGTTGCCGAGACGAACAAGCCTGATCGTCGTTCTTACCGCCGATAGGGGAGCGATAGCCGGACATCGCGGTCTGTGGCGCCGGTCGGGACGGTTGCGCAGTGCAGGCGTTCCGGCCTTTCGGAACGTCGCGCCTCGCATGTCGACCGACGACAGTTGCGCCCGGCTATTCGGATGCTGTCCGCCGGTATGCGACAGAGTTTCCTGTTTCCGGTCGGGCCGTTGCGATAGGGTTGTGCGATCTCGCAACGGGAGCCGGATTTGGCCGAGATAGGCTGCATTTCGTACGACCCGTCGTTCCGACTTGAAAATGAGCGGCCGTCGGATCGGGCTACTCGACGATCCGGATACTCAGGTTGCGGATTTGCAGTCCGGCGTCGAAAGTGCCGGGGACTTCCCACCCGAAGTTCATGCCCGTCAGCTCCAGATCCTCCGGCATGGTATGGACGAACTGTCCTTTGGCCTGCATGGCGGCGACGCCGCGCCGGATCAGCGGCAGCAGGTCGAGCCGGGCGCTGTGCCACTCCCGGTCGTGGAACGAGACGTCGCCCCAGATGCTGCGGGGCGGAATCGCATAGATGTAGGTCGCCGTGCCGATGTCCCATTGCACGTACTCTTCGTCGCTCAACCGTTCGTAACGGTAGTCGAACGACGGCACGCCGACCCAGAGCGACAGCCCGTAGTCGGGCGACCGGGGATTCGTGTTGCGCATGAAAAAGTAGAAAGGCGACTGGGCCGTATGCAGGCTCTCGTCGTATTGCTCGTCGCTCATCCTCCGCTCGCAGTGCTCGATGCGCAGGTCCATGGCGAAATAGAGATGCCTGATGCGTCCGATGTTAGGCCGGTGCTTGAAATCCTGCTGGATCAGCAAGTGAGGCCATGCGCCGTCGGCGGTCCGGGGGCTCCGGTACTCGGTGCTGGTCGTGATATCGAGCGTCAGCGTTCCGTCCGCCGATCGGACGATCCGCTTCCCTTCGTTGGCATACGCGACGCTTCCGTCCGCCTGCCGGACCGGAGGAGTGCCTCCCAGATCGTACCGGCTGGCCCATTGGGCCATTTGCCAGACGGGTTTTCCGCTCCTGCGTCCGAAACGGATCGTGTCCGTGTTGGTCTTTTCGAATCCGCCGTTGTTTTGCACGATCGCGGGCCAAAGCGGCGAGATCGCCATGCCCCTTCGGAACTGCGGGTCGCCCAGCACTTCTCTCCCTTTCGTTTTTCTTTCGTTCGTTCCGCGGTCGCGCGGGTCGGATTCCGGTTCGTTGCCGTTTGCCGCCGTCAGGCAGGAAAAGACCGCTATGGCGGCCCATAACATTTTGTTTCGGATCGTCATCGTCTTGCGTAGTTCGGGTTGGATCGGGCGTTCTCCTCGCTCTCGCGTATAAAGTGGAGAGCGAAAAGAAACAGCACGGTAAATATAGCGATTCGGTTCGGAATATCCGCTCCGAAGACTCGTATTTTTCTGATCGGGCAGCCTTTTGTCTGTCGTGATACGGGGGCGCTTGCCGATGCCCTCGTCTTTTGCGCTTATTGTTTCGGCGCGTCGGGAGTCGGACCGGCCGCGCGACCCGCCCTTCCGCCGTCCGGCCGTTCGTCCGCTTGCGGATTGCTCGCCGGAGGCGTCCCGTCGGATGTCGTTGTCCTGTTTGTCCGATCTTCCGTCTCCGTTTCGCTTGCAGCGGCCCTGTCCGTTGCATTCGCGTCGGCCGACCGGACGGTCTCCGGGGCGGGTTGCGGCTGCATCCATCGTTGCAGGTCGGTTCCGGCCGGGCTTTGGAACAGAACCAGATCGAAATCGGGAACTACGGCGATCACATGGTCGAACAGGTCGGCCTGCACGCCCTCGTAGGCCACCCATTCCTTGATCGATGAGAAGCAGTAGATTTCGATCGGGATGCCGGTCGGCGTCGGTTGCAGGTGCCGTACCATGCAGGTGAGTTCCTTGTTGACGACCGAAAGGGCTTTCAGATAGTTATTCAGATAGGCCCTGAACAGGGTCAGATTGGTCAGCCGGTACAGAGCAGCTTGCCGCGCGCCGTCCGGCCCGGTCTGAGCGGACGTTTCGGCTTTTTTCTCATGTTCGGCGATGAAGTCGTTCACCAGCGGGATTTTCCTGTACCGCTCGATCGCTTCGGGCGTGCAGAAGCGCACGCTGCTCATGTCGATGCTGATAGAGCGCATGATGCGTCTTCCGCCGGACTCTTCCATCCACCGCCAGTTCTTGAACGAGTCGCCGGTCAGCACGAACGGGGGGATCGTAGTGATCGTGTTGTCGAAGTTCTCGATCTTCACCGTGTTCAGCGTCACTTCCAGCACCGTCCCGTCCACGTTGTACTTCGGCATGCTGATCCAGTCGCCCGGCTTGAGCATCTTATTGGCCGAAAGCATGATGCCCGATACGAACCCGAGGATCGAGTCCTTGAAGATCAGCATCAGGATGGCGGCCGATGCGCCCAGCCCGGCCAGCAGGTGCAGCGGGGACCGTCCGACGATAAGGCCGATGATGACGATGCCTCCGACGAAAAACAGGCTGACCTGCAGGATTTGAAGCATTCCCTTGAGAGGCCGGTCGTGCATTTCGTCGCGTCGGTTCAGGAAAGCGAACGTCACCTTGAGCAGGGCGTTGAGAAGCATGATGATAATGAAGATGACGTAGATCAGACAGATCGTCTGTAGCACCGCGGGCGTGTGCGAGCGGGCCGGGAAGGCCAGCGGAATCAGCAGATAGACCAGTATGACCGGGATCAGATCGGAAAACTTGCGCAGCACCGACCGTTCGACCAGCACTCCTTTCCATTTCTTGTCCGCCTGTGCGGCGATCCGCTTCCCGACGCCGAGAATCAGAAACCGGCAGACCAGGTCCGCAGCCCATGCGATCAGTACGATCAGCAGCAGAATGATCGCCTGATCCAGCAGGTCGGCGGTTTCGGGGCGTATGCCCGCTTCGGTCAGCATTTCGTGCGCCCACTGGGTGAGGCGGCTGTCTTCGTTCATAGGATGCCTGTTTCGGCCGTTCGGCCCGTAATTGCCGATGCAAATACTTTGCCGTGAACGATTTTCGCATCGGGTCCGTGCCGAAACAAGAATTTTGGTCAAAATTGCCTGTCGGACGGGAAGATTTTCCAGCCTCTTTTTGTATTTTTGCCAGTAAGGACAATACTACCCAAACTTCGTTTCGATGAGGAAAAGAATCAAATGGCTGATTACCGCCGCCGTGCTGCTCGTGGCTGCCGGGGCGGGTTGTTACAATCTGCTGCGGACCCCTGCCGCCGAAGAGGGGGCGGGGGGAGCGGGTCCCGCTGCCAAGGGCGGCGTGCTTCATGTCAACGCGCTCGTGATCCGTCCGCAGCATCTGACCGACGACATTTTCACGACCAGTACCCTGCTGCCCGACGAGGAGGTCGACCTTTCGTTCGAGACCTCGGGCAAGATCGTCTCGATCGATTTCGAGGAGGGCACTCCCGTAAAAAAAGGACAATTGCTGGCTAAGGTCAACGACAAGCCGCTGCAGGCCCAGCTCTCCAAGTACAAGGCTCAGGTCAAGCTGGCCGAGGATCGGGTCTACCGTCAGAGCACGCTGCTCGAAAAGGATGCCGTGAGTCAAGAGGCTTACGAGCAGGCGCGGACCGAGCTGGCTACGCTGAACGCCGACATCGAGCTGTGCGAGGCCAACATCGCGTTGACCGAGTTGCGCGCTCCGTTCGACGGGATCATCGGTCTGCGCCGCGTCAGCGAGGGAGCCTATGCGTCGCCTACGGTCGTGGTTGCCAAGCTGACGCGCATCGCTCCGCTCAAGATCGAGTTCGGCGTGCCCGAGCGCTATGCCTCCGAGATCAGGCCGGGAACACCGCTCTCCTTTACCGTCGAGGGGAGTCTCGAGACGTTCCGCGCCAAGGTGTACGCCGTCGATCCGAATGTCGACGAGCAGTCGCGCACGCTTTCCGTGCGCGCGCTCTATCCCAACGACGGGCAGCATTTGTTCCCGGGACGTTTCGCCAGCATTCGCATACAGATCAGCGATATACCCGAGGCGATCGCCGTTCCGACCGAGGCCGTCGTGCCCGAGATGGGCGTCGACAAGGTCTTTCTTTATAAAGGCGGCACGGCGCGTCCGGTCGAAATCAAGACCGGCATCCGGACCGACTCGGTGATTCAGGTCGTGCGCGGCCTCTCGCCCGGCGACACGCTGATTACTTCCGGTACGCTCCAGTTGCGCACCGGTCTGGAAGTCAAGCTCGACAATCTTCGATAAACCGGTTGCCCTATGAACATTTCCGAACTGAGCATCCGGCGGCCCGTCATGGCGACGGTGCTGACGCTGATTATCCTGCTTTTCGGCCTGATAGGCTACACCTCGCTCGGCGTGCGCGAGTATCCGAGCGTCGACAACCCGATCATTTCGGTCAGTTGTTCCTATCCGGGGGCCAATGCCGACGTGATCGAGAACCAGATTACCGAGCCGCTTGAGCAGAATATCAACGGTATTCCGGGCATTCGCTCGTTGTCGAGCGTCAGCAAGCAGGGGTCGAGCCGCATCACGGTCGAGTTCGAGCTTTCGGTCGATCTGGAGACGGCGGCCAACGACGTGCGCGACAAGGTGTCGCGCGCGCAGCGCTATCTGCCGCGCGACTGCGATCCTCCTACCGTGTCGAAGGCCGACGCCGATGCGTCGCCTATTCTGATGGTGACCATCCAGAGCGACAAGCGGTCGCTGCTCGAGCTGAGCGAGATCGCCGATCTGACGGTCAAGGAGCAGTTGCAGACGATCGGCGACGTGAGCAGCGTCGAGATATGGGGCGAGAAGCGTTACTCGATGCGCCTGTGGCTCGATCCCGTCAAGATGGCCGGCTACGGCATCACGCCCGTCGACGTGAAAAACGCGCTCGACCGCGAGAACGTCGAGCTTCCCTCGGGCAGCATCGAGGGCAATACGACCGAGCTGACGATCCGTACGCTGGGCCTGATGCATACGGCTCAGGAGTTCAATGATTTGATTGTCAGTGAAGAAAATGGCCGGATCATCCGCTTCAGCGACATAGGCCGGGCCGAGCTCGGTCCGCAGGACATGCGCAGTTACATGAAGATGGACGGCATTCCGATGGTCGGCGTCGTCGTGATTCCGCAGCCGGGAGCCAACCATATCGACATTGCCGACGCCGTCTACGAGCGGTTGAGAACGATGAGCAAGGATTTGCCCGAAGACGTCGTCACGCGCTTCGGATTCGACAATACGAAGTTCATCCGCGCCTCGATCGACGAGGTGAAGGAGACGGTCTACGTCGCCTTTTTGCTCGTGATCGTGATTATTTTCCTGTTTCTGCGCGACTGGCGCGTTACGCTGATTCCGTGCGTCGTGATCCCGGTATCGCTCGTCGGGGCGTTTTTCGTCATGTACATAGCCGGCTTCTCGATCAACGTGCTGTCGATGCTGGCCGTCGTGCTGGCCGTCGGTCTCGTCGTCGACGACGCGATCGTGATGACCGAGAACATCTATATCCGTATCGAGCGGGGAATGACGCCCAAAGAGGCGGGAATCGAGGGATCGAAGGAAATTTTCTTCGCCGTCATTTCGACGACGATCACGCTCGTGGCCGTCTTTTTCCCGATCGTTTTCATGCAGGGCACGACCGGCCGCCTGTTCCGCGAGTTCAGTCTGGTCGTGACGGGCGCCGTGCTCATTTCGGCTTTCGCGGCGCTGACCTTCACTCCGATGCTGGCTACCAAGATGCTCGTGCGGAAAGAGCGGCAGAGCTGGTTCTACCGGGCGACCGAGCCTTTCTTCGACGGGATGAACCGCCTCTATGCCCGGACGCTGGCGGCATTCATGCGCCGGAGGGTCGTGGCCATACCGGTCGTGCTGTTGACTGTGGGGATGATCTGGGTGCTTTGGAGCCGTATCCCGTCCGAGATGGCTCCGCTCGAGGACCGCTCGTCCATATCGATCAACACGCGCGGGGCCGAGGGAGTCACCTACGAGTACATACGCGATTATACCGAGGACATCAACCGTCTGGTCGACTCGCTCGTTCCCGAGGCCGAGGCCATTACGGCCCGCGTGTCGAGCGGGAGCGGCAATGTCCGGATTTCGCTTCGGGATATTGCCGACCGCGACCGCTCGCAGATGGAGATCGCCGAGGAGTTGTCGAAAGCCGTCCGATCCAAGACGATGGCCCGTGCTTTCGTGCAGCAGCAGAGTACGTTCGGTGGCCGCCGGAGCCAGATGCCCGTGCAGTACGTGCTGCAGGCGACCAATCTCGAGAAGCTCCAGCAGGTACTGCCCGAATTTATGGCGAAGGTCTACGAGAGCCCCGTTTTCCAGATGGCCGACGTCGATCTGAAGTTCAGCAAGCCCGAGGCCCGCATCACGATCAACCGCGACAAGGCCGGTCTGATGGGCGTCAGTACGCGCGACATAGCCGAAACCCTTCAGTACGGCCTCAGCGGCCAGCGCATGGGCTATTTCTACATGAACGGCAAGCAGTACGAGATTCTGGGCGAGATCAATCGCCAACAGCGCAACAAGCCGACCGACCTCAAGTCGATCTACGTGCGCAGCGAGGCCGGCGAGATGGTGCAGCTCGATAACCTCGTGTCGTTGCAGGAGGCAGTCGCTCCGCCGCAGCTTTATCGCTACAACCGTTTCGTTTCGGCTACCGTATCGGCCGGACTGGCCGAGGGGAAGACGATCGGGCAGGGCCTCGACGAGATGGACCGCATCGCGCGCGAGACGCTCGACGACACGTTCCGCACGGCGCTGGCCGGCGATTCGAAGGAGTTCCGCGAGAGCTCGTCGAGCCTGATGTTCGCTTTCGTGCTGGCCATCGTGCTGATCTATCTGATCCTCGCCGCGCAGTTCGAGAGCTTCAAGGACCCGCTGGTGATCATGCTCACCGTACCGCTGGCGGTGGCCGGGGCGCTCGTGTTCATGTATGCGGGCGGGCAGACGATGAACATATTCAGCCAGATCGGCATCATCATGTTGATCGGGCTGGTGGCCAAGAACGGTATCCTGATCGTCGAGTTCGCGAATCAGAAGCAGGAGTCGGGGCTCGCCCGCGGGGAGGCGATCGAGCAGGCCGCGTTGCAGCGCCTGCGCCCGATTCTGATGACCAGCGCCTCGACCGTGCTGGGATTGATTCCGCTGGCTTTGGCTACCGGCGAGGGGGCTGCCGGCCGCGTGGCGATGGGTGTGGCCGTCGTCGGCGGCATGCTCGTCTCGACCCTGCTGACGCTTTACATCGTTCCGGCCATGTACAGCTATATTTCCACCGACAGACACAAAAAGAAAGCATGAGAAGATTCCTGTCGCTGACTTGGGCGCTGTGCGGCTTGTCCGTCTTGTCCGCGCAGACTCCCTATACGCTGAAGTCCTGTCTGGAGACGGGCTTGGAGCGCAATTACTCGATTCGCATCGCTCGCAACGACGAGCGGATCAGCTCGTCGAACGCGACCCGGGCGGCAGCCGGGGCTCTGCCGACGCTCGATTTTTCGGCAGGCTACGACGGAGCGCTGTCCGATAGCCGCACCCGTCCGCGAGCCGGAGAGACGTCCTCCGAAAATGAGGCGTACGACCAGACCGTGTCGGCGGGACTCGACCTCGAATGGACGATTTTCGAGGGCTTCCGCATACGGACCGACTATCGCCGCCTGCAGGAGCTCAAGGCTCAGGGCGAGCTGGAGACGCGCATTGCGATCGAGGATTTCGTCGCTTCGCTGGCGGCCGAGTACTACAATTTCGTCCAGCAGAAAATCCGGCTCAAGAACTTCCGCTACGCCGTGTCGCTTTCCAAAGAGCGGCTGCGTATCGTCGAGGCGCGCTATCGGATCGGCAGTTTCTCCCGTCTGGACCTGTTGCAGGCGCGGGTCGACTTCAATGCCGACAGCTCGCAGTACATCACGCAGCAGGAGCTCGTATTCGCTTCGCGTATCCGGCTCAACGAGCTGATGGCCGTCGATAGCGTCGACAGGCACATTCTGGTGCTCGACTCGCTGATTCGGGTCGATGAGACGCTCGACCGCCGGGAGCTCGAACGGCAGATGCTGCGCGCGAACGCCTCGCTGCTTCGCTCGGCCCGCGAGCAGACACTGGCCGAACTCGATCTGCAGACGCTTCGCTCGCGCAATTATCCCTATCTGAAGCTCGGCGCGGGGTACGGTTACTCGCTGAATCGCTACGGCAGCGGTTCGACGCTTCAGCGCCGCACGCTGGGTCCCGATGCCGGCCTGACGCTCGGCATGACGATTTTCGACGGTAATCGCCGCCGCGAGCAGCGCAATGCCCGGATCGAGATCGACAACGCCCGGTTGCGGACCGAACAGCTCGAACTGTCGCTGGAGGCCGATTTCTCGAATTTCTGGCAGGCTTATCGCAACAACGTGGAGCTGCTCAAGCTCGAGGAGGAGAACCTCGTCGCCGCGAACGAGAATTACGAGATCGCCATGGAGCGTTATCTGCTCGGCGACCTGTCGGGCATCGAGATGCGCGAGGCCCAGAAGAGCCTGCTCGATGCCGAGGAGCGGATTCTCTCGGCCCAGTACAATACGAAGCTTTGCGAGATTTCGCTGCTCCAGATCAGCGGCGGCATACTGCACTACCTCGATTGATCCTTTTTCGCAGGTACTGATCCGGTTGTTTTCGCATCCGACTTGCGTTTGTGACCGCATGGCAGCGAAAGCGCCGGGTAGGTAGTCCGAGGTTTGGCTGCAGATGGCTCGGCGCAGCGGGACGCTCCGGCGGTTCTGCCGCTCGGCATCCGGCGGCGAGTATCTTCTCTTGTTCGTTTTCTCGGGCATTCTTTGTTCGCCCGGCAACTCCGGCTTATTTGTCGGTTGCGCGGCGAACAGTTCCGCGACTGTCCGAAAATCCGGGCCGATTCGCGGCCTTGGGCCGTGAATGGCCGTTGTGCAAGGAAAACCTCTGCGCGGGGCGTTTCCTGTACGGGCCGAACCGTGCCGCGAACCGTCGGGCAGAAAGGGGAGCGGCGCGGGCGTTTCCCGTTTGGTATCCGATTTGCAGGATTCCGGCCGATGCAAACGGAAAAAGTCATGAATGCATACGAACTGTTCGACAACGCTCCGCGTAAGCGTTACGAGTTCTGTATCGATGGGCTGACTCCCATGATAGAGTATGCGAAGCCCGCGGACGGCGTGATCGTTCTGACCCATACCGAAGTTCCCCGCGAACTGGCCGGACGAGGCATCGGGAGCCGACTGGTCGAAAAGGTGCTCGCCGACATCGACCGGCAGGGCCTGAGGCTGATTCCCCGGTGCTCGTTCGTGGCCGGGTACATTCGGAAGAATCCCCGGTGGGAACGGATCGTCGCGCGGGAGTGACGGCAGGTCGGCGCATTTGCCTTCTTATGGATGAATTTGAGCGATCATGGAAATAGTCAGGGAATATACCAACGGCGAGCTGACCGTGATCTGGAAGCCCGGTCTCTGCATTCACGCCGGAGTCTGCGTCCGGATGCTTCCTCAGGTTTACAGGCCCCGCCTGCGGCCGTGGGTCGATCCGACCCGGGCGACGACGCGGCAGCTGATCGAACAGATCGAACGCTGTCCGTCCGGCGCCTTGAGCTACCGGCTCCGGTGCGGTTCGTCCGGTCGCTGAACGGTCGGGCTTGCGGCGGATTCCGTGTTTTTTTGCCGGAAAGTTTCGGGTCGGGCGGCGTTTGTCGTCCGATCTCGTTATCTTTGCCCGATGAGCCATCAAATCCGTCGAGCTATGAGAATCGTTGTCCTTTCCGTTATCCTTTCGTGCGCTGCTCTCGGCGCCGGGTCGTCGGGCGTCGTCGCACCGGACGACGCATGTTCCCTCGTTGCGGAGTATGCCGGGTTTTCCCGGCCGAGCCGAGGCCGCTCGTATGCGAAGGACGCATGGAACGTCTATTATAGGGGGTGGAAGGTGGACGGCGCCTCTGCCTCGTCGTTCGAGGATCTGGGAGGCGGCTACGGCAAGGATGCGTGGAGCGTCTTTTTCGAGGGAGTGAAAGTGGACGGCGCCTCCGCCTCGTCGTTCGAGGGTCTGGGCGGAGGGTACGCGAAAGACGACTGGAACGTGTTTTACCGGGGCAAAAAGGTGAAGGACGCTTCCGCTTCGTCGTTCGGGAGCCTCGGTGGCGGCTACGGCAAAGACGACTGGACGGTTTTCTTCCGGGGAGGCAAGGTGCGGGAAGCCTCGGCATCCTCATTCGAGTGTCTGGGCGGCGGTTACGGCAAGGATGCGTGGAATGTATTCTACATGGGGCGCAAGCTGGAGGGAGTTTCTCCGTCCGCGTTCCGGATGCCGGGCAGAAGATAGCGTGCCGGTAAAATTCTTGTCCTTTTATCTATGGTGCGCAGACAGATTCAATGCGCTGTCCGATAAAGGTTTGCCTGCGGCTATGAAAGGCATCTCCGCTGTCCGGAACCGAAGCGGCGGCGTTTTTTTTCGCCGAACATGGTGCGAACGGGGAAATAATCCTTACCTTTGAGCAGTAAACAACGCGAGTTCATTCTGATCCTTATCTTCCTTGCATTTCCCGGGCGCGTTCCTGCTCCGGTTCTTTCATCGTTGAAATCGACCTTTATAAGCTTTCTTTGTTTCGGCAGTAAACGGCCAGAGTAAGTCTCACGGCGGAGACCGAAGACGGCTTATGTCCAATTCAACGATGCAACGCGAATGAAATCATTCTTTGCCGGCGAGCGCAAGCCCGGCTTCACGGTTCTTGTTCCCGATGACGTTTGTCTTTCCGATCGTGCGAAAGGCGTCCTGCCGGGTCGGGGAAGCCGGAAACAATCTCTCCATTTTTATCGGGTCGCCTCGGGCGGCCGATCACTAAAAACGTCCGCGAATGCGGACCCGAAATCATTATGACATTCAACGAACTGAACATGGCGGAGCCTATCTTGAAGGCTGTCCGCGAAAAAGGATACGACGAGCTCACGCCCATCCAACAACGGGCTATTCCGATCGTCCTGCGGGGCGCGGATATTCTCGGAATCGCCCAGACCGGCACGGGCAAGACGGCGGCGTTCGCCCTGCCCCTCTTGCAGAGACTGATCGAGGAACGGTCCCTCGAACGGGAACCGTCGGCCGTCGCGGAAGAGACCGTTCCGCTCCGGCGCGAGCGGAGCGGAAGGTCGCACGGGAAAAGCGGCCGCCGTGCTATTCGGTCCCTCGTTCTGACCCCCACGCGGGAGCTCGCCCTTCAGATCGGCGAGTCGTTCGCCGATTACGGAAAGTATACGGGCCTGAAGCACGCGACGATTTTCGGGGGAGTCAAGCAGGGACCTCAGACGGACAGGCTCCGCCGGGGCATCGATATTCTGATCGCCACTCCCGGACGTCTGCTCGACCTGATCGCTCAGGGAGAGGTCGAACTCGGGAACCTGTCGCATTTCGTGCTGGACGAGGCGGACCGGATGCTCGACATGGGCTTTATCGCCGATATCAGGCGCTTGTTGCCGTTGCTTCCGGTCCGGCGCCAGACGCTTCTTTTCTCGGCCACCATGCCCCGGGATATCGTGGCTCTGTCGGGCTCCGTCTTGCGCGATCCGGTACGGGTCGAGGTAACGCCCGCTTCTTCCACCGTCGATAGGGTGGATCAGCGCGTCTACTTTGTCGAGAGGCCGGAGAAAAAGAGCTTGCTGGTATCGGTGCTCAGAAAGCAGGCGGACAAGTCGGTGCTCGTTTTCTCGCGCACGAAGCACGGCGCGGACAACATCGCCCGCATGCTGAAAAGGGCTGGCATACGCAGCGAAGCGATCCACGGAAACAAGTCGCAGGGGCAACGCCAGAGGGCCTTGGGCGATTTCAAGTCGGGAAAGGTGAAGGTCATGGTGGCCACCGACATCGCCGCACGGGGCATCGACGTCAGCGAGCTCCATACCGTTATCAACTACGATCTGCCCGATGCGGCCGAGACCTATGTCCATCGTATCGGCCGAACCGGCCGGGCGGGCCGCTCAGGCGTAGCGCTCACGTTCTGTTCGCAGGACGAGCACGCGAAGGTCAGGGATATCCAGAAGCTGACCGGCAGAAAACTCGAGACGGTGTCTTGCACCGCCTGATCATTTTATCCATTCAAAACTTTTCTATGGCAGGATCACAATCGTTCGGAAAAAGAGAGAACGAAAAAAAGAAGCGGGCCAGGCGCCTCGAAAAACAAAAGCGGAGGGAGGAACGGCAGGCCGGCGGTCCCAGTTCGTTCGAGGAGATGATCGCCTATGTCGACGAAAACGGGCGGATAGCCGATACCCTGCCCGAAAAAAGCGGTAGGGAGGAGGTCAGGCCGGAAGACGTGCCGATCGCTACGCCCAAAAGGGAAAGTTCTGTTCCGGAGATGCTTACGGGCCGGGTCGAGCATTTCAACGAGAGCAGGGGATACGGTTTTATCAAGGATATGGAATCTTCCGAGAAATATTTCTTTCACGTTTCGTCGGCTCCCCCGGACATTGCCGAGGGCCATATCGTCGCTTTCGGAACGGAAAGAGGAACCCGGGGGATGAATGCGGTGAGCATAACGAGAACGAAATAGAATAACAAGTTACGGATTTAAAAAACGAAAAAATGAACATTTACATTTCCAACCTGAATTTCGCCACGAAAGACGAAAGTTTGCGAAACTTATTCGCGGGATACGGCGACGTGTCGTCCGCTAACATCATTACGGACCGCGAAACCGGTCGTTCGCGAGGATTCGGCTTCGTCGAGATGCCCGACGAAACTCAGGGCCGGTCGGCTATCGACGCTTTGAACGAGACCGAATTCGAAGGCAAGGTCATCACGGTCAACGTGGCCCGTCCGAAAACGGAGCGGAACGACCGGGGCGGATTCGGCAACAACGGAGGCTACGGCAGAAGACGGTATTGATCCGTCCGGTCCTCCGGATTTTCGAGCGGTATGTCTTTCATCGAAGGACATACCGCTTTTGGTATTGTTTCTGCCTGGTAAGCGTGGGGGCGCACGGCAAATCCGTGCGCTGCCGGTTCGGGGGAGATAGATGTCCGAAGCGGGAAAATCGCGGTTCAGTTTTTTCATCTTCCCGTACCGATTATTTTTTGCGAATGAAGGCAACGTCGCCTTCGCTTAATTTTTCAGAATAATGGTTATAGGATATCTCAGGGTTAGTACGGGCAAGCAGAATCTGGCTAACCAACAGAATGAAATCCGGCGTTTCGCCGACAGTAAGGATTTCGTAATCGACAGCTGGGTCACGGAGGTGGTCAGCGGCCGTAAGCGCGAGCGCGACCGCAAACTTGGCACTCTTCTCAAGCGGATGAAGCCGGGAGACACGCTGATCGTGACGGAAATTTCGCGGCTGAGCCGGACGCTGACGGACATCATGGCTATCATGGGCAAGTGTCTGGCCCGGGAGATCAATCTCTATACAACCAAGGAGGGGTATTCGTTCGACAATACCATCAACAGCAAAGTCCTTTGCTTCGCTTTCGGACTGGTGGCGGAAATCGAGCGCAATCTGATTTCCATGCGAACCAAGGAAGCCTTGGCCCTGCGCAAGGCGGAAGGAATGGTCCTCGGCCGTAAAAAGGGCAGCTTTACGAAACAGAAGGTGTTGATCGACAATCAGGAGGAGATCGTCCGCATGCTGGAGCAAGACAAATCGATCACCGACATATGCAAACGGTTCGGGCTCTCGCGGGATACGTTCGCTAAGTTCCGGAGAAAGTATCCTGCCGTACAAAGGGCGCTTTCGGATAAGGAAAAGCGACGAGTGCAGCAATTCAGGAAAAACAGATTGTGACCAGACAAGCCTGTGCTTACCCCGACCCCGTGTTCTATACCCGGGGTTTTTTGTCGCATGTTTTCCGTTTTCCTATTCGATTTCGCGACTTGATGGCAAATTCGCATGGCAAAAATAGAAAGCACTCGCAAATTCCTTTGCAAGTGCTTGATTTTCCAGTGACTCCGACAGTGTTTGATACGGTTTCTTCTGTGTGCGCACGAAAGCATTTATTAACTGAATTACAGTCATTTCTATGTTAGTGCAAAATTTTAATTCAGGCAAATTGAAGCAATTAAACGCAAAATTTGTTTTACCTATGTTTTACCTCGCAAAAAAGGATTAAATTTAAAGAAAAATGGCCTATTCGATTAAAATCGTACTCCGCAAAGAGAAAGTCAATAACACAACCGGGGAAGCGCCTCTTTGCATTCGTGTCACTAAGGATAGACAGATGACGTATAAGACTATCACCCGAATATTGCCGGAACATTGGGATGCCGATAATCAACGGGTGAAGAAAGCGCATCCGAGAGCCAGAGAAATAAATGCACTGCTCCAGAAAAGGAAAGACGAAGTAGAGAAAGAATTGCTAATGACGGACTACACGTCGGACACTGTCGGCGTAACCGCCATCCGTAATAAACTTAAAAATAACGCATCGTTGGATGTGTTTAAATATGCTGACGGGCATATAGCACGACTGTTAAAAGAGGGTAAGGTCGGAACGGCAAACCGGGATCGTTCGGTTTTCCAGAAGTTGAAAATCTATATTGATCGCAATACATTACCCGTCGGCAACTTTACTACTCAGGTTTTGGAGGATTATCGTTTGTATTTGCAGCATACGTTAGGAAATACGGAAAATACAATTGCAACCAATTTGAAAGTTATCCGGGCTGTCATTAATAAGATATATGACGAATATAATCTGGATCAGTCAAAAAATCCGTTCAGGAATTTGAAAATCACCAGCCATGAATCAGAACGGGTTTATCTGACGGAAACAGAGGTAACGAAAATTATAGATGTTGAGTTGTCGCCTAAACATTCTCTTGATAACATTCGGAATATATTTTTATTCGAATGCTTTACCGGATTACGAATTAGCGATATACTGACCTTAAAATGGCAGAATTGTCTTCCCAATGACGGGAGCCGTTCCGTGCCTTTGCGAATCAGAACAATTATGAAAAAAACAGGTAAAACGATAGAAATACCCGCCTGCGTTATAGTCAGAAGAATATTTAAACAACAACTTGCAAAACTTGGCAAAAAAATCGAGGAAATCGATAAAGATCAACGAGTATTCGCATGGCTGAGGAATGATTTCGACAGGTTGTCTGACGAACTTCAACATCGGGAAATTAATAGTACAACAGCAAGAATCAACAAACAGCTTAAAGAACTGATCGCCCGTGTCGGCATCAACAAAAAAGTGTCCACGCACACGGCTCGGCACACATTCGCCACGCTGGCTATTTCTGCCGGAGTGGAATTGTACACGGTGTCCGACTTATTGGGACATCGTAATGTCAAAACAACCCAGATATACGCCAAAAATACGGCAATCAAAAAAAGACGCGCCGTTAATGCAATAGAAGATTTATTTGATCGGTAAAAATTATGAGTCCAGTACGAAACAAAGGAGTGATCGAAATACTGGAAGCCAGAATTCAGGCACTCGAAGAACGGTTAGCCCGGATCGAAACAACATTATCAGAGCAGTCGAACAAAGAACGACCTTTAAATTCATTCGATGTACAAAAAATACTCCGAATTAGTTCTCGCACTTTGCAGAATTACCGCAGTAGCGGAAAATTGCCTTTTTATAAACCGGGAAAAATTACACTGTATCGCCGCGAAGACGTAGAAAAACTATTAAAAGCCAGCAAACACAACGATTATTGATTTCAATACAATATTCGAATTTTTGTTTCCAGAAAATTACTAAAAATCGTGTAAGGCGTGTAAAGCACCCTTTGTCTCTACGCACACAGACGCACATAGAAACAAATAGATTTTATATTATTGATTATCAGGCGAAAATTAGTAAAACAATCTTCTTCAACACCCGTGCAAAGCTCAAAATTTATTTTTTTAGCTTGTAAAAACGCGCATTCGACAGGTACACAAAAACCGAGGTGAAATTTTCGCGGGAAATGCCTTGTAAATCCTGCGAATCCCGGTAATAAGAGGTAACAGAGTTACACATGCAACCCGGAACAAAAGACCGTTTTCGGGACTCTTTTAAATGACTGCTCCCGAATAACTACAAAGATCGCGGATAAACGTTCCCACAAAAAGAAAAATTTTCGCGGCTTCTACATTCCTATATTTGTATTACTATACTATCATATATATGTATACAATGATGGTTTGTCAATGGAGGATATGTGTCTGTATGTACAGACGTGAATAAACGTGTAATCTACTGCACGGGTAAGCTGGAAATTTAGCTGGGCGTAGAAAGCTAAAGATTGCAGGTAGAAAGATAGCGTGTGTAGCTAATTAACTACTCAGCGAAATTCTAACTTTTAAAACAGATAATTATGAAAGCGAAATTACCCCGTAAACAGAAAAAGCAGTTTATTAAAAAATACGGACGCGAAGATTACTACGAGGCTTGTTGGTTATCTCGATTCAGTAGTAATGTAGACTCTGCAATAGGGATTCGTGGAGTAGGGGTTTTCGGGAGATCGAATTACGGGAGAAATACCCTGTTATGTATGAGGATATATGGTAAAAGGAGGAATTTCTAAAAATTTGCTGAAGCAAATTTAACTGTTTTTATTTAGATTTCCAAATTATGACGGAATTTTCGCGCGGAGAATTAGTATTGTGCGTTCAGGATCATCACCTGTTTTTATTGCAGGTAGACCATGTGACATCGCTCAATGTATACGCGGAGAACGGTTCGGTACTACATTGCAATCGTGCTGAAGATACATTAGATGCTAAGAGTTGGGATATTAATTCGCTTACTATTTTTCCACGTGAACAAGTGCGTAAAGTCCCAGAGAAATGGATGCACGTAATATACGATAGCTTCAATACTGTATAACTACGGCGAAAGAGATTAAGCGCGTATGGGATTTTCCTGTGCGCGATTCTCTGAGAGAATTTTTTGCGCGGGGTAATATGTAAAGTTTTTGGCGGTTTCTTTACACGTAGGAGAGTATATGTATAATAAAGGGCGGTTCTTTTATCACGTGACCCACCGGAGGGTGGGGCGAATGGCATGGCCGAAAGCGTTTGGGATTTTTTGGCGTGGGAAAGTTTTAGAAAATTTTGTGCGGCAGGGATTGGGTAACGGTATGTGTGTTCCTGCGTAACTATGGTATCGGAGCTCACGGCAAGGGGTACCCTTAAATGGGGTCGGGTGTTAGGGTGTGTGCGGGTAGTCGCTACTTATCAGCCTCCGGCCCGGAAAATCCGGACATACAAGTCGCTGTTATTGCGGTCATAATATATCGGATCGAAAAGTTTTTATATCTTTAAGGCGTAATCGAAACCGTTACCGAATGAAATAAACCGAAAAGAGTTTTACATACATATTTAAAGCGTTAGCTTTTATTCTTGCTTTCTGAAACTTAGGAACTTTCAAAGCAGTCAAGAGTAAAGTGTAACGCTCACGTTGTGTTCCAGCGTGGGCTTTACTTTATTTGACTGCAAAGGTTTCCTAAGACCCCAGAAAGCAAATAACAGTTTAGTCCACGTTTTTTATTATTCATTTTTAACATCACTGTTTTATGGAAATGTTTTTAGCGATTATGTGCCTTGTGGTTATTCCGGCATTGTTTATCGTCGGAATGGTCAAACCCGAGCGACTGATTCCTGCCCGGTTTAAAATGAAACGAAAGCGGCTAATTATCTTTTTCGCCTGTTTCTTTTTGTTCTTCGGATGTGCTATCGTCGGAGGAATAATTATGGAAAGCAACATGACTCCCGAAGAAAAACTTGCCGAAGCGACCCGAATCGAACAGGAGCGGGTGGAGCGTCAGCAACAGAAAGCAGTGCGGGATTCATTACAGGCAGTGCAACGCCAAATACAAAAAGACACAGTAATGATCGAAAATGAGATCGCCATACCGGATGACACTTTCCAAGATACGAAAAAAGGCGATTTCGTCGGGAACGGCACCACGTTTACAATCGAAGTCCTGAAGGTTAAGGATAAAAAAGGTGTTGCCAATGTTGCTGAAAGAGGATATGGAAAGTATCGATACTTCACCGTAAAGATTACGAACAATACGAAAGTCGCCAAAGATATTTACCGACGGGATTTTCATCTGGTAAGTGAAACCGGAGAAATTTATCAAAGTAATAGCACTCAATCTTTAATTAGCTTTTTTACAACGCTGCACCGGGATGCGTTCGGTGCAGGCGAAGCATTAGCACCCAAAGTTCCGGCTAAAGGAGTACTTGCTTTTGAGATTCCCGAAGGGGAGATAAAATACAAATTGATATATAAAGGGTATTAACACTAATATAATTCTATCCATGAAGAAATTACTTTTTACACTGTTTGCCCTGCTCCTGTTAGGGACTACGCAAGCGCAAGTTTATCCGGGAATACAGCCCTCCCCCATTATTCCTGCCGAGGGAGGGTGTGATTTTCGTGCCGGGACTATTACCCCCCTTATCGGTAAAGTCACCGAGGAGCAGTTCGTTGAAATGTTCGCGCCGAACACTCCGACTATAACAGAGGTGTACTGTGAGGGAGAATACGATGTGGAGATATACGATTCGCAGTATAAAGTGTGGCGCGAAGTGCGCGTATATTTCAAACCGGAGAATGGTGGTAAGATGCAGTCGTTTTCTTTCTACGATCCGTACCCTATGGGTAAAGATTTAGATATTCTTCATTGGAAAGATTCACAGGGTAAAAAATTTGAATCGGTCGGTACACAGAAATTTGAAGGAAAACTTACTCGCTCTGAATGGGAGTACAAAAATATCCGCGCCATTGTGCAGTATGATCGTTACAGAGTAGCTTATTCTCTTATATCACAATGAAACAATACTTAGAACTGCTTTCGGAGGTTCGTAATCACGGGCTTTTGAAAGAACCTGCGCGTCCGGGTATGCCGAGGACGATTGAAATGTGTAGTTAAGCATCAACAAAACGGAGGCTAAGTACCTCCGTTTTTGTTTGAAATTCCAATGTTTTGTAATTACAATTATCGAACGTTGAAAGATATTGTGAAGGAATTAATTCGGGTAGCCCCATGTTCGTGAATCGTTATTTAATTTTCTATCTTTGTTCAAAATGAAATAAGAGGCACTATGATTACATATATTAAAATAAATGGATTTAAATCCTTTCATAATTTCGAAATGGAGTTTACCCCACTTACTATATTAGCAGGGGTCAATGCATCAGGGAAAAGTAATTTATTTGATGCTCTCGAATTGTTATCATTAATTTCCGAAATGAAATTAAAGGATGCATTTATAAATCAGCGAGGCGATTTTTTGGAGTTATTTACTCAATATAATGATACACATCGAGCAAGATATATTGAATTTGTTGTTGAGATGTTGGTGAATCGCCAAGTAACAGATGCATGGGGAGCAACGGCAGAATTAAAATATACCCGTTTACGATATGAAGTTACCATTGAACGCATGACCACAGAATTAGGAATCGAAGATTTAAATGTTGTGTCAGAACGGTTAGAAACACTTAAACACGACGATGATCAATGGATTAAGGTAATACCAACGGATTATAGGAATTTCTGGCGCCCCAAAGTAACATCTGGACGAAGGGGAGTCCCATATATTTATACGGAAAGGCAAAATAACGTACCAACTGTATTTGTGCCACAAGATGGCGTACCCGGGGGTAAAAAACGGACATATCCTTTAATTAATGCATCTCAAACCGTTTTAAGCAGTATCAATTCCGTAGATTTTCGTCATATTTTGGCCGCCAAGGAAGAGATGAAAAGTTGGAGATTTCTCCGATTCAACCCAGCTGATTTACGAGAACCTACTAATAAATATTCAGGGGAAGATATAATTTCTGCCACTGGAAAGAATTTGGCTGCGGCTTTATTTCGAATGAAACGTCAAGACCCCTATGTTTTAGTCGAAATTTCGCGAGAATTAAATCAATTTATCCCAAATTTTACACAAGTAGATGTAATTGATGATATTGAACATAAACAGTATTTAATTCAATTACAGGAAGCAGATGGAAAAATATTTTCATCTCGTGTATTATCAGAGGGAACTTTAAGATTACTCGCATTGTGTATTTTAAAATACGATGAAAAATTCTCAGGATTACTGTGTTTTGAAGAACCTGAGAATGGTATTCACCCTTTTAGGGTAAACGACATGGCCAGATTACTAAAAAAATTGACAACAGATTTCACTGATACAGGTAGTTCATTAAGACAAGTCATAGTTAATACCCATTCACCTGTCATTGTAGGGGCAATTTTTAATTGGAGTTTGGATAAAACAGTAAGCATTTGGTATTCACAGATGCGTTCTCGAACTACTGATATTGATAATGATCGAGTGCAATTTAATGTAACTAAGATAAGTCCCGTATCCAAGGATCTTACGATACAATTAACTTTACCGTTTTCAAAACCTGAACTGAAAACAACTTTATCGACAGTGCAAAAATATTTGCAGACAGCTGAAAAACTGGAAGATAATTGTTAATTAGCGAGAATTTGGTATTGACATGAGGACATATTATATTGTAATTGGTTTATTTACTGAAGGATCAACAGATATTCGCTTTTTAGAAAGTGTGGTCAAAAGGACATTTGAAGAAATCGCATTTCACTGCAAAGGAGAAATAGATATTGATATTTGTCCTGTTAAAATCAACAAAACTGGCTTAACTTTTATTGAGCAAATCGAACAAGTATCAGGTATAGGTTGTCGTGAATTGGGCACCACAATCATGTGCATTCATGCAGATGCTGACGATTCGACAGATATGAATACTTTCAATAATAAAATTATCCCAGCACAAGTGCATCTTAATACATTGAATGAAAATGATCATTGTAAAATAATGGCGCCTATTGTACCTATATACATGACTGAATCATGGATGCTTGCAGATACACCTTTGCTAAAGAGGCATTTAGGTACTACTCTTCCAGATAATGAATTAAATATTCATAAACATCCTGAAACAATAGTAAATCCTAAACGCGTTATTGAAGACGCTATCAGAATTTCACGAGAGCACATAGGGAAACGTCATAGAAAAGATTTACAAATTAAAGATTTGTATCTCCCTTTAGGACAACAAATAGAATTATCGAAGCTGCAATGCTTACGATCATATCAAAAATTTAGAGATAGCGCAGTGAAAAGTTTTCAAGCAGCCGGCATTTATTTAACTGATTAATAAATACATATTTAATTAATGCCATTTCCCACGCCGTAGACTCAACAAAATCCACTTGTTTCCGGTAGCCCGAAACAAGGTCTGCTTTCGTGCGATTCATAAAATCGTCAATATTCGCGCGTTTCGTCCGCATGGTACTGCAACTCCCGAAGTGCACCGCGCAACCGGCTAATTCGCCCTCCAAAACGTCCGCAATCTCCGATAACGTCACGAAGTCGCGCCCGATCTGTATGCCGTTCGGTCGGCCGTGAAACGCAATGTACAGAATCCGGTAGTTCTTGTACCGTTTGAACGTGAATTGCCGGAGGTATTCGAAAAACTCGTCTTTCGTGTTGCACTTGCGGTAGACGTATCTAATCCCGGCAGAGTAGTAGAGAATATCGAGGATCGGACGGATACTTTGTTTGCTTCGCGGGTTGGTATTCCAATTACCCTCCAGGCAGTATATGTATCGCGGCTTCCTCAAATCCGTATATCTTTGAATACGCTGTAATACCTCGGTAAATCTTCCTGCCGGATTATCTCGTCGTTATACACTTCGAGCATCTGAATACTCCGGTGGCGGCTGTATTTCGATACGGTCAATAACTCGCCCTTGTAGGACTTTATCAGCTTCGTGATAAAATAGTGACGGAAGCCGTGTGCGCTTCCGTCGATTTGTAAGGTGTGGAACGTTCGTTTAATAATCTCCCGGACGGATTTCGTTGTGAGTCGTTCGCCCCGGCAATGGTTGCTGTCGCTCCGGAACAATGGGCCTTCACGGTAACGATATACTCGCAGATATTCCTGTAAGACTTTCACCGTAGAGGGGTGGAGGTAAACCGGTTCTTTATCGTCCCGGCCTTTCCCGCGAATCAAAGCGACTTTATCCCGAAGATTAATATCCGTGACATCCAACCGGACGACTTCGATTTGCCGGAGGCCCTGAAACAAAAAGAGAGCGATAATCGCTCTCAGTCTTAGATTAGCTTTTGTCGGTTCCAGTGCGAAACAGTACGACTGCAACTTTCCTATATCTTCATCGGTCAGGCCGTCTTTCTTGTGCAGTCTGTTTTGGGAAAACCCTTTTACGCCGTCGGTGATCTTTTGCGGGATCAGTTGTGCCCGATGCAACCCGTCTAAGAATACCTTTGCCGAAATCAGGTATTTGTTTTTGGTCGATACGCTGAACGTCTCGCAACCTTGCAAATAACGCTTATATTCCAAATAACTGTTACGATTCAGTCCGTGAATGTCGGTAAACCGTAAAAAATACCGTATTCGCACCGCATATTCCCGGCGGGTGGTTTCCGATACATCCAACGTATCAAATGCCTGTCGTACAATGCAATCCCGCCGATTCGACGGCAATAACTCAATATGATTCATAACTCCGTTGCTGAAAATCGTATCCCGAAGTTACGAAATTAATTCTATATTTGCAAGTGCATTCGATTGATATACAGATAAATAGATTGTGCTGTGAAATTCTCAAAAGTTTTACCTATGTTTTACCTAAGAACAATAAAAAACGGTGTAACTTATTCAGCTACACCGTTTACGCAAATCATTTTTGTGACTCCGACAGGATTCAAACCTGTAACCTCTTGATCCGTAGTCAAGTGCTCTATTCAGTTAAGCTACGGAGCCTTCCCTTATTGCGAGTGCAAAGATAGGTAAAAAATCGTTTCTTCCAAATAAAAAAGGCGGAATAGTGCAAAATAGTTCGATCGGAGCCGGGATTTCCGTCCGTCTCACGTTCTGTTGCCCCTGCAGTCGCGGAATATGGATGTTTTGAACCGAGTCATCGCACTGTTTTCATGCAAGAGGGAAAATGTCTTACGTTCCTTTTCCGATTCGTAAGCATAGATTTACGGTTTGCCAGAATGTCCATTGCGGATTCGGATGGCGTATTATGCGGTCTGGCCTCGGATTCGTCGCAAGCTATGTTCGAGAAGCCGGAATTCGTCCCGATGTCGGTCGTGGTATCTTTCGTCGCGGTACGCTCCGCCGGATGGGAAGCGTACTTCCCGGTCTGCCCCGTAGGCTTTACGGGAACGATCTTATCGGAATGTCGATCGGGGTGGCCGTCGGTTGCGGACGCCGTCCGCCGATGGGGAGGCATGGAAGCGGCGTACCTCTTCATAAACGACTCATTCCCCGACTTGCGGAAAACTGGCGATCGTTGCGCCAGGTCTCTTATATGGAGCTTGTGGGCTCTGTTGCGGCGGAACGGCCGAAGCTGCCGTGACTACCGCAATTCGTCGGCCGGCTGTTTTTCGCAGGATTGGCGTGCGGTCGGCGATTCACGATACGGTCCGAAAGCCTCGTTTCTTATTTACCCTTGATCCGGTCGGGGTGGGACGAAATGAACTCTGCCCAGCTCTTGCTGCCCGTGCGGCCTCCCCCGAGGGCCTTCTTGCGCGGCGACGGATCGATCCGGCCGATGACCGAGCACTGGAAATGGTGGCATACGGCGACGGCCAGCCCGTCCGTCGCGTCGAGATGCGACGGCAGTTCGGTCATATGGAGCATGCTTTTGAGCAGGGAAGCTACCTGTTCCTTCGAGGCCGACCCTCGTCCCGTGATCGCCTGCTTGACCCGGCGGGGCGCGTATTCCGAGACGGGCAGCCCCCGGCTCAGCGCGGCGGCCATAGCGACTCCCTGCGCCCGTCCGAGTTTGAGCATGCTCTGCACGTTCGCGCCGAAAAAGGGCGATTCGAGCGCCGCCTCGTCGGGCCGGTAGGTGTCGATCAGTTGACAGACGCGTTCGAATATGTGCTGCAGCTTACGATACGGATCGCCGATCCGGTGCAGGTCGATGTCGCCCAGTACGACCAGATGCAGCGCATTCCCCTCGCTTCGGACGATGCCGTAGCCCGTCCGGTTCGTGCCCGGGTCGATTCCCAGAATGACTTTGCCGTCCATCGGATGATTTCCTTATGCCGTCTCCGGCTACTGCTCCGCTTCGCCGAGCCGTTCGCGGAGCTTGGCCAGCTCCTTCTCCAGTTGGCGGACCTTGTAGCTCAGGTCGGGGAGGTTGCGGAAAACGGCATGCGAACGGTGGTACTTGATGCCCGGCATGGCGGGGCTTCCCATGTAGGTTTCTCCTTCGGGAATGCTGTTCGATACGCCCGATTTCGAGGCGATTTTGACCCGGTCGCCGACGGTCAGATGCCCGGCGATGCCGACCTGCCCTCCGAACATGCAGTTCGCGCCGACCTTGGACGATCCGGCCACGCCGACCTGCGAGGCGGCGACGGTGTTTTCGCCTACGGTCACGTTATGGCCGATCTGAATCAGGTTGTCGAGCTTGACGCCCCGGCGGATGACCGTCGAACCCATTGTCGCCCGGTCGATGCAGGTGTTGGCGCCTATTTCGACATCGCTCTCGATGCGGACGTTGCCGATTTGCGGAATCTTGTGATACGCACCCTTGTCGTCCGGAGCGAAGCCGAATCCGTCGGCTCCGATCACCGATCCGGCGTGGATCGTCACGTTGTCGCCGATCTCGCACTGCTCGTAAATCTTGACGCCGGGGAACAACTGTACGTTATCGCCCAGACGGACGTTGTCGCCCACGTAGACATGAGGATATATCTGGCAGTTTTTCCCGAGGCGGACGTTCGCGCCGATCACCGCGAACTCGCCCACGTAGGTTTCGTCGCCCAGCGTGGCCGACGCATCGATCGCCGCGAGCGGGCTGACGCCCTTTTTCCGGGGCTTGTTCGCTACGTACAGTTCGAGCAGCTTCGCGAAGCACGAGTAGGCGTCGTCGACGCGGATCATCGTCGCCGCGACCGGAGCCGTAGGCTCGAACGAACGGTTGACGATCACGATCGTCGCTTTCGTATCGTAGATATAATGCTCGTATTTCGGGTTGGCCAGAAAAGCGAGCGCGCCTGCTTCTCCTTCTTCGATTTTTGCGAGTTTCGTGACGACGGCCTTCGGGTCGCCCGCGATCTCTCCGCCGAGGTAGCCGGCGATCAGTTCTGCGGTAAATTCCATATCGTTGGTTCGGTTGATTGTTCTGTTCGGCTTACAGGTAGTTTTTAATATCGATGTTTTCGGGCATCAGCGGGGTCGGATCGCCTCCGAAGGTGACCAGCTCGCGGATGACGCTCGACGAGATGGCGACGTACCTGGCCGGGGTGAACAGCAGCACGGTCTTGATCTCGGGAAAGAGCGTCTGATTGACCTGCATGATGTTTCGCTCGTACTCGAAATCGACCGTGTTGCGCAGGCCGCGCAGGATCGTGTCTATACCCAGCTGGCGGCATACCTTGCCGGTCAGCTCGTTGTAGATGACCACCTCGATGCGCGAGTCGTTTCGGTACAGGTCTCGGATCAGCCGGGCGCGGTTCTCGGGCGTCAGCAGGCCCCTCTTTTCGGTGTTGACGCCGACGGCGATGACGATCCGCTCGAACAGTTCGAGTCCCTGATCGACTACGATCTTGTGTCCCAGCGTGAAAGGATCGAACGATCCCGGAAACAGCGCGGTTCGGTTCATGACGTTCCTTTTGGTTTGCGTTTCGCTGAGGCGAAGGTATAAAAAACGCGGCAGATAAAAAACTCGGGCGTCCGAAAGACAGCTTCGTTCGCTGCGAAGAGCGTATATCGAGCCGGGTCCGGAGCTTGCATGATATTCGTTCGGTCGGATCAGTCGCTGCGCTTTCTTTTTTTTTCTGGAAAAGGATGTCGGCCTTTCGCAGGACGACGGATCGGAGCTCGGGTGTCCGCGTGAAGGATTGCGGCCGAGCGATTCTCTGCGATTTAGCATTTCCCTACCGTGGCGGATGACTTCCCCTCTGCTGTAACCTGTTTCCGCATGCGCTGTCTCCCGAATCCCCCGTATATGACGGTTCCGTTCGACATTCCGAATGCGCTTGCGGATGGGGCCGGTGGAACCGATCCGCATAACGGGGGCGTGTTCTGCGATTCGCTTTCGGAACGGAGGGTAACGATGGTTTGCCGAATTGGAATATTTGCCGGCATTCGGTTTATTGTCTGACGCATCGGACAGGTAGGGCGTACCGGTTGGCCAATAATTCCACGATCGTGGTTCGGTCACGGAAAAGGTGGCCTTTCATCGCATAGCATGGAGTACCGGACCGGATGTATCCTTCTCCTTTCCAGTAATAACGGGCCATGCCCGTTCCGTATGTGCCGTACAGTACGCCTCCACCCGGCATGATCAGTTTGCCTTCTGCATATTTGTAAACGAATACGCCGTTCATCTCGCCGTAATTGTAATCGTATGGCTGACTAAAATCCACGGTGCCGCTCAGCGATTCGATCTCGTCTTTGGTCGGCAAACGCCATGTCCCGGCTGGATCCGCCAAGCCGCAGGGATCGCTGTCGTCATCGTAAGGCATATCCTTCCATTGAATCGTTACCTGGTCCGGGTTATACGCTATGTTTTGATACATCCATGCTTTCGGATCGTCGGACGGTAGTCCATAAATGCTGTTGAACCGGAAAAACAGCCCGAAGTCGGTCGGCGATCCGATCGCGAACCGGCCATCCTTGAGCACGATGTTGCCGCGGGCCCACGTCGTCTCTCCTATCGTCACGTCGGTATACATCGATCGTTGGACAACGCTCTGGCGGCAGTCGGTTCCGGAGACGAATATTTTCCACTCGCGATCATCGGTGCTCGTATTGGCCGGAACGGTAAACGAGACGACCGGGTCGTATTTCGATCCGGTCAATGTCGGGGAATCCCCTTCGCTTTTGAGTTCTATGACGAAACGGTCCGGATCGCTCTCGCAAGCGACGACCAGATCGGACGTGTCGTAAGGAACGTTCCCTTCAGGGTGCTGCCATTTGTACAGAGCGTATTCGCTCAGGTTCGTTTTGTCGTCGTGACAGCGGAAAAAACAGAGTTTCCACGAACAGAAAAAGACATGCTGCGGAAAGATTAGGTTTTTCATAATAGTTGGAATTAGTTGGGATCGAAGAATCGGAGTGATAGTGTTTGCGTATCCGTGTCCTATTATCGAATATATGTGAATTTTAGGAATTTCATTGACGAAACCGTTTTTTCTGAATGGGGCTTTGATCGGCAATCCGAGAATCGTTCCGATTTCTTTCGTGATCCTTCGACGACCAACGCTCGGCAATGGAGTCGGGCGACGCCTTAATCGATCGGACTCGATCCCGGGGGCCCGGTCGTTGTAATCGTTCATAACGAGCGGACCGTTCGACCAGGCGGTCGAACGGTCCGCTCGGTTCATTTTTTCGTCTGCTTAGTCCAGCTTGGCGAACAGCTTGCGCAGGCTGACCTCCTCGCCGATCATTGCGGGCAGGTCGGCTATGGCCACGCGCTGCTGCTCCATCGAGTCGCGGTGGCGGACCGTGACGGTCCGGTCCTCGAGCGTCTGATGGTCGACCGTGATGCAGAACGGCGTGCCGATCGCGTCCTGACGGCGGTAGCGCTTGCCGATGCTGTCCTTTTCGTCGTACTGCACGTTGTGGTCGGCCTTCAGCGCGTGCATCAGCTCGCGGGCCACCTCGGGCAGTCCGTCCTTCTTGACCAGCGGCAGCACGGCGGCCTTGACGGGAGCCAAAGCCGGCGGAAAATGCATCACCAGCCGGGTGTCGCCGCCCTCGAGCGTCTGCTCCTCGTACGAGGCCGACAGTACCTGAAGCACCATGCGGTCGACGCCGATCGATGTCTCGACGACATAGGGCACATAGCTCTCGCCCGTTTCGGTGTCGAAGTACTGTATCTTTTTGCCGGAGAACTTCTGGTGGTTGCCCAGATCGAAGTCCGTCCGCGAGTGGATGCCCTCGACCTCCTTGAAGCCGAACGGGAACTCGTATTCGATGTCGGTCGCCGCATTGGCGTAATGGGCCAGCTTGTCGTGGTCGTGGAAGCGGTAGTGCTCGTCGCCGAATCCGAGCGCGCGATGCCACTTCATGCGGGTCTGGCGCCAATGGTCGAACCAGCGCAGCTCGTCGCCCGGACGGACGAAGAACTGCATCTCCATCTGCTCGAACTCGCGCATGCGGAAGATGAACTGCCGCGCGACGATCTCATTGCGGAACGCCTTGCCGATCTGCGCGATGCCGAACGGAATCTTCATCCGGCCGGTCTTCTGTACGTTCAGGAAGTTGACGAAAATGCCCTGAGCCGTTTCGGGGCGCAGGTAGATCGTGTTGGCTCCTTCGCTGACCGAGCCGATCTTCGTCTCGAACATCAGGTTGAACTGGCGCACTTCGGTCCAGTTGCGCGTGCCCGAGATCGGGCAGACGATGCCGCTGTCGACGATGATCTGCCGCAGCTCGTCGAGGTCGTTGTCGTTGAGGGCCTTCACCATCCGCTCGTGCGCCTCGTCGCGCTTGGCCTTATGCTCGGCCACGCGGGGATTGGTCGCCAGAAACTTGGCCTCGTCGAACGAATCGCCGAACTTCTTGCGAGCCTTCTCGACCTCCTTGGCGATCTTTTCGTCCTGCTTGGCGATGAAGTCTTCGATCAACACGTCCGCACGGTAGCGCTTCTTCGAGTCGCGGTTGTCGATCAGCGGGTCGTTGAACGCGCCCACATGGCCCGACGCTTCCCAGATGCGCGGGTGCATGAAGATCGCCGAGTCGATACCCACGATGTTGTCGTTGAGCTTCGTCATCGCGTCCCACCAGTAGCGCTTGATATTGTTCTTGAGCTCGACGCCCAGCTGTCCGTAGTCGTATACGGCGCTCAGGCCGTCGTAGATTTCGCTCGACGGGAATATGAACCCGTATTCCTTGCTGTGAGCGACCAGTTTCTTGAAGAGTTCTTCCTGTGTCATATCGTTCGGTTTGCTTTCGTTTTTTGCTCGTTTTACGGGAGCGCGTCCCCCGCGATCTCCAGTCCTCCGTCGGCCGTTTCGCGCAGCGGGAACAGCTTCGTCCGCTCGTCGGGCGTCCGGTTGGGCTGGTGGATGCTCAGCAGCAGCCTGCCGTCGAACGTGCGCAGGATCATGCCGTGCCCTCCGTCGCGCCGAAAGATCGGCTGCGGAAATTGTTCCCACGGTCCGCCGATGTCGCCGCTCCGCGAGCGGGCCAGCCCGATGGCGTAGCCCTCGTCGGTGAACGACGACCAAAGCATCAGCAGCTCGCCCCGGCTGTTGCGCAGCAGGAACGGTCCGTCGGTGACGTACAGCTTTTCTCCGGGGACGTGCGAGCGGACCCATGGCGCCTCGGACGCCTTGAACAGCGTGACCGGCTTTCCCGCCGGGCCGCTCAGGTCTTTTTTGAGCCGGACGGCTTCGACCGTGCCGTTGCCGATCTGCGTCCACTCATGGCAGAAAACCATCCATGGCCGTCCTTGTCGGTCCACATGCAGCGTTCCGTCGAGCGAGTTCCAGTCTTCGGGCGTGACGCGCCCTTTGCTGTGTTCCCTGTAAGGTCCTCTCGGCGTGTCGGCCTCGAATATGGCCGTGCCGAGCAGGCTGTCGGCCTTGCCGCGTATCGTCGCGAACAGATAGTATTTGTCCCGATAGGCATGGCATTCGGCCGCCCAGAAATTGTTCCCGCCCCAGAAGCCTTCGTCCGGAACGAAAGCGAGGTAGGGGCCCGTCCACTCTTTCAGGTCGCGGCTCGCATAGCAGTAAAACCCTTTGGAACGGTACAAAACGTCGGCTTGGTTGGTCCCGAACAGGTAATACGTGCTGTCGCCTGCGACGGGCAGGATATACGGGTCGCGGATATGAATCCCGGCGAGCGGCACGGCCCGTTCCGCCGGCTGTTGGGCCGGTAGCTCTTGCACCGACAGAAAGGCGGCGGCAAAATACAGGGCGAGGCGATTCGATATTTTTTTGTTCGGACCGTTCATAAGCATATAAGGGTCGAAAATCGTTGCGGCGCCGGGAGGCGTTCGGCTCCGACGGCCATTGTCCGTCATGGCGTTCGCGCGACGCAGATGCAAAGATAGGTTTTTTTCTTAACTTTGCGTGCGAACGCCGGAAAGGCGGCGAGGAAATTATGGGGCGGATTCTGGCGATCGACTACGGGGCGAAGCGGACGGGACTGGCGGTGACCGACCCGTTGCGGATCATTGCCGGGGCGCTCGATACGGTGCCTACTGCTGCGCTGCTCGATTACGTGAAACGCTATGTGATCGCCGAGGGCGTCGATCTGATCGTCGTGGGCATGCCCCGGCAGATGAGCGGGGCTCCGTCGGCGAGCTATTCGCAGATACGTCCGCTGGTCGAGCGTCTGCGGAAGGCGCTGCCCGGGGTGCGTGTCGAGCTGTTCGACGAGCGTTTTACCTCCGTGCTGGCCCAGCGGGCCATCATCGAGGGCGGCGTGCCCAAGAGCCGCCGTCGCCATGACAAGGGCTTGGTCGACCGCGTCAGCGCGACGATCATCCTGCAGGGGTACATGGAGTCGGCCGAAAGGTTCCGGGCGGACGGCCCGGTATCAGGAAAAGAGTAAAAAGAAGATACGCGACTATGTTTTTACCGATTTATATCTACGGGTCGCCGGTTCTGCGCAACGAGTCGGTCGACATTACGAAGGATTATCCCGATTTGGATCGCTTTCTGGCGGATTTGTGGGAGACGATGTACGAGGCCGACGGGGTGGGGCTTGCCGCTCCGCAGGTCGGCCGCAACATCCGCGTGTTCGTTGTCGACGCGTCGGTCAATGCCGACGAGGACCCGCGTCTGGCCGGGTTTCGCAAGACCTTCATCAATGCCCGGATTTACGAGCGTTCCGGCGAGGAGGTGCTCTACGGCGAGGGTTGCTTGAGCCTGCCCCGCCTGAACGAGGACGTGAGCCGGCCGGAAAGGATACGCATCCGCTATGTGGACGAGCATTTCGTCGAACACGACGAGGAGTACGACGGCTTCGCGGCCCGGGTGATTCAGCACGAGTACGATCACCTGGACGGCAAGCTGTTCGTCGATCGTCTCTCTCCGTTGCGCAAGACGCTGATCAAGGGCAAGCTGGCCGCCATGGCCAAAGGCAAGTACAAGGCTGCCTACAAGACGAAGCTGGTTCGCAAGTAGCTCGTTTCCGGTCGTTTTATGATCTCTCTTTCGTGATCGTGCGTTTCCGTCGGAGGCGCGCTTCCTTCCGTTTGGCCAGGTTGTCGCTCGAAAAGTGTATTCATGCCGGGGGAAGTCCGGCGGTTTTCATGCCGGTTTCGGCCATGAAAGGGGCTCGGTCCGGATAGTCTTTCCCGGGGAAGATATTCGGAACCTCCGTGTATCGCTTCCGGTTTGCATGGCCGCTTATGCGTTCGGCCGATTCTTTCGTCTGGATAACATGTTGCCGGTGAAGTCGGAGGTTCGGCCCGTCTTCTCCGCCGGGCAGGTTACGGGCGGCACGATTTTCACGATCCGGTCACCTCTTCGGTACCCGGGCGCGGGTTATGCTCCGCATTCCTTGTCCGCCCTCGATTTCATCGGCCGGCCGCATGGCGTGTGCGACGGAAACCCTGCATGTGGAGAAGTGTGGCATTCTGTGGAAATGTGTGGAGCGCGCAGTGTGGAAAACCAGCGGATGCTCAGCCTGTTTCTACAGCCTTCGTGTTTCGCGGACTCCCGAGCGGGCTGCGCGGGTTCGTCTTGCCCGAAAACAAAAAGGAGGGAGCCGTCGCGGCTGCCTCCTTCTGCGGGACTTGCATCCCTAAACTACTAACCCAAACTTAAATAAATGAAGAAACCTTGTTGCTTGTCCACTTTACTTTCTAAAGCGTATATTTCAAACTCTGTGCCAAATTTCGTGCGACTCGTTTCGCGTCGTCGCTTTCGGAATACTTCAAATACCGTGCCGAAAATCCGATCTTCCGTTTTGCCGTTTCCGAAAACCGTGCATGGCGGAACGCCTTTCGATTGTGAGTACTGCAAAGTCCATGCCAAAAAACAAGCGGCGGAACGTCTTCCGTCCGCCGCTTATCGAATAAGACCGTCTTGTTTGTTATCTGGAACTCTCTTACGAAACGGGAGAGTGAGCCGTATTATTGTTTTCGTGCCGTTTTATCTTTGTGTTCCAGCGAGCGGCAGATCGCTTGGTTGATCTCGCGTACTTTGGTTTCGTCGATCTTGATCTTTTTCCGGTCGTAGGTCATCAGTCCGTTCACTTCGATTTCCACGTCGCTCGTCTGCGTGTAGACGCCGGCCGAGAATCCGCGCGGGATCATGTCGAGCAGCATGCCCGTGTAGCGGAGATAGGCTTCCGTCACTTCCGCCGGTGTCTTGAACTGGACGTATCCCCAGTTGCGGTCCGGTTCCCACAGATGCCCCTCGGCCGCCATGCCGATTCCTCCGTATTCGCCGAGCACGGTCGCGCGCTTCGCGTCGTAAAGATACATTTCGGGGTCCGGGTAGTGGTGCAGGTCGAGCATGTCGCCGCAGGGGTAGTGATTGCCTCCGCTGGCCGGATTCACCAGACGGGTCGGATCGTGCGTCTTGGTCCATTGCGCGATCTCTGCGGTTTCGAACTGGCCCCACGCCTCGTTGAACGGAACCCAAACGCCGATGCACGGATTCGAGTAGAGATAGTCCATGATTTCCTGCCATTCCTTGCGGAAGTCGGCTTCCGATTCCGGCGACCGCTGCCATTCGGCTCCGTCGAAATATTGTTCCATCTGCCATTGCGGTCCGCCCGTGCTGCTGGGCATGTCCTGCCAGACGATGATTCCGTGCCGGTCGCAGTGCGTGTACCAGCGGGCCGGCTCGACTTTGACGTGCTTGCGGATCATGTTGAATCCCCATTGCTTGGTCTTGATTACGTCGTATTCGAGCGCCTCGTCCGTCGGGGCCGTGTAAAGTCCGTCGGGCCACCAGCCCTGATCGAGCGGTCCGAACATGAACAGGTCGCGGTTATTGAGCTGCAGCCGGACGATGCCGTCCGCATCGCGGGCCGTCGAAAATTTGCGCATGGCCGCGTAGCTTTTCACCTCGTCGACCGTTTCCTTGCCGGATTTGAGCGTTACCCGCAGGTCGTACAGGAAAGGCGAGTCGGGACTCCACAGTTTCATATTGGCCGGCATGGCCGCTTCGGCCGCCACGCCCGGCAGGGCCACGGCGGTAGCGACCGTCCGCTCGCCGTCCATGACCGTCACTTCGATCCGGTCGTTCGGCCCCGCATCGGGCACGTCGGCTTCGATGCGCAGCGTGCGGCGGTCGATGTCGGGCGTCGTCCGCAGCCCGGCGATGTATCGTTGCGGAACCGGTTCGAGCCAGACCGTCTGCCAGATCCCGCTGACCGGCGTGTACCAGATTCCGCTGGGGGCGGACGTCTGCTTGCCGCGCGGCTGCTCGCCTCGCTCGGTCGGGTCCCAAACCCGGACTTTCAACGTGTTTTCTCCTTTCCTGTGCAGCGCTGCCGTCACGTCGAACGTGAACGGAGCATAGCCGCCCGTGTGGCTGCCTACCTGCACGTCGTTGACCCAGACGTCGGCTTTCCAGTCTACGGCGCCGAAGTGGAGCAGTATCCGGTCGCCGCTCCAGTCGGTCGGGACGACGAACGTGCGGGCGTACCACAGCTCGTTTTCGGCTCCGAGCCGCTTGCCTACGCCCGACAGGCTCGACTCGACGGCGAACGGTACGAGAATCTGGCCGTCGTAGGCTCCGGCAGGCGTTCCGGCCGGGACGATCGAGTAATTCCACAGTCCGTTCAGATTTTTCCATCGCGCTCTTTCCGCCAGAGGGCGCGGGTATTCGTTCAGCGGGCAGGCCGGGTCGACCTTTTCGGCCCATGGCGTTTTGATCTTGTCCCCGGCCGGCTGCCATTGGGCGGAGCCGGACAAGCCCAGCAGCAGTGCGGCTGCGGCAAGCAACGATTTTTTATTCATATCGGCAGAGTTTGTTAGGTTTCGGTCAAAAATAGCGAATAAGGCTTGAAAAACCAAGCATTTCGGACGGACCGACCGGGCAAAAGCGCCTGTGTCAGATCAGCAGCACGGTGGCCGCCGTGACGGCTACGCCTGCCGCCGCACCGGCCCCGACCTGAGCGAGACTGTGGCTGCCCAGTTGCAGGCGGGCGCTGCCGAGCGCGCCCGTCAGAACGGTCAGGACGATGAGCGCAGTCCGAAACTGCGCCAGTCCCGTGTAATTCATCACGATCATCATACCCAGCAGGCCGCCTGCCGCTGTCATGTGGAGACTGATTTTCCAGTAGAGGTTGACGACGAACGCGATCACTACGCAGCAGAGCGCCGCGATCAGAAACCGGTCGACCAGAAAAGCGACCGTCATTTGCCGAAACGACAGAATGCACAGCATATAGCAGACGGCTACGATACCCATCGGCAGCATGCGCTGTCTCTGACTTTGCAGCCTGAGGTCGGACAGACCGCCGAACAGTTTCAGTACGGCCAGCGAGAAGGCCGGAAGTATCAGCGTGTTGAGCAGGATGACCGCTGCGATGAACCAGCGGGCCTCGGCCGGCAGATTGGACATGACGGTCGGGCCGAACAGCAGGAGCAGCGCGGCGATCGTCGGAACGATCAGAGGGTGCAGAGCGTAGGATATCGCCCGGCTGAGGCGGTCGTATGGATTTTTCATGGACAAGCGTGTTTCAGGCGGCCTAAGTTAAGGAAAAAATCCGGATTGTCGCTCGGGTCTTTTATTTCGTCGTAGAGGGCGGCCTTTGCGCCTTACGATCCCGCTTCGTTGCGGCATACCTGCAAGAACTGGCCCGAAAGGTTCCGTCCTTCAGGCGCGTCGGTACGCGCGTTTACCGTAGGGTACGCTCTCGAGTCTCGGCTCTGCCCGGATCGGGATTCCGTAAATCGGGACCGTGTGTTGCAAAACTGCGTATGGCGAAAAAGGAGTGCGGATCGCGCCGTTCTGGGCCATGGTGAATTTCCGAGGGCGGGCCCCAGCCGATACGGAGCCGAGCCTCGGTCTGCTTCCGCGTGCTGTTCGCCCGCATGGCTCGCCGCGCGGACGGCGACCGCTATAGCTGCTTGCGGAGCCGAGCGACCGGAATGCCGAGCATTTCGCGGTACTTGGCCACCGTGCGCCGGGCGATGTGGTAGCCTTTGGCGTTGAGGATATCCATCAGCACCTCGTCCGTCAGCGGCTTGCGCTTGTCCTCCTTGTCGATGCACTCCGAGAGGAGGTTCTTGATCTCGTACGACGACACTTCCTCGCCGCTGTCGGTCTGCATCGCCTCCGAGAACAGCCGCTTGAGCGGTATGATTCCGAATTGCGTCTGCACGTACTTGCTGTTCACCACGCGCGAGATCGTCGATACGTCGAGATTCGTCGCGTCGGCGATGTCCTTGAGGATCATCGGGCGCAACTTCGACTGGTCGCCGTCGATGAAATACTCGCGCTGATAGTCCAGTATGGCCTGCATCGTATGCATCAGCGTGTCGTGGCGCTGCTTGATCGCCGAAATGAACCATTTGGCCGAGTCGATCTTGTTCTTGACGAACTGGATCGCCTCGCGGTCGGCCTCGGTACTCTGCCCGCCCCGGGTGGCCATCTCGCGGATCATCTCGACGTAGCGCCGGTTGACTTTGATGTCGGGGATGTTCGACGAGTTGAGGCTCAGCTCGAAGATGCCGTTCTGATAGTCGAGCGTAAAGTCCGGTATGATATAGGGCTGGTTGTCGTTCTTCCCGTCGCTGTACAGGTTGCCGGGTTTGGGCGACAGGCGGACGATCTCCTCGATCGCGTCCCGGAACTCGTCCTCGCCGACGCTCAGCCGCGACATCAGCTTTTCGTAATGCTTCTTCGTGAACTCGTCGAAATAGTTGGTCAGTATTTTCATGGCCAGTTTCTGTGCCTCGCTGTGCTGGGGCATGGCATGCATCTGGAGCAGCAGGCATTCCTGCAGGTTACGCGACCCGACGCCCGTGGGCTCCAGTTCGTGGATGACTTTCAGTACGCTTTCCAGCTCCTGCTCGGTCGTCTCGATTCCGAGGCTGAACGCGATATCGTCCGCGATCGAGCTCAGGCTGCGCCGCAGGTACCCGTCGTCGTCGATGCTGCCGATCAGGTATTGCCCGAGGGTCATCTCGCGCGGAGAGAGGTTCTTGAAGCCGAGCTGCTCGATCAGGTTCTCGTGGAACGACATTCCCTCGGTCAGGTAGACGGGGCGTTTCTGGTCGTCCTTCGAATAATTGTTGGCGTGATATTTGTACCGCGGCGTATCGTCCTCGGCGAAGTATTCCTCGACGGAAACCTCTTTGGTTTGCTGCTCGTCGTTTTCCTCGGTGGCTTCTTCCTCCAGTACGGGGTTTTCCTCGATCTCCTGCTTGACGCGCTGTTCGAGCTGAACGGCGGGCAACTCCAGCAGTTTGATCATCTGGATCTGCTGCGGCGATAGTTTCTGCAGCAGTTTCTGTACCTGGCGTTGGTTGATGTTAGACATATTTCATTGCGGTTAAATAAATTATGGTATGCTCGGTTCGTATAGGACAAAGATACGCATAATCTATTTGACAAAAGCCCCCGTGAAAGGGGACTTTGTGTCGTGATAAGTCGTAAGTGATAGCGATCTTTCGCCTGCGGATCGCACAATCGGACAACGCTTAGAATTCGGCGCTTTTCGGCGTGCGGGGGAACGGAATCACGTCGCGTATGTTGGCCATGCCCGTGACGAACAGCAGCAGCCGCTCGAATCCGAGCCCGAAGCCGCTGTGCGGCGCGCTGCCCCATCGTCTCGTGTCGAGGTACCACCAGATGTCCTTTTGCGGAATGCCCAGCTCGTCGACCCGGGCCCGCAGCTTGTCGAGATTCTCCTCGCGCTGCGAACCGCCAATGATCTCCCCGATCTTCGGGAACAGCACGTCCATGGCGCGTACCGTCTTGCCGTCTTCGTTCTGCTTCATGTAGAACGCCTTGATCTCTTTCGGGTAGTTGATCAGGATAACCGGCTTCTTGAAGTGGCGCTCGACCAGATAACGTTCGTGCTCGCTCTGCAGGTCGAGGCCCCAGCTGACCGGGAACTCGAACTTCTCGCCGCTTTTCTCGAGGATTTCGATCCCTTCGGTATAGTCCAGCCGCACGAAATCGTTCTCGACGACGAAACGAAGTCGCTCGAGCAATTCTCCGTCGTACATCTTGGCCAGAAACGCCAGATCGTCCGCGCAGTTTTCGAGCGCGTACCGGATTAGGTACTTGAGGAAGTCCTCGGCCAGCTCCATGTTGTCTTCCAGCTCATAGAACGCCATTTCGGGCTCGATCATCCAGAATTCGGCCAAATGTCGGGGCGTATTCGAGTTTTCGGCCCGGAACGTCGGCCCGAACGTGTAGATCTGCGACAGCGCCAGCGCGCCGAGCTCTCCCTCGAGCTGGCCCGACACGGTCAGGTTGCAGGGTTTGCCGAAGAAATCCTGCGCATAGTCTACCTCTCCTGCGTCGTTCCTCGGCACGTTGTTCAGGTCGAGCGTCGTGACCTGAAACATGGCGCCGGCGCCCTCGGCGTCGCTGCCCGTGATCAGCGGAGTGTGGAGATAGAAAAATCCCCTGTCGTTGAAATACTTGTGTATCGCGTAGGCCATGGCGTGGCGTATGCGCAGTACGGCTCCGAACGTGTTCGTGCGCGGGCGCAGGTAGGCGATCTCGCGCAGGAACTCGAGCGTATGTCCTTTTTTCTGCAACGGATAGGTTTCCGGGTCGGCGGTCCCGTACAGCTCGATGCGCTCGGCCTGTACCTCGACGGGCTGCCCCGAACCGAGCGACTCGACCAGACGGCCCTCGACCTTTATGCACGATCCGGTCGTAATCTTTTTGAGCAGGCTGTCGTCGAATCGGGCGACATCGGCCACGATCTGAATGTTGTGAATGATCGAACCGTCGTTGACGGCGATGAAGGCCACGTTCTTATTTCCCCGTTTGGTCCGTACCCATCCTTTGACGACCACGTCCGTTCCCGGCGCCGTCGATCGGAGCAACTCCGCGATTTTTGTTCTGCTGTCTGGCATATTTCGTCTTTTAGTAGTTTGCGCGTCATCCGTTTCCTGCATCGTGATAATGAGGCTTGCCTTTGTCACGGCACCGAAAGCGGTTCTGAACGCAAATATCGTAAATTTAATTCAAAAGTCGTCTTCCCGGGTTCCGAAAATGGCTGCCGACGGGCGGTCCGGCCGGGTATCGGTTTTCTTTTACTTGCCGGCGGTGCGACAACGAAAGCGCCCGAATCCGGTCGGTTCGGGCGCTTGGATGAAGCTGGATGAGAAGCGGCGAATCAGTTGCTGCCGCCGTATTCGTCCGAATATTCCCCGATAGTGACTTTGGTCTTGGGGTTGCACAGTTTCGGGTTGTTCTCTCCGAGAAGCTCGATATCGATCGGGTACTGTCCCGCTACGTCGCTCGCCAGATAGATCGTCAGCTTTCCTTGGGCGACGGGATTCCGGGTCGAGCATTCAGGATTATAATAGAACGGAACGGAGGTGCTTGCGTTGATGCGCAGCTCGTTCTTGTCGGAAGACGTGTACATTTCGTACATCGACTTGCCGTAGAGTATCTCTGTCGAAATCGTGTAGTGCGAGGCTTTGATCGCATCGTACGTCTGGTCGCCGGAGAGCTGTACGATCCGGTAGGTTCCGTTCCAGTCCGAGCTCAGGTTGCTGGCCGATTGCGTCGTGGCCATTCCGCTCATCGTGACGGCCCACTGGTTCGTGCTCGTCAGGCTGACTATATAGCTGGTGGAGGTCATGCTTACCGAGGCGCTTCCGTCGACTATTCTGTATTTCGTTTCGCTGGGGAACTCGATGTTCCAGCGGGCCCCCGGTTCGGTCAGCGTAGCGTATCCGTTCGTTTTGATTATCAGGTCGCCCATACGCGTATAGTCGTTTTTCATGTGAGGGGCCCGCCCGTTGTACTGAAGGGTATAGCGGCCGTCCGTCTCGTTGTAGCTGAGGATCGTTCCCGGAGCGAACAGCGTGTCCCTGACTCCCTGAGGGGCGGCCTCGTAGTCGCCGTTTCCCTCGACGATCAGCGTATTGAGCCGGAATGCGACGTCGAAAGGATCGAGCGAAAACACGCTTTGGTTCATCGTGTTGATGTAAAGGGAATAGTAGGGCAGCGTCGACGGAGCGCTGGTTCCTTCGTAACCTTTCAGGCAGGAAGAGAACAGGGCGGCGCACCCTGCCATCAGGAGCAATAGCTTTTTCATGTTTTGCGGTTTATTGTTCATTTGATTTTGCGGTTTGTCATTCATTCGGTCGAAACTTGCGTGCGTTTCGCGACGCAAAAGGATAACGTATTCCTTATAGATGTTATTGCGGTCCGAAACGTTGCATCCGTAAAACCTCCCGTCGGCGGGCTTCGCGGCGTCTTTGCCGGAAGCCTCGCTTCCGAGGCGGAAACCGAGAGCAGACCTCTGCAAAGCTACGTACTAATTTGCTAATATTGAAATAATGGGGCATATTTGCCGGAAACGGCGCTTGCCGATCCGGAGAAAACGGGGTTTTCGGTCCCTGTTTTGCGGAGTCGTTGCGGCCATGTCATTATCATGCGGGTATGAAGAAAAAGTATAGCAAGCTTTCCGAGTCTCAGAGGACGGCTTTGCAGGCTCAGGGGTGCACGTCCGACTCGTGGGACTCGATCGAGGTGGGGGAAGGCTTCCGGACCGATTTCGTCCGGGACGCTCATTTCGGCGGAAAGGTCCGGCTCGGCGCCAACGGTACGCCGGTCGAGTTGCCGGGAGGCGTGGTCCGCCGCAGCGGCATATACCGTGCGGCGCTTCACGACTGTACGGTGGGCGACGGCGTGCTGATCGCCAACGTCGGACGCTATATGGCCCGGTATGACGTGGAAGACGGCGCGGTGATCGAGAACGTCGGGCAGATCATCTGCGACGGGCGTTCGTCGTTCGGGAACGGGGTCGAGGTCGCGACGATCAACGAAGCCGGGGGGCGCGAGGTCCCGATATACGACGGCTTGACGGCCCAGATCGCTTACGTGCTGGCCATGTACCGTCACCGGACTCGGACCGTCGAGCGGTTGCGCGGCCTGATCGCCCGGTACGCTGAGAGCCGGACGGCATCGCGCGGCGCGATCGGCCGGGGCAGCTCGGTGGTCAACACGCTGTCGCTGCTGAACGTCTCGGTCGGAGAGGGCGCTTCGATCGACGGAGCCGCGTCGCTCTGCAACGGAACGTTGAACAGCACGTTCGAGTCCCCCTCGAGGATCGGATCGGGCGTGACGGCGAGCGACTTCGTCGTCGCTTGCTCGGCTACGGTCGATACCGGATCGATGCTGCGCCGCTGTTTCGTCGGCGAGGGCGTGGTGATCGAGAACGGATTCTCGGCCGAGAACTCGCTCTTTTTTGCGAACAGCCATCTCAATCACGGCGAGGCGTGCGCCGTTTTCGCCGGGCCGTATACCGTTTCGCATCATCGTTCGACGCTGCTGATCGCCGGATACTTCTCGTTTTTCAATGCCGGTAGCGGAGCCAATCAGAGCAATCACATGTACAAGTCGGGACCCGTACATCAGGGGGTTCACCTGCGGGGATGCAAGTTCGGCAGCGACGCCTATGTGCTGTTGCCCGCTTCGACCGGCGCGTTCACGATCGTGACTGGCCGTCACTACAATCATCACGATACCGAACGGATGCCATTTTCGTATCTGGTCGAGGAGGCCGGCGACTCGGTATTGCTGCCCGCCGTCAATATCCGCAGTTGCGGAACGGCCCGCGACATCGATAAATGGCCCCGGCGCGACCGCCGACGGGGAGTCGCGCACGACCTGATCCGTTACGATATGATGAATCCCTATACGGCCGGCCGGGTGCTCGACGCCATAGGCGAGTGCGAGGCGCTGATCGGGCGCCATCCTACCGCCGAAGCCGTTACGTGGAACCGGGTGAAGATCAAGACTCCCTCGCTCCGCAAGGGACTCGTGCTCTACCGGCAGGCCCTTCGCTCCTATCTGGCCGGACTGCTGGGCGAAGGGATGGCCGATGCCCGGCCGGATGCGTCGCTCCGGCAGTGGGTCGATCTGGCCGGCCTGATCGCGCCCCGCAGCCGTGTCGAGGCGCTGCTCGACTGGATAGACCGGGGCGAGATCGACGATCTGAACCGTCTGGAAGAGGCTTTCCGCGAGATCGACCGACGCTACGAGGCCGACGCGCGCCGTTGGGCGCTGTACGCCCTGTCCGTACTGCTCGGCAAGCCGGAAGAAAGCATCGGCTCGGACGATATCGGGGAGCTCGTCCGTCAGGGAGCCGACGACCGCCGTGCGCTGGAGGCGGCCGTCGGGCAGGATGCCTTGCGCGACCGGGCTCCCGTCATGGCTACCGGCTACGGCATCGATGCGCCCGAACAGCGCGAGGCCGATTTCTGTGCCGTCCGGGGCGAGCGGTAGCCGGTCGCAGGTGTTCGTTCCGACGGGGACGGCGTCGGGTTAGCGGATTCCGTTCGGTGCGTTTCCGTGCCGTTTTGCTTGGCCGGCTTGTGCGCGGCTTCCCTTGCGGAAAACCGTATGGGTCAATCTGAAGTCAGTATAAGATTGAGTATAGTAGCTATCGTGGGGCGCCCGAACGTTGGCAAGAGCACGCTGTTCGACCGCTTGGTCGGCATGCGCGCGTGGTTTCCATATGCGGTTTCCGGACGCGCTGCGCGGGGCGCTCTCGGTTTTCGGAAAGCGTCGGCAGGGCGGCTGAGCGGACCGGTTTTTACAGAAAAATTACCTATCTTTGACCCATGCGGGGAACCGCAGGGGTCAATCTGAAGTCAATAGAAGATGAGTATAGTAGCTATCGTGGGCCGTCCGAACGTCGGCAAGAGCACGCTGTTCAACCGCTTGGTCGGCATGCGCAAGGCGATCGTGAACGATACGGCCGGTACGACGCGCGACCGCCATTACGGCAAGACCGACTGGAACGGCCGCGAGTTTTCGGTGATCGATACGGGCGGATACGCGCTGGGCGGAGAGGATATTTTCGAGGAGGAAATCCGCAAGCAGGTGGTGCTGGCCGTCGAGGAGGCCGACGTGATTCTGTTTTTGGTCGAAGTGTCGACCGGGATCACCGATCTGGACATGGCGGTGGCCGATCTGCTGCGCCGTACGTCGAAGAAAGTGATTCTAGTCGTCAACAAGGTGGACAACAATAACCTGGTGTACGGCTCGCACGAGTTCTATGCGCTCGGTCTGGGCGATCCCTACTGCATTTCGTCGATCAGCGGCAGCGGGACGGGGGATCTGATGGATGCCGTCGTAGCCGCGCTGCCGCCCGACACGGAGGCCGAGCAGACGGACGATCTGCCCAAGTTCGCGATCGTAGGCCGTCCGAACGTCGGCAAGTCCTCGCTGACGAACGCTTTGCTGGACCGCGAGCGCAACATCGTGACGCCGATCGCCGGGACGACGCGCGACTCGATCCTGACGCGCTACAACAAGTTCGGCATGGACTTCTATCTGATCGACACGGCCGGCTTGCGCAAGAAAACCAAAGTGACCGACGATCTGGAGTTCTATTCCGTGCTGCGCTCGATCCGTTCGATCGAGTCGTCCGACGTCTGCATCCTGATGATCGACGCGTCGGCCGGAGTGGAGGCTCAGGACATGAACATCTTCCGCCTGATCGAGCGGAACAAGAAAGGTTGCGTGATCGTCATCAACAAGTGGGACTTGGTCGAAAAGGGCAGCAACACGATGAAGGAGTATGCCGAGAGCATCCGTCGCCGCATCGCTCCGTTCGACGACGTGCCGATCGTCTTCACGTCGGTGCTGAACAAGCAGCGTATTCTGGACGTGCTGCAGACGGCCATGAACGTCTATTACGCCCGCATCCGCCGGATTCCGACTTCGGCGCTGAACGAGTATCTGCTGCCGATCATCGAGCAGACGCCTCCGCCGTCGACCAAGGGCAAGTACATCCGCATCAAGTATGTCACTCAACTGGCTTCCCCGACTCCGGCTTTCGCGTTCTTCGTCAATTTGCCGCAGTATATCAAGGAGGGATACCGTCGCTTTTTGGAGAACAAGATCCGCGAGCGGTGGGACTTCAAGGGAGTACCGATTCAGATTTTCTTCCGCCAGAAGTAGCGCCCGCTCCCGGGGCTTGCGGCATTGCCGTTGTCGTGCTTTACGTCTCGGGAGCGGCGGACTGCGGAGAGCATAAATAGAAAAACAGAAACGCAAGGATTCCGATTCGCTATACCATGAAAAGAACCGTTTGCCTGTCCGTGCTGAGCCTGCTGGGGTTCGGTGCGCTCGGTGCCCAGAATGCGCCTGAAGGCTTTTGGACCGATCCGTCGGTCGCCTCGGAGGGCAAGGCCGACTCCCGGCCCGAATTCGTCAGCTATTCGACCCGCGAGCAGGCCGAGACCGGCGATCCCTCCCGGTCCCCCCATTACGTGTCCCTCGAGGGCAAGTGGCGGGTGCGCCATTCGACGATGGCCTCGGGAGGAGAGCGCGACTTCTATCTGCCCTCTTTCTCGGCCGCCCTGTGGCAGCAGACCGAGTTGCCGAACACGGCTCCCGTGGCGGGAGCCTCGCCGCTCGAAGGGCTCGTGCCGCCGCAACTGCCTGCCGAGATTCCGCTGGTGCAGTACCGCGCCCAGATCGAGATTCCTTACCTGTGGCTCGACCGCGACCTGTTCCTGCATGTCGAGGGGGTGGGAGGGGGCTATTCGCTCTATGTGAACGGACGGCGGATCGGCTACGCGAACGACACCCGTACACCCGCCGAATTTCCGATTTCCCCGGCCGTGACAGACGGCGTGAATACGATTGCTATCGAGGTGTACGGCTTCTCGGCGGGCAACTGGATGGAAACGCTGATTCCGCAGACGGCCGCCGGCACGCTCGGCAAGATTTACCTTTACTCTCAGCCGAAGTTGCGGATCGAGGATTTCGTCGTCGAGACGAGTCCCGATTCGGCTCGGGTGCACGGCAATGTCGACTTCGCCGTGGTGATGTCGAACTCTTACCGCAGCGCCGAGAAAGTCACGCTCGGTTACGACATTTATTCGCCGGCCGGCAAGCTGCTGACGTACAACCTCGTCGAGCGGGAGATTCCCGGCGAGAGCACCGACACGATCCGTTGTCACGAACTTCTCTACCATGTGATGAAATCGGCCTGGACGCCCGACGCTCCGACGCTGTACGAACTGATGCTCTATACGCGCCGCGACGGGCGTATCATCGAGTATATCCCGTTGCGGTTCGGGTTCAAGGACGTGGAGCTGCGCGACGGGGAGCTGTGGATCAACGGCAGCAGGGCGTCGCTGGCAGCGGCCGACTACGATGCGGCCCCGGACGCCGCTGCGACCGAGCGGGAACTGAAGGCGCTGAAGAAAGGAGGATTCAACACGGTTTGCGTCAGCTATCCGCAGCCGGCTTGGTTCTACGGCCTGTGCGACCGCGTGGGCTGTTATGTGATCGATCAGGCCAACGTCAACGCCGGATACCGGACGGACGATCCGAATGTCGGCGGCTCGGTGGCCAATGCGCCGGATTTCCTGCCTCAGTTCATCGATCGGGTGTGCGCCATGCAGGGACGAAGCAAGAATCACACGTCGGTCGTCGCGCTGTCGCTCGGCGGTCGTTGCGGCAACGGGTATAACCTCTACAAGGCTTACCAGTGGCTCAAGGCAGCCGATTCGCTGCATCTGGTCACCTACCGCGACGCGCAGGGGCAGTGGAACTCCGATTTCGATTTTCCTGCCACCCGTGACGGACGGACCTACCTGAACTCGGCCGCCGCTCAGAAGCAGCCGGCCGCCAAACCCAAGGGCAAAGCCTCCGCGCGCCGCCGATGAAAGTCGATCTGATCGTCGTCGGCAAGACCGACCAGGCCGAAGTGCGCTCGCTCGTGGCGGCTTACCTGAAGCGATTGAATTTCTATGCGAAGGTGACGCTTACGGAACTGCCCGACCTGAAGAATACCCGGAGCCTGTCGGCCGAAAGCCAGAAGCGGCAGGAGGGCGAGGCGCTGTTGCGGCAGTTCGGCGAGGGCGACTATGTCGTGCTGCTCGACGAAAAAGGAGCCCAGCTGCGCTCGGTCGATTTCGCGCTGTGGCTGCAAAAGCGGATGAACAGCGGATTGCGCAGGCTCTGTTTCGTGATAGGCGGTCCTTACGGTTTCTCGCCGAAAGTGTACGAGCGGGCCGACGGTCGGTTGTCGCTTTCGGCCATGACCTTTTCCCATCAGATCGTGCGCGCCCTTTTCGCCGAGCAGCTTTACCGGGCCTTTACGATTATCCGCAACGAGCCCTATCATCACGAATAGTTCGCTGTCGCTTTGCAGAACCGGCTTTGTGCCCGACTGGAGCGCGTGATTTGTTTCCTGCGGGCCGGAAAGGCGTGCCGCATTACGATTATTGCCGGGCAGCGGATGTCCGGTCGAGCCGTTGAGCCGGGTCGTCTCCGAAGAAAGACGCCGGCGGGACTGCTCCTCTCTCCCCCCCTTTAAACGTTGATGGGATCGTCGCCTTCCCCTTCGGACAAGGCGTTCTTGCCGGCATATTTCCGGATGAAGAGCCATTTGTAAGGATTCTATGATTTTCCTCCCCGGTTTTTGGACGTAAAGAATCCGGTGTCGTTCGCGATCCGTGTATCCCGAAGTTGCGGGCGGGAAGGCGGAATCGTCGCCGGGAAAGTTTTCGCTCCGGTTCTGCACGGAACGAGGAGAAGCCTAAGAAAGGCTTCTCCTCGTTCATGCTCTTGCCGCTTCAGCCGAGCTTTTACCGGTACGGCCGCCGGCCGTAGCCGTTCGATGGCTCGCGCTAGTGTCAACCGATCGCCTGTCGTCCCAACTTGTCGAGCGCCGTGTCGATACGCCGGAGCGTTTCCTCCTTGCCGATGATCTCGCAGATGTCGAAGATGCTCGGGCCGGAGCCGGCTCCGACGAGCGTCAGCCGCAGCGAGTTCATCACCTGTCCCATCGGATACTCTCGGGCCACGATCCAGTCGTGCACGATCCGCTCGGCGTTTTCCTTCGTGAAGTCGTCGATGCCGGCGATCACTTCCTTCAGCGCGGCGATCCGGGCCGGGTTCTCTCCTTTCCAGAATTTGGCAACGCCTTTTTCCTCGTACTCTTCGGGCGCTTTGAACAAGAACCACGACAGGTTCCACAGCTCCTGAGGGAACGTGGCGCGCTCCTTGATCAGCGCTACGGCCTTTTCGGCCCGATCCTTTCCCGCTTCGATTCCCTTTTCCTTCAGCACGGGCATCAGTATTCCGGCCAGTTCGGCATCGCTTTTCGCGTGCAGGTACTGTGCGTTGAACCAGCGGGCTTTTTCGGGGTTGAACCGGGCGCCGCTTTTGCTGACCCGTTCGAGCGAGAAAGCTCCGATCAGTTCGTCCATCGAGAAGATCTCCTGTTCCGTTCCGGGGTTCCAGCCCAGCAGCGCCAGCATGTTGACGAACGCTTCGGGAAAATAGCCGTCCTCGCGGTATCCGTGCGCCGTTTCACCGTCGGGCGACACCCAGCGCAGCGGGAAGACCGGGAAGCCCATCTTGTCGCCGTCGCGCTTGCTGAGCTTGCCGCCTCCGGTCGGCTTGAGCAGCAACGGCAGGTGGGCGAACTCGGGCTGCGAGTCGCTCCAGCCGAAAGCCCGGTAGAGCAGGTAGTGCAGCGGCAGCGACGGCAGCCACTCTTCGCCCCGGATCACATGCGATATCTCCATCAGGTGATCGTCGACGATATTGGCCAGATGATACGTCGGCAGCGCGTCGGCCGACTTGTAGAGCACTTTGTCGTCCAGCGTCGACGTGTTGACCGTCACGTCGCCCCGGATCAGGTCGTGCATATGCACCTGCTCGTTTTCGGGCATCATGAAGCGTACGACCCACGGTTCGCCGGCTTCCATTCTCCGGCGCACTTCCTCGGCCGGCAGCGCGAGCGACGTGGCCAGCCGGCCCCGTACCTCGTGGTTATAGGCGAACGTCTGGCCCCGCGATTCGGCCTCGGCCCGGATCGAGGCGAGCTCCTCCTGCGTGTCGAACGCATAGTAGGCGTGACCCGATTCGACGAGCTGCTGTGCGTATTTCAGATAGATTTCGCGGCGCTCGCTCTGCCGATACGGGGCGTGCGGTCCTCCTTCGGCGACTCCCTCGTCGATGCGTATCCCGCACCAGGCGAGCGAGTCGAGGATATATTTCTCCGCTCCCGGCACGAACCGCTGCGAATCGGTGTCTTCGATGCGGAGGATGAAGTCTCCGCCGTGCTGACGGGCGAACAGGTAGTTGTACAGCGCCGTACGGACGCCGCCCATGTGCAGCGGGCCCGTCGGACTGGGCGCGAATCGTACTCTGACTTTTCGTTCCATGTGAGTTCTTTTCCGTTTATTTCGTGATGTATTCCAGCCGCATCGTGATGCTGGCTTTTTTGTTCTTCGAGGCCGAATTATAGTTGCCGCCGGCCGACAGCGCCTCGTTCGAGTTGGCTCCGGTAATCTGGAATACGCCCATGCGGCCGTTCGCGAGCCGGCCGAGCGACGACGAGGCGTTGCGGGCGATGATCTCGGCTCGGGCACGCGCGTCGGCCGTCGCCTCTTCGATCAGCTCGAGCTTCAGGTCCGACAGCTTCGTGTAGAAATACTCCGGTTGTTCGGCGTCCATCCGGACCCCTTGGGCGATCAGCGACGAGATTTCGCGCGATACGCTTTCGACGGCCTCCACGTCGGTCGACTCGATGCGGAACTCCTGCCGCAGCTCATACCCCGTGAAGCGGTCGCCTACGTACCGGCCGTCCTGATAGACCGACTCGGTCTGTCGATTCACGTTGACGAACATGAACAGTACGGCACTGTCGGCGATTCCCCTGCTGCGAAGATATTCCTGCACCTTGCGCTTGTTGGCTTCCAATGCGGCATAACCGCTTTCGATCGCCGGAGCCTGCTCGACGATCCAGCCTTTCCATACGATCAAATCCGACGTGAACTGGCGCTCGCCCAGTCCGGTTACGACGATCCGGTTCTGCGAGCGGTATTTGTGCTTGTAGGCTCCGCCCAGAACGGCGGCCGTCAGAATAACGCACAGACCGATGACGGCTGCGCTCCAAATGTTCTGTTTCATTTCTCGATCTTCTCTTTTTCGTTTTCCGGATGCCGTAGCGGAACCGCTTCCTCTCGCTTCCGGAGTTTGCTCCGATGCGGTTTCGCTCGGTCCCCATACCGCCGGCGTTTCCGTTGGAGCTTCTCCTGCCGTCTCGGGTCCGGCGGACGTTGAAGTGCTTGGCTTTCAAAAAACGTTCGACGGACGTCCGTTCTGCCGACCGTACAACGGCCGCTGTCTTTATTCCAATCGCTTTTTCAGCGATTCGGGCAGGACGGGCATCGCTCCGTTCTGAGTGCAGACATAAGCCGACACGTCAACGGCCAGTCTGTGGGCCTCGCGCGTTGTCTTACCTCGCAGCAGAGCCGAGCAGAACCCGGCCGTGAACGAGTCGCCGGCGCCCACCGTGTCGGCGACCTCTACTTTCGGCGTCTCGCAGAACGAGGCTTCCCCGTGCTGCGGGAACACGTAGCTCCCGTTCGCTCCGAGCGTCAGGATCAGGTATCGGAGTCCGTACCGCGCGATCAGCGTCCGGCAGGTGTCCTGCAGATCGATGCCCGGATAGCCGAACAATCGGTTCACAATGACCAGCTCTTCGTCGTTTATCTTCAGTACGTTGCACTTCTCGAGCGATCGTTCGATCACTTCCTTCGTATAAAAGTCCTGCCGGAGGTTGATATCGAATATCCGGTAGCGGTCGCCGTCGTCGGGCATCCGGTCGAGAAACCGGGCGATCGTCTCTCGAGAAACGGGGCTTCGTTGGGCGAGCGATCCGAAACAAACGGCCCGCGTCCGTTCGGCCAAGGCATCGAGCGCGTCGGTGTAGGGGATGTTGTCCCATGCCACGCCGGTGCGGATATCGTAGCGCGGTACGCCTCGCGCATCGAGTTCGACTTGCACGGTGCCGGTAGGAAAGTCTACTCGTTGCAACAGGTGAGTTACCCGTTTGCCGTCGAGCGTGCCGGCCGCTTCCTGTCCGAGCGCGTCGCCGCCGATAGCGCTCGCCACGCAGCTTGCCAGACCCAGTTGCGATACGTGATAGGCAAAGTTGGACGGCGCTCCGCCCAGTTTTTTCCCTTCGGGCAGGACGTCCCACAGGATTTCGCCTATGCCTACGATGAGAGGATCGTTCATAAGCCCTTATCGGTTGGTTCTGATTTTCTTGGTAAAGAACAGCAGGTACAGCACGCCGATCATCATCACGGCCAGCGCTCCGGCTTGCGATCCCAGCGAGTCGGCAGCCATACCCATCGGCAGCGCGAACACGGCGCCGCCGAACAGGCCCATGATCATCAGGCCCGATACTTCGTTCTTCTTATCGGGCATGTGCAGCAGCGCCTGCGAGAAGACGACCGAGAAAACGTTCGAGTTGCCGAGGCCGAACAGCGCGATGCAGATCGAGATTACCGTTTTGTCGTGCGTGAAGAAAAGCCCGGCGAGGGCGACGATCATCATCAGCACGCTGACCAGAAAGAACGGCCGGGCCGCGAAACGAGCCAGCAGGAATGCGCCGGCGAAGCTCCCGATCGTACGGAACAGAAAATAGATGCTCGTCGCGTAGGCGGCCTGCTCGATGCCGATGCCCAGACGCTCCTGCAATATCTTCGGAGCCGTCAGGTTCATGCCGACGTCGATACCCACGTGGCAAACGATTCCCAAAAAGGCGAGCAGCACGAATCCGTTGCCCAGCAGCGCGAGGCACTGCCGGAACGTGGAGGCTTCTCCCTTCTCGTCCTCCTCCTCGATCTTCGTTACGCCGAGCGACAGCACGGCCAGAATCGAGATACCCGTGAAGATCGGGTAGAGCAGTTTCCAATTTCCGAACTCGAGGGCGGCCCACCCGGCGATGATCGGAGCGACGAACGAGCCGATCGCCTTGACGAACTGCCCCAGCGTCAGAGCGCTGGCCAGCCGGTCGCCGTGCACGATATTCGACAGCAGCGGGTTCAGCGAGACCTGCATGATCGCGTTGCCGATGCCCAGCAGGCAGAACGACACGAGCATGATCGTGAACGACGCCGTATTGTGCGGCATCGGGATGGTAAGTACGGGCAGCAGCAATGCGAGCGCCGTGATCACCAGACTGATCAGTACCGTTTTGCGCCGGCCGATACGGTTCATCAGCAGGCCCGTCGGCACGGAAAAGATCAGAAACCACAGGAATACCATCAGCGGGAACAGTCCGGCCATGGTGTCCGACAGCCCGAAGTCTTTTTTGATGAAGTTCGTTCCGGTTCCCACCAGATCGACGAAGCTCATCGCGAAGAACGAGAGCATGATCGGGACCAGTTTCAGGTAGAGGTTGCCTGATTTGTTTGCAGTTGCCATGAGTTTACGGTTTTATAGTATTTCAGGTTGTTCTTTCGCTATACGTTGAACAGGAAGTGCATGATGTCGCCGTCCTGCACGACGTACTCCTTGCCCTCGACCGCGATCTTGCCGGCCTCGCGGCAGGCTTTCTCGGAGCCGAGCGCGACGTAGTCGCCGTACTTGATCACTTCGGCGCGGATGAACCCCCGCTCGAAGTCGGTATGGATGATGCCGGCGGCCTGAGGGGCCTTGGTCCCCTTGCGGTATGTCCATGCGCGGGTCTCGTCCGGTCCCGTCGTGAAATAGGTCTCCAGATCGAGCAGCTTGTATGCCGAGCGGATCAGCCGGCTGACGCCCGACTCGCTGAGTCCCGCCTCCTCCAGAAACATCTGCCGTTCCTCGTAGGTCTCCAGTTCGGCGATGTCGGCCTCGGTCGCCGCCGCTACGATCAGCAGTTCGGCATTCTCGTCGCGGATCGCCTCGCGGACGGCATCCACATGGGAGTTGCCTTTCGCCGCGCTCTTTTCGTCCACGTTGCAGACGTACAGCACCGGCTTGTCGGTCAGCAGATGCAAGTCGTGTACCGCTTTGCGGTCCTCCTTGTCGAGTTCGACGGTCCGGGCGCTTTTGCCCTGTTCGAGCGCCGCTTTGTAGCGCGAGAGGATGTCGAACAGCCGTTTGGCCGTCTTGTCGCCCGTGGCGGCCTGCTTGCTCACCTTGCCGATGCGGCTCTCGACCGTTTCGAGGTCCTTGAGCTGGAGTTCCGTGTCGATGATCTCCTTGTCGCGCACCGGGTCGATCGTTCCGTCCACATGCGTGATGTTGTCGTTCTCGAAGCAGCGCAGCACGTGGATGATCGCGTCCGTCTCGCGGATGTTGGCCAGAAACTTGTTGCCCAGCCCCTCGCCTTTGGACGCGCCCTTGACCAGACCGGCTATATCGACGATCTCGATCGTCGTGGGGATGATTTTCTTCGGGTTGTCTATTTTCGCGAGGTTCACGATCCGCTCGTCGGGCACCGTGATGACCCCGACGTTGGGTTCTATCGTACAGAAAGGAAAATTCGCCGCCTGCGCCTTGGCGTTCGACAGACAGTTGAACAGCGTCGACTTGCCTACGTTGGGCAGGCCTACGATTCCGCATTGTAATGCCATTGTCCGGAGTGTTAGTGTCTTTTGGTAATGTGCGCAAATGTACGAAAAAATACCGACTAACACGGTCCGATTCCCCAAGATTTGTGACCTCGGGAAGACGACGGAGCGCCCTCCGGCCGGGCCGGCCGTTCCGCAAGAGCGGAAAATTGCTATATTTGTCGGATAAACGGCGACGTATGATACCGAAAATCATTCACTATTGCTGGTTCGGCCGGGGAAAGATGCCCGAACTGGCGGAGCATTGCCTGGCCTCGTGGCGGAAGTTTCTTCCCGACTACGAGCTCAAGCTCTGGAACGAGGACAGTTTCGACGTGAACCGGCTGCGGTTCACCCGTCAGGCATACGAGCGGCGCAAATTCGCGTTCGTCACCGACTATGTCCGGCTGTATGCCCTGAAAAGTTTCGGCGGAATCTATATGGATACCGACGTGGAAGTGCTGCGCAGTCTGGACGATCTGCTGGGCCTGCCCGGCTTTACGGGATTCGAATCCAACTGTCTGCTGCCGACGGGACTGCTCGCCTCCAGGAAAGGGGCGCCTTGGCTCGATATGCTGATGAGCTATTATGACGGCAAGCCTTTCGTCCGCTGGTACGGCCGCCTGAACGATACTCCCAATACGCTGATCATCTCGAAAATTTTCCGTCGTCGGGGGATTCGGCTCGACAACACGTATCAGGTGTACGACGGGGAGCTGCATTTTTTCCCGAAAGACTATTTCTGTCCGAAAACCTACGAGACGGGGCAGCTCGAACTGACGGAAAATTCCTATTGCATCCATCACTTCGCCGGGTCGTGGAAATAATCCGGCGTCATGACGCCGGTCGTCGTGCCCGTCGTCCGACGAGCGTCCGACGAGCATTCGTCCGATGATAACCTTTTGTCATATGCTCTGTCGATCCGGATCGGAGCCGGCGGGCCGAACTGAATATCCGCCGGAGCGCAGGGATCGATCCCGAAATTTTCATTCACGACAATCGGAAAGGGGGTTGGGGACGGTGCGAAACCTACAACCATTACGCCTCTCGGGCCAGGAACGACTGTTTGTGCTTTCTGCACGAGGATTCTCGTTCAGGACCGACTCGTGGGCCCGCACGATCGTCGATTTTTATCGGGCTACGCCGGGAGCGGGCGTGATCGGGTTCTTCGGGTATGCGCTCAAGACGCGGTCGCCTTCGCTAATGGGGGGATTGAGTCGCTATGAACGGGCCAGTCTCTACCAGCATATCGGCGAGCGTGTGGTCCGCTTGGAGAGCAGGGCCGGAGAGGCCGACTTCTCGCCGGTCGTTCAGGTGGACGGCCAGTGCCTGATCGTGCCCAAGGCGGTCTGGCGCGAACATCCTTTCGACGAGGAGCTCTTTCGGGACTTTCATTTGTACGACGTCGATTTCTGCGTCTGCATAGCCCGTCGCTATGCCAATTATATCTGCCACAGCGTGTTCGGGGAACACGGGTCGGTCGGATCGTACGACGATGACCGGTACCGGAATGTCTTGCTGTTCCAGCGCAGATGGGACGGCTGCCTGCCGCTGACCGTCGTGCCGATGAGTCCGCGCGAGGTGCGGGAGGCGGAAACTTTCGCGGCCTATAAGTTTTATAAAAGGGTTCTTTCCGAAGGGCGGAGCGCCTACGTGCCTTTCGCCCGGAGCATGTACCGGCGCTACCGGACGGGACGTACCGATTTGCGGCCGCTCCGGCATGCTTTGCACTATGCGCTGATCCTTTGCTGGCGGCGTTGGCGGCATGGGTAGGCTGCCTTCCGGCCTGCTTTTGTCGTTCCGACCGTTTTCGGAAGACTGGCGGGCTTTCCGGTCGTTTCCTGCGACGGCTGTACGGCACGTTGCGGGTCGGGGGCGCTTCTTTCGATTCCTCCGGTTTTCGGCCGTTTTCTTTTTGGCATTCCGAGTCGCCCGCCGTTTTCTTAGCGCGGGCTGGTTTATGTTTTCCGGCCGGGAATGCCGCGCGTTTCCCGTATATGGTGCGACTTGTCCGGCGAGCGGCGGAAAATGCCGTAGTCTTCGGCGCTGTTTCGATGGATGTTGCCAGGGCGGAGGAACCCGACGAACTTCGGTTTTCTGTTATCGTATATCTTTTAGATCTTTCGTGAAGGAATACCTCAATAGCGGTCGAATCGGTCGTTTGAACTTCATGTGCCGAGGCGCCCTTTGTCGAAACGAAAAGCGCGGCAAGCCTTTCCTGAAAGCTTGCCGCGCTCGTATGGCAGGTGTCGTGCGCCGATTATTTTCATTCGCAGACTCGCCGTTTGTAATTTCCGGCGTCCCGGTTCGCGGTCGGAACATTTCCGGAATCCGTTCATCCCTGCATGGCCTCCGCCTGACGAATACGACCGGGCGGGTCCTATTGGACGGCGATCAGCCTGTACGATCCGCCCCGCACGTCGAAACTCAGGTGCTGGTCGCTGGGTTGCTTCGCGCTCAGACGGGCTACCTTGTTGCGGACGGTCCGTCCGTTTTTCCAGACGGTGACACCGTTGATCTTGATCTCCCGGACGCCCTGTTTCGGAGCTCCGATCACGCCGCGCGACCCGGCGGGCAGTTCGGCGTCGAGCGCGAACAGATAGGGCGTGTACTCGAACGACGAGACTACGCGTCCGACCGGTGTCAGAACCGATGTCCGGGCCGAGTCGAGTCCGGCCGGCATAGGCAGGATGCCGATCTTGGCGTAGGCCGTTTCCAGCGGGCGGATACCGCAGATATATTGCGAGGCGATCGTCAGCCCGCCTCCGCTCCATGCATGGTTGACCGAGCCGCCTCCGAAGCCTTCCGCTCCGATGCCCCAGCCCTCGAACAGCGTCGTGAAGCGGTCGTCCTCGACCATTTTCGAGAACCGGCGGTTATGCCGCGCGAGCCCTTCGGCTCCGTGACCCATTTGCAGCATGGCCTCGAGTACATATTTTTCCATGTAGGGACTGGCGTGTTCTTGCGTGCGGAAGACCTCCAGAATGGCCGGATACTTGTCCCGGTCGGCCAGTCCCGATACGACGGCCAGCGCATGGATGCGGTCGTCCGTGGCATCCTCGTATTGCGGGTCGCGGTACTCGCTGCCGGTCCAGAAGTGGGCGTTGAAAGCCTGCTTGAGCGCGCTCATCTGTTCGGCGTAACGTTTGGCGTCTTCTTTCTTGCCCAATATTTGCGCCGTATTGCGCATGCCTTTGAGCATCAGGTAGTACCAGCAGTTCTGGAGCGGAACGATGTCGATGTCGGTGCCCCAGTCGCCCCAATTCCAGCCTCCCTCGCGCAGCAGCATGGTCCCTTTGTTCCCTTTTTTCCAAAGAGCTATGTAGCGTTGCACGGCCGGATAGACGTCGGCGAGCGTCTGCCGGTCGCCGGTGTACCAGTAGTAGTTCCACAGTCCGTAGAATCCGAGCGAGGCCATGACCTGTCCGGGCAACTCCTTGTCCCAGTTCGACGAGGGAACGGGGGCGTAGATCACGCCGTCGGTCTTCTGCCATCCTGCCAGGTCGTGCAGCCATTTGCGCGTCAGCAGCGCGGCCGACTCGGACAGCACGTAAAACGCTTCGCCCGATTCGTTGACGGCGTCGCCCGTCCATTGCGAGCGTTCGCGGTCGGGGCAGTCCATATAGGTGTCGCGCATCGTGAGGTAGAGCGTGCGGAGCGCTTTTTTCCAGAATTTGTTGTACAGCGGGTCCGAGCACTCGAATTCGCCGGTAAACTCCGTGTCGTAGCCCGTCTCACGGAACTTCAGCTCGACGGCTTCGGCCCCTTTGGGCAGCACGTAATAGATCTTGTGCCCGTTCGTCCAACCCAGGTTCTCGTAGCTTTGGAGACCTTCGCGGGCGATGTATTCGCAGCGCAGGTAGTTGTCGCCGCCGTTGTAGACGAGGTAGTTGTCCGACATGATCTTCACCGTGTCGCCGGCATGCGCCTTCAGCTTGATGTACGGTGTGATCTGAGCGTTATAGGGCAGCGTGCAGATGATCGAGTCGCCGCTGCGTCTCTGCAAGGCGTAGTCGCGCAACTCGCCGATCTTCCACAGCGGGATCGGGCGCTTGACCAGCTTGTTCCAAGGCCGGCATCCGGCCGGTCCGTTGTCGACCGCCCGGGTCATGTCGCGGTCGTCGAACGAAGGCATGTACCATGCGTCGTCGCTTTTGCGCCCGTCGTAGCGGATGTTCGACTCGGCCAGGCGGAAGTTGGGGTCCGGCTTGTCGCAGGTTCCGTAGGCGGCGTTCGTCTCGCACTTCCAAGTCTCGTCGCTCAGAATGTCGAAATCGGCCGTCTGGCAGTCGAAGATCAGACCGGCCTTGCCGCTGTCGTTGTGCGAGAACGACGGCTTGCCGAAATACCACAGCAGCACGGCGATCGTGTTCTTCCCCTTGACCAGGTAAGGAGCCAGCTCCACCTCGTCGTAGTAGGTATCCTGCGGATTGGGGCCTCTTTTGAGACCTCCCTCGAATACGACCAGCCGGCCGTTCACCCAAAGCCAGTACTTGCTGTCCGCTCCGATGCGGGCGACGACCGAGGAGGGCAGGGCGGGCAGATCGGCCGTGTAGCGGTAGTTGAGCCATGTATTGGGTTGTTCGGGCGTCGTGCCCGAGCTGATCCAGCGGGCTTTCCATGGCCGCTCCGCGCGGTCGGGCAACGCTGCGACCGCACGGTCCGAGCTCCACAGCAGGGCGCTCAGGCAAAGGATCGTCAGAAAAGGTTTGAGTTTCATACGGCAATTAGGGTTTGGTAGTTCGTCGCTAATGAAAAATGATCCGGAAAGCGGTTCCCGGATCATTCTTCGTCGTATCGGTTAAAGGCCGGCTCCCTTTTTGGCTATCTTCTTGATCTCCGACGGGAGCAACTTGCGGACGTTCTTGGCGACGTCCTGCTTCTGTTGGTTCTGCTCGATCGTGAATTCGACCGGATCGCCTACGTTGAGGTCCGCGAACTCCCCGACGACGTCCTGATAGTGGAAAAACAGGTTGTTGTTCGGGTACTTGATGAAGCCGAAACCGTTCTTGAGGCTCAATATCTCGCTCGTTTCGAACGTCTGCTCGCGGGCTTGGCGCGACGGGTCGGGCGCGACGAACATTTCGCTGATCAGCGGGTTGTTCTGTTGTACGCCGTAGTTGATCACGTCGTGCATGGCGACCGGATAGGTGGCCAGCGAGAGCAATTCGTGCGAGGTCTTGGTGACCATCTTCACGCCGTCGTCGTTGACATACTCGAATTCCCAACTGAGCAGCATGATCCGCAGTCCCAACCCCGTGAGTTTCCGCATCAGCGGGGTGTAGTCGGTATCCGAGACGATCAGCACGACCGTGTCGATGCGGCCGGTCATCGCCAGTTCGTAGGCTTCCAGCGAAAGCCATACGTCGATCCCTCGCTCTTCCTTTTTCCCTTGCAGATTTCTCAGCGGCAGGTAGTGGGGCTGAATCCCTTCCGACATCAGGATATCGTCGAACACCCGGTCGTTGTACAGCTGGTTCCCCCGCTGGGCCGCCTCGGCCGCATTGAGCCGCCCTCTGAAATAGTGCGCTTGGGCGATCTGGCATTTCGAGGGCTCGATGCCTTCCTCCTCGGCCACGCGGTGGCGGATGAAATTATGCAGTCCGCCCAGACTCAGCCGCCTTTTTACCGGATGGATATAGTTGTAGTAGTTCGATGCGTGCAGCAGAAAATTTCCGTCGTAAAATACTCCGATTCTACATGATCCACAGGGTGAATTCATAGTATTGGATAAGTTGTTTTATTGTATAAGTTTACAAAAATTCCGGTCGTTCGCTGTGCGCCGGAACCGTCGATTTGTTTTCCAAAAGTATGCAATTCGGGTATAAAATGCAATTTTTTCTTGTGTTTTTTGTATCGAACGGTTGCTTTTTTGCTTTCCCGGGGCTTTTCGGCCGAAATTCGGGAACGGAGCGGGCCGAACGGGCCGTCTCCCGGAATTTGTATTAATCCCGTATAAATTCTAACTTTGAAAAAATTTTGTTCGTATATTTCGGCCGCTGGCGGATACGACGGGCGCGCGGCGAACGGGCGTCTCGCTTCGGCGGCGGTACGGAAACGGACTGATAAGAATTTGACGGAGTATCTATGGATGTACAGAAACTGATCGACGACGTGGAGCGCCTTCGCGCCCTGATAAAAAGCTGGAGCGCGGCCGGACCGGCCGGAGCTCTCGAACGGGACTTGGTGCTGGAAAAGCTCAGGGGACTGTATGAAACGGTTCTGTTTTCGGAGCCGCTTCCCGCTTGCGAGGTCTCCGAGCCGCATTCCGGCGCGCAAGGAGAGGCAGCCGTTCCGACGGCCGGACGGCCGGGTTCGGACGCGCCGTCGGAGAGTGCGCAGGAGAAGTCTTCCTGCGACGTAGGGTTCGCTGCCGCCGGGAAAAGGCATGCGGAGAAGGAAATCCCTGCGGCAACGGCCGGTGACGTGCCGGAAGCGGTCGCCGAGATACCGGCCGGCGCTTGTGCCGAAACTGCGGAGGCGCCGCAGGACGGTTGCGCGACCGCTGCGGCCGAAGCGCTGCCGGACGGGGAGGATTCCGTCGAGCAAAAGCTGTTCGACGACGAGCCTGTCACTCGTCACCGGGTTGACAAACGGGTCATTCTGTCTCTGTACGGGGATGTTCCCGCCGCTTCGCCTTATCCCGCTTCGGCTTCTTATCGCAAACACGAGGAAGCGGCCGGTCTGCCGACTGTCTCCGAGCCGGAAGGGATTTCGTCTCATACGGCCGTGCCGGATGGCGGTACGAGCAAGAAAGTGCTCGGCGAGGTGCTTGCCGGCAGCGGAGCGACGGCTATGAACGAAGTGCTCGGCAAGCAGACTCTCCATGCGGACGTCGCATCGAAAATTCAGCAGGGGATACGCGGGGAGCTGCGCCAGCATATCGGCGTCAACGACCGTTTCATGCTGATCCGCAATTTGTTCGGAGGCGATGCCGCCGCCTATTCGGCGACGATCGAACGGCTCGACAGCTTTACCGACTTGGACGACGCGCTGCTTTACATGCAGGAAAATTTCGAGTGGGACCCCGACAGCGAGGGAGTGCAGCTGTTGGTCGATCTGCTCGAGCGCAAACTTAGCTGAGAGGAACCATGTCGAAGCTCTATGTGGTGCCCACGCCGATCGGCAACTTGGACGATATCACGCTGCGCGCCGTGAGGGTGCTTTCGGACGTGGACCTGATTCTGGCCGAGGATACGCGGACCACGCAGGTGCTGCTCAGACATCTGGGGATCGAGAAGAGGATGTGGAGTCACCATAAGTTCAACGAGCATTCGGCCGTCGAGGCCGTTGCCCGTACCATCGAGTCGGGCGAGGCGGTCGCGTTGGTGTCGGATGCCGGCACGCCGGGTATTTCCGATCCCGGTTTTCTGCTCGTGAGAACTTGCCTCGAGCACGGGATCGAAATCGAGACCCTGCCGGGCGCTACGGCTTTCGTGCCGGCGCTTGTGGACAGCGGCTTCCCGTGCGATCGTTTTTGTTTCGAGGGTTTTCTGCCGGCCAAGAAAGGGCGGACGAAGCGCTTGCTGCAACTCGCCGACGAAGAGCGTACGATGATTTTCTACGAGTCGCCTTACCGTCTGACGAAGACGCTCGAGCAGTTCGCCGGGGTTTTCGGAGCCGAACGTCCGGTTTCGGTATCGCGCGAGCTGACCAAGAAGTTCGAGCAGACGGTTCGGGGTACGCTCGCCGAAGTGGCGGCCCATTTTGCCGCGCACGAGCCTAAAGGCGAAATCGTCGTCGTGCTCGGAGGACGTCCTCGCCGCGAGGCGGGTGCCGACGGACCGGCGGCGTCGGGGCGGGATTCCGCCGACATTAATTCCATGGGATTATGATGACCAGAAATAACGCTTCCGGATCTCCGTTCGACTCGCTGAGGCGTTTTCTCAGGGACCGTTTCGATCTGGGGGAGGACAGCGCCCTGCAGGACGAGGTGGTGGACAATATCTGTCGCGGGGTCGATTTTCGCGGCACGAATCTCTGGGTGCTGATATTTGCGACGTTCGTGGCTTCCTTGGGCCTGAATGTCAACTCGACGGCCGTCATCATCGGCGCGATGCTCATTTCGCCGCTGATGGGCCCGATCATGGGCATGGGACTGTCGGTCGGCATCAACGATTTCGACCTGCTGAAGCGTTCGGTGCGCAATTTCGGCTTCATGGTGCTCGTGAGCATTCTGACCTCGACGCTCTATTTCGTCGTTTCGCCGCTGAGCGGAGCGCAGAGCGAGTTGCTGGCGCGCACGGTTCCGACGACTTACGACGTGCTGATCGCTTTCTTCGGCGGACTGGCGGGTATCGTCGCCCAGTCGCGGCGAGACCGGACTTCGACCGTGATTCCCGGCGTGGCGATCGCAACGGCGCTGATGCCGCCGTTGTGTACGGCCGGTTACGGACTGGCCACGCTCCAACTGAATTATTTTCTCGGCGCTTTCTATCTCTTTTTCATCAATACGGTCTTCATAGCGATCGCTACCTTCGTCGTCGTCCGCTTCCTGAAATATCGCAAGAAGGAGTTTCTCGACAAGGGCCGCGAGGCGCGTGTCCGCCGCTCGATGCTGCTGATCGTTCTGGTGACGATCGTGCCGAGCGTCGTGATCGGCTACCGTATCGTCAAACGCAGTTTTTTCGAAACGAATGCTCAGCGCTACGTGTCGAACGTGTTTCAGTTTCCGAAGGCCAAGGCGATCGATTTCCACACGCATTTCGATTCCGACAGCTCCTCGATCGAGGTGTTTATGATCGGCGAACCCGTCTCGAAGGAGGCGATCGAGAGCGCCCGACTGCAAATGGCCGGTTACGGCCTGTCGCAAGCGAAGCTGATCGTCCGGCAGAATGGCGAGGACGATCACGTCGATCTGGTCTCCCTGCAAAGCGGATACCGCGAGCTGATCGCCGAGAAGAACCGCCGCATCGGCGAGTTGGAGCGGAAGTTGTCCGCTTATGCGACCGATACGCTGCCCTCGGCCGACATCGCGCGCGAGATGCGCGCGCTGGTGCCTTCCCTGCGCGAGGTGTCGCTGTCGAAGACGATTCGTTACGGTTCTTCGGCCGATACGCTCGTATTGTGCGTGGTCCGTACCGACGGGCGGCTCCCGGCTGCCGAGCGCGCGAAGATCGAGACGTGGCTCCGTGCGAGGACCCGGACCGACAGTTTGAAACTTTATATCGAATAGAGCGATGGATTACAGAGCGGTTTGTCTGGATGTGTGCGAGCTGGCCCGCGAAGCGGGAGCCTATATCGCCCGGCAGCGCGAGCGTTTTACGTTTTCGGACGTGGAATTCAAAGGGGCCCAGAATCTGGTGTCGTATGTCGATAAGCAGACCGAACGGACGCTTGTCGAACGTCTGAAGGCCCTGGTTCCCGAGGCGGAGTTCGTAACCGAAGAGGGAACCGTCTCCGCCGCCGGTGGGGCGAGCCGTCTCAAATGGATCGTCGATCCGCTTGACGGGACGACCAATTTCGTGCACGGGCTTTCGCCCTATTGCGTCAGTATCGCGTTGACCGAAGAGGACGAGCCGGTCGTCGGAGTCGTATACGAGGTGACCCGCGACGAGATGTTCTATGCCTGGCGCGGCTCGTATGCCTATCTGAACGGTGAGCGGATCGTTGTCTCGCAGACCGACCGGCTGGAAAACTCGCTGATTGCCATAGGATTCGCCTACGGGACGGTTTCAAAGACGGACGGCTTTATCGATAGTCTCATACGCTTTCAGAATACGACCAACGGCGTGCGCCGTCTGGGGTCGGCGGCTGCCGATTTGGCCTACGTGGCCTGCGGTCGCTTCGACGCTTTCTTCCATGAGGGCCTGTCGCCGTGGGATGTCGCGGCGGGGGCCTTGGTCGCTATGCAGGCCGGGGCGCGGGTGACCGACTACGGCGGAGGGAACGGCTATTTGTACGGCCGGCGGATCATCGCGGCTACGCCGGCCGTGTACGACGAATTTCAAAAGCAGGTCAAATGACGTCGAGCGAGCGGATACAGTATCGGCTGCTGTGGGGGGTCAGTCGGGTGGCCGGGTGGCTTCCCCGCGGGCTGCTTTATCGCGGGTTCGCGCCGATGGTCTGCTGGGTGCTCCACCGGGTCGTCCGCTACCGGGTGAGCGTCGTGCGGACCAATCTGGCGAACGCTTTCCCCGAAAAGAGCAGGGAAGAGCTGCGCGACATCGAGCGCAGATTCTACCGGCATCTGTCCGAGGTGTTTATCGACACGATTCTGCTGGGCTCGATTTCCCGGCGGGAGATACTCGAGCGCATGGTTTACCGCGATGTGGAAAAGCAGGAAGAGCTGATGCGCGGCCGCAGCTGGATTTCGGCCATGTCGCACTTCGGAAGCTGGGAACTGACGATCAATTACGTCTGTCATACCGACCACCGCGTGTTCGCCGTATACCGGCCGCTGCACAATGCAGTGGTGGATCGTTTCTATCACTCGGCCCGATCGCGCTTCGGGACCCAGCCGGTACCGATGAACGACATCTTCAAGGAGACGATCGCCGCCCGGCTCTCAGGCGGGAAGCCCGTAATCGTCGCCCTGATCGCCGACCAGACTCCTCCTTGGCACGAGATCAAGCATTGGTACCGTTTCCTCGAGCAGGACACTCCTTTCTTCTCGGGCATCGAGAAAATGGCCCTGAAATTGAAAATGCCCGTTTATTTCATGCACGTGCGCAAGGTGGCTCCCCGGCATTACGAAGCCGAGTTCAAACTCGTTTACGACGGAGTAGAGCCGGTGGCCGAGCATCAGATAACCGAACGCTATATCGCGTTGCTCGAGGCGATGATCCGCGAGTCGCCCGAGTTGTGGATGTGGTCGCATCGTCGCTGGAAGCACAAAAAGCCCGCGGATTACGACATGCGCCATTCCCGCGATACGGAAACGCATAATATCCCGGAAGCATGACCCGAGTAAAAATCGTCATACTGAACTGGAACGGGCGCGATTATCTGGAGCGCTTTCTTCCCTCCCTCGTTTCGCGCACGCCGGGCGCGGGGATCGTCGTGGCCGACAACGGCTCGACCGACGATTCGGTCCGTTTCCTCGAGCGTAGTTATCCTCAGGTCGAATTGTTGCGGCTCGACCGCAACTACGGCTATGCGGAGGGATACAACCGGGCGCTCGCCGGGCTGAACGCCGAGTATTTCGTACTGCTCAATTCCGATGTCGAAGTGACCGAGGGGTGGCTCGATCCGTTGGTCCGCACGCTCGACGGCGACGGGTCGGTCGCCGTCGTGTCTCCGAAAATCCGCTCGTTCGGCGAGCCGGACAAGTTCGAGTATGCCGGTGCGGCCGGCGGGTTCATCGATTTTCTGGGCTATCCTTTCTGTCGCGGCCGCATACTCGATTCGATCGAGTCCGACAAGGGACAGTACGACGATCCGCGTGAGGTGTTCTGGGCATCGGGCGCCTGCATGGCCGTCCGAGCCGACGTGTTTCGCTCGCTGGGAGGGTTCGACGGCGATTTCTTCGCCCACATGGAGGAGATCGATTTCTGCTGGAGGGCCCAGCTGGCCGGCTATGCGGTACGGGTCGAGCCCCGTAGCTGCGTGCTGCATGTCGGGGGCGGCACGCTGCCGAACAACAGTCCGCAGAAGATCTATCTGAACTTCCGCAACAATCTGTGCATGCTGTTCAAGAACCTCTCCCCGCTGTCGTTTTGGCCGGTGCTGTTCGCCCGGATGGCGCTCGACGGCGCGGCCGCTCTCGTTTTTCTGGTTCAGGGGCGCCCCGGTTTTTTCAGACAGGTGTTCCGTGCTCACATAGACTTCCATCGTCGCCGCAGCTCGCTTCACCGGAAGCGGCGCGCGATTCAGCGCGGCCGCGTGGTCCGTTCGCGCTGGATATTTTTCGGTAGCATCGTGTTGCGGCATGCGTTGGGCCGCCGCCGCTTCGGTCGTATGATGTGACGGCCGGCGTACGGGGTGCCGTATCTCGCGGGCGTTCCTCTCCGTATTTCGTTTGCCCGGAGCTTTTGCCGGAAGCGGTCGCTCGCCGCTTTGCGAACGGACTTCGGCTCCGGAAACGATTACGTTACCTGCTCGCTCTCTTCGAAATGGAAGTTCTGAAACGGGAATCCGTCGCGGAGCCGTCCGGAAGCGCGTCGGCGATTCTCCCGTTGCCGGACCGGATGCAGGCAGCCGGTCTGGCAACGCTTGGTCGGAAATGCAAGATAATCGAAATTTCGGATAAGACGATGTCGGGCCGTGGTCTCTGCCGGTTTTTCACAGCGTCCGGGTGCTTCTGGCCATGTGTCCGGAACGCAGCCACGAACCGGAACGTCTGATCGCAAGAAAAAGCCGAGCAGTCCTTCTGCGGATTGCCGTGCATTTCGGGCGTGAAGTTGAAACCGTTTTCCGTCGGACGAGCAGAGTGAGCTAATGGAACGGCGTTCCGCACCGGTTGCACCGGAAATACCGGCGGATGTTGCCTGCCGAGCCGTTCCCCAATGCGCCGAGGCCGGCGAGCAGATAGGCGCCGAAACGTTTCAGACGGGTTTCTCCCACTTCCGAACGCACGTCCTGCGACCCGCATTCGGGACAGACTATCGGTCGCTCCGAGGCCGTTTCTTCGGCCAACAGGTCGCGGGCCCTCTCGTAGTCGTCGTCTGCTACGACGACCTGTACGGCCAGCGACGGAATAGCCCCGGCGAACGGCACGTAGTCGTTGGAGTTCTCGTTCAGGACGAAAGCTTGTATCCGTTCGCTTTCGAGTCTTTGCCTGACGACCTGAGCTTCGAACAGGCTGCCGCATTCCTTGACCGTTTTCATCGTGTAAGGTTTTTAAGGACGATTCGCGCGGCCTCGCGTTCCTTGATTCCGGCCGTTCCCGTTTCGTAAGGCATATGCCTGCCGTCCGTCCGTGACGGACCGGTTTTTCGGTTGTCGACCGCGCGTTTTTACTCTGTTTATCCGCAAGATAGTGAAAACAAGACAGACTTGCAAGCGGACTCGGCAGCATTTTCCGGTCGCGACGACGTTTTTCCGGAGGGAACTATGCTTTCGGATATTGAACGAACAGATTCCGGTCGAGTCGGTCGAAGCGGTCGATCACGACGTCCACGCCTTCGATCCGGCCTACCGTCCCGCGGTCCATCGTCGAGGCGACGGCGACGATCATGCCGGCGCCGGCTCTCCGTGCCGCTTCGATACCCGAACGGGCGTCCTCGGCCACAATGCACCGGGAAGGGGACAACCCGATCCGTTCGGCGGCCCGGAGGTAGATATCCGGCGCCGGCTTGCCTGAAAACGTGCCGTCGTCGTAGACGATTCGCCTCGGATCGAACCAGCGGTCCAACCCGAAATGCTCCCTGAAGAACCGTACATTGCGTATTTCCGAAGCCGTTGCGATCGTATGCGGGATGTCGTGCTCGCAGAGCCAGTCCAGCAGTTCGGCGGCTCCGGGAGCCAGACGGAAGCGCTCCTCGTCCTGCAGGCAGAGTTCGCGGTAGATCGTTTCCTTGCGTTCGATCAGTTCCCAGACCTGCTCTTGGGTCAGCGGTTTCCGGAGCAGGTATTCGAAGATCGAGCGCGACGAGCGTCCGTGTACCCGCTCGTACATTTCTTCGGAGGTAAAACCTTTTCCGCGTAGTTGTCGCGATACGGTATGCCATGCCTGCTCTTGCTTGTCGGAGTCGAAGAACAGCGTTCCGTTGAAGTCGAAAATGATTCCGTCGTATGCCATGACCTTTCGGTTTTTTATCGGTTTTCTCGGTCGGGATTCCTGTCGGCGGAAAGATTTCGCCTGTTTCCTGAAAGCGTAAGATCGTTTCCGTACCGCCGGCGTCGCGAAAGGCGGCGAACCCGATCCGTCGTCACGACCGGACCGTCGCGGAATATGGCCCGGAAGTTTCCCGGCGTTCGTTCCGGTCCGTATCCGGACCGCTTGGCAAGCGGCTTGACCGGATATTAGCCTGCCGGGCCGGTTCCGACTTCCCGTCCGCCGAGCCGGACGGCCTCGCCTCCGGCTCGGCGGAACCGGGAGTCGCCGCTGTTTCTTTTCGTCCGTTGCGACGAGGCGGACGTTTCCGCGGCGTTTGCCTGCCGTCGCGCGGCTACCGCCTGTAGCTCTTTTTGTAGACGGCCCGGTTTCCCTTGTTGTCCGTCACGGTCAGAACCAGTTCGTGGGTCTTGCCCTTCTCCCAGCGCTTGTCGTCGAAATAGTGCGTCAACGTCCCTGTTTTGGCGTCGAGCTCGAACAGGGCCCACTGGCCGTCGATCGTGGCCGAGTAGGAGCCGATGCCCGAGAAGTCGTCGCTTATTTTCACAGCGATCGTTTCCCGCGACCCGAAGTCGGCGTCGGCCTTGAAGGCGGGAGCTATGCGGGGCGGAACGGTGTCGACGGCTATGTAGAACGTTCCGAAAGAGCGGGTGTCGGTGCTCACCTTGCCCTCTTTCCACGAGCCGCCGGCCGAGCTGCGCCGTCCGTCGGCGCCTATCGAGCCGATCAGGGCCTTGCTTTGCAGATGCTCGGGCAGCTCCGATGCGTCGATGCTGACCCGGATGCTCTTGTGCAGCGGCACGTCCGGCGTGTGGACCGTATACAGCGGAGAGTATCCGTAGGCGGGTCGGGGTTTGGTTTGCATGCGCAGCAGAATCGATTCGTAGAGCGCTCCCCGGGGAATGGCGAACCAAAGACCCTCGCCTCCGTAGCGGTAGTCGCTGTTCCAGCGCACCGGGATGCCCGAGGGCCTGTCTTGTTCCTCGTCCGTTCCGTCCGCCGAAGCGAGGCGGACGTCGAACGCGAGCGTCGAGCGGTTTTTGCAATCGTCGCCGAGCGTGATTTCCATTCTGTGCGTGCGTCCCTCCTCGAATGAGAGCATGCCCCTGCGAGCGTCCTTGCCGTAGATCGGCAGCGGATTGTTGGGCAGGGCGCAAAGGCGGTACACTCCGTTACGCGTGCCGCGCGACTCGGGGTAAAGCGCGACGGCGTACGAGTAGCGGCCCAGCTCGAAGCCGATCCGGTCGACCGTCATCGAGAAGCAAGGTTCCCCGTCTTTCGACACTTCGGCCTCGTAAATGCCCATCGGGTTGCTCGTGCCGTTCTTTTTCTCCTCGGCCTCGACGGCGAAGTATCCGTTCGCCGTGACGGGCAGGGGGACCGTATCGGGCAGCGCGTATCCGCCCGAGGCCGTCCGGCCGACGGGAAGGCTCAGCCGTACGGTGTGCAGGGGAATGCCCTGGACCGTATCGACGGATACGTAGTAAAGCTTCTTGACGACGGGCGGGATCGTGTCGGGCACTTTCAGGAATCCGCGCGCCAGTACGTTCAGCGGTCTCTGCGCCGCTCCTTCGCGCACTTCCAGATGCAGGTGCGGTCCTCCCGACGAACCCCGGTTGCCCGACAGCCCGATGCGCTCGCCGCGCTTGACCGGAAAGCGGGTTTCGGGCGGGGCGAAGTCGAGGGCGAACGTTTTGCGGGCGTATTGCAGCTCGTGGACGTAGGCTTCGATCGGCTCGGTGAAGCGCTCCAAGTGGCCGTATACCGTCATCCGTCCGTCGGGGTGAGTGATGTAGAGCGCCTTGCCGAATCCGCCCGGCGAGACGTTGATGCGCGAGACATAGCCGTCGTCCATGGCGAAGACGGGCTTGCCGATCACGCCCTGCGTCTTGATGTCGATCCCCGCGTGGAAATGGCCTCCGCGCAGTTCGCCGTAGTTGGCCGACAGCCGCAGCGGAATATTCAGCGGCGAAGCGTAGCCGATCGCTTGTCCGCTTGGCGCCGTCGCTTGTCCTGAAACGGCGGCCGGCTCGACTCTGTTCGCTTCGTTTGCCGCGCTTGCGGACGGGGCGGGCGAGGACTCGGAAAATTCGCTCGGTTTGTCTTCTCCGGTCCGTGCTTCCGAGCTCGTCCGTACCGTCCGCTCCGACGGAAGCGGTTCGTCCGTACCGCTCGAGGCGATCCATGCCGTGCAGAGAGCAGCGGCCGCAGCCAATGGCAGCAGAACAACAATTTTCCTTTTCATATGGCGTTTTTTCTTGTTGATCGTCATTTTTCCCTTTCGCGCATCAATCTGTCGATCGCGTCGCTCACTTCGTCGTAGTCGAATCCGAGGCCCGCGCCGTAGCGCAGCAGTTTGCCGCGCATCTGATAGTCGGAGACGGCACGGGTACCCTGCATCTTACGCCGCAGCGACTCCTCGAGCTTCGTGCCCAGTTTTTGCGGGTCGGCTTGGGCGAGCGCCTCGTCGATCGTCTGCTCCGGAATCCGCTTGGCTTTCAGCGCGGCTCTGATCTTGCGGACGCCCCAGCGGCTCAGGTTCAGTTTTTCCCGGACGTATGCCTCGGCATAGCGTGCCTCGTCGATGAACCGTTCCCTGACGAGCCGGTCGATAATCGGCTGATGCTGCTCGGGGGCTACTCCCCACCGTGTCAGCGATCGCCGGACGTCCGAGATCGCCCGCTCGCTCTTGGCGCAGACGTTCATCAGGGCCCGCAGAGCCTGTTCGGGCGTTTTGGTCCGTTTCACTTCCATCGCGCGCTGACCGTTCTGGGCTTTCCGAAAAAGTCCTTCGACAGGACGATTTCGCGGTAGCCCTCGTTTTCGAGCAATTCGACGGTTTGAGTGCCGAACCGCTCGTTGATCTCGAAATAAACCGTCCCTCCGGGTGCGAACAGCCGCCGGCCGAGACCGGCGATTGCCCGGTAGAACAACAGCGGATCGTCGTCGGGCACGAACAGCGCCCGGTGCGGCTCGTATCGCAGCACGTTCGGGCTCATCTGCCTCTTCTCGGACTCCGTCACATAAGGTGGATTGCTGACGATCAGATCGAACTCTCCCTCGGGCGGGCCGGTCAGGATGTCGCGCCGCTCGAAGCGGACCGTCTGCCGGTGGCGTTCCGCATTCCGTCGGGCGATGCGCAGCGCCGTATCGGATATGTCGACGGCCGTCACCCGCGCATCCGGCAGCTCGGCCGCCAGCGTCACGGCTATGCAGCCGCTCCCCGTTCCGATGTCGAGAATACGCAGGCCGCTGTCGCTCCTGTGCCGCTCGACGATCGTCCAGACGAGCTCCTCGGTTTCGGGACGGGGGATCAGCACGCCCTCCTCGAGGGAAAACTTCCTGCCGCAAAAGCGGCAGAATCCGGCTATGTATTGGGCCGGGCGGTACGACCCGATCTCGAAAGCGAGGCGTTGCAGATCGTCGCGCAGCGGACAGGGCGCGTCGGGCTCGACGATCACGTCCGTGAATCGCAGCCCGAGCCGGTCCTCGCACACGAGCGCCGCGACGGCCCGCGCCTCCCTCGGCTCGTAAGCCGCCGCGGCCGCGCCGTACACCGTATCCCATATTTCGCGCCGGGTCATTTCGAATGGCTCTTTGACGACAAATATAAGCAAAGGCGGGAGCAATTGAGGAGAAAAAAATCGTTTTTCCGGAAAATTTCCGGGCCGAATCCTACGAATTATCCTCAGTATGTAGCGAATGAAACCGGAAGCCGAAACTCCTTTTCTTGCCGGTTTGCGCTGTGCCCGTTACCTCCGTGCCCGAGACCGGCCCGATTTCGCATGGAATTTTTTCGTGCCCGCCTTACTGCATTTGAAACGGTATTGCGCGATTTTTTGCCTGATTGTGCCGGATAATGGTTAACTTTGTCGAATTACGGATTGCATCCCTGTGGTCCGAAGTCAATAATTTTCAATGTATGAAGTCAATAACCGATAGAATCTATGAAAAAGCTTTCTTTGTTTCCGTTTCTCACCCTAACCGTTTTCGGCATGAGTAGTTGTGCGAGCGGAACAGACGACCGCGCTTCTCTCGAGTACGAGAAGTACCGGCTGCCCAACGGTCTCGAGGTCGTATTGCACCAGGATACCTCCGATCCGGTCGTTTCCGTGGCTATCCAGTACCATGTGGGCAGCAACCGCGAGAAACCGGGCAAGACGGGTTTCGCGCACTTTTTCGAGCATATGCTTTTCCAGCGTTCCGAGAACCTGCCGCGCAACGCCTTTTTCCAGAAAATAGACGCGCTCGGCGGCACTTTCAACGGCGGCACGAGCAACGACGGTACCGTCTATTTCGAGACCGTGCCGCGCGATGCGCTGGAGAAGGTGCTGTGGATGGAGTCCGACCGTATGGGCTATTTCATCAATACGGTGACCGAGGGCGGGCTCAAACGCGAGATCGACGTCGTGTCGAACGAAAAACGTCAGGGCGAGAACGTGCCTTACGGTCTGGCGTGGGATCTGACATTCAAGAACCTGTTTCCGCAGGGACATCCGTATAGCTGGACCGTGATCGGGGAAATTCCCGATCTGCGCAGCGCGACGGTCGATGACGTCAAGGAGTTTTACGACAAATATTACACGACCAGCAATGCTACCCTCGTCGTAGCGGGCGATTTCGACAAGGCAGAGGCCAAAAAACTGATCGAAAAGTATTTCGGCGAAATACCCGACCGAGGCAAGCCCGAGGCTCCGCAGGTGCAGAACGTGACGCTCGACTCGACGAAGAAGATTTCGTACGAGGATGTCTTCTGCAACGCGCCGATGCTGTTGCTTGCCTATCCCGGGGTCGAAACCTATAACGAAGACGGCTATGCGCTCGATTTTCTCACGAACCTGCTGGCCGGCGATAAGAAGTCGCCGCTGTACAAGGTGCTCGTCGAGGAGCGCAAGCTCGCGCCCGAGGTCGAGATGTTCAGCTATCAGCTGGAAGTGGCGGGACTGATCGTTTTCGATGCCAAAACCTTCCCCGGCGTGAAGCTCGACGACGTGCAGGCTGCGTTCGACGAGGCGCTCGCCCGCTTCGAAAAGGAGGGGATCGATCCGAAAGACCTCGAGCGTTACAAGAATCAGGAGGAGACGCGTACGTATAACCGGCTGACTTCTACCAACGGCAAGGCGATTTCCATGGCGCGCGACAACGTGTTCGGCGGCGCGCCCGACCGTTCGCTGCGGGAGTTGGACAAGTACCGCGAAGTGACTGTCGACGATGTGATGCGCGTGTACGAGAAGTACGTCAAGGGGCGTCCGTTCCTGTCGGTCAGCATCTATCCCGAGGGACAGTCCGCTTTGGCCGTGACCGGTTCCGTGCCGGCTCAGGTCGAGCAGGAGTCGATCGACGACCAGCAGATGAGCTCCGAGGGCGGACAGATCGTCGACGACCCGTACGAGAAGACTCCCTCGCAGATCGACCGCAGCGTCGAGCCCGCCCTGATGGCCAATACGCCCGAACTCAGCGTACCTGCTGTCTGGAGCTCGACTCTGCCCAACGGAATGCAGATCAAGGGAATCGAGTACGGCGAGCTGCCGCTGGTGAACTTCTCGATCGAGTTGAATCAGGGCATGCTACTCGATGCTCCCGGCAAGGTGGGCGTCGCTTATCTGACCGCGCAGATGCTGAACGAGGGAACAGCCTCGAAGACGCCCGAGCAGCTCGAGGAGGCGATCGGACAGCTCGGCGCTTCGATCCGGGTCGCATGCAGCCGCGAGTCGATGACGCTCAGCGGCCTTTGCCTGAAAAAGAATTTCGTCCGGGCGATGGAGTTGGTCGAGGAGATGCTGCTCCATCCGCGTTGGGACGAGCAGTCGTTCGCCGTAGTCAAGGAGCGGGCGATCGATAACGTCCGCCAGCGCGCGACCGAACCGGAGGCGATCGCTCAGAGCGTTTTCGACAAGGCGCTTTACGGTGCGGGCAGCGTCTTGTCCGAGAATCCGAGCGGCACGGAAGCGTCGCTTCAGTCGATCACGCTCGACGATCTGAAGGCTTTCTATGACGAGTGCTTCAGCCCGAAAGTCGCGCGCATGAGCTTCGTGGGAGGTTTCACTCAGTCCGAGGTGGAGAAGTCGCTCGCGTCGCTGACCGGGAACTGGCCGGCCAAGGACGTCCGTCAGCCCGAGATCGGCGAAGACGGCACGGAGCCCGCGGGCAAGGTTCTCTTCGTCGATTATCCCGGAGCGCGCCAGTCCTATGTGCTGATCGGTTCCAAGGCCATGCCGATGCGCAGTCCCGAGGCCTATCCGGCCGTAATCGTCAACGATAAGCTGGGTGCCTCCTCGGGCAGCCTGCTGTTCGAGATCCTGCGCTTGCAGCACGGCTATACCTACGGGGCGTATTCCCATTTCGTGCAGGGCAATTACTACAACAATTTCCAAGCTCTTTCGAGCGTTCAGGCGATCGTGACCGAAGAGTCGGTCGCTCTGTTCCGCGATATTCTTTCCTCGTACGGCGCGGATTACTCGCAGGAGTTTCTGGACCGGACCCGTCAGGCGCTGTTGCGCACGATGAACGGATCGTTCGAGACGCCGGCGGCCCAACTGGCTATGTTGCGCAAGATCGCCCTTTACGGCTTGGCCGACGATTACGTCAAGCGCAACGAGCAAACGCTTAAGGATATGACTCTCGACGAGGCCAAACAGGTGATCGGGCAGTATATCGATTTCGACCGGATGACGATCGTCATCGTGGGCGACGCCAAGACGCAGTTGGCCGGCGTGCGCTCGCTCGGTCTGGGCGATCTGGTCGTGGTAGACAGCCAAGGAAGGCCTGTGAAATAAGTGCCGGCCTGCCGGCCGATCCGACGTGTTCGTCGGAGAGCCGAGGAACGTCAAGATACGAAAGGGGAGGCGCGAGCCTCCCCTTTCGTATATCCGTCTCCGCCGTCTTTCATGTATGGCGGAGCTTTTGGGCGTGCAAGGCAACGCATGGTCCGGTACTCCGTTGCCCCGCGTTTTCGCTTCGGAAATTCGCCATGGCGCTGGAACGAACCGCCGGTCATTGCGGATGCCGTCGGATCGGCGGCTCGGCCGCGATTGCCGGACAGCGTCGGTTGCGACGGGTTTTCGGTGCGGCGTGCGTTGCCTGTCCGCTGCTTGTCCGCCGTTATTCGACTTGCCGTGCTGGGTAAGGTAGGTCCCCGGCTTGCCGGTAACATGCCGGGACGGATGTCGGTATGCTGTCACGAGAAGCTGTTGCCTGTCTTGACTTGTTGCCGGGCGATCGGTTGCGACGAACTTTCGGCACGGCTGTATTTCCTGATTTTCTTGTTTGTCGTGTGACACGCGGTGATAAGGCCGGTCTCCGGCTTGCCGATGACACGCCGGAACGGACGACGGTACGCCTTAGCGAAATAGGGCTGTTACTTGTCTTGGACTTATTGCCTCTTGCCGTCGGTCGTGTCGGCCGATACTTGGAGAATTACGGCCGTATCCCGCACGGCCGTCGTATCGGAAGGAGACGGGGCGGGGGCCAGTCCCCGTGCGACCAGCAGCGGCCGGATGTCGGGATCGCTTCCCCGGAAATTCCGGTACAGCGAGGCTCCCGGCTCGGCGGCGCCCCGCTCGAGAATGTTTCTCCGGTAGGAACGGGCCAGCTCGCGGCTGAATACGTCGCCGCTCTGCCGGAAAGCTTCGTAGGCGTCTTCATCGTACATCTGCGACCACAGATAGCTGTAGTAGCCCGCCGCATATCCGTCGCCGTTGAATATGTGGGCGAAGTAGGGATACCGGTAGCGCGGGGCGATCTGCGGCAGCAATCCCCGCTGTTCGTAGAGCGAGCGGCGCTCGAGTTCCGTCGGATCGAGCGTGTCCGACGCTCCGAGCGTATGAATGTCCATATCGAGTTGCGCTGCGGCGAGCAGTTCGGCGGTCATGAATCCCTGATTGAACAGCTTGCTGCGGACGATGCGCGCGATCATATTGGCAGGGAGCGTCTCGCCGGTAGCGTAGTGTTTGGCATAGGCGCGGAGCATTTCGGGCTCGGTGGCCCAGTTCTCCATGATCTGCGACGGCATTTCGACGAAGTCGAGCTCCATCGAGTTCATGCCCGTTCCTTTATATCGGGTCTGGGCGAACAGGTTGTTCAGCGCATGTCCGAACTCGTGGAACAGCGTTTCGGTTTCGTCCAGGCTGAGCAGAGCCGGAGCGTTGCCTCGGGGAGGCGTGAAGTTGGCTACGACCGTCACGACCGGCGCGACGCGCTGTCCGTCGGCCGTGTACCGCTCGGGCCGGAATGCGTCGCACCATGCTCCGGCCTGCTTGCCCTCGCGCGGGTACAGGTCGAAGTAGAGGATGCCCAGATGCGCGTTGTCCTTGTCGAGAACCTCGTATGTCAGGCACTCCTTATGATAGACCGGGATCGACACGGGGCGGAAAGTCAGTCCCCAGAGCCGGTTGCTGAGCATGAAAACGCCTTGCTTGACATTGTCGAGCGACAGGTACGGCTTGAGGGCCTCTTCGTCGAGATCGTATTTCGATTGGCGAAGCCGTTCGGCGTAGTACCACCAGTCCCACGAGGCGAACGTGCTGTCGCCGGTTTCGGCCGCCTTGATCGCCTTCATTTCGGCGAGCTCCTCGCCGGCCAGTTTCAGCGTCGGTTCCCAGAGTCGGTCGAACATCTCGTATACTCGCTCGGGCGTCGCGGCCAGCGTACCGTCGAGCTTGAGCGCTGCGTAAGACGGATAGCCGAGCAGGGCGGCCTTCTCGGAGCGCAGCCTGACGATCCGCTCGACGATCCGCGTGTTGTCGTGGTCGCCGCCGTTGGCTCCCCGGTTCAGATAGCCCCGGTAGAGCCGCTCGCGCAGGTTGCGGTCTTTGGCGTAGGTCAGGAACGGAATCAGGCTGGGTTTGCCGAGCGTGAAGACGTATTTCCCCTTCATACCCCGGGCCTCGGCCTCGGCCGCCGCCGCATTGACCACGTCGTCGGGCAGGCCGGTCGTCTGCTTGAGGCTGTCGAGCACGAGCGCGAAGTCCTTGTTCTCTGCCAGCAGGTTATTGCCGAAGCGGATGCCGAGTGTCGTCAGTTCCGAGTTGATCTCGCGCAGCCGTTTCTTGCTGCGGGGCGTAAGACCGGCTCCGGCGCGCACGAAGTTTTTGTACGTGAGTTCCGTCAGACGTTTCTGCTCGGGCGTGAGCGGCAGCGAGTCGAGCTTCTCGTAGACAGCCTCCACCCGTTCGAAAAGCTTTTCGTTCAGGTATATGTCGTCCCGATGGGCCGCTACCGCCGGCGATATTTCCAGATCGGCCTGCTGCATCGCCTCGTTGTTGTCGGCTGCGGCGACCAGCGAGAAGGTCGTGTAGACCCGGTCGAGCGTTTCCCCGCTCCGGTCGAGCGCGGCGATCGTATTTTCGAAATCCGGGGCCGCCGGGTTCGATGCGATCGAGTCGATTTCCTTTTGGTGACGGACAATGGCCTGCTCGACGGCCGGCTTGTAATGGCGTATTTCGATCTTGTCGAAAGGAGGAACCTCGTAGGGCGTGTCCCACGGGGCGAGCAGCGGATTGACCTCCGCCTGTTTGTTGCGGCAGCTTGACATGGCGGTTATCGATAAGAGAACGATGAGCGGAAACGAAAATTTTTTCATCGATGGCAAACGTTGTGAGTTCGTCGGTTGTTTTGTACTTTTGCCCGGAGAGTTCGGGACGCTATTGCAAAAGTAGCGATACCGATCCACAAAACGCCTATTTCTATGCAATTATTTTACGCCCCCGATCTGGACCCTGCTTCCGGAAGCTATCTGCTCGGCGAAGAGGAGTCGAAGCATGCCGTCCGCGTGTTGCGTCTGGGCCGGGGCGACAGCCTGTGGGTGACCGACGGCCGGGGCGCGATGTGCCGGGCCGAGATCGCCGACGATTCGCCGCGCGGCTGCCGGCTCGAGATACTCGGCTGCGAGCAGGGCTTCGGGCAACGCCCTTACTCGCTGCATCTGGCCGTCGCGCCGACGAAAAACGTCGACCGTTACGAGTGGTTCGCCGAGAAGGCGACCGAAATCGGCGTCGACCGGATCACGCCCGTGCTGACCGACCGCTGCGAGCGGCGGACGCTCCGGATAGACCGGATACTCCGTGTGGTGACCGGTGCGATGAAGCAGTCGCTGAAGGCTTATCTGCCCCGGGTCGATTCTCCGATGCCTTTGCGTGAGCTGCTGGAGCTCCCTTGCGCGGGTAGCCGGCTGATCGCCCATTGCGAGGAGAGCGGGAACCGGACTCCGCTCGGGGAGGCTTTCGGCCCCCGGGAGCAGGTGCTGATCCTTATAGGGCCCGAGGGCGATTTTTCTTCCGATGAAATCCGCTCGGCGCTCGACAGCGGTTTCCGGGCCGTTTCGCTCGGCCGCAGCCGTCTTCGGACCGAAACGGCCGGCGTCGTGGCTGCGCACTCGGTCGCGTTCGTAAACGGCTGGTAGGAACTTTGCGGGACGCTCTTTAGCGGTGCGCGCCGTGCCGCAGGTGCCCGCAGTATCCGGTTGCGCGAGACCGGTGTTTCCGGACTCCTTCGGGGACCGGTGCAAGGCGGCGGACGCAATCGGAGGAAGAAGTCGCTCGCGGTTTCCGTTTCCGAATGCGTACGTATCCGTCATAGAGGAAACGGCGAAGCCGCGGATTTGGCGGAAGGGGCCCGACCGGCGCTTCCGTCCGTTTCCGGGAGAAAAGTCCGTGCGGAAACGGACGAAAGCGAGCGAGCGGGCGAATTACAGGAGAAAAAGACTTTATGCAGAAATCGTTGAATCTTTTCTGGTCGTTCTTCAAGGTCGGGGTATTTACCTTCGGCGGGGGATACGCCATGGTTCCGCTGATCGAAAAGGAAGTGGTCGATCGCCGGGCGTGGATCGATCGCGAGGAATTCCTCGACCTGCTGACGCTCGCCCAGACTTCGCCGGGGCCCTTGGCTCTCAATACGGCGGTTTTCGTCGGCTACAAGATCGATCGTTACCGGGGGGCGTTCAGCTCGGTGCTCGGTGTCGTCGTACCTTCGTTCGTCATCATATTGCTCGTGGCGCTGTTTTTCGTTTCGTTCGAGCACGAGCCGGTCGTCGAGGCCGTGTTCAAGGGCATGCGTCCGGCCGTGGTGGCGCTGATTTTGGCCCCGATCATTCATCTGTCCAAGGGGCTCGGGGCATGGCGTTTCGTACTGGCCTCTCTGGCGCTGGGCGCGACGTGGTATTTCGGATTCTCGCCCGTCTATCTGATTCTGGTCGGGGCCGTCGGAGGGCTGGGCTGGACGTTCTGTCTGAAAAGAAAGGGGCTGAAGCCATGATCTATCTGCAACTGTTCCTATCCTATCTGAAAATCGGCTTTTTCGGCTTCGGCGGGGGGTATGCGATGCTGTCGCTGATTCAGCACGAGGTGGTGATCGCCCACGGCTGGATCACGAACGAGGAGCTGACCGACATCATTGCCGTTTCGCAGATGACGCCCGGGCCGATCTCGATCAACAGCGCGACCTATATCGGCTACGTCGTGACCGGCAGCGTCTGGGGAGCGGTCGTAGCGACGGCGGCCGTCTGCCTGCCCGCCATGACGCTGATGATCGTACTGACGCGCTTTTATCTGGCCCTGCGGAACAATGCCTACATCCGCGGAGTCATGTACGGCATGAGGCCGATGATTCTGGCCATGATCGCACTGGCAGGCGCCGTGCTGTTCACTCCGGTCACCTTTATCGACTACAAGAGCTGGCTGATTTTCGGCGCGGTCTTTCTGGCTTCGCTGCGCAAGATCGATCCGATCCTGCTGATCGTGCTCTCGGGCGTAGCCGGTTATCTGATATACGGTTGAGAAATATCGACGGCCGAACGCTCGGAGAAGGTATTTCAAACCCCTGATAGCATATTTCGGTGCGCCGGCATTGATTCTCCCATATAACCCGGAAACAATCGGACGGTGGTCCGAACGAAAGGAAAGGATCGAAGGCGACTTACGCGACAGCATAGTCATGTAAGCGTCTTGAAATAAATGTGCATGAGGCTACGCACACCGTCCCGGTTTTTCGCGATCGCGTGCTTGCAGGAGCTCTCCCGACTTTTCGCCGTCTTAGCGACAAGGCATCGTTCCGGTCGGAAACGGTCCGTTTGTCCGGGTCGTCCGGGCGAGTCGATTGTAATGTCGAGGATACTTGCAATAAAAGTATGTCGGGTGTGACGTAAGCATGCGACGTCGCGTTGTTTCCCGCTGCGCTAAAGCGACGGCTCGGTCCGCGCGACCGTGTCCCGGACATGGAGCTCGTTGTCCGGCCGGGGAGCCGACAGCACCTCGAGCGCCTGTTTTACCACGTTGTCGATGCTTTGGATGTTGTGGTAAAAAGCATTGTCCTCCAGCGGCGTGTTGCGGCCTACGTAGGCTTTGATTTGGGCCAGCATGACCTCTTTCGAGCGTTCGATTTCGGCCGGTTTCGGTGCCACGCCCTGCCGGGCCGCATAGCGGACGAATTCGCCGAGCAGGTCCGGCTGCGAGCCGAAGAAGCGGTCCAGTTCCTCGAGCGTCCGGATTCCGTTCAGTTGCGCGCGGTGGCGATCCGTATAGTCGAGCGTGAAACGGTAGAGAATGTTGCGCCCGGCCACCTCTCTGAAATAAGGGGTCATGTCCGAAGTGTCGGCCGGTACGAAAATGTCCGGCATGATGCCTCCTCCGCCGTAGACGACCTTGCCGCCTTCGGTCACGTATTTGAGGCTGTCGGCGAAATGGATGCTGTCGGCCGAAAAAAGCTCGTTATGCTCGTAGCGCGACAACAGCTCGCGGTTGTAGCTTTCCGTTCCGTCGCTGTACGGTTTCTGGATCGACCGTCCCGTCGGCGTGTAGTAGCGCGCGACGGTCAGACGGACCGCCGAGCCGTCCGGGAACGGGATCTGACTTTGGACCAGTCCCTTGCCGTAGGAGCGGCGGCCGATGATCGTGCCCCGGTCGTTGTCCTGAAGCGCTCCGGCCAGAATCTCGCTCGACGAGGCACTGTATTCGTCGATCAGCACGACCAGCTGTTCGTCGGTGAACTCTCCTTGCCCGTCGCTGTATTGGGTCTCCCTGTTTCCCGCGCGGTCCTGCGTGTAGACGATCATCTTGTCGGCGGGCAGGAACTCGTTCGAGATCGCGATGGCCTGTTCGAGCAGGCCGCCCGAGTTGCCCCGGATGTCGAGGATGAGCTTCTGCATGCCTTGTCCCTTGAGCTGTCCGATCGCTTCGCTCAGTTCTTTGTAGGCGTTGACCGAGAATTGATCGAACTTGATATAGCCGATATCCGGGCGGATCAGGTACGAAGCCGTGATGCTTTTGATCGGAATGGCGTCGCGCCGGACGGTGACCGGGATCAACCCGTCGATTCCGGAGCGCTGGATTCCGAGCCGGACTTCGCTGCCTCGAGGACCCCTGAGCCTTTTCACTACTTCGTTTTGGTCCATTTCGACTCCGGCGATTGTGCTGTCCTCGACCGTCACGATCCGGTCTCCTCCCTGTATGCCTGCCTTGGCGCTCGGTCCGCCGGCGATGACGTTCAGCACGATGACCGTGTCGGTCGCCATGTTGAACACGACGCCGATGCCGTCGAACTCTCCTTCGATCGTCTCGTTGGCCTGAGCGAGGTCCTTCGCGCTGAAATACATCGAATGCGGGTCGAGATTTTCGAGAATCAGCGGGATGATTTCTTCCGTGAGCGAGTCCATCCGTACCGTGTCGACATATTGCGCGTCGATCAGGCGGAGCAGCATGTTGAGCTTATCGGTCCCGGCTACGGAAAGCGCGGCCCTGCGTGCAGGTCGGTCCGCGCCGCTGCGCAGCAGAAAACTGCCGAGTAACATCCCTGCTGCCAGCGAGCAGGCGATCACGGTCGGCAGCAGAATCGTGAATTTACTGTTTTTGTACATGTCGTTTTAGCGAAAGTTTCTTGTCGGGGCCATGGGCAATTCCCGTACCCGAAGCTACTTGTTTTTGAACGTATAGGACAATCCGACCCCGATTTTGTAGGTCCATTGAAGCGAGCGGTTCCGAGGCGTCGCCTGAGGCTCGTTGTAGACCATGCGGCAGAAAAGCCCGATGTTGAATATCTTGGCTGCGATGATGTTGAACGTATTTTGCCATTCGACGTAGTTGTTTTGCTCGTAGTTCGTCGAGACATAAAAGTAAGTGATGTAGTTCATCTTTCCTCCCGCGATCGGCTGGCTCAGGTCGATGCGCAGCGTCGATCCGAGCGAACTTTTCTGGTGCTTGCCGGCCGGCACGCCGTGGGCGCCCTGCCGCGAGAGCGAGTCGTCCAGAACGAATTGCATGTTGCCGCTCAGGGGGTTGACCGTCACGATCAGCGGCACTTTCTTCAGCGCCCGGTACGTGAAGCCGACGCCGAGCGTCAGCGTGCCGGGCGACATGAAGTTGCTGACCAGTATTTTCTCGGTGACCGACTTGTATCCTTTCGACCATTGGCTTCGCAGGTTGGCGCTGGCGCTGTACGACCAGTTCTTCGAGATGGCCCATCCCGTGTTGAGGTTGAAAATGAAGTAGTCGAGATTCTTGAACGTCGTTCCCGAAATGACGTTCATGCCGTATTTCGAGTCGAACGAGTAGGTCATGTTCAGTTTGTCGCGGGTGTAGACGTGCGTATAGAGCAGCGAGGCGGTCGCGTCGAACGTGTTGTTTCCGCCCGGGGCCCAGTTGTCGAAGCCGGTTTGGTTCAACGATAGCCCGACCGTGCAGGTGATCGTGTTCCGTTCCTTGCGCAAACGTTTTTTCTCGGCCCGGTAGCGCGCTTCGCTGAAGAACTGGTTGTTGACGGCCGACAGCTGCTTGATCGTGTCCCGAAAGTTTTTGACGTCCGCCTCTTTCGGTGTGACTTTTGAAATGGAGAACTGGGCTTCGGCTCGGCTCGAAGCCAGCAGAAGTCCTGCAAGCAACAGAAAAATTCTCAGGGGTTTCATAGTCTGCGCAGGGTTGAGTCTTGCGCAAAGATAGCAATTTTGACCCGGATTGAGCGGACCCTCTTTTTTTTGCTTCGGAAATCCGTATTTTTGCTCCGGTGCGTCCGCCTTTCCGGCGCGACGAGGAGACGGACGCGACAATAACATGGTACGATGAAATATTTTGGAGCGCATGTCAGTGCGGCAGGAGGGGTCGAAAACGCTCCGCTGAACGCCGAAAAGATCGGGGCGACGGCTTTCGCCCTGTTTACGAAGAATCAGCGGCAATGGTCGGCCGCGCCGCTCAAGCCGTCCTCGATTGGCGCGTTCGAGGCCAATTGCAGGGCGGGAGGATACGCTCCGGGCGTCGTCCTGCCTCACGACAGCTACCTGATCAACCTGGGCCATCCCAAGGACGAGGAGCTGAAGAAGTCGCGCGCTGCCTTCCTCGACGAGATGCAGCGTTGCGAGCAGCTGGGGCTCGACCGGCTGAACTTTCATCCGGGCAGCGATCTGGGCCTGATCGGCGCCGACCGATGTCTGCGGCTCGTGGCCGAGTCGATCGACTGGGCGCTCGAGCGGACCCGGGGCGTGACGGCCGTCGTGGAGAACACGGCCGGGCAGGGCTCCAATGTCGGATATTCGTTCGAGCAGCTGGCGACGATCCTCTCGCTCGTGAAAGATCAGAGCCGCGTGGGCGTCTGCATCGACACCTGCCATGCCTTTGCCGCCGGCTACGACCTGACGAGCGACGAGGCGTGCGAGAGGACCTTCGACGAGTTCGACCGCACGGTCGGATTCCGTTACCTGCGCGGTATGCACCTGAACGATTCGATGAAGCCGCTGGGCAGCCGGGTCGACCGTCACCGGAATCTGGGCGACGGTTTTCTGGGTATGACCGTTTTCCGCTTTATCGCCCGAGACAAGCGTTTCGACGACATTCCGCTGATTCTCGAGACGCCCGACGAAAGCCGTTGGCCGGCCGAGATCGAGCTTCTGAAAAGTTTTGAAAAGGAGGGGTAGGATCGGCGTATGCCGGCCTTTTCGGCTGTTGCGACGTGTTTCGGTTGCTCGGCATACCGTTTCCGGCGATTCGGGAAGGACAAGGCGTTCGGTCCTGTTTTCGGGGGGCGGCGTGTTTTCGGATTATGTCTGCGACGAAGCCGTTTCCCGTGGGCCGGGAGGCGAAAATTCCGGTTTTGCCGTGCCTCTGCCGGTGAAGACCGTTTGAAAAAGGCTGGCCGCGGTCCGTTTTTTCTCCGGCGGACCGGCCGTTTCCGGCACAGGCGCGGTGCGTGAGGCGGGAAGCTGCGGGCAAGCGCGATTCGTTGCGGCTTTTTTCGTATCTTTGCAAGATAGATTCCGACCGAAACCTCCCCGCGCGGAAAGTCCGGGGTAACTCGACCGAAATGAGAAAACTGTTGCAATCGCGAAATCCCGACGTACGGCTGTGGCTGCTGCTGGGCCTGTGGTGGATCGCCAACCTGATTCAGGCCGGCTGCACCGAGCTGGCCAACGACGAGGCTTATTACCATATGTTCTCCCGGTCGCTGGCGTGGGGCTATTTCGATCATCCGCCGATGACGGCGCTGCTCGTACGCTTGGGAAGTTTTTGGGGCGGAGAGTTCGGCGTGCGGTTTTTCTTCACGCTGTTGCAGCCGCTCTACCTCTATCTGCTGTGGCGGATCGTCCGTCCCGATTCCGCGACGGTGCGCGACGCGGGGCTGTTCGTCCTGATCGCCGCTGCGATGCCGATCCTGCAGCTTTACGGCTTTCTGGCCGTGCCCGACGGTCCGCTGATGCTTTTTACCGCGCTGTTCCTGTGGTGCTACAAGCGCCTGACCGAGGACGACCGCTGGAGCCATGCCCTGTGGCTCGGCGTCGCTATGGCAGCGCTCGCGTACAGTAAGTATCACGGCGCGCTGGTCGTGCTGCTGACCGTGCTGTCGAACCTGCGCCTGCTGCGCAATCCGAAATTCTACGCCGCCTGCGTCGTGACGCTGCTGCTGATCCTTCCGCATCTGGGATGGCAGTCCGGGCACGACTGGGTTTCGTTCCGCTATCATCTGGCCGGACGCAACAAGGATTTTCAGTTTTCGTTCGTGACCGAGTACCTGCTCAATCTGCTGGCGATCTTCAATCCGCTGCTGTTTCCCGTTTTTGTCGCCGTCTGGTGGAAGACCCGAGCCGAAACGCCCGTGTTGCGGGCTCTCAACTTCATTTCGGCCGGGTTCGTCCTCTTTTTCCTGTCGACGACTCTGCGCGGGTACGTGCAGCCTCAATGGGAGATTCCCGTTGCGTTCGGCGTGATCGCGCTGCTGTTCCTCCATGCCCGTCGGGGCGGTCGTCCGCGCCGCTACGTCGTGCGGGTAGGGTGGGTGACCGTCGCGCTCGTCGCGCTGGTTCGCATCGAGATGATATTCAACCCGCTCGGCCTGCGTTTCGAGGTGTTCGACAACCGGACGTCCTACGGACGGATCGCGCAGGAGGCTGCGGGAGCTCCCGTGATATTCGACGGCCAGTATACGGCGGCGGCCAAATATGCCTTCTATACGGGCGGCCAGGCGTATGCCCAGCCGTCGATCTATTACCGGACGAGCCAGTACGAGCTGCGCGACGACGACGACCGGATGGCCGGAGGCCCCGTGCTGATTCAGGTGTGGGACAGCGTGCCGGGCTCGCGCGACGTTCAGTTGCCGAACGGCCGGACGTTCCGCTATCTGCGCTGCGGACGGTTCGTCCCGGTGCGCCGCATCGCGGTCGAGACCGGTCCGCTACCCTCCGAGGTCCGGCCGGGCGACACGCTTCGTCTGAGTCTGACGCTGCGCAATCCCTATCCTTACGACTACCGTTTCGACGGCGACTCGGTGAAGGTCGGCATCGTGTGGCGCAACCTGAGCGAGACGACCCGTCGCTACGATTTGCCCGAAGTGCAGGGCCTGCTTCCTGCCGGCGGGACGCTCCGCCGCGAGGCGCGTTTCGTCGTGCCCGAATTGCCGGAGCGCACGTGGCAGGTAGGCTTCACCGTGTCCAACCTTCCGGTGACGACTTGGTTCAACGGGCCGACGGAACGGATAAGAACGATTGCAAAATAACGAGATATGCTTATTCAATTCATCAAATTTTGCGTTGTCGGCGCTTCCGGCATGGCGGTCGATTTCGGCATTACCTTCCTCGGCAAGGAGAAGCTCCGCTTGAACAAGTATGTCGCCAACTCGCTGGGATTCATTTCGGCGGCCTCGACCAACTACGTGCTTAACCGGCTGTGGACTTTCCATAGCCGCGATCCGCAGGTGGCCCAGCAATACATGCAGTTTATCGGCATATCGGCTATCGGGCTGCTGATCAATAACCTGATTATCTATCTGCTCAACGACCGGGCCCGTGTCGGGTTCTATTTGTCGAAGCTGATCGCAATCGGCGTCGTGACGCTGTGGAACTTCTTTATGAACTATTTCTTTACGTTTACTTCTTGAGCGGACCAATGACCGAAAGGGAAAAGATGCTCCGGGGCGAGCAGTTCGAGACGCTCGACCCGCAACTGAGCGAGGATCGCCGCCGGGCGGCCGCGCTGCTGAGCCGGCTCAACGCGCTGTCGATGGATGCGTCCGGGTACCGCGAGGCGCTCGGCGAGCTGCTGCCTCATGCTTCGGACGAATGCCTGATTCGTCCGCCTTTTTACTGCGACTATGGTTACAGCCTGTTCATCGGACGTGGCGTTTTCATTAACTTCAACTGCGTGATGCTCGATGGTGCGCCGATCCGCATCGGCGACCATGTGCTGATCGGGCCTGCCGTGCAGATTTACACCTTCACCCACCCGATGGATTTCGAGCAGCGCCGCCGCCCGGTCGAAAGCTGTCGTCCGGTTGCGATCGGCGACGACTGCTGGATCGGCGGCGGGGCGATTCTCTGTCCGGGCGTCCGGATCGGGCCTCGCTCGGTCGTCGGCGCAGGCAGCGTCGTGGTGCGCGACGTCGAGCCGGACGTCGTCGTGGCCGGCAATCCGGCCCGTGTCGTCCGCCGGCTGAAATAACGGCTGGGAATGAATTTATATAATAACCGGCCCTCGGGTTTTCGACGATTCCGGTTTCTCGATATGAAGTCCCCTGCGCCGGAGGGGAATTTGTGACAGAGGGCTGATCGAATGTGTGTCCTGTGTTTGCTAACACGGGGCGCTTGCATAGCAGGCGCCCCGTGTCTCGTGTCGTCCGTAAGGGACTTATTTCTCGCTCATGTCGGGCATGGGCTTTTTGTATTCGCCGGCGAGCAGCTTCTTGTGACATTTCTCGAAGCAGTCGAGCGTGTAGTTCACGTCGTCGAGCGTGTGCACGGCCGTCGGGATGATGCGGAGAATGATTTCTCCCTTGGGGATCACCGGGTAAACGACCACCGAGCAGAATAGGTTGTAAGTCTCGCGCAGGTCGACGACGATGTTGCAGGCTTCGTCCACGCCGCCCTTCATATAGACGGGCGTGACGGGCGACAGCGTGCCTCCGATGTCGAATCCGCGCTCGCGGAAGCCGCTTTGCAGCGCACGGACGATTTTCCACAGGTTTTCCTTGAACTCCGGATGCGTGCGGATCAGGTCGAGCCTCTTGAGCGCTCCTTTGACCATAGGCATCGGCAGCGCCTTGGCATAGGTCTGCGAGCGCATGTTGTAGCGAAGATAGTCGACGATGAACTTCTCGGACGATACGAACGCTCCGATGCCGGCCATCGACTTGGCGAACGTGTTGAACAGCACGTCCACGCCGTCGGTCACGCCGAAGTGTTCGGGCGTACCCGAGCCGCGTTTGCCCATCGTGCCGAAGCCGTGCGCGTCGTCGACCAGCAGGCGGAAGTTGAAGTCCTTTTTCATCGCGACGATCTCGTCGAGCTTGCCCAAATCGCCCTTCATGCCGAACACGCCCTCGGTGATGACGAGCACGCCGCCGCCGTTCTCCTCGGCCAGTTTCGTCGCATGGGCGAGCTGCTTGCGGCAGGCTTCCATGTCGTTGTGCGGATATACGAAGCGCTTGCCCGTGTGCAGCCGCAGCCCGTCGATGATGCAGGCATGCGCCTCCGAGTCGTAGACCACCACGTCGCGGCGCGTGAGCAGCGAGTCGATGATCGAGATCATTCCCTGATAGCCGTAGTTGAGCAGGAAGGCGTCGGGCTTGCCCACGAAAGCGGCCAGCTCGCGCTCGAGCTGCTCGTGCCACTTGGTCTGTCCGCTCATCATGCGGGCCCCCATCGGATAGGCCATGCCGAACTCGGCGGCCGCCTCGGCGTCGGCCTTGCGCACCTCCGGATGGTTGGCCAGGCCCAGATAGTTGTTCAGGCTCCAGTTCAGCACCTCGCGGCCGCGGAAGATCATGTGCGGGCCGATTTCGCCCTCGAGCTTCGGGAAAGAGTAGTAGCCGTGGCTCAGCTTCTGGTATTGGCCGATCGGACCCCCGGCATTCTGTTTGAGTCGTTCGAAAATATCCACAATCGTATCCGTTTTAAATTGTATTTAAATTGAGTAATCGTTTCGGAAACAAACGTACAAAGCTAACTATTTTTTTCCGTATGCGCGTACAAAAACGGCTTTTTTTATCATGGTCTCTGCGGAGGGGAGAGCCTTCGTGCGGATTGGCCGTCCGTTGCGGGCGGGCGGCGGAACGGGTGCGCGGCTCGCTCTCCGTGCCGGCTATGCCGGGGCGTCCGGGGCTGCGGATAATATCCGCCCGAAAACGCAATATATATTTTTTCAACTCGTTAAAAATACATAACTTTGCCGAAATTAGGCGACGAACCGTTCTCGGGACGGTTCGGAGTCGGTGTAGGCGCCTAATCCTTAATGAATTGAAGATGAGAATCGACGTAAACAAAGCTTTGGTCGTGCTGGCGGGCGTGACGGCCGCCTCGTGCAGCGGATACAGCAAGGTCCTCAAGAGCAACGACAGCAACCTGAAGTATCAGACGGCCATCGAATACACCGATAAGGGGAAGTACAACAAGGCGCTGACGCTTTTTCAGGACGTCGCTCACGTGTACGCTCAGTCGGCCCGCGCCGATACTTTGGCTTATTATACGGGACTCTGTTACTACAAAAGCGGGGACTTCGTTTCGAGCGCCGAGCTGTTCGACGGCTTCCGCCGCCGTTTCGGGCGCAGCCCGTTTCTGGAGGACGCGGAGTATATGTATGCCAAGGGTTTTTACTTTTCCTCGCCTAAGCCCGAGTACGACCAGACGGCCACGCATCAGGCTCTTCAGGCCATAACGGAATATCTGGACCGCTATCCGAACAGCGTGAAGAAGGACCAGCTGATCGAGAACATGATCGAGCTGAGGCAGAAACTCTACGACAAGGCTTTCATGAACGCCAAGGTGTACTACGATATAGGATACTACAATTCGGCCGTTACGGCGCTTCAGAACGCCATCGATATGTATCCCGAGAGCGGTCACCGCGAAGAGCTGGCCTATCTGATCGTCAGCGCCCACTGTCTCTATGCGCGCAACAGCGTCGCTTCGCTGCAGCGCCAGCGGTATCTCGATACGCAGAACGCCTATTACAATTTCGTCGACCAATATCCCGACAGCAAGTACAAGAAGGAGGTCGACAAGATGCTCGAGGAGGCCAAGAAGCACTTGGCCAAGTACGGCGACCTGCAGAACGGCTCGAACAGCGACAATACGAATCAATCAGATAATTCCGAAACGAAAGATGGAAATCAAGAAAAGTAGCATTCCGACGAACACAGTCACCCGGACGCTCACCGACATCGACGCGCCGACGGGCAACATCTACGAGTCCGTGGTCGTGATCGCCCGCCGTGCGAATCAGATCGCCAGCGAGATCAAGCAGGAATTGAACCGGAAGCTGGCCGATTTCTCGAGCGTCACCGATTCGCTCGAGGAGACGTTCGAAAACCGGGAGCAGATCGAGATATCGAAATACTACGAGCGGCTGCCGAAGCCTACGCTCGTGGCGACCGAGGAATTTCTGGAGGGAAAGGTCTATTTCCGCGAGAACAGACCGGAGCCTCAGCCCGAGACGATCGCCGAATAGTTTTTAACGGTCGCAGACATGCTCGGAGGCAAGAAAATAATCGTCGGCGTAACAGGCAGTATCGCAGCTTACAAGGCTGCGATACTCGTCAGGGAACTGATCCGCGAGGGCGCGGAAGTGCGCGTACTGATGACTCCGCTGGCCAAGCAGTTCATCACGCCGCTGACGCTCGCGACGTTGAGCCGCCACCCGATTCTCGTTGAGTTTTTCGATCCGGAGAGCGGACAGTGGAACAGCCATGTCTCGCTCGGCGAGTGGGCCGACGCGCTGGTCGTCGCTCCGGCTACGGCCAATACGATTGCGAAGATGGCTACCGGCGTGGCCGACAACCTGCTGCTGACCACTTATCTGTCGGCGCGTTGTCCCGTGTTCGTCGCCCCGGCGATGGACCTCGATATGTACGCTCATCCGACGACCCGCTATAACCTCGACAGCCTCAAAAGCTACGGATGCCGGATCATCGAACCGGCTTCGGGAGAATTGGCCAGCGGCCTTTCGGGCAAAGGACGGATGGAGGAGCCTGCCGCGATCGCGCGTGCGGTGTCGGACTATTTTGCCCGCCGGCGCTCGCTGCAGGGGCGGACCCTGCTCGTGACGGCCGGCCCGACGATCGAGCCGATCGACCCCGTTCGCTACATATCGAACCATTCGTCCGGCAAGATGGGCTATGCCTTGGCCGAGGAACTGCGCGACCGGGGAGCCGACGTGATTTTGGTGACCGGACGCACGGCATTGCCGATTCCCGACGGGATGCAGGCGCTGGAGGTTACGACGGCCGACGAGATGTACGCGGCCTCCCTGCATGTTTTCGAGCGTTGCGACGGAGCCGTAATGTGTGCGGCGGTGGCCGATTATACTCCGGTTTCGGTCGCCGACCGGAAGATCAAGAAGGAGAGCGAGGTGCGGAGCATCGAGCTGCGTCCTACGCGGGACATTGCCGCGGCGATCGGAGAGATCAAGGGGCCCCGTCTGCTGGTGGGCTTCGCGCTCGAGACCGATCACGGGCTCGAGCATGCCGAGGATAAGCTCGAGCGCAAGAATATGGATATGATCGTGCTCAACTCGCTGGACGATCCGGGCGCGGGCTTCGGCGTCGATACGAACCGCGTTACGATTCTGCACCGCGACGGGCGGCGGAACGCTTTCGGGCTCAAGAACAAGCGAGCGGTCGCTTCGGATATCGCGGACGAGATCGAGGCGTTCTGGAAAAAGGAGGAATAACCGAAAATTCGTAACTTTCGCTTTGCAGTTCGGACTTTTCCGGCGAGGAAGGGTCCGTTTAATTCATACGGGATATGCTGTGTCGTTTGACGGTCGAGAATTATGCGCTGATTGACCGGCTGGACATCGAGTTCGCCGCCGGGCTGAATATCATTACCGGCGAGACCGGAGCCGGCAAGTCGATCCTGCTCGGCGCGCTGGGGCTGGTGCTGGGAGCTCGCGCCGACGCGGCCGCGATCAAGGACTCGGGGCGCAACTGCGTCGTCGAGGCCGAGTTCGACGTCCGGGGTTACGGCTTGGAGCCGCTGTTCGGGTCGCTCGATGTGGACTATGACGAGCGGACCGTCGTGCGGCGGGTGATTACGCCCGCCGGCAAGAGCCGCGCTTACGTCAACGATCTTCCCGTCCAGCTGACGGCCTTGCGCGAGATCGGCGTCCGACTGATCGATATTCATTCGCAGCACCAGACGCTGCTGTTGGGCGACAGCCGTTTCCGGACCGGTTTGCTCGACAGCGTGGGAGAGGCCGGCGACAGGCTGGGGGAGTATCGCCGGATATACGGCGAGCTCCGCCGTTGCGAGAGCGAGTTGGAGACACTTCGGGCCCGGGCCGAGCAGAGCGGCCGCGACCGGGAGTACGTTTCCTTTCAGTTGAACGAGCTGCGTGAGGCGAAATTGTCGGAGAACGAGCAGCAGGAGCTGGAGGCCGGTCTGTCCGAGCTGTCGCATGCCTCGGAGATCCGCGATACGTTGCTTTTCGCCGCTTCCGAGCTGGAAGGGGCCGAGGATAGCCTGCTTTCGCGGCTCAAGAGCGTCGAAACGTCGGTCGGCCGCATAACCGAAGTCTATCCCCGGGCCGAGGAATTTTATGCCCGCTTGCACGCGGCGGCGCTCGATCTGAAGGATCTGGCTTCCGAGGCCGCTTCCGGCGCCGACCGGATCGATGCTGATCCCCGGCGACTCGAACAGGTAACTGCCCGTCTGGACCGCATCTATTCGCTCCAGCAGAAGCATCGAGTCGCTTCCGTTTCCGAACTGCTCGCATTGCAGGCCCGATACGAAGCGCAACTGGCGGATATCGAAGGCGGTGCCGAGGCGATTGCCCAAATGCGGCAGCAGGTCGAGCGGTTGCGTGCCGAGGCTGTCCGGATCGCGGGCGAGCTGACGGCGGTTCGTACGGCGGCCGCTCCGCGGATCGAAGAGCAGATAGCGGGGATGCTCGCCGAGCTCGGCATGGAGTCGGCCGTTCTGCGGATCGAGATCGCGCCGGCCGCGGAGTTGCGGCCCGACGGTGCGGATACGATACGCTTCCTGTTCACGGCCAACCGGCGGATGCCGCTCCAGCCGGTCGAGAAGGTGGCCTCCGGGGGCGAGATGTCTCGGCTGATGCTGAGTCTCAAGTCGCTCGTCGCCCGTTCGGGGCAGCTTCCTACGGTGATCTTCGACGAGATCGATACGGGCGTTTCCGGGTCGGTGGCTGACCGCATGGGCGAGATCATCGTTCGCCTTTCGTCCGGCTTGCAGGTAATCAATATCACGCATTTGCCTCAGGTGGCTGCCAAGGGGAGCGACCACTTTTTCGTATATAAGGAGGAGTCTGCCTCCGGCACGGCGACTCGTATCAGGAAGCTGGCGCCTTCCGAACGCGTCGAGCAGATCGCCCGCATGCTCAGCGGGACCGACGTGACCGAGGCGGCGCGCGAGCAGGCCCGCCTGCTGCTCGGCGACCGGGCCTGCTGACGGAGGTCCGGACGTTCCGGTATTTCGTCCCGGCTTCCGAGACGGGATTTCCTCGTATCGCGTGACGGAATGTCGGGACGTTGGGTGATTTTTTGCAATGCTGGTGGATCGGCCGTGCGTTTTTTTCGCTTTTTGCGGTCGGATTTTTCCGATGGCAAACCGGGGTTTCCGCGCGGCCGGGAAGCGGTTCGGCGATTCATTTTGATTTTAGGTGTCGTATTTATATATTTGCAATTCGAGATAAAATTTAACAATCGGGCTAATTTTGTAACAATGCGATTTTGGAACGTTGTTAAATAGGGAGGAGAAGTCATGAGCGAGAAATTGTACATTTTCGACACGACGCTGCGCGACGGGGAACAAGTTCCCGGCTGTCAGCTTAATACGATCGAAAAAATGGAGGTGGCCCGGGCGCTCGAAGCGCTGGGCGTGGATATCATCGAGGCCGGCTTTCCCGTGTCGAGTCCCGGCGATTTCAATTCGGTCCGGGAAATATCGAAGGCCGTTTCCCGGCCGACGATCTGCGCGCTGACGCGGGCCGTGCAGAACGACATCGACGTGGCGGCCGACGCGCTGGCTCTGGCCAAGCACAAACGGATACATACGGGCATCGGCGTATCGCACTCGCACATCTACTATAAGCTCAATTCCACTCCGGAGCAGATCATCGAGCGGGCCGTAGCGGCCGTCAAGCATGCGAAGAAGTATGTCGAGGACGTCGAGTTCTATGCCGAAGACGCCGGGCGTGCCGACAACGAGTACCTCGCGCGCGTGATCGAGGCCGTGATCGGGGCCGGGGCGACGGTCGTCAACATCCCCGATACGACGGGCTATTGCCTGCCGCAGGAGTACGCCCGCAAGATCAGGTATCTTGTCGAGCATGTGCCCAACATCCACCGCGCGATCATTTCGACCCATTGCCATAACGATCTGGGCATGGCGACGGCCAACACGCTCGAAGGCGTGATCAGCGGAGCCCGTCAGGTCGAGGTGACGATCAACGGCATCGGCGAGCGGGCCGGCAACACGGCGCTCGAGGAGGTTGTGATGGCGTTGCGCTGTCACAAGCACTTGGGCATCGATACGAGCATCGACTCGAAATTGCTGACTTCGACGAGCCGCATGGTCGCCAGTATGATGAACATGCCCGTTCAGGCCAACAAGGCGATCGTCGGCCGCAATGCGTTCGCCCACTCGTCGGGCATTCATCAGGACGGCGTGCTCAAGAACCGCGAGAGCTACGAGATCATCGATCCGGTCGATGTGGGACTCGACGAGTCGGTCATCGCGCTTACGGCCCGCAGCGGTCGCGCGGCGCTGAGCCATCGTCTCGATCTGCTCGGTTTCAAGCTCGAGCAGGCCGAGCTGGACGAGGTGTACGCCAAGTTTCTCGATCTGGCCGATAAGAAGAAGGATATCCGCGACGACGACCTGCTCTATCTGGTCGGCGCGACGACGGGCGAGAAGATAACCAAGCGGATCAAGCTGAAATACTTGCAGATACTGACCGGTACGCTGATTCCGACCGCGACGGTCATTCTGAAGATCGGCGGCAACGAGCGCACGGCGACCTGCACCGGGAACGGACCGGTCGATGCGGCCGTCAAGGCGATCAAGACGCTGATCAACGAGACGGTGCAGATCACCGAGTTCCTGATTCAGGCGATGAACAAGGGCAGCGACGACGTGGGACGCGTACACGTGCAGGTGCGTTGTGGACAGATGCTCGTCCACGGCTTTTCGGCCAATACCGATGTCGTGAAGGCGGCCGTCGAGGCGTTCGTCGATGCGCTGAATCTGCTCAATGCGACGGAGAAGGCAGAATAAGAACACTTAAATACCGAACAGATGGGAAAGACTCTTTTTGACAAGGTATGGGACGCTCATACGGTCCGTCAGCTGGACGGGGGCCGGAGCGTGCTGTATATCGACCGCCACTATATCCACGAGGTGACCTCGCCCGTGGCCTTTCTGGGCTTGCGTAACCGGGGAATCAAGGTAGCCCGTCCCGACCGGACGACCGGTACGCCCGACCATAACGTGCCGACCGTCGATCAGGACAAACCGGTTGCCGAAGAGCAGAGCCGGATGCAGCTCGAATCGTTCGGTCGCAACTGCGAGGCGAACGGAGTCGAGTATTTCAAACTCGGCAGTCCGCGTCACGGGGTCGTGCATATCGTGGGCCCCGAGCTGGGCATTACGCAGCCGGGTATGACGATCGTCTGCGGCGACAGCCATACGTCGACGCACGGGGCTTTCGGCGCCGTCGCATTCGGCATCGGTACGTCGGAGGTAGAGATGGTTTTCGCCTCGCAGTGTATCCTGCAGCCCAAACCCAAGACGATGCGCATTACCGTCGACGGACGGCGCGGCCCGGGCGTGACGGCCAAGGACATCGTCCTGTACGTCATATCCCGGATTTCCGCTTCGGGCGGCACGGGCCATTTCATCGAGTTCGCCGGCGAGGCGATCCGGGCCTTGTCGATGGAGGAGCGGATGACCGTCTGCAACATGAGCATCGAGTGCGGAGCCCGCGGTGGCATAATCGCTCCGGACCAGACTACGTTCGACTACGTTCGGGGGCGCGAGCGCGCGCCGAAGGGCGCCGATTTCGACCGGGCCGTCGAACGCTGGAAAGAGCTTTATTCCGATCCCGACGCCCGTTTCGATACGGAGTACCGCTTCGATGCCGCCGATATCGAGCCGATGATTACCTACGGCACGAATCCGGGCATGGGCGTCGGCATCACCGGAACGATTCCCTCCGACGAGGGTCTGAGCGGCAGCGACCGCGTGAGCTTCTCCAAAGCGCTTGCCTACATGGATTTCCGTAGCGGCGAGCCGATGCTCGGCAAGCGGGTCGACTATGTTTTCTTGGGCAGTTGCACGAACGGGCGCATCGAGGATTTCCGCCAGTTCGCCCATGCCGTCAAGGGTCGCCGCAAAGCGCCCCATGTGACCGCATGGCTCGTTCCCGGCTCGAAAGGGGTCGAGGCGCAGGCCCGTGCCGAGGGGTTGGACAAGATACTGGCCGAGGCGGGTTTCGAACTCCGTCAGCCCGGCTGCTCGGCCTGTCTGGCAATGAACGCCGACAAGATTCCCGCCGGGATGTACAGCGTTTCGACGTCGAATCGCAACTTCGAGGGGCGTCAGGGGCCCGGCGCGCGTACGATGCTGGCCGGACCGCTGGTAGCTGCCGCCGCCGCCGTGACCGGATGCGTTTCCGATCCGCGCGAGGTGTTCGGTCTCTAACCGATTCGTTGAACTTAAAGCGATATTTGTCATGTCTATTCCGAAATTTACCCGTCTGACGACGACGGCCTGCCCGTTGAACATAGAGAACATCGATACCGACCAGATCATTCCCGCCCGCTTCCTGAAAGCCGTCGAGCGGAAGGGATTCGGCGACAACCTGTTCCGCGACTGGCGCTTCGACAAGGCCGGCGCGCGCGTGGACGGTTTTCCGCTGAACGATTCGCGCTACGGGGGCGAGATTTTGGTCGCCGCGAAGAACTTCGGTTGCGGCTCGTCGCGCGAGCACGCGGCCTGGGCCATTTTCGACTACGGCTTCCGCGTGGTCGTGTCGAGCTTTTTCGCCGACATATTCAAGAACAATGCGCTGAACAACGGCCTGCTGCCGGTTCAGGTCAGCGAGCCTTTCTTGGAAAAGATCTTCGCTGCGATCGCGGCCGATCCGCAGGCTCGTTTCGAGGTCGATCTGCCGAATCAGACGTTCACGATTCTCTCCACCGGCGAGCAGGCGTCTTTCGACATCGACGGCTATAAGAAGGAGTGTCTGCTGAACGGCTACGACGACGTGGACTATCTGCTCAGCATCCGCGACGACATTGCCCGCTACGAGCAGGCGCATGCGTAGTTTGTCTTTTGACCGTCCGTCGTTCAGAGAAAGTCGGCAGAACGACGGACAGTGAAAAATGGTCTTCGGGGTCTGTCGCTCCATGCGTGATCGATCGGGCGGAGCGGTCCGGGGGGCGGAGTGAAAGGCCGGCCGGGACGAGTGCCGGCGATTCGGAACGCGCGGCCGAGGACCCTACCCCTTGTCGTCCGGTGGGACGGGGACTCGGAACGGATTTCCGGACGGATTTTGAAAAAGAGATTGATTGTCTATGGTGGATCGCATCGAAATACTGGATACGACCTTGCGCGACGGCGAGCAGACTTCGGGAGTGTCGTTTACCGTGCGCGAGAAGCTGAGCATCGCGCGTCTGTTGCTCGACGAACTGCATGTCGACCGGATTGAGGTAGCCTCGGCCCGGGTTTCCGACGGAGAGTTCGAGTCGGTGCGGCGTATCGCCCGCTGGGCCGAGGAACGCGGTTTTCTCGACCGGGTGGAGGTTTTGGGTTTCGTCGACGGCGGAGTTTCGCTGCGGTGGATCGCCGATGCCGGATGCCGCGTGATGAATCTGCTTGCCAAAGGTTCGTTGCGCCATTGCGAGTTGCAGTTGCGCAAGACGCCCGAACAGCACGTAGCCGATATTTGCGAGGCGATCGAGGCTGCCTCGGCCGAGGGTATCGCGGTCAATCTCTATTTGGAGGACTGGTCGAACGGCATGCGCTTTTCCAAGGATTACGTTTACGGGATGATCGACGCGCTGCGCGATCGGCCGATCGCGCGTTTCATGATCCCCGATACGCTCGGCGTGCTCGCTCCCGACGAGTGCTATGCGTTCTGCCGCGAGATGGTCGAGCGTTATCCGGAACTGCATTTCGACTTCCATGCCCACAACGATTACGATTTGGCCGTGGCGAATGTCATGGCCGCTGTCAAGGCGGGCGTACGGGGAATCCATACGACCGTCAACGGGCTGGGGGAGCGGGCCGGCAACGCGCCCCTGTCGAGCGTTGCGGCTGTGCTGAACGACCATCTGAAGGTGCGTAACGCGATCGTCGAGAAGAACATCAACCATGTGAGCCGGTTGGTCGAGACCTATACCGGTATCCATATCCCGGCCAACGAGCCGGTCGTCGGTGAAAATGTCTTCACGCAGTGCGCGGGCATTCATGCCGACGGCGACAACAAAAGCCACCTCTATTACAACGATCTGCTGCCCGAACGTTTCGGCCGTGTCCGCGAGTATGCGCTGGGGAAAACCTCGGGCAAGGCCAATATCAAGAAGAATCTGGAAACGCTCGGCATCGATCTCGACGACGAGGCGATGCGCAAGGTGACCGAGCGAATCATCGAGCTGGGCGACAAGAAGCAGGCCGTCACGTCGGAGGACCTGCCCTACATCATTGCCGACGTACTGAAACAGGACGTTTACGAGACGCAAGTACACATTCTCAATTACAACCTGTCGCTGTCGCAGGGCCTCCGGCCCGTGGCCACGCTCAAGATCCGGATCAACGACGAGGAGTACGAGCAGACCTCGTCGGGCGACGGCCAGTACGACGCCTTTATGCGCGCGCTTCGCAAGATATACAAGGAGCAGCTCCGGCGCGAGTTCCCGATGCTGGTCAACTATACGGTCTCGATTCCTCCCGGCGGCCGGACCGACGCTTTCGTCCAGACCTACATTACCTGGGAATACCGGGGCGATACGTTCAAGACGCGCGGGCTGGATGCCGACCAGACCGAGGCGGCGATCAAGGCCACGCTCAAGATGCTCAACAAACTGGAAAATATGCAGGCGTAAATACCTGCTTCCCGGACATGCGCGTGTATTCCCGTTCGCGACTCCGGAAGGTGCCGGCGCGTCCGTTCGTACCTACTGCGGGGAGAGGGGCCGTTCCCTGAATTCGTTTCTGTTCGGCGGCGTTCCCGTATCGTTACGCTGAAGTCAACGGACAATGCGGTTCGGCTTCGTGTCGCTTATAGCCGATGGTGACAGCCGGCTCGTACTCAATGAAACTCGCGTGTAGCGGATCGTAACAAACGGTCTGCGGCCGGGCGGCTCCGAGGACGGGCCGAAGTAGGCGAAAGTCGCCGCTTGCGCTCCGAAACGGACTTCGTCCGGTTCTCGTAAATTTTATTTCGAACGGGAACGGCGCGATTTCCGGGGAATGAAAAGCGGGAAAAAGTTACTCGTTGCGGAACGTTTCCTGCTATTGCGCGACCAGTTCTCTCGGGTCGAACATACCGATTTCCGAGCGGTCGATCAGCCGCATTTTCAACTCTTCCATATCCGGGAGACCTTCGGCCGCCGAGCGGATTCTGTCGCCGAACCGGGCCGCGCTTTCCGCCGAGTCGCGTTCCCGGTTGTAGACGATCAGCAGCACGGGCGCGGCTCGTCTGCCCGTAAGGCCCCGGTAGCGGCAGAGGCACGTATTCATTTGTCGAACGATGTCGAATACGTATTTCCCGTTCAGCCCGTTTCTGAAATACTTGATCTCGATTATTTTGTCGCTCCGGAGCCCGTTGTCGCGGGAAAGCAGCAGCATATCCAAGTGCAGCCGGTCGCCTATCTCCGTCTGCGGTTTTATCTCGTATTCTTTCCTGTCCGACAGCCGTTTCTCGAACGATTCGATGACCGCCCGCTCGACGTCGTAGTATTCGCTGATGTATCTTGCCCGCTCTCCGGCTTGTACCGGGCCGGAAGGCTTGTCCGGTTTTTTCGCTCCCGAGGGTTCCTGCCGGGTGATTTCGTCCACCTCGCGGGCGATCTTCTCTTTCGTTTCCTCAGGCGAAAGCGCCCGTATCTGCAAGTCGAGCTGTTTGACTTCCAGATCGAACTTGGCGTCGGCCTGCCGTTGCCGCCGGCTCCATTTGTACAGTCCCGCAGCGACCGACAGGAGCCCGGTCGCGAGCATGGCGAGCGACAGGTACGGAACGTAGTTCTGCACGCGGAGCAGCAGCTGTTGTTTCGTGCGTATGATCTGCCGTACTTCCGGCTCGAAGCGGGCCATGTCGGACTGCGGGACGCAGAGCCCGAAATCCTCTTTCAGGTAAAAGTACGGAATCAGTACGGCGAACCCGATCAGAATGACTCCGACCGAGACGAGGAATTTGTATAGATCGCCGTATTCGATTTTTTGCATCGTTTCGTCCTTGGAGGCGTTTTCTGCCGCGCGGCTATTTCCAGCCCGGCGCCTTCAGCGCGATTTCCGAGCCGTCGGGCGTGACGAGCATGGCGCCGGTTCCTGCGGCCGTGACGTGCCCGATCACGTCGACGCCCAGCGCGAAGATTTCCTGCTGTTTCGATAGCGGCACCGTGAACAGCAGCTCGTAGTCCTGACCTCCGTTGAGCGCCGCGACGACCGGATCGGCGTGCAGTTCTTCGGCCATATCGTGCGTCTGTCGGGCGATCGGCAGGCGGTCGAGGTAGATGCGCGCTCCGCAACCCGAACTTTTGCACAGGTGCAGTGTTTCGGACGCCAGGCCGTCCGTGATGTCGATCATCGAGGTCGGCACGATGCCCGCTTCGGCCAGCCGTTCGATTATGTCGGTACGGGCTTCGGGCTTCAGTTGCCGCCCGAGAATGTACTCGTGTCCCTCGAACTTCGGTTTCGGATCGGGTTGTCCGCCGCATGCCCTCTTTTCCCGCTCGAGCAGATGGAGTCCCATGTAGGCGGCGCCCAGATCTCCGCTCAGGCAGATCAGGTCGTTCGGTTTCGCTCCGCTGCGGTAGGCGATCCGGTCCTTGGCGACGTCGCCCGCTGCCGTCACGCCGATTGCGAGTCCGTTGACCGAGGCTGTCGTGTCTCCGCCTGCCAGATCGGTCCGGTAACGGTCGCAGGCTGCTCGTACCCCGTCATACAGCCGATCGACCATTTCGACCGAGAAGCGGGCCGGGATGCCGAGCGCCAGTTCGATCTGCCGCGGCGTTCCGTTCATGGCGAGGATGTCGGAAATTCCCGCGACGACCGCCTTGTAGCCCAGATGCTGCAGCGGATAGTATGTCAGGTCGAAATGCACGCCCTCGAGCAGCAGTTCGGTCGAGAGCAGCACGTAGCGGTCGCCTGCGTCGATTACGGCCGTATCGTCGCCGCAGCCTTTGACCGTCGAGGCGTTTTGCGGCTCGACGCGCGAGCAGATTCGTTCAATGAGTCCGAATTTTCCGATTTCGGCGATTTCGGTTCGTTTTTTTCCTTCCATAAGTTATTCGGGTTGCTGTCGCAGATTTACAAAGATAGTTTATCTTTTGCGCAGGTGAAAAATTATATTAATTTTGTCGACGTTTGTTCCATATCAAGCTAAATTTCGATTCCGATGCTGAATATCGTGCTGTTCGGTCCTCCGGGGGCCGGCAAAGGAACGCAGGCTGCCCGATTGATCGAGAAATACGGGTTTCACCACATATCGACCGGCGAGGTGATCCGCGAGGAAATTCGTCAGGGGTCGCCTCTTGGCCTCAGCGTGAAGGGCTTTATCGACAAGGGGCAGCTGGCTCCCGACGCTTTGGTGATCGACCTGATCGCCGACTATGTGTCGAAGCATAAGGAGAGCAAAGGAAACATTTTCGACGGTTTTCCGCGCACGACGCCGCAGGCCGAGGCTTTCGACAAGATTATGGAACAGCACGGCACGCCGGTCAATCTGATGCTGGCGCTCGAGGTTTCCGACGACGAGCTGATCGATCGTCTGCTCAAGCGGGGCAAGGAGAGCGGACGTGCCGACGACAGTTGCGAATCGGTGATCCGGAACCGGATCGATGTTTATAAGGCTCAGACGGCCATCGTCGCCGATCATTATCGTCGGCAGGGCAAATTCCGTGCGATTCGGGGAACCGGCAGCATAGAGGAGATATTCCGTTCCATCTGCTGCCAGATCGATCCGCTGCTTGAAAAGCCGGATGCGGCGTCTGTCCGTGTCGGGTAGTTGTCTTTTGATTTTTGATGCGGTTATTCAAAACCGTGTTCGGGCGTGTTCCTTGAAAATATGCGAACGACGGTTATGATGTAACCGTGATTTGCGTATTGTCTGCAAAAACTGTCGGTCGACAGCCCGTTTATATTATCCGTGCTTAATATTTCGTGGTATTTTCTCGTGGGAATTTCATACTTTAGCGCATCGAATGCCGGAGCGAATTGTTCGGCAGTTAAAACTATTGGTTCGACTATGAAAAAGCATTTACTGTTCTTTTGGGCCCTGACGGTCCTTTTGATGCCGGGCGTTCAGTCCTGCGACGATTCGTCGGAAGGCGGGAGTGCTCCCGCCGAGTTGACGGTGACTCCTAATCCTTTGACGGTCGGTGCGGACGGCGGCCCCCAGGAGCTATCCTGCCTCGTTGAAAACCCGAACGGCGGGAGCGTCCGAGCTTCGTCGAGCGGGGCGACATGGATTCATTCGTTCGATTGTTCGACAGAGGGCAAAATTTTTTTCTATGTCGATGCCAATCCCGATTACGATCTTCGCACGGGAGAAGTGATCGTGACCTATGAGGATGCCGAGAGCGTCCGACTCGTCGTGGAGCAGCAGGGAGCCGAGCCCCCGATCGGCATTCGCATCGAGGAACTGACCACGACTTCGGCTCGGGTAACCTGGGAGCCCGACGATGCTTCGATGACGTACATTTTGGGTGTTGCCGAAAAGAGCGTGATCGATTCTTATGCGAGCGGTCGCGAGATGATGGAGCACGATCTCGAAGGATTCAAAGCCGATGCCGACTCATGGGGCATGAGCCTGAGCGAATATCTCGAGTTCGGTGTTTTATATACCGGCAAGCAGGTATTTCCGAAAGACGGATTCAAACCCGGAACCGAGTATTGCGCCTATGCGTACGGTATGGATGCGAACGGCGAGTTTACGACGGGGCTGGTCAAGGAAATTTTCGAGACGGTGGCTATGACCGACTGTTCCTTTACGATTGAACCGCGGGATGTGACCAAGAACAGCGTGTTGTTGGAGGTGACGCCCGAGCGCAACGATGTTTCCTATTACGTTGCCTATGTCGAGCGAAAAACCTTTGAAAACGATTTCCATGGCAGCGACAGCGAACTGATGCAGGCGACCGTCGCCCAGATCAGGTCCAACATGGCATTGACGGGCGCCACATGGTCCGACTTCGTTCATTTGGGGGCCAAGTCGTTCCCTGTGGCCTCGCTTCTTTCCGGTACCGACTATTATGCGTTCGCTTTCGGCCTCGACCGTGGGGCGATCACGACCGACATTTCCAAGAAGCCCTTCCGAACAGCGGCAGCCGAGCTGACCGACGACTGCACGTTCGATATCCGCTTCGTCGAGATCGGAGCCTCGACCGTCGATGTGGAGATCGTGCCGTCGAATTCCTCGACGCGCTATTATGCGACTTTCATGGAGTCCTCTATCCTCGAAACGCACACGCCGGACGAAGTGGCTGCTATGAAAATCAGTGAGGAGGAAGGCTGGCAGACCGATTGGGTCAACGATCCCCGGATTCATTCGGGGACGCAGACGCTCAACTCGAATTCCGATCTGGGCATCGCTCCGTTCAAACCTCAGCACGACTATACGGTGTTCGTGTTCGGTGTGAGTGCCGAGGGCGAACGCACGACGCAGGTCGCAACGAAGAACGTAACCACCGCGGAATTCCAGAAGTCCGACATGACCATCCAAATTCAGGTGGGCGAACGGACCGACAGATCGTGCGTGTTGAGTTTCACGCCTTCGGTCGACGACGAATTGTATTATATCGGAGTGGTGCCTTATGAGTTGCGCGGCTACTATACGACCGACGAGGAGTTCATGCAGGCCGTCGTCTATACGTTGGGCGACTATATCGAGATGTATTGCGTTCGAGGCAAGATGGACGGGCTTTACTGCCAGAGCGACCTGCTGGGCGATGAGCTGAAGCCCGGAACCCGGTATTTGGCCATCGCTTTCGGCTATATGAGCGGCGTTACGACGGGATTGTTCTCGGAGGAGTTCACGACGATGGACGCCGTTCAGCAATAACCGGTATAGTTCGGTGTAAAATAAGCAGGGGACGGTCGAAAGACCGTCCCCTCATTTTTGAGTGTTCATACTTTGGACGAAATATCGGAACACGGAAGAACTTCTTGGATATGTGCCGGAAATCAGTCGTTCATGGTTATCGGCGTTGCCTGCTTCGTGCGGAAAGCCGGTAGAGTGAGTCTGTTCGCTTCGTGCGGAACGGACGGTCGGGCCCGGCTGTTCCGCTTGTGCGCATCGCTTCGGTGCGGCGGAGGGGATCGGGTCGGCTTCCCGTTTTTCGGCCGGATCGGTTCATAGCATGTCGATGCATTGTTCAAAAGCGGCCCGAATTGTTCATATATTCCGTCTTTTCGTTGAATATTCCGGCCTCGTTTGTCTATTATGTGTTCATAACTTTCCCTCCCGATAGTTTGTCGGAAAGAGAAAAGCCTGTCCGCGGGACAGGCTTTCGAGAATATGGATCGCAAATATAGTATCAGGTGTTCATCGCGCCGCACACGTGGATTACTTGGCCGCTGACATAGGACGACAGATCCGAAGCGAGGAACAGGGCGACCTTGGCGACGTCGTCGGGCGTACCTCCGCGCCGCAGTGGAATCTGCTTGGCCCATTGTTCCTTGATCTCGTCCGACAACGCGTTGGTCATGTCGGTGATAATGAAGCCCGGGGCGATCGCGTTGGCGCGGATTCCTCGCGGGCCGAGCTCCTTGGCGATCGACTTGGCCAGACCGATCAGTCCGGCTTTCGATGCCGAGTAGTTGCACTGTCCCGCATTGCCCGATACGCCGACGACCGAAGCCATGTTGATGATGCTTCCGCTTTTCTGCTTCATCATCACGGGCGTGACGGCATGGATGAAGTTGAACGCCGACTTCAGGTTTACGTTGATGACCATGTCCCACTGCTGCTCGCTCATGCGCATCATCAGTCCGTCGCGCGTGATGCCGGCATTGTTGACCAGCACGTCGATCCGGCCGAAATCCTTGACGATCTGGGCTACCACGGCGGCCGTGTCCTCGAAATCGGCCGCGTTCGACGCGTATCCCTTAGCCTGAACGCCGAGGGCCTGCAGCTCCTTTTCGGTGTTCTGAAAGTTCTCGTCGACTTTCAGATCGGTGAAAACGACCGAGGCGCCTTCCTCCGCGAAACGCAGCGCAATCGCCTTGCCGATGCCGCGGGCGGCTCCGGTTACGACGGCGACTTTTCCTTCAAGTAGTTTCATCTGCTTGTATTTAAGTTAATGTATGGCTCTTTGTTTTCCGCTCCGAAGCGGGGCGCCATCGCTCCGTCTCCGGGCTGTCGTTGCGCTCCGCGTTTCCGGGACCGTCGCCGGCTTCGGAAATCTGGAGGCGAAGAGCTTCGCAAAGGTAACAATTTATTTCGGCATCGGGAACCGCCCGCTGTGTTTTGTCGCTCTTTTTTACTACCTTTGAGCGTCCGTTTTACCGATCGGCACAACGTTTAAAACCCGTAAGATAATGACAAAGGATACCAAACTATTCGATCTGATCGAAAGCGAAAAGCGGCGGCAGATGCAAGGCATCGAGCTGATCGCCTCCGAGAATTTTGTAAGCGAACAGGTCATGCAGGCCATGGGCTCGGTGCTGACCAACAAATATGCGGAAGGATATCCCGGAGCGCGTTATTACGGCGGCTGCGAGGTCGTCGATCGGGTCGAGCAGCTGGCTATCGACCGCCTGTGCGAGCTCTACGGAGCCAAGTATGCCAACGTGCAGCCTCATTCGGGCGCTCAGGCCAATATGGCCGTATTTTTCACGGTGCTCAAGCCCGGCGATACGTTCATGGGGCTCGATTTGTCGCACGGCGGCCATCTGTCGCACGGTTCGCCGGTCAATACGTCCGGCATTCTCTATCATGCCGTGGGGTATAAGCTCGACGAGCGTACCGGTCGGATCGACTACGATGCGATGGAAAAGCTCGCATTGGAACACAAACCCAAGATGATTATCGGCGGAGCTTCGGCTTACAGCCGCGAGTGGGACTACAAGCGCATGCGCGAGATCGCCGACCGCGTCGGCGCGTTGCTGATGGTCGATATGGCCCATACGGCCGGCCTGATCGCCGCCGGACTGCTCGACAATCCGGTCAAGTATGCGCATATCGTCACCTCGACCACGCACAAGACGTTGCGCGGGCCGCGCGGGGGCGTGATCCTGATGGGCGAGGATTTCGACAATCCGTGGGGCGTCAAGACGCCGAAGGGCGAGATCAAGAAAATGTCCGCCATGCTCAACTCGGCGGTTTTCCCCGGCATTCAGGGCGGGCCGCTGGAGCATGTGATCGCGGCCAAGGCCGTCGCGTTCGGCGAGGCGCTCGATCCTTCGTACAAGGAGTACCAGAAGCAGGTGCGCAAGAACGCTCAGGCGATGGCCGAGGCGTTTGCCGCGCGCGGCTATAAGATCGTTTCGGGCGGTACCGACAATCACCTGATGCTGATCGATCTGCGGACGAAGTTCCCCGATCTGACGGGCAAGCAGGCCGAAAAAGCCCTCGTGCAGGCCGATATCACGACGAACAAGAACATGGTTCCGTTCGACAGCCGCTCGCCGTTCCAGACGTCGGGCATCCGTGTCGGTACGCCGGCCATTACGACCCGGGGACTGAAAGAGGACCGGATGGAGACGATCGTATCGCTGATCGACCGCGTGCTCTCGGATATCGATAACGAAACGGAAATCGCTGCCGTCCGCAAGGAGGTGAACGATCTGATGGCGAATTATCCGCTGTTCGCTTGGTAAGAGCTTCCGAAAAACGTATAAGTCGTCGCCGTGTCTCGTTGAGGGGCACGGCGACGATGTTTGAGAGCGTAGGTTTTTTTTGCGGCGGACTGTCGGATTGTGTGTCCGGCAGGCAAACGCTTCCGACTTGTCGACCGTTGCACCGCTTACGCTCCCTACATGGTCGGCTTTCGGCAGCATGTCACGGCTCACGAGATTGACGAAAAGTCTTTTCGCCTTCTTTATGCCTTGATTGGTGTGATGACTCTTGCTCAGGCTGACCGGTATCCGGTCATGGCCGATAACTCCCGTGTGTTCCACTGCGAGTTGGTTCGCTTTTCTTTCGATCTCCGCCCCGGCAACCGTCGTCGGTTCGGGATAGAGCGCCAACGGATTCCCGAGATTTTTCTTGTTCGTTTCCATTATATCGGGTTGAACGGTGTTTTCCTTGACAGTCGCGCGTGTTCAGACATATCGATGGCGTGGGGCAGGCAGGTCTTGCATGGGACTGGCCATGACTTGCCCGTCTATGATCGTGGGGTGATTCGCCGGTGTCGCCGGTCGCATGACGACCGCCCGATAACTTTCGGTTATGGCGTATAAGAATTTGGTCGTTCGGAGTTTGCTCCGAATGTCGTTTCTTTGTCCCCGGTTCATTGACGTAAAAACGTTCCGGATGATGAAAATGAGTGAAGAAAGGGGCAATATGCTGCACGGCGTTCTGTTGATCGCTCTGTTCTCCTGCGCAGCGTTCTATATCGGCGATTTTCCTTGGGTCAAAAGCCTTTCGTTCAGCCCGATGATCGTGGGCATCATGCTGGGCATGCTCTATGCGAACAGTCTGCGCAACCGGTTGCCGGCTACGTGGGTTCCCGGCATTCTGTTCTGCTCGAAGCGCGTTTTGCGGCTGGGTATCGTTCTGTACGGTTTCCGGCTGACTTTTCAGGACGTGCTGGCCGTGGGCGCTCCGGCCCTGCTGATCGATGCGGTCGTCGTGACCGTCACGATTTGCGGAGGGGTCCTGTTGGGACGGCTGCTGAAGATGGATCGGGGCATTGCGCTGCTCACGTCGGTCGGTAGCGGTATCTGCGGAGCCGCCGCCGTGCTCGGCGCCGAGTCGACGATCCGCGCCAGACCCTATAAAACGGCCGTAGCCGTTTCGACGGTCGTGATCTTCGGGACGATCTCGATGTTTCTCTATCCGGTTCTCTATCGTCACGGTATCGTTTCGCTGACTCCGGAGCAGATGGGCATTTACACCGGAGCCACGCTGCACGAGGTCGCTCATGTGGTGGGGGCGGGAAACGCGATGAACGGGGAGATATCCGATGCGGCGATCATCGTCAAAATGATCCGCGTGATGATGCTGGTGCCCGTGCTGCTGACGATAAGCTATTCTATTTCGGTTGCGAGAGCCCGGCGGCGTCGGCTTGCGGACAGGCGGTCCTGCGGCGGCGTGACTCGGCGGATCGCCGTGCCGTGGTTCGCGCTCGGGTTTCTGGCGGTGATAGGCTTCAATTCGTTCGGCCTGTTAGGGGAGGCGACCGTGTCGTTCATCCATTCGCTGGACACTTTTCTGCTGACGATGGCCATGACCGCTTTGGGAGCCGAGACCAGTATCGAAAAGTTCAAAAAGGCGGGCGCCAAGCCTTTCGTGCTCTCGTTGCTTCTGTTCGTGTGGCTTGTGGGGGGAGGGTGGCTGCTGGTCAAATACATGGCTCCCGCATTGATGTAGGGGCGAGCGATTCTCGTGTTAGCCGGGCGTAAACCGGGAGATTCGGCAATTCTTCTGGCATTCCGTCGCCGTCCGTAACAGGTTTTTTCGGAGACCTCGACCGACGGCGAGTCGCTTCGATCCGGCATGGCGCTTCCCCCGGAACGTCCGGTTTTGCTCCGGCGGGCCGGTTCTTGTGCGACTGTTCTCGCTCTCCCGCTGTTCTTACTCTCCCTATTCTCCCCGTCCTCGCTCTCTTCATTTTCGCATGGGAGCGTTATTTGTAAGAGCGAGGAACGCTATCATGTCGGGATAGGCCATGTATCGGTCTCGCAGCGTTCCGGTACGTGTTGTCTTGCCGCGCGTCGGCACATGCCGGACTCCGTCGGGCTGCGGATATTCAGAAAGCCAGTGTCCTCGTTGGCATGAGAAGCGTTTGGAAAAGGCATTGCCGGTCGGGTACCTGCGGCTGGTTGTCGGATGCGGTGTTTTCGGGCTGCTATGCCTGCCTGAGAGGGAAATCCTTACGCGTTTGTCGGGTATCGGTGTAAGGTGTGATGCCTGAACCGAGTTGATCGATGGCCCGTTAAACTGTTCAGAGATGACGAAGGTCGCGGGCTTCCCGCGACCTTCGTCGGATTCGTATGCGTACGGTTTTATCGAACGGTCAATTGCTGGAATCCTCCGTGAAGCGGCCTGCGTTCCCCGTTCCATATCAATTCTCCCTCGACTCCCTCGGGCAGCGTGATTTCGGCCGACAGAGAACTTTTTTTGCCGACTCGGTATTTTACCGCGATGTCGCCGCGAGGGTGGGGCATCGTGCCCGAAACCTCCTTCAGCTTGCCGAGCGAGGGCTCGATGAGGATGCGCGAGAATCCCGGTCCGTCGCTGTCGATACCGAGGATCGTGCGGAAAAATTCGATGTTCGGGCTCGAGCCCCAAGCATGGCAATCCGAGCGCGACGGTTCGGGCTGTTCGGCCCAGGTCGAGAGGCCCAGTGCCATCTGGTCTTCCCACACCTGCATGTTGTCTAACAGTCGGTCGCCCAGCCCGGCTTTTTTCAGCGCTTGGTTCAGATAGTAGCGGAAATAGATCGTCGTCTGCGTCAGCGTGGTGTCCGCCAGCGTGCGTTCCATGACGGCGCGCGCCTCGTCGCCTTCGACCGCTTCGTTCAGGATCGCCAGCACGTTGACATGCTGCGAATAGTTGCGCCGGTCGCGCGTGTCGGAGAACAGGCCGCGTTCGGCATCCCAATATTTCTCCTTGATCGTCCGCTTGATCGACGAGGCCGTTTCGCGGTAGCGTTTCCCGTACGAGGGTATGCCGAAAGCCTCCTCCATGTCGGCGGCCGCTTCGAGTCCCATGACAAACAGCAGGTCTTGGAACGCGGAATTGCCGTCCTTCTCGCGGAAAGGCTCTCCCGCCTCGAAATTCGATGCCCAGTCGCCGAAAAACCAGTGCGGCACGAATGCGAGCGAGAAATCCTCTTTCAGAAAGCCTTCGTACCACGACAACACTCCCCGGTATGCCGGCAGAAGCGTTTTCAGGTATTCCTCCTCGCCCCGGTAGCGCCAATAGTCGTGTCCCATGCATATCCAATAGAGCGAGAACGACGAGATGAACTGGTGAATGCCCGACGGGTAGCGGCTCATCGTGATGCCGTCCGACACGATCGACTGGCGGCCCTGTTCGATGGCATTGCGCGCCATGTACCGGTCGCGCGTATTGTAGAGCGTAATGAGCGCCTGAATCCGCGTGTCGCCGAAATATTGCAACTGTTCGTAGTAGGGACAGTCCATGTAGGTCTCGTTCGCGCACAGGCGCGCCGTCCGCCAGCCGATGTCGAGCATGCGGTTCAGCTGCGGATGTCCCGGTGCGTCGAACGTTGATGCGCGCTCGAACGGATAGGCCGTGAACGTGCCGTACACGTCGCCGATTTCGAGCGGCTCGTCTTTCGTCTCGATCGTCAGCTGCACGTAACGCCACGTCCGCCACCAAAGCGACGTGAACAGCCGGTCGCTGCCGCCGTCGGGCAGAATGATGTCCTCGTATCCGACGAATTTCTTGCCTTCGATCTCGTCCCGGTTTCCTTTCGACAGCGGGGCGGTGTCCATATAGAGCGCTTCGGCGTATGCGACGGTGATCTGCGAGCCCCGTCCGCCGCTGAACAGCAGCGACAGATAGGCCGTAGTGAGCGAGTCGTTGTCGAGCAGGATGCGGGCTTTCGTGCGGGCCGGAACGGTGATCGAAGCGGCCGAGCGCGGAAAGGCGTCGGGAATCCGAGCGTTTTCCGATTGGCGCACGCGCGAGAAACGGTCCTCGGCGTACTCCATAGGCGGAATCGGAGTCGGGACGAGCAGCCGGCCCGGATAGTCTCGGGCGCCCTTGGCCGCGCCTTCCATACCGACGCGGGCCGCCGCCCAGGCGGAGTCGTCGTAGTCCGGTTGCTGCCAGCCCCATGGGTAGCGCGACGCGTCGACCCGCTCGCCGGGTCCGGCGGCGAAGTATCCGTAGACTCCGGTCGTGTGGGGGGCATAGGCGTCGTTACGCAGGCATTTCCAGCTGCCGTCCGTATTGGCGCCCTGCTCGTCGGGGCCGTTGCCCTGAACGATCAGTCCGGTCTGATTGAAGCTGATCTGCGCGATCGGCTTCCATTCGACGAAGTTCCACACTTCGGCGGCCAGCGTATTGTCGCCTTGCCGTAGCCAGGGCGACAGGTCGACCGTCTCGTAGTTCCAGTTGTAGATGTCGCCTCGGGCGGGACCCAGACTGACCAGATGTCCGTTGACGTAGAGCTTGTAGCGGTTGTCGGCCGATACGTGCACGACGTATCGTTCCGGTTTCGACGGCAGATTCAGCGTCTTGCGGAAGACATAGACGCCATAGGCGTTCAGCGGTTCTCCGGGGACGGAGATCCACCGCGCGTCCCATCGTCCTTCGGTCCAGCGGGGGGCGATGTCGCTTTGGCGGTAGCCTTCGAGGTGGATCTGGGCGCCGGCTGTCGCGGCCGCCAGCAGAGCGAGCGTAAGCAGAAACAGTTTTTTCATCGGTTCGGGTTCATTGGTTTCTCGGGTTCGTTTTCCTCGGCGCATGCGTCCAGCGCTTCGAGTAGCGGTCCGCGCACGGTTTTGGGCAGGCTTCCGGCCACCAGACGATACGAATCGACGACCCATTCGCGGATCAGTTTTTCCGGCAGGTCGCCGTCGATGCGTACCGTATTCCAGTGGCGTTTGTTCATGTGCCAGCCCGGCGTCACCTCGGCGTACCGCTCCCGGAGCGCGATCACATGATCGGGATCGCACTTGACGTTGACGGCGCGACCGTCGGTCATGTCGGCGAGCAGGAACATTTTGCCCGCTACCTTGTAGACCAGCGTCGTCTCGTCGAAAGGGGTCGTTTCCTCGCTCTGAGGCAGAGACAGGCAGAGTTCGCGTACGTCGAGTATATCCATATGGACGCATTTATCGGACGTTCGGATAGTTCCCGCCCCTCGCTTTGCCGTTCGCGGTAAACCGTATGGGCCGGGCCAGATAGGTCCGAAAACAAAAATAGAAATAAAAACGGGATTTTGAAACGCGGCTTTGCTTCATTTCATTCGCTCCGTAATCGGTTCGGTCCTCTGCCGTATCGTTTCGGGGCCGGTTGCACGGGTTGTCCGCGACACGACCGCTTGCGGAGACCGTGTGCGGTTTTTGCAGGCTTTCCCTCCGTAAATTCGCGAGCGAGAAAGAAATACGCAATTACCCGTAGAGTTTAATAACCTAATTCAAAAAGCAATGAAAAAAATTATCTTAGCTCTGTCAGCCATCGCGCTGGTTGTTTCTTGTTCCCAGTCACGGAAGTGGACCGACAAGGAGAGGGACGAGGTCCGCAAAGTCGTGCGCGACCGCCATGACCGTTCGGCTATCCGCCACATGGAGGCGAAAAATTACACGAATCTCGAGGAATGCGTCGTGACGACGATCGAGGAGACGTATCCCGACTACAATCGCTTCGACAAACTGACCGGCAAGACCGATACGGTGGACGCCGTGATCGTCGACTGCCTCGGATTCACGATCGGTCCCAACTACGAGAATCTTCCGCTGCTGTTCCCCTACGACCAGTTGCAGCAGGCCGGTATTCTTCCCGCCGGTTTGTCGAACGATCAGGTCAAATCGTTCTACGGTTGTCTGACCAGCAAGATCAAGGAGTTGTACCGTACGCCCGATCTGTTCACCATCGCGTTGTTCGACGAGCCCGGAGTTCCGACCGAGGTGGCCGATGCGATGCAACAGTGCGCGTCGATGGTCGTATCGCCGGCCGATCAGGCCAAGGCCGATGCCAAAGCCAAAACCGATGCCAATAGCGCGCCTGCCCAGAACGGTAAGTAGCTCGGAACGTATCGGAAAAATCGGAAACGAGGCTGCAGGTTCTGCCTGCAGCTTTTTTCTGTTCGGCGATCCGGATAGAAACGGTCCGGAGCAGGCGATCGGAGAGCGCTCGGACGCTTTTCTGAGACTCGTAGGGGAGGGCGGAAGTAAAGGCACGGACTCCGATCTTACATTCTGAGGCGACGCCAATCGACCGTGCAGGGTAAGTCGAAGCCCGTGCTGTGCACAAGCTTCAACTGTCTATTTTCCTGCTCTATCGGGTGAATGGCGTCTTTCAGAATTGGAATAAACAGTTCGAGCTTAAATCTCGCGTATGTCTATATTCGGTTATCTCATCCGTTCATATCGTGCAAAGGTAATCAAAACGATTTTTCGCACAAAGAGCAACGTCGAATATCGACAACATAAGATATCAGGGAACGCCTGCGGCCGGATTGCGGAGATTCGGGGTATGCAGGCGCTCTATCCGGCAGCGGTCGTATCCGTGCAGATAGCAGAAGTCCCTGATCTCGTCTTCTTTCGCTTTGCGCACGTAACGATATCCGTCCGGCAGGTATTCTCCGTAGCGGAGGCCGCACGGCCGATGCTGGACCGCCTCGAGTTTGATTTTCCCTCGGTCCATGCAGTCGAACAGGCCGTACAGGCCGCATTCGGGCCTATCTTTCCTGGATTCGGTGAACAGATACACCGTTCCCGGCTCGAAACGGAATCGGTTCACTCTCCGCATGGCTCGTCGGAATGGACTGTTTCGCGGACGGGCTCGTCCTGACCGAGCGGCGAGGTGTCGATCTTCCGGGCCCGCAGAAAGGTCTTGTAGGTGATGCCGAATCGCGGCTCGACGTGGCGACGGTATACCGCGCTCAGGTTCCGGTCCTGTCTTCCTGGTTCGTAATGCCGGGAAACGATTCGTTGTATTTCCCGCGCTCGTTTCAAGTACGATGTCTGATGTTTCATAGGTTTTGATTTTAAACGGTTAGTAAATTTATTACGAACGGATGCCTGAATTTCGGAACTCCGGTGCTTTTCGAGAAATAGTTATGTCAAAAAAGCCATAGTTTCTTGGGCTTTGCGACTATGCCGGGACCGGATACGGAAATCCTCGGCCTGTTTTCGGTTCATGTTCCTATGGGGCTCTTTCGTCCGGGGCACGCGGCGGCTTTTGTACGATGAAGTGATGTGAACTTTTTGTTTTCGTGAATTTTTCAATGATTAAAAGTGTAGAAAAATAAGATTGTTAAATAGTTTTTCGATTGGAAGCAGCCGTGTCAAATCGGTCGAATACCGTCCTGATGCCGGCTTTCCCAAGGTCTTTGAACATAGTACGATGATCCTTTCAATGTTGTGTATATCACGGTATTATACTGATTTTGAGTGGGATACATGACCAGTAGAAGCTCTTGCCTGTCCGTTAGATAGAGAGCATTGGTCGTTGCCTGTTTCTGATTCCTTAGAGTATCCGACCACTTTACAGCCCCGGAGTGCAGTCGTGTGGCTTCCGTCCGGATCAACACTGGGCATATCCGATTCCGTACGGTATCTGTCAAGCCGGTGAGGCGACATGGATTTCCACTGACCCGTCTTGCTCCGTTTATATAATGATGGGACGCGGTACCATATGTCAGCACCTTACTGCTAAACAGTGCTCATTGACAATCCGTCTTGAATTTATACAAAATAGCGTTTACCGCTTCAATGAGGCGACTTTGAGTGACATAACCACGTTTGTCACGGAAAGGTAGGGCGATATCTCATTTTTATCGTATCTTTATCAAATGTGTAGATCGGACTTTTTTATATGAGTTTGGTTACTCGCATATACAATGATTAATTCAATTTGTACGCATATTGATACGTATTTAAGAATCCACATAAGCTTAGTCGCTTCACTGCAAGCGTCAAAATATAGTAACTCTAGACAAAAACCTTGTGAAATTATGGCAATATCCCGTTTTTGGAATCAACTGTATTCCGCCATCGTATTTCTTTTGGTCTGTGGGATGGTTTCCACTCTTTCTGCCAAACCCAATCAAAAAAAACTTCCGCAAACAGGAAAAGCTATTTTGCACTTTCGCCCGGAAGGAATGAAAGCCGGAGACGTAATTCCCTTTTTCTGGAAAGGGTCTTATCACCTTTTCTATTTAGAAGGCCCAGATTGGGGGCATATCGTTAGCCAAGATCTTTTGCATTGGCAAGAACTTCCCAGGGCTTTAGTGAAAGGGGCCGATCCCCAAGGGCCGGACTGGGAAAGTATCTGGACCGGAAGTATTGTCGAACATAACGGCACATTCTTTCTTTTCTACACCGGTAAGAACAGCAATGATCCGCTCGGAGACCAAAAGGTCATGCAGGCCAGAAGTACTGATCTGATTCATTGGGAAAAACATCCGGAGTATACTTTTTACGCCGATGGGAAGATCTACTGGAACAAAACCATAAACGGAACGATCGACAACAAACAGATTTATCATCATCAAGCATTCAGGGATCCGCATGTGGTGTGGAATCCCAAAGAGAAGATTTGGTGGCTTGCCTTGCACTCTGTTTCGACAGACGGCTCTTCTCCGAACGTCGGACTTTACACCTCTACCGACCTGACCCGCTGGACACCCCATACTCCTCTTATTATCTATCCAAACTCTGTTTCAGGAGATTGTCCGGACGTATTCGCGTTGGACGATCTATGGAACGTCAATTGTGCCGACTATCATTATATGCAGGTCGATAAGACAGGAACACTCAACCCGAAAATACGCCCATACGATTGTGGCGATCTTCGCGTTGCCAAAACCATGTACGATGGGAAACGCCGCATTCTGATCGGATGGATCGGCGATTATAAGGACTCTTCTGATAATGGGAGCTATGAATGGGGCGGCAGCCTCAGTATGCCTCGCGAACTATATGCTGACGAAAACAATCAATTATGCCAGCGTCCTGTTAAAGAGGTATTACGCCTATTCTCCGAAACGAAATTTCAGGCAAAGAATGTAGATTTGAACACTGCTATATCTACTCCCCAAAATTATCTGCTTACAGCCACATTGGACCCCGACACAACACGACCTGTGGCTACTATAAATTTTCGAGAATCTGCCGACGGTGACGAGGCCTATCGATTAACTATCGATTTTAACACCCAAGAAATCAGTATCGGTAGCAAATACAAAACATATAAACGAAGTTGCGATTTCGATCCTCTGAAACCGTTGCGTGTACAACTCTTTATCGACGGAACGATTGCCGAGTGCTTTATTGACGATGCCTATTGTTTCACTATGCGCATCTACGATTTGACCGAAGGCAATCTCTCTTTTTTATCTACATCTCCGGAACTAACCGTCGAAAAAGTTTCTGTTAAAACAATACGATAATCTATATACAACCCAAGAGAGAGCCGGAAGAATAATCTAATCTATCCGGTTCTCTTTTTATTGTCTGTTAATCAATTATTCTCCAGAAACCATATTGTCGTAATCGTCCTTTGCGCCAACAATGATCGAATTAAATTCGCGTTGTCCGGTATCTGCAGGTATCAAGTGACTGCAAATCTCATTCTCTTTCAGGTCTTCCAACGGATCGACTTTTCCGAAGATTGCAGCTGCATTCAGTACTTCCGTTATCTTCAGGTGCGATGCCCGACATAAAGCTGCTTGTCTGCCATGCTGCCCGCGTAATACTATGAAGTACTTGATTCGAAGAAGATGGAATAATTCGCGCATTTGCATGAGTTTCAAATCTTCCCGTTTAAGCATCGAATTCTCATTGCGCAACTTACGCAATATAACGATTATACCCGGTTTCATTACTTCGAATCTCCCGTATCCGTTATAATAGCCTTGTCGTAAAGTTCATCGTTGAAATTCAGACCCCTGCTTGTCGACGATCTATTCCTCCATCAAACGCGTATCTCCAGGATCTCCGATTTTCACATTGTTCTTCATCTGAATGTTTGCAGGGAAAGTCTTTGCCTTTTTCGCGCAAGGCCTTCCGCCTCGCTGCGAGACGCCGAGGCGGATATCAGAATATGGATTCAGTGAACACCTACGTACAAAGCAAAAACGGCTCGGATCGTCGTCGGCTTTTTGCTCTTCGCGGTCGCGGCGGTCGTTTCCTTTTGGAATGCGCTCCGAGCTTGGGCCGGATCGGATTATTGGCCGGTATGCTTTGCGGGGAGTGCTCCCATGAGCTTGGCCCGTTTGTATTTTCTCCGTTCGGGGGGCCTCTCGCGGGTCCGGCGCCCTCAGACGCCCTGTCGCTTGTATATCGTTCCGTCTTTGACGATCAGCAGAAAGTTTTTCTCCGGCTCGGTCAGCAGTTCGATATTCTCCAGCGGGTTGCCGTCGACGAGCAACAGATCGGCCAAGGCGTCCGTCTCGATCGTTCCGAGCGGGCCCGGATAGGGATTCCTGCGGCCCGACAGGGCGAGCAGCTCCGCGTTGTCGCGGGTTACCATTTTCAGTATTTCGTAGTTCGAGAACCAGCGGGCCAACTTGGCGATTCCTCGGTTCTGGTCCTTGGCTTTGGCCGGGTTGAACAGCAGGTCGGTTCCCCACGCGAGCCTGACGCCGTACTTTTTTGCGAGCTTGTACGTGTTGTCCGTGCCGGCGACGATCGTCTCGTGCTTGCGCTGTTGTTCTTCGTTCGGGTAGGTGTTGTCGTCGGCCGTGAACGGCTGCATGCTGAGCCATACGCCGTTGTCGGCGATCATTTTCATCGTCTCCTCGTCGATCAAGTGTCCGTGCTCGATGCTTTTCACTCCGGCTCGGATCGCCTGCCTGATTCCCTCGGGGACGTAAACGTGCACCATGACGTATGTGCCGGCGTTTTCGGCCGCATGGACCGCCGTCCGGACCTCCTCCTCGAAGAACTGGACGTCCTCGAGCCGGTCGTACAGCGAGGCGGCGCCGCCTCCTACCATCAGCTTGATCTGGCTGGCGCCCAGTCTCAGGTTGTTTCTTGCGGCGACGGCGACGGCGTCCGGACCGTCGGCGATCGTCGCCGCTCCGATCATTTCGGTGTGGGTCGGATCGCAGCACTCGAACGGCCGGGGAATGTCATAGACGGCCCGGAAGTCGCCGTGACCGCCCGTCTGCGAAATCATCGAGCCGCTGGGGAATATCCGGGGGCCGGCGACGATTCCCTCGTCGATCGCGCGCTTCAGGCCGAAGACCGGTCCTCCGGCGTCCCGGATCGTGGTGAATCCCCGCAGCAGTGTTCGTTCGGCTTCGCGTCCGGCCTTCAGTTGCGTGTAGGACTCGTCGGCCGTCATCAGGTCCATCGTCGTGTTCGGGGCGAGAAAGGCATGCCAATGCGCGTCGATCAGTCCCGGCATCAGGAACTTTCCTTGACCGTCGATCACCTCGACCGGCCGGTCCCGATCAGAACCGATCGGTTCTGTCGAGACCGTTCGAATCCGGTTGCCGTCGATCCGGACGCTTCCCCGGACGGTGCTTTCTTCTTTGCCGTTGAATATGACGACGTTGTTCAGTATGATGCTCTTCGTTTCCCGAGCGGTTCGTTGCGGAGTCATGGCTGTCGGTCGTTTTACGCTATTCCTTACAGCATATCGTGTGCCATGTGTCGGACGAAAAGAGGGGAAAGGCGTCTTGCCGCATATCGCTCGGACGCTGACCGCAAGAGGTCTGGGCGATAAAAAAAGCCGCAGAGGGAATCTGCGGCTTTTTTCGGATGAAAAATAGAAAAAATCAGTATCTTTTTATAAATACAGAATCTTATCCTATTACGGAAACGTTCACGGCCTGCTCGCCCTTCTTGCCTTCGCTCACTTCGAACTCGACGTTCTGGCCTTCTTCCAAACCGCGGAACCCTTCCTTGTTAATACCCGTGTAGTGTACGAAAATGTCACTACCTGCCTCGGTCGTGATAAAGCCATAACCTTTGGCCGAATCAAACCACTTTACTGTACCTTTCATAAAAGTTGAATTAGAATAACATTGCAAAGAAAATCAAAAAGTCCGGAAATCCAATAGAAAAAGAGTTTTTATTTTCATAAAACCGTCGGTCTCCGCCCCCTTGTCCTCACGGACGGATGCGGTCTTTCCCGCCGGCTGTTCCATATGGGAAATATGGGAGTCCGAATCCTTCGGCGATTTCCGCTCGGATCGTCCTGCCCGGCTTTATTCCGCTTGGGATTTCCTGTTATCTTTCCGCTTCGGAGACGGGCGGCTGCAGGCTTCCCGATGCCGGCCCGGACAACTCGTTCGCTCTTCTTTTGAGCGCGGCTTCCGTTTCCGGCTCCGGTTCCAGCCGAAGCGCCGTGCCGTAATAGTTTTCAAAAAATCCGGTCAGTCTGCCGAGGAAGTGTTCCGTCGTTTCCTGCTCTCCGGTCAGCGTGGCCAGATTCATGACCGGACTCGGAACCGACGCGACTTTCCGACCGCGCTTCGAGACGTCTCCGCGAAGCGCTCTGTCCAGCGCGCCGAGGTCCGTTCGGTGCAGCAGCGTGCCGTGGAAAAGTATCCGCGTACGTGCGACATGCGAGGCGGTCCCCGAGATTTTGTAGCCGCCGACAAGCAGCTCCTTGCGTTCTCCCGAGACGGCCTCGACGCCGAGCGGTCGCAGCGCGTCGATGATCGGCGTGGCGAAATCGCGGTCCAGAACGGGCCTTTCGTCCTTGTCTACGATAAAAGCGTAATTGATGTTTCCGTAGTCATGGTAGACGGTTCCGCCTCCCGAAAGGCGCCGGACTATCTCGATGCCGTGCCGCAGACAGTAATCGGTGTCTACCTCCGCTTCGATCCGCTGGTTGCGTCCGACGATGACCGACGGCCGGTTGATATAGAAGAGCAGAACGTCCCCTGAGGGACGTTCTGTCAACAGATGCTCCTCCAACAGTCCGTTCAGGACAGGGGAGTCCGATATGCTTCTTACGAGCCGCACGGCCACTATTTGACGTGGAATGCGACGCGAAGGTCTTCGACTTCCTTGTCGTTGATCGGTTTCAGCTCGCCGATCGGAGCCGCCATGATCAGCGACTTGGCGCTGAACTCGGCTACCTCCAGACGGTCGAAGGTCTGCAACAGCCCGTCGCCGGTGATCAGCACCGAGTCGTTGGCCAGCAGTACGGCCGGAACGCTCTTCAGCGTGTCGGAAATCTTCTTGTTATCCTCGTACTGCACGCCGAACGGAATGATCGGGGTGTCTTTGAGGAAAATCCAGCTTTCGGGGATCGTGCGCACGTTGAACTTGACGCCCGACGTGCAGAAGCCCATCAGGTGCGGAGGCTGCGTGATGATGATCGAGTTGATCTCAGGATGGCTTTGGTAGATCTCCTGATGCAGGGCGACCGAGCGGCTCGGAATCTTGCCGGCCTCGACCATGCCGTTCTTAACCTGCACGATGTTGCCCGGCTCGATATCCCAGCGCGGAACGCCCGGAGGCGTAATCAGGAAGTCGTTGCCCCGCCAGCGCACCGAAACCGTACCGTAAGAACTGATCATCAGGCCCTGATCGCAGGCGCGACGCACCATTTTCACGATCAGGCTGCGGATCGCCCGCTCGTCCGACGGATAGGTGACGCCCATGAAGTGCGGATAATCCGTAGGAAGCGACTTTTCGTGCTGCTCGATCTGGTCGTCGGTCAGATACGTGGGCTCGCCCAGCGTCTTGGCGTTGATGACCGTGCGGGCGCAGAACTCGAGCGTCTCGAAGCGCTGGTACGCGTCCATCAGGTCCTCGCCGCACAGCACGACGCCGTGATTCTCCATGATGACGGCTTTGTAGTCGGGGTGATTCTTGAACTCGGCGGCGATTTTCTGACCGAGGCCCTGACTGCCCGGAACATCGTACGGCGCGAAACCGATCTTACCGCAAACGCGCTTGGCCTGCGGAATGATGTTCGTATTGGGTATCTGGTGCGTGATGCTGAACGATACGAGTGCGGGCGGATGCGCGTGGATGACGGCGGTCATTTTCGGACGCATCTCGTAGATGGCCTTGTGGAAAGGAAATTCCGAAGACGGCTTGTGCGGACCGATGATCGTTCCGTCCGGCTTCACGCAGATGATGTCTTTCGGGGTCAGCGATCCCTTGTCGATACCGCCCGGCGTGATCCAGATGTCACCGTTCTCGTCTTTGATCGAGATGTTGCCTCCCGAAGTGGTAGTCAATCCGCTCCGGTAGATGCGACTGATGACGACCGTGATCTGGTCGGCAGGATGCATCAGCTTGGTGTCTAACTGTTTCATAACCTAATTCATTGTTCTTTCGGCCCCTCGGCCGAAAAGTTGTTTATTTTAACTAACCTAATCGTGTATCCTTTCCCTTGGGTTTCGGTCCGGCGGCACGCGTGCCGCCGGACCGTTGCCTTACTCTTGATCTACAGCTTGTCGGCATGGGCCAGCAGATAGGCTTCCGCCTTGGTGTTCCACAGCCCCTTGTGCTGCTGGCAGAGCTTGTGCAGCTCGGCGTAGACCGGATTTTCCTTGCCTTTGGCCTCGAACTCGGCGATCGGGGTCAGCGGCATGTCGATATGCGTGTATATCAGTTTCTTGCCTCCCGGTATGCTCGGCAAATTCAGCGTCGTGTCGATTACGGCGTTGATACCGCCTACGTGCGTGACCAGACCGGCCGGATCGAGCCCCTCATTCATCATGGCGAGGGCCTCCTTCATGTCGTCCGTGTTGCCGCCGCTGGTTCCTACGACGTGGGTGTAAGCATAGTGCACGTTATAGAAATTGAACGGAGCCTTGAAGTCGGTCTTGGCCGGACCGGCGAAGAAGTTCAGACAGCCGTCGAACGACAGAATCGCGTCGGCCTGCTCGACGACTGCGGCTACCGGCGCGAATACGAACACGTCGTTGTAGCCCTTCCCGTCGGTCAGCGCTTTCAGGCCCTCGACCGGATCGGCCATGCTGCCCGTGTTCACGTATTTCAGCTCGATGCCGTTCTTGGCCGCTTCCTCGGGCGAGTAAAGCGAGGCGGCGCGGTCCAGCCGCGTCTGGTCGATGTCGGTCACGACCATCAGCTTCGGCTTGCGGTCGGTGCGGTGAATCGCATAGTTGATCGCGGCGAGACCCATCGGGCCGACGCCGGCCAGAATGGCCATGTTACCGCCCTGCTTGATCTCCATGTCGTGCTTGTACGATCCGGGCGTGATATGATAGTTGGCGTGCATCGCGCCGATCACGCACGACAGGGGCTCCGACAGCGAAGCGGGGTAGTAGCCCTCGCCGGTGAACGGCAGCAGGCATCCCTGCTCCATCACTTCGTTCGGAATCACGACGTAGGTCGCGTCGCCGCCGATGAATCGGTACGAGTAACCCGGCGCGCTCAGCACGCCGACGGGGCCTTTCTCGTAGTTGAGCGCGGGTTGGATCGAGAATTTGTCGCCCGCCTTGAAGCGGCCGCTCCACTTGCTGCCCACCTCGACCAGCTCGCCCGCGAACTCGTGTCCGATGATAACGGGATTCTGGGCGATGTCGCGCGGAACCCGCTTGTGGATATCGGCCTCGTGCGAGGCTTTGTACGACGACATGCAGATGCTGTCGCAAACCACCTTGGCCAGTATCTCGTCGTCCTTTATTTTCGGCAGCTCGAACTCCTCCAGCCGGAGGTCGTTCTTACCGTAGAGTCTTACAGCTTTCGTTTTCATGTGTTTTTGGTTTTAAGAGTTTTGCAGCAAGGCTTCACATGAAACATCCGAATTTTCCCGCAAAGATATGCATTATATTCGTTCCGTGCGAATTTTTGCTGCGATATGTGTCGGAATCGCATTATCGAATCGTTAAGCATTCGCCCCGGCTTCTCTCCGTGCCGGAAGCCGGGGCGGATACCCGGTTTAGCTCAGCATCACCTGCCCGCCGGTCACCGGCACGGCCTGACCCGTTTCGCAGGTCTGCTCGATCAGGTACAGCACGGCCTTGGTGACGTCTTCCGGGCCGGTTCCCTTGCGCATCGGCACTTGGTCCATGTAGTACTTTCGGACATCTTCGACCGTTTTGGCTCCCGGGACCTTTCCTGCGTGCAGATATTGCAGGAACAAGCCGTTCTCGGGGTTCGACCACAGCGGCCCCTCGTAGAAATTGCCCGGGCAGACCGCGTTGACCTTGATGCGGAACGGCGCCAATTCCAGCGCGAACGACTGCGTGAGACCCACGCCGCCGAACTTGCCGCCGGCGTAGGCGAAGTTGGCTTTCGAGCCGCGCAGGCCCGATTTGGAGTTGATCTGAATGATATCGCCGTAGTTGTCCTCGGCATACTTGTTCTGGAGCTTCATCACGCGCGATGCGGCCTGAGCGCAGTAGAAGTAGGCGTTGTAGTTGATTTTCGTGACGAACTCGAAGTTTTCCGGAGTCATTTCCTCCAACCCGCCTGCGCGCAGCACGCCCGCGTTGCTGACGAACACGTCCAGTCCGCCGAAGCGGCAAACCGTCTCGTGGATCAGGTTGCGCAGGCTCTCCGTGTCGGCTACGTTCGTCTTGACGAAGATGGCGCGGTTGCTCCGGGCCATGCCGTTGAGTCGCTCGGCCGTCGCCGCTCCGACCGCCTCGTTCAGGTCTGCCACGACGATATTGGCTCCCTGCTGGATCAGGCAGCGGGCGATGCCCTCGCCGAAGCCCTGAGCGGCTCCGGTCACGATGATCGTCTTGTTCTCGACGCGTCCCGATGCGCCGCCCGCGCTGACCTTGCGGCGATAATTTTCCACTTCCCAGTTGTCGATGAAGTCGATCTGGCGCTGGGTCATCGGGTGCTCGCCTCCGAACGACTGGGCGATCGCGGCGATCTTCATCATGTCCTCGTACACGTCCAGAATAATGTCGCAGCCTGCGGCGTTGTCGCCGACCGCCACCAAGCCGATACCCTTGATGAGCAGCACCTTCGGCGTATAGCCGTTCGCTGCGACGTATTGCTCGATCTGCGTTTGGGCCTGCTCGAGCAGCGCTTGCTTATCGGCGGCGGCGAGATAGATGTATTTCGACTTGCAGTAGACGATCGCGTCGGGCGAGAAGGGCGCCGCAACTTTCGCATATTCGCTTTCGGACGAAGCATAACGCTCGATCAGCGCGTTGTTGCGGACGCGGAGCGTCTTGATTCCTTGCTTGCTGAGCATCATGCGGATAGCCGGGAGCACTTCCTGCACGCAGTCGCATACCGGCTTGTCGCCTTCGGGCAGCGATACGCCGGCCGCCTTCTCGATCGTCGAGAGCACGCGGTCGTAAATGGCCTCGACCTCGGCCGTCGTGTCGGCGCCGACGAAGATGCCGTGATTCTGCAGCAGCAGAATGGCGGGTTCCTTGCCGAATTTGGCCTTGTAGGCTTTGATCCGGTCGTCCACTTCCTTGAACAGCACGTATCCCGGATCGGTATACGGGATATATACGGCCTCGTCGCCGAACAGGCGGGCCGTTTCGGCCTCGGCGTTCTGTCCGCACATCAGGCCGTTGACCATCGTCGGATGCAGATGGACGATGAACGCGGCGCTCAGCGCGTTGTGCATCGAGGTCTCGACCGACGGGCGGCGGTCCTTCGTGATGCATGCGGCCGCCAGGTCGTTCTTGACTTCCTCCTCGCGCGCGGCCGTATCCGCCGGGTAGGTTTTTTCCGGGATGACGTTCAGTTTCTTGCGGTCCAGCACGGCGAAGCCGTCTTCGGTGATCGTCGCCAGCGCGCATCCGCTGGCCTTGACCCACAGCTTGTCGGCATTCTTGTACGAAGTGTTGCCGCCTCCCGCGATCACGTAGCGGCTGTCGCGGCCGTACTTGCGCGATATTTCGATCAGTTGTTCTATCTCTTTCATTTTCTTTTCGGTTGTTAATGATTGCGTTTCGCTTCGGCAGGATTACCCTGCCGGGCTTCGTTCACGCGACGGCCGGTCTTACCGGATGGCCGCCTTGATTACGCTGTCGCCGTGCTTGATGTATTCGTCGCGCTTGTCGATGTCGGCCTTGCCCCGGCTGTCGACGTAGCCCTGCATGCCGCTGGCTACGATGTCCTGATGGGCCGCCACGACGCATGCGCCGCAGTAGTTGATGTACTTGAGCCGCTCGGTCAGGGGAACTCCGCCCCGGGCGAAAAGCTCGATCGGCTCCATCGCGGGCGTATTGTGCTCCGAGCCGAACGTGACGACGAACCCGTTGTCGTGCAGGTAGCCTGCGTATTTTTCGAGCACCTCCACGCTGTTGCGCGTCGTGATGAACTCGACCGAGAAAATGCCACGCTCGCGGAGCGTCTCGGCCGTTTTCACGACGTCCTGCTCGAAGTCGGTGAAGCCGCCCTTCGCGTCGTCGGCCAGAAACGGATAGGTCGGGATACCTCCCGCCGCCAGAATGATCTTGCGGACGGTCTCCATAGGCAGGAACGCCTTGGGGTCCTCGGGCACGAAGGCCGCGCCTCCCGCCTTGAGCAGGTTGCCCCGGATCTCGTTCTCGACGGCCGCGTGGTCGGCTACGTCCGATTTGAGCGGCTTGCCGCCGAAAATCTTCTCGAAGAAGGCAGCGATCGCTTTCGGCTCGTTTTTGAGGTGCTCGTATGCGGCCAGACGCAACGCCTTGGCCAAGTGACGCTCGCGGATCGATCCTTTGGTCAGCGTCCGCTCGATTTCCTTGAAGTCGAGCTCGAATCCTGCATCGTACGAACGAAGTACGTCGTTCAGCTTGCCGCACATCGTTTCGACCTGAGCGTTCGACTCGGCACGCACCGCGGCCAGCTGCGAGGCGTACGGCTCGGCCAGTTCGACCGGATAGGCGAGGCCCTTGCCGCTGAGGTAGGTGCGGCCCGGATTGTTCGGGTCGTTGACCCGTACGCCGGCGGCCTGATCCTGTTGCTGGAGGCTGATGAACTCGATGTTGAACAACGGGAACAGCTTCCGGCTGCGGCATCCGTCGTTCCACTCCTTGTAGCCGTCCATCGAATAGAAGTCGTTGACGCCGACGACGCGGACGTTTTCGGCCACGGCCCTGTCGAGCGCATCGGTCAGCTTGTCGAACGCGCTGAACGAGTAGGGCGTATGCAGATGGGCGTTGACATTGACCGCCTCGATCTTGTTTCTTTTCGTTGAATCCATAGGTTCGTTTTTCGGTTGAATGGTAGAAAGTGACAAAAGGCCACACGGACATTTGTTGAATATCTATGCGACCTTTTGTCTGAAGATGAAACCCGTTGCAGGTCCTTAGATACCCTCCTTGGCGCGTCGGATCTGTTCGGCCTCGGTGAAGTTGCGCGTCGGAACGTGCCCGGGCAGCGGAACGATCTTCTCGTGGATGATGTCGATGAAGCTGTCCACCTGCGGGAAGAAAGCGTATTCCAGCTCATAAGCCGGCGTGATCCAGTCGCGCGAACCGAGTACGACGGCCGGTGCGTCCAGATAGTCGAACGCCAACTCGTTGACGTTGCGTGCCAGATCGTTCAGGAACGATCCGCGGGCCGTCGCGTCGCCGGCGATCACGATGCGGCCGGTCTTCTTGACCGAAGCGAGCACCTTCTCGTAGTTGAACGGAACGAGCGAACGGGCGTCGATCACTTCGGCGCTCATGCCGTATTTCTCCTCGAGCACTTTGGCCGCCTCGAGCGCGCGGTAGAGCGTGGCGCCGATCGTCAGGATCGTGATGTCCTTGCCCTCGCGCTTGATGTCGGGCTCGCCGAGCGGAATCTCGTAGTAGCCTTCCGGCACGCCGCCTTCGTGGAACTGCTCTCCCACGTCGTAGATACGCTGGCTCTCGAAGAAGATCACCGGGTCGGTTCCTTGCAGCGCGGCGTTCATCAGACCCTTCGCGTCATACGGAGTAACCGGGAACACGACCTTCAGGCCGGGAATGTGAGCCGCGAGCGAGGTCCAGTCCTGCGAGTGCTGAGCGCCGTATTTCGATCCGACCGAAACGCGGACTACGACCGGCATTTTCAGAATGTTGCCGCTCATGGCCTGCCACTTGGGCAGCTGGTTGAACACCTCGTCGCCGCAGCAGCCGAGGAAGTCGCAGTACATGATCTCGGGGATCACGCGACCGCCGCACATGGCGTATCCGATCGCCGTGCCGATGATGGCCGCTTCGGCGATCGGGGCGTTAAACAGGCGGTGGTACGGCAGAGCCTCGGTCAGGCCGCGGTAGACGGCGAACGCGCCGCCCCAGTCGCGGTTCTCCTCGCCGTAGGCGATCAGCGAGGCATCCTTGTAGAAGCGGTCGATGATCGCCTCGAAGATACCGTCGCGCAGTTGGAACTGCTTCATCTTCGAGAACGGCTTGCCGTCCTTGTCGAACGCGAAGCGCTCTTTCTTGGCGATCTGCTGCACGCGGGGATTCTCGCTCATCGGATGGTTCACGTCGGGCTTGGCGTCCGACAGCGAGTCGATCGACTGGTTCGAGAACATCATCGTGCCCAGCAGTTCGGGCTCCTTGTGCAGGTCCATGCGCGGCGACAACTCGTCGTCGATGGCCAGCTTGAAGGTCTCGAACATGATATCCTTGATTTCCTTGGTCATGGCGTCCAGATCGGCCTGCGTAGCCACGCCGGCGGCGATCAGCTCCTTGCCGAACGCTACGATGCAGTCCTGAGCCTCCCATGCCTCGATTTCCTCTTTCGTGCGGTACGACGAGGCGTCGGAGGGCGAGTGGCCGCTATAACGGTAGGTCAGCACGTCGATCAGCACGGGGCCGTCCTTTTCCTTCTCGAGGATCGCTTTCTTGCGGCGGTAGCAGTCGATTACGGCCAGCGGATTGTAGCCGTCGACGCGCTCGGCGTGCATCTGGGCCGGGTTGACGCCGGCACCGATACGGGCCGCGAAGTCGAAGCCCATCGTCTCGCCGCGAGTCTGTCCGCCCATGCCGTACTGGTTGTCCATGATGTTGATGATCACCGGCAGGCCGCCTTTCATCTCGTCCGACCACAGCTGCTTGAACTGGTCCATTGCGGCGAAGGTCATGCCTTCCCACACCGGACCGCGGGCCATCGACGCGTCGCCCAGGTTGGCTACGACGATGCCCGGCTTGCGGTTCACTTTCTTATAGAGGGCTGCGCCCACGGCGATGCTGCCGCTGCCGCCCACGATCGCGTTGTTCGGATAGATGCCGAACGGCGTGAAGAACGTGTGCATACTGCCGCCCAGACCCTTGTTGAATCCGGTCGTGCGGGCGAATACCTCGGCCAGCGCCCCGTAAAGCAGGAAGCGGATACCCAGCTCTTTGGTCGTGCCGCCCTTGAACGCCTTCTTGGCGACGTTTACGGTGGCGCCGTCCCAGAACTCGTTCATGATCTTCTCGAGGCTCTTGTCGTCCAGCAGCTCGATCGCGCGCAGACCCTTGGCGAGAATTTCGCCGTGGCTGCGGTGCGATCCGAAAATGAAGTCGTTGATGTCGAGCATATAGGCCATGCCGACGGCTGCGGCTTCCTGACCGGCCGACAGGTGGGCGGGGCCCGGGTTGTTGTACTCGACGCCGTTGTATCCTCCGGTTGTCTTGACGAGTTGCAGCATCGTCTCGAACTCGCGGATCACGACCATGTCGCGGTAGATCCGCTTCAGGTCGTCCTTGGTGAAGTGCTTGGCCTTGAGCTCGTCCTTGACCGTCTTGTTGTACTGGTTGACGGGAATCGGCGTGAACGTGATCTCGCCCGGTTTCCGCATTTGCGTAGGATCGATATATTGCGACTTAGGCATAATACGTAAGTTTTAAAGGTTATTTTTCTGGTTATTCGTTGAATGAAAAGACGGTTTCTTTGAAAATCTCGGAAACGGTCGGGTGCGGGAACACCACTTCCTGCATCTCCTTGAGCGTCATTTCCTGCTCGATGGCCATGCAGGCGCCGTAAATGATCTCGCTGCACGGATTGCCGAGCATGTGCACGCCCAGCACCTCGCCGTACTTCGCGCCGACGATCACTTTGCATAGACCCGCGCCGCCTTCGTTCTCGGCGACGAAGCGGCCCGCGTAGGCCATCGGCAGCTTGGCGATCTTGTATTCGATGCCCTCGGCTTTGGCCTGCTCTTCGGTCAGGCCGACGCCGGCCACCTCGGGATTCGTGTAGACGACGCCCGGAATCGCGTTGTAGCGCATCCGGTCCGCGCGGCCCGTCAGGTTGTTGACGACGACCTCGCCCTCGCGGCTGGCCGTATGGGCCAGCATCGAGAACCCGGTGATGTCTCCCGCGGCGAAGACGTTCGGAGCGTTCGTGCGCATCTTGTCGTCGACCTTGACGGCTCCCCGGTTCATCTCGATGCCGAGGTTTTCCAGACCGAGCCCTGCCGTCACGGCGCGGCGGCCGACGCTCATCAGGATCTTGTCTCCCTTGGCCGACAGCGTCTGCCCGTCCTTGTCGACATAGATTACCTCGTTGCCGCGGATTTCGGTCACCTTGCAGTTGAGGTTGAACTTGATACCCTTCTTGGCATAGATGTCCTGCAGCATGGCGCTGATTTCGCCGTCCAGTCCGCCGAGAATCTTCGGCAGCATCTCGACGACGGTCACTTCGGTGCCGAGACTGTTGAAAAAGCTGGCGAACTCCATGCCGATCACACCTCCGCCGATGATTACCAGTGATTTAGGTTGTTCCTTCAGATCGAGGATTTCGCGGTTCGTCACGATGATATCGCCGGCCTCCTTGACGCCCGGGATAGGCGGAACGAATGCCTCCGAGCCCGTGCAGAGCAGCAGGTTCACTGCATAGAACGTTTCGCCCGCGCATTCGATCTCGATGCCGTTCTGCGAACGTCCCTTGACTTTCGCCTCGCCCCGCACGACGCGCACTTTGTGAGCCTTCATGGCCGAGCTGACGCCTCCGACGAGCTTCTTGACCACCTTGTTCTTGCGCTCGACGATCTTGCCGAAGTCGAACGTCGCTCCCGGCGCGCTCACTCCGTACTTGTCGCCGTGCTTGGCATAGTCGTAGACCTTTGCGCTGTAAAGCAGTGTCTTGGTCGGAATGCAACCCTCGTTGAGGCATACGCCGCCCAGCTCGCGCTTCTCGAACAGCACGACGTTCAGCCCCTTGGCTCCGGCGCGTTCCGCAGCCACGTAGCCTCCGGGACCTCCGCCGATAATTGCTAAATCGATCATTTTTATTTCAGATTAGAAGTTTTTCGCTTTATATGTCCGCCCACCGGGGGATTCCCGCGACGCGGGATCGGATACCTTTCCGCGGAGCGTGACATGGAATTCAATGTCCGCGAAGCATCGCGACGCTTCGGCTAAAGTTCGAAATCGAGGTTTTCGATCTCCGTGGCTATCTGCTTCACGAAACGGGTCGCCTCGCCGCCGTCCAGCGCGCGGTGGTCGTACGTGAGACTCAGACCCATATAAGGAACGAAACCGTAGACGCCTCCGCCCAAATTCTTAGGCCGCGGCACGATCGTGTTGACACCCAGAATGGCTACCTGAGGCAGGTTGATCACCGGCGTGAAGACCTCGACCCCGTAGTTGCCCAGATTCGATACGGTGAACGAGGCGGCCTCCGACGACAGCAGGTCCGGATCGATCGATCCTTTCTTGCAGGCGTTGGCCACTTCCTTGAGCTGGTTCGAGAGGCCCTGAATCGACAGGTCGTCGGCGTTCTTGACCACCGGAACCATCAGGCCGCGTTCGGTATCGACGGCCAGTCCGAGGTGCACTTTCGAGAAGTTGCGGGTGCTGTCGCCCAAGAAGTGAGCGTTGACCTGCGGGAATTTCTTCAGCGCCTTGATGACGGCCAGGCAGACCATGTCGTTCAGCGTGATGTTGGTCGGATAGCCGTTCTCCATCGCTTTCTTGACCTTCTCGCGCAGCGCCAGCACGCGGCGGGCGTCGGCACCGAGGTGGTGCGTCAGCTGGGCCGAGTTCTGCAGCGAAGCGTGCATTGCCTTGGCGATCAGCTTGCGCATGTTCGAGAGCGGCTTGATCTCGCTGTCCGACGAATAGACGTGGTTCTTCAGCGCGCCTACGTCGGCACCCTTGGCCATGCCGGCCAGACCGCTTCCGGCCTCGGGCAGCGGAGCGCCCGTTTCCTTCATGATAGCTTTGGCCAGCGGGGTCGTTTTCGGCGCGGCTTCCAGCGCGGCCTTCACGTCCCGCTCGATCACGCGGCCGTGAGGACCCGAGCCGGCCAAAGCCGATGCGTTGACGGCTTCCTTGGCCGCGAGCATCTTGGCGCGGGGCGAAACGGGCGACGAAGTGCCGGTCGGAGCGGATGCCGGAGCGGCGGTCGTCTCGGCATGAGCCGCAGGCGCTGCTGCCGGAGCCGCTGCAGGTGCCGCCGCCGGAGCAGGCGCGGGTGTCTCGGCCGGCGCAGCCGTCTCGCCGCCCGGGCGGAACTCGGCCGTCGACTCGCCTTCGTTGCCGATCACCATGACGTTCGTCAGTACGGGAATTTCGTCCCCGTTGTCGAAAAATACGTCCAGTACCGTGCCGGCCACTTGGGCGGCTTCTTCGAACGAGGCTTTGTCCGTTTCGTAGGAGAACAGAATGTCGCCTACCGCGACGGAGTCGCCTTTTTTCTTCTTGAATTCGGTCAGGATGCAGCTCTCTACGGACTGACCCTGTTTCGGCATGATGACTACTGTTGCCATAAGTTGTTCGATTAGTATTTTGTAAAGTTAGTTTTGTGCTTTTACCCTGCAAAGATACAACAATAAGTCATATATACAAGTGATTTCATTATTTTTTTCTAAATGCTGTCGGTTAGCGTGTTAGCTCCGGTGGTGTTGTGTTACAAGTTGGCAGCTTGTATGTACAAATTTCTTTCTGCGAAATTTGCACGGACGGAATTATTTTCCTAATTTTGAACGAGGGAAACGCATTAAGATATTTAGTGGTAATCCTTTTCGCGCGGCGGGAAAGACGTCGCCCGCGGAACAAAACGGCAATTTTATGGGCAATTTGCCTCAATATAAACAGGTATACGAAGCGCTGCGCCGGGAAATTTCGTCCGGCGAGTTTTCGGCGGGCGATCTGTTGCCTTCCGAGCACGAGCTGTGCGCCCGGTTCTCCGTCGCGCGGCCGACCGTCCGAAAGGCGCTCGACCAGCTCGTTTCGGACGGGTTCATATTCAAACATCAGGGGAAAGGCAGCATTGTCAAAGGCGCTCCCAAGGGAATCGGCATCTTGTCGATTTCCGGTACGAGCGCGGCCGTCGGCAGCCCGAACTTCTCGACGCACATCATTCTGAAACCCGAACTGCGGACGTGGACCGAGGCTTTCTCGTTTCCTGTGGAAGAGTGGGAGCGGCGTGCGGGATGCATCTATTTCGAGCGGCTGCGGCTGCTCGACGGAGTGCCTGTGTTTTTCGACATCACGATGCTGCCCAATGTCGGGCTGCCGCGTTTTCTGAACTACGATCTCGAGAACCGCTCGCTGTTCGACTCGCTTCGCTCCCAATATCAGATCACCGTGACCGGAGGCACGCAGCAGCTGTTCGCCATACGGGCCGACAAGCGCCTGCAGGAATATCTGGGCGTACGTGCGGGGCATCCGATTCTGCAGCTCAACCGCAAGATCGAGACGTCCCGGCCCGGGTTTCACATATACAGTCAGGTCTTTTGCGCGACGCAGGGCTACGGGCTGATCGGTACCTTCTAAATTATTTTCGTAGCTTTGCGCTTTCCGTTTCCGAACTTAAAAACGAAGAAGATATGAGTCAGATTAGACAATGCGCCGTCGATACGATTCACGCCGAGGCGGATGCGGTCAGCCGGCTGGCTACCCTGCTGACGGACGATTTCGAGGGCGCTGTCCGCGCGATTCTGGCCTGTACGGGCAAGGTCGTGGTGACCGGCATGGGCAAATCGGGCCTGATCGGTAAGAAGATAGCCGCTACGCTGGCCAGTACCGGAACGCCTGCCTTTTTTCTGCATCCGGGCGAAGCCTATCACGGCGATCTGGGTATGATCTCCCGCAACGACATCGTGCTGGCGATGGCCAACTCGGGTCAGACCGACGAGATTCTGCGGCTGATTCCGTTCATGCAGCGCAACGGCAACCGGATCATCGCGATGACGGGCAATCCCGAGTCGACGCTGGCCAAGAACGCGCACTATCATTTGAACGTCAACGTCACGCGAGAGGCCTGCCCGATGAATCTGGCTCCTACCTCTTCGACGACGGCCATGCTCGTGATGGGCGACGCGCTGGCCATCGCGCTGATCCGCGAGCGGAACTTCCGGCCCGAGGACTATGCCGTATTCCATCCGGGCGGCAGCCTGGGACGCCGCTTGCTGACCCGGGTACGGGACGTGATGCGCAAGGACATTCCGTGCGTGGAGCCGACCGCAACGCTCGGCGATGTGATTATCCGCATCAGCGACGCGCGGCTCGGGATTGCCGCGATCGTCGAACAGGGGCGTCTGACGGGCGTTATCACCGATGGCGATGTGCGTCGCGCGATGACCAAGTACAAGGAAAATTTTTTCAATATCGAAGCCCGGCAGATCATGTCGCGCAGTCCGAAGACCGTTTCGCCCGACGCCCGGATCACGGAGGCCGAGGAGATGATGCGCACCCACAAGATTCATTCGATCGTCGTGACCGACGAGAGCGGAGGGCCGGTCGGCGTCGTGGAGTTCTTCAACGTGTCGGTGCTCGGTTGACTCCTGCCGGCGCGGCTGAGCGGGGGACTTTTCGGGAGGGCGGCAAAAGTTGCGGTCCTTCGTCGCATGAGGATTTGGATTTGTGGATATTGGCGTTGCCGGCGTTGTGCTCGCAGGACGAAGGCCGATGGCAAATCCGTCGACATGCCGTTTCGCGGATGACCTTGGATCGGGCCGTCCCCCTCTGTCGTAGTCGTTCCGAACTTTCCTGAAGTTCGTCTGTCTGTCGTCCGTATCGAATCGTCGGCAGAAAACGACGGAGAGTTCCTCTCGCCGTTTTTGTCGGAACGGACGTTTCTTTGTTATGGCGGTCGGTTTTGCAGAGCACGGATCGTCCGCGTTCCATGTCGGAATTTACGCCGGACGGGCGCATGTCGCCCCACTCGCCGATGTGGGAGAGCTCGGGGCGGAAATATGCGGAAAAATACCTATCTTTGGTCATCGGAGCACAGCGCCGAGGCGGGCCTGTGCGGACGCGTCCCGGCACGGGAAGCCGGTCCGGCTATCGGGCGAGTCGGTAGGACCGCCGGGGCTTATGGGGCGAAGGCTCACTTTCTTACGATCATGGACAAATCGGACCATAGCGAGTTCAAATACCTGGTGGCTAACGAGAGCGATCACCGATGGGGCATTACCGCCACGTCGGTGGGCTTTCAGCGGGTGGACCCCGACGAGGCCTATCCGTCTCCGATTCATCCGCGCGGCTACTATTTCGACGTTGTTTCCGGGCGCGTGCTCGACGAGTACCAGTTGATCTATGTCGTCGACGGCGAGGGGACGCTCCGCACGGAAAGCGGCAGCTACCGGCTGACGGCCGGTACGATGTTCCTGATCTTTCCCGGCGGCTGGCATACTTACCGTCCCAGTCCCGAAACGGGATGGAGCGCCTACTGGATCGGATTCCGGGGACGGGTGATCGACGACCGCGTGGGCGGCGGCTTTTTCAGCGGAAAGTCGCCGGTGTTCCGGATCGGACTTTCTCCGCTGGCCGTCGATGTCTACCGCGAGGCGCTGGCCGTAGCCGGCAGGGAAGACCCCTGCTACCAGCAGGTGCTTTGCGGGGCGGTGTCTCTGCTGATGGGGCTGGCGCTGAACCGCAGCCGCAGGGAGAAGCCTTCCGACGGGGTCGTGCGCGACAAGATCGCCCGGGCCAAACTGATGATGATCGACAATTTGTCCGAGCCGCTTTCCGCTCAGCAGATCGCCCGGCGCCTGAATGTCAGTTATTCGTGGTTCCGTTCGGCTTTCAAGCGCCTGACGGGCATGGCTCCGGCCCAGTATCTGATCGAACTGAAGCTTTACCGGGCCATGGAGTTGCTTTCGGAAAACCGGATGACGGTCAAGGAGATCGCCTATGCGCTCGATTTCAATTCGTCCCGCTATTTTTCCAGCTTTTTCAAAAAAAGGACCGGCCGCAGCCCGCTCGAATACCGCGCTTGGATTCGCCGCAATGTGCCCGAAACGGACGGGCCGAAGCGCGTATGAGGCAAAATTCGTAACCTGCCGGTCAATTTTAGTACGTGCCGGAAGTTTCCCATTGTTTATCTTTGTAAATAAGAGACGCCCGTTCCCGGAAAGCGTAGACCTTTTGCGGCGGCTTGCGGCAGACGGACAAGGGTGCTCCGGAATTAAAATGACGAAACGATGAAGATAGGACTTTTCGGAATAGGACTGAACACTTATTGGACCCAGTTCGAGGGCCTGCTGGCTCGTTTGGAGGGGTACCGCCGCCGGATAGCCGATCGGCTCGCCGAAACGGGAGCCGAGGTTGTCGACGCCGGGATGGTCGACGAGCCGGCCAAGGCCGAGGCGGCGGCGAAGCTGCTGCGCGAGAACGATGCGGAACTGGTCTTCCTCTACATATCGACGTATGCGCTTTCGTCGACCGTACTGCCCGTCGTACAGCGGCTGGGCGTTCCGGTCGTCGTGCTGAATCTGCAGCCCGAGCCGGCTATCGACTACGACCGACTCAACGCGATGGGCGACCGGGGACGGATGACCGGCGAGTGGCTCGCCCACTGCCAGGCCTGTTCGGTGCCCGAGGTGGCCTGCGTGTTCAACCGGCTCGGACTGCGTTACGATATCGTCACGGGCTATTTGGCGGAGGATGCGGTTTGGAAACGGATCGGGGCGTGGGTCGATGCCGCCCGGGCGGCATCGGAGCTGCGGCGCAACCGCATGGGCGTGCTCGGCCACTATTACTGCGGCATGCTCGACGTGTACACCGACTTGACGCGCCTCTCGGGCGTGTTCGGCACTCATTTCGAGCTGCTCGAAATGTGCGAGCTGAAGACATTGCGCGACGAGGCGACGTCGCAGCAGGTCGCCGCGAAGATCGACGAGTTCTATGAAACGTTCGACGTGGCTTCCGACTGCGAACGTTCCGAGATCGAGCGGGCCGCGCGGACGTCGGTGGCGCTCGACGGGCTGGTCGCCCGGCACGCTCTCGGGTCGATGGCTTATTATTACGAAGGGACGGGCGATTACGAGAACATCGTCACATCGGTGATCGCCGGCAATACGCTGCTTACCGGGCGGGGAGTTCCCGTAGCCGGCGAGTGCGAGGTCAAGAACGCTCATGCGATGAAGATCATGGCGTTGCTCGGCGGAGGCGGCTCTTTCTCCGAACCCTATGCGATGGATTTCGATGACGACGTCGTGCTGTGGGGACATGACGGGCCTGCTCATTTCGCGATGGCCGAGGGCCGCGTGGGTCTGGTTCCGCTGCCGGTCTATCACGGCAAGCCGGGCAAGGGACTGTCGATCCAGATGAGCGTCCGGCGTGGGCCCGTGACGCTGTTGTCGGTCGTCGAGGGCCGCGACGGCGTATTCCTGCTTGCGGCCGAGGGCGAGTCGGTCGAAGGCAAGACGCTTCAGATCGGTAATACGAACAGCCGCTATCGCTTCCCGATCGGCGCACGCGCCTTTATGGACGGTTGGGCCAAGGCCGGTCCGTCGCATCATTGCGCGATCGGCACGGGACATCTTTCGGACCGGATCGAAAAACTGGCCTTTCTGCTCGGCATACCGTTCATAAAGGTCTGTTGACGCGGCGGGCTCGCCGGGCTCCATGCGGCATGGCGGCGATTCCGGTCGCTCTTTGGGCGGTCTTGCCGGCGAATGCGCCCGTGCGGCCGATCCGGAGGGACCGTCCGGGCGAGGCTGGCGGACTCGGAGTGATGACGTTTCGGGCCGGGAAGGCATACGGTACGGCTCACGCTCCGGCGTGCGCGTTTTCCGGTCGCAGGGTTCGGAAAGCTTTGCGCCCGATGACCGGACTATATGGCGGCCGCGTGGCCGATTCGCCGATCCGCTTCCGTCCTTCGGGGTGGCGGGCGAGCCGGTTGCAGACGCTTCGAGATAGTTTGCAAAACTACTAACGTGATACTGCTATGACTTTTCTTAACATGATCCGTCGGGCCGGGGTGTGGGCCTTTCTGTTGTTTGTGGGGGCTGCCGGGCCGGTTCGGGCCGGTATTCATGACCGGCTGATGTGGACCGATTCGGCCGTTGCCGCCCCTGACCGGCATGTCGCTTTCCGGGGAACTTTCTCGCTCGATGCCGACACGACGGTCGATCTGCAATTGAGCGGGGCTTCGTGGTATGTCGTGTGGCTCGACGGCGCGTACTATACCGAGGGCCCCGACCGCTATGCGGCGAAGTATCCCGAGTACCAGACACGTCGTGTCCGCTTGGCGGCCGGCGAGCATGCGCTGGCCGTGCAGGTGCAGCACGAGGGCGTGGCGACCCGCATCCTGCGCGAGATTCAGCCGTTTTTGTACGTGCGCGCTTCGGTCGGCGACCGTGAGGTGCCCGTGCGCTGGCGCTGCCTTCCGCTCGAGGGCTACGCTTCGCAGGTCCGCAGGGTCAATCCTCAGCTGGGCTGGGTCGAGTGGGTCGATACGCGCCGGTTGCCGGAAGGTTGGCAGCAGGCGTCTTTCGACGATTCGTCGTGGGCGGAGCCTGTCTCCGTCCGTCGTCCGCTCGGGGAGTTCGCTCCGTCGCGGATCGCGCCCGTGCGCAGTCTCGACGTGACGCCCCGCCTGATCGGGAAGGGCGTTCTCGCCGAAGTGTTCGGCTACCCGGGCGACAATCCCGGGGCGAGTTTCTTCCTGCGCGATCTGGACGACAGCCGCTATCCGGCTCAGGGCGTTTGGCGGCGTTACGATTTGGGGCGCGTCCGGCTCTCGAGACCCTGCTTGCGGATGGACTTGCCCGAGGGAGCGGTCGTCGAGATCGCGTTTTCGGAGTTTCTCAGCGGCGGACGGGTGGCCCCGTGGATCACGCTGTCGGCGGGCGACTCGTACAACCTGTGCCGTTTCGTGGCGCGAGGCGGCGAGCAGGCATTTTTCCCGCTCGTGCCTAAGGGCGGCCGTTTCGTCGAGGTGCATGTGATCGCGCCGCCCGACAGCGTGCGCTTTTTGGAGGAACGCTTCGTCGAGCGGAGCTATTACGATCGCCCGGAGGGCCGCTTCGCTTGCGGGGACACGTTGCTCGAGCGGATATGGAATACGGGAATCGAGACATACAAGGCTTGCAGCGAGGACGCTTTGATCGACAATCCGACGCGCGAGCGGGGCCAGTGGCTCGGCGATGTGGGCATCGTCGGCATGGAGATCGGGGCCGCCGGCTTTTCGGACATCGCGATCGTGAGACGCGGGCTCGTCCAGTCGGCCCAGTGCGCCGACAGCGCGGGGCTCGTGGCCGGGTTGTGTCCCGGCGGCGAGTCGTACATGGCCTCCTATGCGCTGCAATGGGTTCCGGCTTGCCTCAGTTACGTGCGGTTGACGGGCGATCGTACGCTGCTCGGCGAGTTGTACGAGGCTGCCGAGCGTAACGTGGCGGCGTTCGACCGCTACATGACCGACGAAGGTATCTCGGGCGAATGTCCGTACTGGAACTTCATCGACTGGGGCTACGTTCCGAACGACGGACCGTGCGACATGGCGCTGAATCTGCACTATATGATCGCCGTGCAGTCTATGACACGCTGGTCGTCCGAGTTGCGGCTCGACGACCGGGAAGCCTACTATCGCGAGAAGGCGGACCGCTTCCGCCGGATTCTCGACCGCTACTACGCCGCCTGCGGCTTCGACTGGGACAAGGTGGGGTATCACCGGACCGTGCTCGGGTTACGCGCCGGACTGGTTCCCGACGACCGTCGGGAGGAAGCCGTCGCGTTCATTAAGCGGCATATTCTGCGCTGTTTTCCGAACGATCCGACCGCTCCCCGGCTGAGCGATCCGGCTGCCAACAATCCCCGGCTGATCACGCCCTATTTCGCCCATTACGCGTTTCCCGTGCTTTTCGAGAGCGGCGAGGCCGATTTCGTACTCGACCAGTATCGCGCGTGCTGGGGCTGGGCGCTGGGCGAGGGCCGCACGACTTGGGTCGAGGTGTTCGATACGCGCTGGACGCACTGTCATCAATGGGCGGGCGCGCCGACTTGGCAACTGACCCGCTACGTGCTGGGACTTCATCCCCGGTTCGACAGACGGACGAACTCGTTCGACTTGAAGCTGCTGCCCGGCTCGCTCGGACAGGCCGAAGGCGATGTTCCGCTCCCGTCGGGAGAACGGATCGCCGTTCGCTGGCAGGCAGAGGGCGACCGCATCCGCTATACGGTGAGCGCTCCTTCCGAGGCGATCGAGATCGTGACGGACCGGGGCGAGCGGATTCGCGTGAAGCCGTTCGCCACGCGTACGGTCTATTTGAAGGATAAAATGTAACATTCCTGTTTCATGTCCGTTCCACTAAGACGGACAGGCTCGGTTTTTGCCGGTTTTTCCGGTTTTCGGGTGAAACCGACTACAAAAAGCGTGTTACGAACCAATGGAGAAATTCCTTTTCACTGCTTTCGTTGGTAACTTTGTCCGGTTTAAAACGTGTAATTCATGAAACAGTTGAATGTCGTTTGGGCGGTGATCTTGGCGCTGGCTTTGTCGGCGTCCGTTCGCTGCGAGGCGGCCGGTCCGGCTAAAAAGAAAGTCTCCGCCGTCAAGATTTACGACGCCAGCAACGAGCCGGCCGAAATGCCGTATTTCGGCAAGAAGCACCTGCTGATCTTTTACGTCGATCCCGATCATGCCAATCAGAACAAAGAGTTCCGCGAGAATCTGGAGAAAAATCAGATCGACAGTCCGAACATCTACGGTTTCGGCATCGTGAACCTGAAGGACGCCCCGATGCTTCCGAACTCGATCGTACGCGCGATGATCCGCAAGAAAGTGAAACAGACCGGCGCAGCGATCTATACCGATCCCGACCGGATTCTGAGCAAGGCATGGGATCTGGGCGATTGCAACGACCAGTTCGTGCTGCTGTTCGTGACCAAGGACGGCGAGGTCGAGTTCATGAGCAAGGGCGAAATGGCCCAGCAGCAGATCAACGAGTTCTATCGGGTGATCGACAAATACCGGTAGTTTGGTCGGGGAGCGATATTTCGCTACTTTTGCATCTGTTCTCCTTCGGAGGCGAAGCCGCCGAGGCAAGGTGCCCGGCATTAATCTGCCGCATGTATGATAAACGCAAGAAACCTTCTGTCCGCTATCCTGCTCTTGGCCGTGACCGGTTTGCCGGTTTACGGCCGGTCTTCGTCTTCGGTATCGGCGGCCGCTGCCGACACGACGATCGGCTATTCGTCCGATACCGTATTCAAGGCGTCCGGCGATACGGTCGTCAAACACCGCTATCTGACCCGGATCAAGAAGACGGGCGATACGGTCGTTCGCAGGAACAATTTCTTCCGTCGCTTCTACCATTATTTTGAAAGCGCGAACGAGGACAAGACGCTGACCAAGAAGTTCGATTTCAGCATTATCGGCGGACCGCACTACTCGTCCGACACGAAGCTGGGACTCGGTCTGGTGGCAGCCGGACTGTACCGGACCGGCAAGGGGGATACGCTGACCCCGCCGTCGAACGTGTCGCTGTTCGGCGACATTACGACGACCGGGTTCTACCTGCTCGGCGTGCGAGGCAATACGTTGTTCGAACAATCGAAGTACCGGCTGGACTTCACCGCCTATTTTTTCTCGTTCCCGGGAGCTTTTTGGGGAATCGGGTACCGGGACGCCACCTATAATCAGGCCGAGTCGTACAAGCGGCTTCAGAACCAGATAAAGGTCGATTTCATGTTCCGCGTGTCGAAGAATTTCTATCTCGGGGTCAGTCCGAGCTTCAACTACATCGAGGGAAGAGATTTTTCCAACATAGACTATCTGCGGGGACAAAAGACGCGCTATATCAATACCGGGCTGGCCGCTTTTTTGCTGTACGACTCGCGCGATTTCATTCCTAACGCGTGGCGCGGCATATACGTCAAGCTCGAGCAGCGGATATTCCCGGGTTTCTTCGGCAACGACGGAGCTTTCTCGCGGACCGAGTTTCAGGGCAACGCATACCACCGGGTATGGAAGGGCGGCGTGCTGGCATACGATCTGCACGCGATGTTCAATTACGGTAACACGCCCTGGACCATGCTCTCGCTACTCGGAGGCTCGTACCGGATGCGAGGGTATTACGAGGGACGCTACCGCGACAAGAAGATGATCGAGGCGCAGGTGGAACTGCGGCAAAAGGTGTACGGACGCAGCGGTATCGCCGTTTGGATCGGAGCGGGCAATGTCTTTCCATCCATTCAGCGGTTCAACTGGAAGCATACGCTGCCGAACTACGGTATCGGCTACCGCTGGGAGTTCAAGAAGCGGATGAACGTCCGATTGGACTACGGGTTCGGCAAGAAGGACCAGAACGGATTTTTGTTCAGTATCAACGAGGCGTTCTGAGGCGGTCCGCTGCCCTCGGGCAGCAGGTTGCCGGATGTCTCGACTCAAAACGGAATTGAACCATGTCATTCGATAAATTGCACAAATGGTGGAACAGGCAGAGCGCGATCGTCGTCGTGTATGTCGTCGTGATGCTGCTGCCCAACGTGCTGCTCGCTATTACGGAGCCTTATTCGTTCACGACCGTGACCGCCTCGCTACTGATGCCGGGAGCTGTCTATCTGCTGCTCGCCGTGGCGCTGAAGCGGCCCGGGCTGCTGATGCTTTGTTCGTTTCCGCTGATGGTTCTCGGCGCGTTCCAGATCGTGCTGCTGTATCTGTTCGGCGGGTCGATCATCGCGGTGGACATGTTCACGAATCTTTTTACGACGAACGCCTCCGAGGCCGGCGAGCTGCTGGGCAACATCTGGCCCTCGATCGTATTCGTCATCGTTCTCTACGTCCCGCTGATCGTACTGGCTGTCCGCTCGCTGCTGCTTAGGGACCGGCTTTCGGCCCCGTTCCGCCGTCGGGCGGCGCTCGGGGCTCTTGCCGCATTGATTCTCGGCGGGGGAATGGCCGGCGTCTCGTATGCCCGCCATCCGGGGTTCGGCATCCGCTATCATATTTTCCCCGTCAACGTGATCTATAATATCCGTCTTTCGCTCGACCGTTGGGCGCAAAGCAACGCATATCCCGAGACTTCCCGCGATTTTCGTTTCGGCGTGACGCGCGACAGCGTGCCGGACGGCCGCGAAATCTACGTGATGGTGGTCGGCGAGGCTTCTCGGGCTCCGTCGTGGAGCCTGCTCGGCTACCCGAGACAGACTACGCCCATGCTCGAGCGCCGCGACGGGGTCGTCCCGTTCGGCGATATGCTGACCCAGTGCAACGCGACGCATAAGAGCGTGCCCGTGATTCTTTCGTCCGTTTCGGCTGAAAATTACAACGATATATTCGAACAAAAGAGCATCATCACCGCGTTCAAGGAGGCGGGGTTCGCTACGCTGTATATTTCGAATCAGGTTCCGAACCGCTCGCTGATCGACTATTTCTCCGCCGAGGCCGACCGGCGGGTCGATATATCTCCGCGCGAAGGACAGCTCTATACCGACAACCGGCCCGACGGCGACATGTTGCCGATTCTGCGGCAGGCCGTCGCTTCGACCGACAGCAGTCTGTTCGTCGTGCTGCACATGTACGGCTCGCATATGGATTACACCAAGCGCTATCCGAAGGATTTCGCCTTCTTCACGCCCGACGATGCGTCGGCCGTCAACCGCGAGACCAAGGACAAGGTGCGCAACGCTTATGACAACAGCATCCGCTATACCGACTATGTGCTCGATCAGGTCATTTCCGTACTCGACAGCACGGATGCCGTTACGGCCCTTTTCTTCTGCTCCGATCATGGCGAGGACCTGATGGACGACGACCGGAACCGCTTTTTGCACGCCTCTCCCACGCCGACTTACTATCAGCTTCATGTGGCCAGCTTCGCATGGTTTTCCGACCGTTACCGCGAGCTGTTCCCCGAAAAGTACCGGGCTGCGCGGGAGAACTGCGGCAAGCCTGCCACGTCGGCCTCCGTGTTCCATAATCTGGCCGACATCGCTTCCTTGCGGAGCCCCTATGTCGATTCGACGCAGGCGTTTACGAGCGCGGGCTTCGTCCCCGTGCTGCGACGGATGTATTTGAACGATTACAACGAGGCGGTCGAGTTTTACAACTCGGGGCTCGAGCCGGAAGATTTCGAAATGCTCGACAAACATCGTATCGAGTATGACCGGAATCATGTCCGGACTATTCGGTACTGATAGGAAACTATTTTCCGGCGGAGATGCGGAGTCCGTTTGCACGTCGCGCAGGAGCTCTTGCCGGGAAGCCCGTTAGGAGTTGAACAATAGCGGAGAGGATGTCCGGCCGGACATCCTCTCCGCTATTGTTTTTTCGGAAACGTTTCCCGCGGTCTGGTTCTCGGATTGCGGTCAGAAAGACCCGACGGACGGGTTTTCGGACGTGGCTTTGCGAGGCGAGGGGCGGAAATCCTCGTTCCGTTTTGTCCGCGAATCGTCGTTTATCTTTTTTCGCGTACACCTTTCCGTTGGTCATGCCGTCTATTTTTCGTATCTTGTAACGGATTTCGCGCTTCCTTTTTCGGCTTTGGGTCGGGATGGTCGTGTCGGGGCGCGGTCGTACCCGATATTCGGGGGGCGATCGTGTCTGCCGCGGAAATGCGTTTGTACAAGGATACGGGAATGGCTGCAGCTATATGGCTGGTAGCCGGTCTTTTGGCCGGTTCGGGACTTATCGTCGGGAGAAACCCGCGCATGTCTTCGCGCTGCGTTTCGTCGTCGGATGCCGGGCGTGCGGGGCGGAAAGCGCGACGGGTCGTGTTGCGGACTTTTCTGGGCGCTGCCTTCGTGACGGCTGCCGGGGGAACGTTGACGCTTGCGCAGGGATGGCGCGAGGCATCGTGGCTGTTTCTGATCGCACCCGCCCTGGTCGCTCTGATCGCGGCGGTAAGAATTTCGGTCGGCGAATCGCAGCGGAGTTCCTCCACGGCGGTCGTGCCGGTTCTTTGGGCTTTGCTGTTCGGCCTGCCGGTTCTCGTGGCAGGGTATGCCGTTTTTTCCCTGCGGGACCCTTCGCTGAGTCTGTCGTCGGACCGGTTGCGGATCGGCGGGGCCTATGGGGAACGGATTCTGTGGAACGAACTTTTTTCCGTCCGTCTGGCCGACACGCTGCCTTTCGTCGAGGAACGGACGGACGGGCTCGGCACGGGAACGATCCGCAAGGGCTATTTCCGGCTGAGAGGTATCGGTACGGCGAAGCTGATGCTGACCTCGGACAAGGGCCCGTACATTTATATGCGAAAACGATCGGGACAGTATGTCGTTTTGAATTTCGGCGAGGCGGAACGAACGGTCCGCTCGTACGAACGGATAAGCGAGATGCTCGATAAGACAACTTCAAACGATTCGGTCTGCTTATGCGAATGATGAAACCATGGTGGCTGGCGTCCGCGCTTCTGCTCGCGAACGTCTCGGCCGCGCAGGGCCCGAAAGCCTTGCGCGAGGAGTTCCGGAACCCTTCCTTGCGTTACCGGATGAATGTGAACCGACACAGCGTGCCGCGCGAGGAGCGCGCGCAGGATTCGATGATCCGATGGATTCTGGATAACGGCTATCGGGGCATGGCCACGAATGTCAATCCGGACGATTATCTGCGCAGCGACGACGAACTGGCCGTTTTCAACCGCTTCGTGCATGCCGCCAAGAAGCAAGGGCTCGATCTGTGGCTCTACGACGAGCGTTCCTATCCGTCGGGCATGGCCCATACCTATGTGCTCGAAGGACATCCCGAGTGGGAAGCCGAGGGCCTGCTGTTCCGCGATACGACCGTTCGGGGCGGAACGACGCTCGACCTCGCGGCCTTGCCGGGCGAGAGAGTGCTCGTACGGGCGTTGCCTGTGACCGAGTGCGGTCTCGACTACGACCGCTCGCTCGATCTGTCTGCTTTTGTCCGCGACGGCCGCCTGCGCTGGCTTGCGCCCGAGGGCCGCTGGACGGTGGCCGAGATCAACCGCTCGGCGCTGTACGAGGGCTATCAGGCCGGGACCGACCGGGGCGGAGGATACGCCCCGCGCTATCCGAGTCTGCTGCTCGAGGACGTGACGCGGCGTTTTATCGAGACGACGCACCGCCGCTATGCCTCCGCGTTCGACGAGCCTTTGGGCGAACTGTTCACCTCGACCTTCACCGACGAGCCGTCGCTGATGGCTCAGCCGTATCAGAATCCCGGCTATGGCGTCTATCCTTGGAAGGAGAATGTCTCGGCGGAGTTCCGCAGCCGGTACGGCCTCTCGCTGGAGGACGGACTGCTGAGGCTGATGCTGGACGAAGGACCGGAAGGGCAGAAGCTCCGCTATCGCTATTTCCGGGTTGTTACCGATCTGCTGACCCGCAACTATTTCGGACAGATACGCGACTATTGCCATACGCAGAAGCTTCTCTCGGGCGGACATCTGTTGCTCGAGGAGTGCATGATGGCCCACGTGCCGCTTTACGGTGACATCATGGCGTGCTACCGGGCTATGGATATTCCGGGAATCGACAACCTGACCGGAATGCCCGCCTTTACGCGCCGTTACCTGTACTCGTCGCGGCTGGCTTCGTCGGCGGCCGAGCTGGAGGGCCGCTCGCGCATGATGGTCGAGTCGTGTCCGATCTCCGACTATCCTTTCCACGGCGGCAAGGAGGCTCCCACGCAGCAGGTCAAGGGTACGCTGAATCGGATGATTCTCGGCGGCGCGACCGATTTCAACAACTATCTGCAGCTTCAGCACGAGGATGCCGCCGGGCGCACGGCTGTCAACGAGTATGTGGCCCGGGTCGTCGGGATGCTGTCGGGCGGCGTTCGCGCATCGCGCATCGCGGTGTATTATCCGATCGAGACGCTGTGGACGAAATTCCGCCCGCTCCCGTCCGGATTGCTGAGCTGGGACGATATTGCCGGAGGCGCGCCCGAGGCGCAGCAGCTGTCGCGGCTGTTCGACCGCGTGAGCGACTGTCTGATGGACAACGGCTGGGAATTTTCTTATCTCGATTCCCGGGGAGTCGAGGAGTCCGAGGTCGAAGGCGGCTGGCTCGTGCACGGCGATCTGCGCTGGGACGTGCTGATTCTGCCCGGGGTCGAAACGTTGTCGCAGCAGGCTATGGACCGGATCGCCGAATTCGTCCTCGACGGCGGACGCCTCGTCGTACTGAACGCCCTGCCCAAGAATTCGCCGGACGAATTTCCGTCCGCAGGGATCGTTCGTCGCTTCAACGAGCTCGCCGGCGGCGCGGGACCTGTTCGCCCGGCCGTCTATTACGAACCGCAGTTCGAGCCCGGACGGCTGAATACGCTGCTCGAAGGCATTCTTACGCGCGACATCGTCTTTGCGCCTCACAGGGATATTCTCTATGCTCATAAGCGGATCGGGGGCCGCGATGTCTATTTCGTCACGAACGACACGGACCGGGCCCAAAGCGTGAAGCTGAGTTTTCCCGGGGCGCGGAAACTCGAGTTGTGGAACCCTCAGAACGGCGAGGTCGGGCCTCTCGCGGCTTCCTCGGAGCTCACGCTGAGGCCATACGAAGGTATGATCGTCCGCCGGATAAAATAAGTGCAATTCTAACCTAAACCGATAAATGCTATGAAAATCAACCGTATTGCGAGCGGGCTGCTGCTTACGGTCGCTCTTGCCGTCGTTTCTTGCGGTACGGAGCGGTCCGACGGCGGTAAGCTCGCGAAAGAGACCGAGGCGGTCGGCTTGCGTTGCCGCAACCTGATCGATCCCGAGGGAGTGGATAAGGCGTCGCTCAGCTGGCGTATCGCCTCCGATGCGCGGAATGTCGTGCAGACGGCTTGGCAAATCGAGATCGCGTCGAGCAAAAAGTCGCTCGAAAAAGGCCGGGCCGACGTATGGAATTCCGAGAAACAGTTGTCCGATCGTCAGCTGAACATCGTGCCCGAAGGGGTCGTTTTCGAGCCGGGCAAGCTCTACTGGTGGCGCGTCCGTGTTTGGAACGCGGCCGACGAGGTGACTCCGTGGAGCGAGCCGGCCCGTTTTTCGGTCGGTCCCGATACGGCCTACCGCTGGCAGGCCGAGTGGATCACCTCCGAGTGGGGCGAAAATTCCCCCATGCCGTATCTGCGCAAGGAGTTCGATGCGTCGAATTCCGGGACCAAGCCCGAGCGGGCCGTCGTCTATATGTCGGGACTCGGGTGCGGCGATCTCTATCTGAACGGTCGGCTCGTCGACGAGACCCGCGTGTTGGACCCTGCTCAGACCAATTACGAGCAGTACGCGTTTTACAGCACGTTCGACGTGACGGATCTGCTCGAAAAAGGGGATAACTGCATCGGCGTGATGCTCGGCGACGGCTGGTACAATCAGGACAAAGTGTGGAGCGCAGGCATGAGTTACGGCAAGCCGATGCTGCTGTTGCAGATGGAGATTACCTACAAGGACGGCTCGAAGCGGATCGTGGCGACCGACAGTACGTGGACGTGGGCTCCGGGACCGGTGCTGAGCGCGAACCTCTACGCCGGCGAGTCTTACGATGCGAACCGCGAGATCGCCGGCTGGGCTTCGCCGGGAACGCCTTCCGGAGATTGGAAGAGCGTTCGTCCGGCCGAGGGCGTGATTCCCGCGCGCTTGGTTCCGCAGGTCATGGAGCCGATCCGGCTCAAGCAGGAAATCGCTCCGGTAGCCATGTGGCAGGATTCCGTCGGCAACTGGATTTTCGATTTCGGCGTCAACGTGGCCGCCGTACCCCGGCTGGCCGTCGAGCAGCCGCAGGGCACCCGCCTTCGGATGCGCATGGGCGAGCGGCTTGACGACAACCGCCGCGCGATCGATTATCGGACGACCGGCGTCGGCGCTACCGGTGTGGTACAGACCGACGAATACGTTTGCAAGGGGACCGGACGCGAGACATGGACTCCGCGTTTCACGTATCACGGCTTCCGCTACTTGGAGCTTTCCGGCGCGGCGACGCAGCCGGATACCTCGTGGCTCAGGGCGGTCGTCGTGCATACCGACGTGTCCCGGCGCGGCAGCTTCGAGTGTTCCGATCAGCAGATCAACCGTCTGCACGAGATGGCCGTACGCACGATGCTGAGCAATACGCACGGTTTGCCGACCGACTGTCCCCACCGCGAGCGTTGCGGCTGGCTCGGCGACGCGCATGCCGTGTTCCCGTTCGAGAGCTTCAATTACGACATGGGTAATTTCTGGGCCAAGTACATGGCCGACATCAGCTCGACGTCCTCCGTCTTTTTGGAGAATACGCTGCATCAGAAACTCTACAACACGCAGTTCTATTTTGCCGATAAGCAGCCCGGCATTCCGTTCATGATCTCGCCGGGCCGCCGCCTGTGCGGCGTTGCGTCGCCCGACTGGGGTACGGCCGTCGTGCAGCTTCCGTGGTATATGTACCTCTATTACGATGACGAGGATGCGCTTCGGAAATATTACGGCGAGATGAAGCAATGGGTCGATCATGTCGAGGCTCTGACCGAGAACCATATCGTGCCTTACGGCCTGGGCGACTGGTGTCCGCCGGGTAAGATCGATTGTCCGATCCCGCTCAGCTCGACGGCTTTCCACTACCTCGACGCCTCGATCGTGGCCAAGGCTGCTGCGGTGCTCGGAAACACCGAGGATTCGGCCCGTTACGCCGATTTGCGGGATCGGATCGGCCGCGCTTTCGTTGCGGAATTCTATGACGGGAAGAACAAGACATTCGGCAGCCAAACGGCCGATGCGATGGCGCTCGATCTGGGACTTGTGCCTGCCGGCGACGAGCATGCCGTGTCCGATGCGATCGTGCGCAATATCGACGAAAAGTACGACGGATTCATCCATACGGGTATTTTCGGTCTCGGGCGGATCGGACAGGCTCTGTCGCGATACGGTAATCCGGAGGCGGCCTGGCGCGTATTCACGAAAAAGGGCGAGAACAGCTTCGAGTGGATGTGGATCGCTGGCGACGCTACGACGCTGTGGGAAGTTCTTCCCATTGACAGCGCACATTCCGACATGGTTTACGGTTCGATGAGTCATCCGATGCAGGGCGGATACGACGCTTGGTTCTACGAGGACATTGCCGGCATCCGTCCCGACGCTTCGGGGCCCGGATTCAAGGTGATTCGCTTCGAGCCGACGATGACCGGCCAGCTTCGCTGGGCCGAGGCTACGCTCGATACGCCCTACGGCCTCGTCGAAAGCGGCTGGCGCAACGAAGACGGCTTGCTGCGGTGGAAAATCGTTATTCCTGCCAATGCTTCCGGCCTCGTGGCGCTTCCCGAGGGCAAGAACATCACGGTCGACGGCCGCACTTTCGATCCGACGGACTATCCGGTTGCCAGACAAGGACTCGGTTCGCCGCTGTACCGCTTCCCGTCCGGCAGCTATACGTTCGAGATCCGGTAGTCGTTCGGGCATGAACGGCGAGGAAGACTCGCGGAACCGGGAAGGTTCCGCGAGCTTCTTTTTCATGGATTGCGGTCTGTCCTGCCGGGGCCCGGTGCGGGTTTCGGACGGTACGGGCTTCGGGCCGACCGCTTTGTCGTCCGATGCCGTCCGCGCGTGTCCGGGCTACAGGAAGGCCGGACATGTTCCGGATAGTGAGTACCGTGTTTGCGTCTTGTCCGTTTCCGGTTTCGCTTCCCGGACCGGGAGGGGAGAAATGGGACCGATTCGCTCTCGGGCTTGTTTCGCCGACGGTTTCGCTCCGTTCGGCCGGGACAGGGAGCGGCGGGTCTCCGACGGAAGTTTCCGGAGCGTTCGCGGGATGGATCGGGTCACGGTATCCAGCCTTTTCGGATCGGACAGGGCTCCGGCAGGTCCGGTTGTGGCCTTGCGGTCGCTCCGGCGGCACCTAAATTCGCTTTCGGGTCGAAAGACTTGAAAAAAATCTTCCGATTGGCGAATATATGTGTTATTTTTGTGCGCGGAAAAATATCTAAAACATCAACTAAACTAAACATAATCGTTATGGCTTACAGAATGATTCTCAACGAGACCTCCTATTTCGGAGCCGGCTCGAGAAAGGTAATCGCGGAAGAGGTTGCCAAGCGCGGTTACAAGAAAGCGCTGATCGTAACCGACAAGGATCTGATCAAGTTCGGCGTAGCCGATCAGGTGATTGCCGTGCTGAAGGATGCGAATATTCCTTACGAGATTTTCGACGAAGTGAAGCCGAATCCTACCGTGAAGAACGTGAAGGCCGGCATCGCCGCGTTCCAAGCGGCCGGAGCCGATTTCATGATCGCGATCGGCGGCGGATCGTCGATGGATACCTCGAAGGCGATCGGGATCATCATCAACAATCCCGAGTTCTCCGACGTGGTGTCGCTCGAGGGCGTAGCCAATACGAAGAAAAAGTCGGTTCCCGTCATCGCGCTGCCGACGACGGCCGGCACGGCTGCCGAGGTGACGATCAACTACGTGATTACGGACGAGGAGAACGTCAAGAAAATGGTATGCGTCGATCCGAACGACATCCCGACGCTCGCGATCATCGATCCCGAGCTGATGCTTTCGATGCCGCGCGGCCTGACCGCATCGACCGGCATGGATGCGCTGACGCACGCGATCGAGGGCCTGATTACGCTGGGCGCATGGGAAATGAGCGATATGTTCGAGACCAAAGCCATCGAGATGATTGCCAAGTGGCTGCCCAAGGCCGTCGAGAATCCCTCCGATATCGAGGCCCGCGACGGCATGGCGACGGCTCAGTACATCGCCGGCATGGCATTCTCGAACGTCGGGCTGGGACTGGTGCACGGCATGGCTCACCCGCTGGGCGCCTACTACGACATTCCGCACGGCGTGGCCAACGCGCTGCTGTTGCCGTTCGTGATGGAGTATAACAAGGAGGCCGCCAAGGCCAAGTACCGCACGATTGCCGAAGCGATGGGCGTCGATACGTCGTCCATGAGTGACGACGAGGCTGCCGATGCCGCAGTCAAGGCCGTGAAGGATTTGGCTATCCGTGTTCGCATCCCGCAGCACCTGAGCGAGATCGGCGTTCCCGAAAGCGGTCTGCCGACGCTGGCGCAGGCGGCTTTCAACGATGTCTGCACGCCGGGCAATCCCCGTCAGACGAACGTAGAGGAGATTCTCGCCATTTATAAGAAAGCGTTCTAAGGACGAGGCGGAAGTCTTCAGTCGGATGATAGCGGCCGGCCGGTTCAAAGAACCGGCCGGCTTCGTTTTCCTGCATGGACGCTTGTTCCGGCAGAAGGGGAATGGCCTCGTGCGGGTCCGGTGTGGCGGACGGGAGGTTCGTCGTTTCGTGTCGGGGACGGGGAAGCCGGCGGATGAAGTTACGATAAGTTTATTTCGGGAAGCGTGGCGATTATTCCGAAATTCTTACTTTTGTGTAAGGTTATCGGAGAATTTTTCCCGATCGCTACGGTCCTTTCGCGTAACGCTTCGCGACGATGCCGTGCCCGGCGGATTGCCGGTCCGGATCGTTTTTGTCGAGGGAATACCGCCTGTCTGAAATGAAGCGGAAGAGATATATTCCGAAATATAACGCATTGTTGATTATGAAAAATCTATGGTTGATTCTGGCGGTCGGATTCGCGGCCTTTTCTTGTTCCGGCGCTCCTCTGGCGCAGGAGCCGACACGGGTCGACAGCATTCTGCGGAAACTGTACGATCCGAATACCTCCTCGGTCGTGGTGGTCGCTCATCGGGGAGACTGGAAGCATAGCGTCGAGAACTCACTGCCCGCTGTGCAGCATGCGATCGAGATGGGGGTCGATGTCGTCGAGATCGACATCCGCCGGACCGCCGACGGACGTCTGGTGCTGATGCACGACGCGACGATCGACCGGATGACGAACGGTCGGGGCGAGGTGGCCTCGCTGACGTTCGACTCGATCCGCCGATGCCGGCTGAAAGCTCCCGACGGTACGCTGACCGACTTGCTCGTGCCGACGCTGGACGAAGTGTTCGAGCTCGGACGCGACCGGATCCTGTTCAATATCGACAAGGGCTTCGATATTTTCGACGATGTGTTTTTTCTGGCCGATTCGCTGGGAGTCGCCCGCCAGGTGCTGATGAAGGGAACGCAGCCGACCGACCGCGTGCAGGAAGCGCTCGGGAAGTACCTCGACCGGATCGTCTACATGCCGATCGTCCATCTCGACAAGGAGGGGGCGTTGGAGGCGATTGCCGATTTTCAGGAAAAGATACGTCCGGCGGCTTACGAGCTGCTTTATGGAAACGATACGACGCGTGTGCCGCTCGAAGCCGAGAAGATGCTCGCCGGTCGGGCGCTGATCTGGTACAACACGATGTGGAAGGGCATGGCCGGCAGCCGCTACGACGATCGGGCCGAGACGGAACCCGACAGCGTATACGGGGTGCTGATCGACTCGCTGGGCGCACGGATTATCCAGACCGACCGGCCCGGGCCTCTGATTCGCTACCTCGAAGCGCGCGGACAACATTGACGGGTAGCCGATTCGGACGAGCGTTCCGCGGAGAGATGCCGGGCAAGCTTTGCGTCGGCCGGCGGCTTTGTGAATCGGAGCGGTAGTTGCTTCGGTTTTCGGCTTGTGCCGTGGTATTTCTTCGTAGGAATATAAGCCGTTTCCATGAATCCGTTGCCGGCTTCCGCTCGGAGCCGGTTCCGGAACGGAAAGACTGTACGGTGCCGAAAAACGCGCGGAGTTCGGCCGGGCGTGAACGGGCTTTCCGTGCGGGTATCTTCCGCGATAGGGAGATGCGACAGGCGCGCGAAAATTGCTATATTTGCGTGAGAAATATTTCCGTACAGGCTTATGACACGACGACCGTCCGATCCTTCCGTCCGATCCGTGCAGGAAGACGATATGCCCGTGCGTCCGCCGAGACGGGTCGGCCGCCGGGTCGCTAAGATTTCATTGGTCGCTTTGGCTTCGCTGATCCTTTGGGCCGGGCTGGTTCTGGGCGGCGTGGCTCTGGTGCTTACCCCCGCCCGTCTGACGCCGCTCGTCAACGAGTATGCCAGCCGGGTGCTGAATGCTCGGATCGGGTTCGATACCGTATCGCTTTCGCTGGTACGGCATTTCCCTAACGTGGGCGTTCGTCTCAAAGGAGGCCAGATCGTTTCCCGGGCCTTCGAGGGCCTGCCCGATTCGTTGCGCGCGGAAATACCCGCCGCAGCCGATACGCTGTTGCGTTTCGACGAGTTTACGCTGGCGCTCGATCTGCCCCAGCTGCTCGCTTCGCGCTTGGTCGTCCGCCGGATCGATCTGCGCCGTCCCCGCGTTTATGCCTATGTGGCCCCATCGGGGCGGGCGAACTGGGAAATCTATGCGGCCGATACGGTTTCCTCCGAAAACGATACGGTTTCCGCTTCCGACTTTTATCTGCACGTCGCCCGCCTGACGGTGCGCGACACGGCTCATATCGTCTACGACAGCCGTCCCGACCGCACGAAAGCCGAGCTCGATCTGAACATGCTGAGCTTGAAAGGGACTTCCGGCCAGACCTACCGGATCGACTGGGAGAGCCGGGGCAGTGTCCGGGTCGATACGCTCGACTTTTGTCGAGATTTGCCCGTCTCGTTGCACGGGGGATTCGCGTTCGATACCCGCCGGCGCGGAGGAATCCTGTTCGATGGGCTGACGCTCGAAGCGGGCGGCATTCCGGTGCGTCTCGACGGACGGGTCGACCTGTCTGCCGACAGTATCGATTCGCGTCTGAACTGTCGTATTCGGCCGCTTTCTGTCGCCCGGCTGATCGGTTTGATACCCGAAGGTCTTTCCCCTTCTCTGAAAGGAATCGAAACGGACATCGCCCTCGATATGAATGTGAATGTCAGGGGCAGCTACCGTATGTCCGACGGCCGTTTGCCCGATTTCTCGGTCGAGTTGAAGACCGACGGGGGCTATCTCGGGTATAGGAATGCCAAGACCCGTCTCGACCGTCTGGCTCTCGACGCCTCGCTGTTCTACCGTTCGGCCCGGCCCGATTCGATAGGGTTCGTACTGAGACGTCTGTTCATGCAGGGAGCCGGCATGACGCTGGATGCCGATGCGACGGTCTGGAATGCGTTGGGCGATCCGTCCGTAGCGGCGAGGGTGGCCGGGGCGGTCGATCTCGATACGTTGTCCGTCTTGTTCCCGTCGCAGCGAGGAATCGGGGTTCGGGGCCGTCTGGGTATCGATGCCGGCGCCCGTTTCCGGCTCAGTCAGCTGAATATGGCTCATATCGGTCAGGTCCGTTTGGGCGGTCGGGTGACCATGGACGACATCGGGATCGATATGCCGGAGGATACCGTTTCTCTGATGGTCCGCGGAGGCGTGCTGACTTTCGGTTCGGAAGAAGGAAGGAACGATTCTACGAGCTTCGACGGCTTGCAGACGCTCCACATGGTCGTAACGGCCGATACGATGCATGTCGATTGGAAGAACCAGCTGCGGCTGATCGCTTCGAATGTCGGCGCCGGGGTCCGAAGCGACGCGGCATCGCTCGGAGGAGACACGACGGTCGTCCACCCGCTGGCCGGAGGGGTAGGGGCGCGTTATTTCGAAGTTTCCTTGTCCGACTCTTCCTCGCTGAGGCTGCATTCGGTCCAAAGCACTTTCCGCATCGAACCTTCTGCCGGGAATACCGCCGTACCTTTGCTCGGTCTTTCCTACGATGCCCGGATGATGAATGTACGAAACGGAGTGGAGCGTTACGATCTGTTCGGCAGCCATGTCGATATGAGCGCTACGCTGGCGGCCCGTCGGTTCGATTCGGCGCGCCGTCGTCTGCTGCTCGATTCGTTGCAGGGGGTCTATCCCGCCGTTGCGCGGGATTCTTTGTTCGCTCACTGGAGAGCGCAGAGACGTCGCGGTACGATGGCCCGTCAGGACGATTTCGCCGGGTCGGATATCGATATGCGGATCGACCGGTCGCTCGGCGAGATGTTGCGCCGTTGGGATGCGAACGGTTCGGTGAAGGCTGCGGGCGGGCGCGTCGTTACGCCCTATTTCCCGCTTCCGAACCGGTTGCGTCGAGTGGATATGCGCTTTACGACGAATGAGATCGAACTGAAAAATACCCAGATACGTTCCGGAGTCTCGTCGCTTGAGCTGACCGGACGCATCGGGAATCTCAGGCGGGCGCTCTCCGGGCGCGGCGTGCTCGAGGTGGATATGGAAATCGAATCCGATACGCTGAACTTCAACGAGCTGGCTCGTGCGGCAATGGCCGGTGCGGCTTACGGCGAAAAGTCCGAACAATACCGGCAATCGCTGGCCGAGGCCGAGAGCAGCGAGCGCTTGCAGCAGCTCATCGAGGAAGGCAGCGGGATGGCTGATGCCGATTCGGCCGGTAGTCCGCTGATCGTCATCCCGTCCAATATCGATCTGCATGTCGGTCTCTGCGTTCGCTACGGCCGTTACTCTACGCTGGTGCTGCATTCGCTTTCGGGCGATCTGATTGCCCGCGACCGTTGCGTCCAGCTAAAGGATTTGCAGGCGAAAACCAATGCGGGCGATATGAGCCTGACGGCTCTTTATGCCACCCGCAGCCGCGACGACATTGTCACGGGTTTCGATCTGGAGCTCCGCCGCGTGCAGGTCGAACGGCTGATCTCCCTGATGCCTTCGGTCGATTCGCTGCTGCCGATGCTGCGTTCGTTCGAAGGTATGGTCGATTGTACGATCGCCGCGACGGCTGCGGTCGATACGATGATGAACATCGAGCTGCCGACGCTCAATGCCGCCTGCAGCATCCGGGGCGAGAACCTCGTGCTGCTCGACGGCGAGACGTTTACCGAAATATCTAAGATGCTCCGGTTCAAGAACCGCGAGCGGAATCTCATCGACCGCATATCGGTCGATCTGCTCGTGCACGACAACCGGATCGAGCTATTCCCGTTCATCGTCGAGATGGATCGTTACAAAGCGGCTGTCAGCGGAGTCCAACGACTCGACATGAGTTTCGACTATCATATTTCCGTTCTGAAGTCTCCTATTCCGTTCCGTCTGGGTGTCAATATTTTCGGTACGCTCGACAAGTTCAAGTTCCGGATAGGGCGCGCGCGCTACAAGAGCGAGAATCTCCCGTCGTTCGTCGGTCTGATCGATACTACCCGCGTGAACTTGCGTCGTACGATTACCGATATTTTCCGCCGGGGTGTCGATGCCGCTTCGCTCGGAGAGATGCGGATCGCTCCGACCGTCGATTCTTCGGCCTATTTGCCTCCCGACGAGCGACTCTCCCGTGCCGACAGCCTGATGTTGCAGCAGGAAGGAATTTTGCCCGATTCGGTCGTGATCGACTCTTCGGCGAGAGTGCCTGCCTCGGAGCCCGATTCGCTTGCCGGACGGTCCCGGGAGCCCGCCGACGAGGCGATGTCGCGGGCGGAGCGCCGCAGGGAGCGCAAGGCGTTGAAACGGGAGCGGAGAACCGGACAGAAGACGCTTCCTTCGATAACCGGATAGATTCGCCATGCGTTTACCGATGAAAAGAGTGCTTGCCGTTTTATTGCTTCTCGGCCTGACCGCTTGCCGCGAGACGTTCCGCAAGGCCGAAACCGTCGCAAGGCCCGGCTCCGAACCCAAGATGTTCCGAACGGTCGACGTGCCTATGCTGCTCGATACGCCCGAGCAGCGTGCCGAGTACGTGGCGAAGAATTACTGGAATCATTTCGACTTCTCCGACACCTCCTACGTCGATTTGCCCGAGGTGACCGAGCAGGCGTTCGCCGACTACGTCAATCTGCTCGGGCAGATGCACGGCGAACTCGCTTCGCAGTCCGTCCGGATCACTTTGTCGAAAGCCGAGGCCGATTCGGCGATGTACGGCTATTTTGTCGAGATGTTCGAGAAATACCTGTACGATCCCAATTCGCCGATGCGTAACGAGGAGCTCTATATTCCCGCGCTCGAGGCGATGATCGCTTCCGAGAGGCTCGGTGAGGCGGACAAGGTCCGGGCCCGTTACCGACTGGAGCTGGCCCGGCGCAATCGTCCCGGGACGCCGGCAACCGATTTCCGCTACCGGCTCGCCTCGGGAGCGTGGGGTACGCTGTACGGCGTGAAAGCCGACTATACGATTCTTTTCTTGAACAATCCGGGCTGTACCGCTTGTAAGGAGACGATCGGGCAGATCGTTGCGTCCGAGCCCGTCGGCAGGATGATTGCCCGAGGAAAGGTCAAGGTGCTGGCCGTTTATCCCGACGAGGATATGAAGGCGTGGCGCGACTATTTGCCGCATTTTCCCTCGGCGTGGATCAATGCCTACGATGCCGACCTGAAAATAAAGAGTGCCGAGCTGTACGATCTGAAAGCCATTCCGACGCTCTATCTGCTGGACGGGCGCAAGACGGTTCTGCTTCGGGACGCCCCGTTTCCTCGTATCGAACGCTATCTGATCGATACCGAGGCCGGCAGATCGTGAGGGATCCGGCGGGCTCCGTTCTCACGATCTGTTGGCCGCGTCGTCCGTAGCGGCAGTCCGGCTTTCCCCTGCGGGACAATACATGAAAGAGCAGGGCAGCCCGCCGGCTGTCCCGCTCTTCATCGCGAAGCGCTTCTCTGCGCTTTCTTGCTTATTTGATAGCGATCTCCTTCATCCTCTTTTCCTCGGGCTCGACGACCTTCTTGGGAATGTCGATCGTCAGCACGCCGTTCTCGACTTTCGCGTCGATCTTGTCTTTTTCGACGTTTTCCGGCAGCACCATGATCTGCTGGAAACGGCTGTACGAGAACTCGCGGCGCAGGTACTTGCCTTTCTTGTCTTTCTCGTCGTTCTCCGTTTTCTTTTCCATCGACACGATCAACTGGTTCTCCGGATCGATCTTGATCGAAAAGTCGTCCTTGGTCATTCCCGGGGCGGCCACCTCGACTTTGTAGTCGTTGTCCGACTCGATGATATTGATCGCCGGTGAGGCGGTGTTGGTTTTCTCTACCCATTCGTTGCCGAAGAAATCGTTGAAGATTCCCGGCAGCCAGTTCTGTGATCTTCTTGCAGGCATCATAGTTTTGTCCTCCTTATTTGTTTTAGTTCGACTTTCTTTTTCGTCCCGGGCCCCTTTCGGTTTTCCGGGTTCGATATGAGGAAGATCAAAATGTATGCCAGCGGGATCGGGAGGACGGATTTCCGGCTTTGCGGTCCCGTTCCGGGGCGAAATATCGCCGTGATGGCCGCCTTGGCGATCCGGTCGCGCCATTCTGTCCTGACAAACCGGCGGATCGATGACAAAATATCACTGACAACCGTCTGGTTGTCAGTGATATGTGTCTTTTGTCGAATGGATCAGATACCGGCTATTTTCTTGATTTCGCTCAGCTTGTTCAGTGCTTCGAGCGGCGTAAGCGAGTTGATGTCGAGTCCCTTGATCTCGTCGCGGATCTGCTTGAGGACCGGGTCGTCGAGTTGGAACATGCTGAGCTGGATGCCGCTGCCGCCGTATTGGGCGACCGTCGGGGCCTTCTTGCGGCTGTCCTTCAGCTTTCCCCGGTGTGCCGATTCCATATCCCGGAGAATCTGTCCGGCCCGGTCGGTGATTGCGGCCGGCATGCCGGCCATTTTAGCCACATGGATACCGAACGAGTGTTCCGTTCCTCCGCGCACGAGCTTGCGCAGGAAGATCACTTGCCGGTCGACCTCCTTGACCGCCACGTTGTAGTTCTTGACCCGCTCGTAGAGCTCCTCCATTTCGTTCAGTTCGTGATAGTGCGTGGCGAACAGCGTCTTGGCCTTGGCCGTCGGATGCTGGTGGATGTACTCGACCATCGCCCATGCGATCGATATGCCGTCGTAGGTGCTCGTGCCGCGTCCGATCTCGTCCAAGAGCACCAGGCTCCGCTGCGAGATATTATTCAGAATGCTGGCCGATTCGAGCATTTCGACCATGAAGGTCGACTCGCCTTGCGAAATGTTGTCCGAGGCCCCGACGCGCGTGAATATCTTGTCGACGATGCCGATGTGCGCCTCGGTCGCAGGAACGTAGCTGCCGATCTGGGCCATCAGCACGATCAGCGCCGTCTGTCGCAGCAGGGCCGATTTACCCGACATGTTCGGTCCGGTGATGACGATCACTTGCTGCGACGAGTCGTCGAGGCGGATGTCGTTGGGCACGTACTGCTCGCCGACTTTCATCAGCGTCTCGATCACCGGATGCCTTCCCTCGCGGATGTCGATCGTCTGCGAGTCGTTCACATCGGGCCGGCAGTAGTTCTTTTCGACGGCCTGCGTGGCGAACGAGAGCAGGCAGTCGAGCCGGGCGACGACCGAAGCGTCGGCCTGTATCGGCGCGGCGTAGCGGGCCAGCTCGGCGAGCAGCGCCCCGAAGAGTTCCTGTTCCAGCACGAGCATCCGGCTCTCGGCGCCGAGTATCTTTTCCTCGTATTCCTTCAACTCGGCGGTGATATACCGCTCGGCTCCGGTCAGCGTCTGCTTGCGGATCCAGTCGGAGGGGACCTTGTCCTTGTGCGTGTTGCGTACCTCGATATAGTAACCGAACACGTTGTTGAAGCTGATCTTGAGCGACGGGATGCCTGTGGCCTCGCTTTCGCGTTGCTGGATGCTCGCGAGGATTTCCTTGCCGTGCGAGGCGATGTTCCGCAGGTCGTCCAGTTCGATGCTCACTCCCTGCGCGATCACTCCGCCTTTCTGAATCTGGTTCGACGGGTCGGGATAGATTTCCTTGTCTATGCGGTCCCTTACTTTCAGGCAGAGGTCGAGCTTCGCGGCCATTTCCCTCAGGGGCTCCTGCCCGGACTGCTCCATGGCGGTCTTGATCTTTTCGACGGCGTACAGCGCGTTTTTCAGTTGTACGACTTCCCTCGGGGTTACCCGTCCGACCGCAACGCGCGAGATGATCCGTTCCAGATCGCCCGTCGAGGCGACCGCCTCGGCGAGCATCTCGCGCAACGAGGCGTCGTCGCGGAGCAGCGATACGACGTCGAGCCGGCGATTGATCTGTCCGGGGTCTTTCAGCGGGAGCGAGATCCAGCGCCGGAGCATCCGCGCGCCCATCGGCGATCCGGTCCGGTCCAGCACGTCGAACAGCGAGCAGCCTTCCTGCCCGCCGTTGGCCGTGAAAAGCTCCAGATTGCGGATCGAGAACTTGTCGATCCACACGTACCGGTCTTCGTCGATGCGCGAGATGGACGAGATATGGCCCGTCTGACGATGCTCGGTGAACTCGAGGTAATAGAGGATCGCTCCGGCCGCCGTGATCGCCGCCGGCATCTGCTCGATGCCGAATCCTTTGAGCGACGTAGTGCCGAACTGGGCGAGCAGCTTGTCGCGGGCCGAATTCTCGGCGAACATCCACGGGTCGAGCCGATAGGTATAGTGCTTCGTTCCGAAAGCCTCGGAAAACTCGCTCTCGTATCCTTTCTGATAGATCACTTCCTTAGGGGACAGGTTGGCCAGCAGCTTGTCGACGTAGGGGCTGTCGCCCTCGGCCGCGAAAAACTCGCCGGTCGACAGGTCGAGGAATGCGACGCCGGTGCGCTTGTCCGCGAAGTGCACGGCGGCGAGGAAAGTGTTTTCCTTGCACGACAGGATGTTGTCGCTCAGCGAAATGCCCGGCGTGACGAGTTCGATGACGCCCCGCTTGACGATTTTCTTCGTCGTTTTGGGGTCCTCGAGCTGTTCGCAGATTGCCACGCGCTCCCCGGCGCGGACCAGTTTCGGAAGATAGGTGTCGACGGCATGGTACGGGAAGCCGGCCAGTTCGACGTACGAGGCCGCGCCGTTGGCCCGGCGCGTCAGCGTGATGCCGAGTATCTTGCTGGCCTTGATCGCGTCCTCGCCGAACGTCTCGTAGAAGTCGCCCACGCGGAACAGCAGGATCGCGTCGCCGTGCACCGCCTTGATGCCGTAGTATTGCTTCATCAGCGGCGTCTCGACGTATTTGGTTTCTTTTGCCAAGTTTTTAAAATAATCGGTTCAGAGCGTAAAAATAGTCATTTATCTTCGAAAAAGCGTTCGTCGAAGTTGATAAAATACAACTTTTCGGTCGCCCGGGTGAGAGCCGTATAGAGCCATCGCAGCAGGTCCCGGCTGATCGTCTCCTCGCCGAAAAGCATCCGGTCGACGAACACGCAGCGCCATTGTCCGCCTTGCGCCTTGTGGCAGGTGACGGCATAGGCGAACTTGACCTGCATCGCGTTGAAGTAGGGATTTTCGCGCACCTCTTTATAGCGTTTCGCCTTGGAGGGAATGTCGGCGTAGTCCTCCGCGACGGCGAAGAACAGCCGGCTGCTCTGCTCGCGCGTCAGTGCGGGCGACTCGCTCGAGAGCGTGTCGAGGAGCACTTGGCACTCGAGCTCCATGTCGTCGTAGTCGGGAAATACGAGGCTCGCCTGCGCGAAGCGGAATCCGTAGAAATCCTCGAACCGGCGTATGCGGCGCAGGCGGGCCGTGTCGCCGTTGGCGATGAAGTCCGTGCCGCCGGGCTGCTGCTCCGGATTTTCCTGTCGGTCTTGCTGTTGCTGCTTGCCCGTGTAATGGTAGTTGTTCTTGACGATCATCAGCAGGTCGCCCGAGCCGATCTCCTCCTCGGCGAACAGCACGTGGCGCCGTACGGCCTCGTTGAAGCGGTTGGCCCGCTTGTTCGAGCGCGTGATGATGATCGTCTCGTCCATACCGTACCGGTCGTAAGCGCTTTGGATCGCTTCGAGTATCTCGCCTCCTTCGAGCGCTTCCACGTCGTCGAACGAGGTGTCGAACATCGGAATGTCGATGATGTCGGCCTCCAGCATGCAGCGCACGAGCGTCGCGTTGAACAGTATGCCCGACTGGCTGTCCTGCCGTACCACGTCGTCGAGCAGCACGGCCTCGGCTTCGCCGTACCCCTGCATATGCTGCACGTCGAGCGCCGGGCTGTGCTCCAGCCCCACGGGCGGAAGCTGGGCCGTATCGCCGACCAGAATCAGTCGGCAGCCCGCGCCCCGGCGGACATAGGTGACCAGATCGTCGAGCAGCTGTCCCGACCCGAACAGCGATCCGTCGGGGGAGTAGTTCGACAGCATCGATGCCTCGTCCACGATGAACACGGCGTTTTTCTGCTTGTTATAGTCGAGCGAAAAGTGCGACTCGGCCGAGGCCAGCGTCTTCTGCCGGTAGATCTTTTTATGGATCGTATAGGCTTTGCGGCCGGCGTAGCGGCTCATTACTTTGGCGGCCCGTCCGGTCGGTGCCAGCAGCACGGTCGGCACGCCCATCTCTTCGAGCGTCCGTACCAGAGCGGCGACAAGCGTCGTTTTGCCCGTTCCGGCATAGCCGTTCAGGATGAAAGTGCGGTCCGTCGGCGCTTCGGCGATGAACCGCGACAGCCGCTCGACGACCGTTTTTTGTCCCGGAGTTGGGTCGAATCCGAAATTCTTGTAAATTTGGGAGGCGATATGCGACGATAGCATGGTCGGAAAATGTTCGTTGTTGTCGGTGAGGGACGGATGTCCGCCCGAGGCAAAATTAGTTCAAAAACGGGGGATCGGAAAGGCCGTGGCCGGAAAAGACGCTCGTTTTTCACCGAGCGCGCGCATCGCCCGAAACGAGAAACGATGACTGATAGCAAACCGAAATATCGCGCGGGCCGGCTGCTCGCGCTGCAACTCTCCCGCCGGGGAATGACCGGTTGCCTGCTATGCGACGGAGCAGTCGAGCGATTGCTTTCCGTCCGGTTCGCTGCCGGAAAGGGTCTTGCGGAGGCCCTGAGGGAAGCCTCCGACATGGGCCGGCTACCCGAGCCCGTGGGCGACCGGACGGAAATATCGCTCGATACCGACCGGGTCTGTCTGGTTCCCGCCGAGCTTTTCGATCCGAGCGATGCCGGAAGCTATCTGGACGTTCACGGCGTGTCGTTCGACGATGCGGATGAGGTCCTGGTTTCGTCGGAAGTCGCCGGCGCGATCGCTCTGATGGCCTGCGAGGGCGAAGTATGCGCCTTTTTGCGCCGGCGCTACGGCGAGGTGGGGTTCACGCATCCGCTGCTCGACGTGCTTCGCGTCGGGCCCGGCGACGAGGTGATCGAGGCCGTCCTTTCGCGCGATACGGTTCATTTGGCGGCCTATGCGTCGGGATTGCTCTATGCCGCGACGCTGCCGTGCCGGACCGAAGCCGATCTGCTTTATCTGCTGGAGAGCGTCCGACGGATGTTTCCCGACCGGATGTTCCGCGTAGCGCTGTCGGGCGAGCTGCCCGACGGACTGGTCCGCTCCCTCGGGCGGCGTTTCCGCCGCGTCGGGGCCGTCAGGCCCACGCTTCCCGGCTCGGTCGGACATAAGGAAGATTCGTACCGGTATGCGTCCGTAATCCGAATGTGTTATGAGAATCGTTAGCGGCATCCTTCGCGGCCGGATCATACAGCCGCCGAAAAATTTGCGGGCCCGTCCTACGACCGACTTCGCCAAGGAAAATCTGTTCAATGTGATCGAGAGCCATCGCGACGTCGAGGGTGCTGACGTGCTCGACCTGTTTGCCGGGACCGGCTCGATCAGCTACGAGTTTGCCTCGCGGGGGGCCGCTTCGGTCGTTTCGGTCGAAATCAATGCGGTGCATTACGACTTCATCCGGCGTACTGCCCGGAATTTCGGTCTCGACCGGATTCACCCTGTCAAGGCCAATGCCTTTCTCTATCTGAAAAGCTGTTCCAAGCAGTTCGACCTGATCTTTGCCGACCCTCCTTATGATATCGCGGGCAGCGACACGATTCCCTGGACCGTTTTCGGCCGCCGGCTTCTGAGGCCCGGCGGATGGCTGATTCTGGAGCATTCGAAGAACCTCGACGTGAGCGGGTTCGAACATTTCGTCGAGCGGCGGAGCTACGGCAGCGTCCAGTTCTCGATATTCGTACAACCGTAGAAGCGGGAAATTTTTTCAACGAAACGCTCCGAAATTTTGGAGATTCGAAAAATAGCCTTATCTTTGCACTGCAATTGAGAAAAAACGGTTGCGGTGTACTTAAACGGTGTGGTAGTTCAGCTGGTTAGAATGCCTGCCTGTCACGCAGGAGGTCGCGAGTTCGAGTCTCGTCCATACCGCCAAAGTCATCCGGAGGAAGCCTGAAAGGCTTCCTCTTTTTATTTCCGATACGTGTTTCGCTTGTCCGTGCAGGTTTTCTGTTCGTGCGGGAGCTGTCCGTTTTCGCCGCAGTTGCCTGTGTCCGGCTTCATTTGCTGCCGCATGAGACTTTACTCTGATGCTACATATGCCGATCCTACGATGCAGGACGGCATTCCGCTTCCCCGGCGGTACGGGGCCATTGCTGCCATTGCGCTGGGCGTATCGTTGTCGGTGCTGGACGGAACGATCGCCAATGTCGCGTTGCCTACGATCGCGGGCGACTTGCGGATTTCACCGGCTTCTTCGATTTGGGTCGTCAATGCCTACCAGCTGGCGATCGTCGTCTCTTTGCTGGCGCTTTCGTCTTTGGGCGATTTGATCGGTTATCGGAAGATTTATCTCGGCGGCCTGATCGTTTTCACGCTTGCCTCGCTGGGATGCGTGCTGTCGCGGTCGCTCGCGGAGCTTACGGTGGCGCGCACGGTGCAGGGATTCGGCGCTGCGGCCGTGTCGAGCGTCAATACGGCGCTGATCCGGGTCATTTATCCCCGTCGTTACCTCGGCCGGGGCATGGGTATCAACGCGCTGGTCGTCGCCGTTTCGGCGGCTGCCGGGCCCACCGTGGCCGCCGGCGTGCTGTCGGTCGCTCCGTGGCCATGGCTTTTCGCCGTCAATCTGCCGCTCGGCCTGCTGGCCATCTTGCTGGGCCGGCGCTTTCTTCCGCGCAATCCGGTAGAGGCGCGCGGACGTAAGTTCGACTGGACGAGCGCCGTGATGAACGCATGGACGTTCGGATTGCTGATCGCCTCGATCGAAGGATATGCGCACGGGCTGGATGCGAGGCATATCGTGCCCGGAGCCGTTGCGGCGCTCGTTCTCGGATACTTTTTCGTTCGTCGCCAACTGCATCGGCCCTATCCGCTTCTTCCGGTCGATTTGTTTCGGATTCCCATATTCTCCATGTCGATCGCCACGTCGGTCTGCTCGTTCACCGCACAGATGCTGGCTATGGTGTCTTTGCCTTTTTTCCTGCAGTCGGTTTGCGGGCGCAGCGAGGTCGATACCGGTTTGCTGCTCACGGCATGGCCGGTGGCGATCATCTTCGTCGCTCCGCTGGCCGGTCTGCTGGTCGAGCGCGTGCATGCCGGCGTGCTGGGCGGCATCGGCCTGTTCGTCTTTTCGGTCGGGTTGTTTTCGCTCGCTTTTTTGCCGGAAGAGATTTCCGACGGAGGCATCTTGTGGAGAATGGCCCTGTGCGGCGCCGGATTCGGCCTGTTTCAGTCGCCCAATAACAGCCTGATCATTTCGTCGGCCCCGCCGGGCCGGAGCGGCGGGGCGAGCGGAATGCTGGCTACGGCCAGACTGGTCGGCCAGACGACCGGGGCGGCACTCGTCGCGCTGTTGTTTCATCTGTTCGCCGATAACGGGGCTACCGTCTGCCTGACGATCGCCGGATCGGTAGCCGCTACGGGAGCCGTCGTCAGCAGCATCCGCATTTCTCAGCCGCTGCCCGAGGCGCTCTCGCGCAAAGGAAGCGGCGCATAGACCTCGTGTATGCCGGTCCGCATGCTGATCCTTGTTTCCGAACGCCCGCTCTCGGGCGTGTGTGGAGCAAAACTCTCTTTCCGTTTCACATTTCCGATCCGGTTGTTGCGGGGCGGGCAAGGTTCGCTGCGCCGGCACGGCGGGATATGCCGTGCGGACGGTCGAGGCGAATCGACTGTCTTGAGGATAAAAAATATCCCGGTCTTCGCAGGCCGGGATATTTTATTGAAAAGGTTCTTGCGCCTATTCCGAGATAACCTCTACGTCGTCTATCGTCAGCACGCTGCCGGGGGCGCCTTGATACAGGGCGCCGTACTTGCTCGATGAGAAAATCACGGCGAACTTGTACATGGCCTCCGGATTATAGGTTTTTACATATTTGAGTTTCAGCTCGAACGGCGTGAATTCGGCCACTTCCTCCCCGCTCGACAGCATGGCGCTGGCAACGACCTTATCCGACGTGTAGATATTGTCTCCATAAAGCGTTTCGGTCTCGCTCTCCACTTCGTAGAGAACGGCCGAAATCGCCATCGAATCCTTGCCGTCGGGCATCGGTTCCTTGTTGTCATAATATTCCGGCCCGGCCTTGTACTTGTAGTATCCGGTCACGCTCAGCGGTTTCTGATCGTACAGTATTCCGAATTCAGTCGTCTCCATCGGCGCGCTCATTCCCTTGCCGGCATTGAACTTGCCGAGAAATACGGTGCCCGAGGTCACTTTCGGGATCATGCTGCCTTGACCTTTCGTGTCGAGCGTCGTGATTTGAGCGGCGTATTCGCCCGAATGGCCGGCAACCGGCACGACGGGGAAGTCGCCCGAGTAGAGAGTCGGGAATAGCTGTCGGATCAGTGCGACGGCCGCGTTGCACGAAGCCCATCCATCCGGGTCCAGACGCTGGGCATTGCCTGCTCCGGTTTCAGTCCACTGCTCGAAATCGTACTTGCCCTTGCGCTGCCAGCCGACCGTATAAATGGTGTAATGGATGCCGTCTTCGGCCGTTACCGTGAACCGCACCGAGCCGTTGGAGAAGTCCACTTCCGTGTCCGACGCGGGCGAAACGGTCGCGCCCGCGGAGATGCCGATCGTCGGGACCAGCGCGGTCAGATGCTCGGCTTTCGCCGTGTCGGCCACATAGAACAGAACGTTCGTACCGTCGATTACCGGCTGGCCGACTACGATCTCGTCATCGAAGGTCATGGTCGTCATCAGGGCCTCGGTGCTCTCGTTGTCCGAGGCCATCTTGTCGCCGCTGAAAGTGACGTTCACCCGGTCTACGGCCAGCGCCTCGGATACGTTGATCGTCAGCGACAGCTTCCCTGCGACGACCGTTCCGTTGATAGCCACCTGGGCGCTCCCGATTTCGGGACTCAGCGTGACGGTTACGGTTTTGGGCTCGAGCGTGATCGTCGCGTTCTCGGCGTCGCCCGTCGCTTTCAGGTCGATATCCTCGACCACGATATCGCCGACCGGAATCTCCTCGCCCGGCAGTCCGAACGAAAAATCGCGGAGTTCCAGCTTGGCCAGATTCTCACCGGAGCTGGTCAGGTAGATTTTCTGAAGCGAAGTCCGGTCGTAGCTCAGCAACGGAACTTCGACGCGCATGTCGCCTTTGTACACCCCGACGATCTGCTGGCTCAGGTCGGTCGGGCCGCCGCCGTTCCCGCCTTCGTCCTTGCAGGACGAGAACATGCCCAGCGAGGCGACGCTTAACAGTAAACAAAGAATCTTTCTGCTCATACAATACGTTTTAATAAATAATTTCGATGATTTCGGGTCGTTCTCCGATTGTTTCGGACAACAATTACCCAGGATGCTAAGATAAAGAAAAAAGTCGGGATGCAAAAATTAGGATGTTCGGAGCGCGTAATTCGTCCGTTTTCAACCAAATATTCGGATAGAATGGCGACTCCGGAACCGACCGTGCTTTTCAGGCGGGAATTCTTGTCTTCAGCGGTTGTCCGGACTCGGTTCCGAATATCCTTGCATCAATGGTGCGGAGAATGGGCGCAAAAAATATTCCGTCGTTCGTCGACTGACTGTCAGCAGACAACGGAGAGCTTAGTCCCGGTAAGGCTTACGGACTATTGCGCGGGCCGTCGGAATGCGCTACTTTTACGCCGAATTACTAATACCGAACTATCGAATGAAGGCATTTTTATCGTATGTCCTGCTCGCGGCGGCCGTTTTGTCCGTAGGCAGCTGCGGGCGCGATTCGTCGAAGCGGAGCGCCGGGGCAGGGGAACCGGATACCGTGGCCTCCTACTGGACCGACTCGACGGCGCGAAAGGGACTCTACGTGTCGTCCGACAGCACGCAGACCGCGTCGATCTATCTGAACGGAGCGAAATATTATGCGACCGGTACGAACTGTTATGAACTGTTGCTTGTCTCGCTGCATAAAAAGAGGGATGCTCAGGGCCGGATCGATTTGAGCGATTCGTTCGCCGCGCTGGACGTCCTTCGCCGGAACGGGGTGGGTATCGTGCGTTTCAATTGCGGCGTATATTTCGCATCCGAGCTGACGGCGTATACGCAGAACCGGGAGGAGTATCTCTCGGCTCTCGCCCGGTTGGCGGCCTATGCCGAGAAGTTGGAGATCGGCTTGATTCCGAGCTTTTTCTGGATTTATACGACCGTTCCGGATTACGTGAGGGAACCTTATCGCAGCTGGGGAATCGAGGGAAGCCGGACGACCGAGTTCCTGAAGGCGTACACGACCGATGTCGTCGAGGCCCTCAAGCCATACAAGAGCATTTTCGCATGGGAGTTCGGCAACGAGTTCAATTTGCAGGCCGACCTGCCCAACTGGCAGAAGGAGTTCGGGAAAACCGACGCCCGTTATTGGATTCAGGGCCGCGACGTGCGCTACGCCATCCGTTTGTTCGCCGAGACGGTCCGGTCGCTCGATCCCGACGGGCGGATGATCGTGTCGGGCCATTCGGCCATGCGACCCTCGCAGTATCATCTGAATACCGAGTACGCGTTTTCCGTGGACGATACGCAGCAGTATCGCGCCGCTACGGAACTGTTCACTCCCGATCCTGCGGAGGGTATGAGCGAGCATGTCTACGAGGCCGGGCGCGAGTTCGCCGACCGGGGCAAGGTGACGTTGTCCGAGCAGATTGCCGTGGCTATGGGCACGGCCCGCTCGCTGAACAAAGTGTACATCGTCGGCGAATTCGGCGGACTTCTTCCGCTCAAGCAGGCCTATCGGACCTATTACGACGCTTTTCTCGACGGCGGCGTCCAGTTGTCGCTGATATGGAACTTCTCGCCCGGCCGCAGGACCGAGTACAGTTTCTCGGCCGATGACGAGACGGGCAAGTACGTTTTCTATCTGATCCGGGAATACAACGCCATGCTGAAGGAAAGGTACGGCAGCCGGTAGCGTTTCCTGCCGGTATGAGGGTCCGATGCAACGAGGTTGTTGCATCGGTGCCCCTGGTAGCGGGAAATTCGTGCGCCGTTACGACGCCCGCACGGAACGCGTTTTTCGTTGCGTCGGGCTGCCGGTCCTTTTCGGCCGGGAGCATGCCGTCCGCCGGAGGTCTCCAGTCGCTCATCCATCCGCGAAAACGCTCGAACGACTCGTGCTGCGATTCGTCGGGAATCAATTGGCCGCTATGACTGATGACGGAAGATGACCTACGGTTCCGTTTGCAGATCGGCCTGTTCGTATACGCTAATACATGCTTCTTCTTTCTGTTTTTCCGCTTGACCGAGCAGTTTGTCCACGTCCGTTTTCATATAGCGTAAGAAGGTATTGTAATTAATTCCGAATCTCGGAAAGACGTATTTCTTCCATACTTGTTTGAAGCATTTGTCGTGTCTTCCCTTTTCGTAATAGCGCAAGGCGAATTGCTGTACTTCGCGGATTCTGATTAGATAGCTTCTTCTGATAGCCATGATGCCCTTTATTCTTGTTGCATTGATTTGGTGGGTGAACGAATGGATTCTAAAGTTCACGATGAATCCGCTTTTTAGAAAACGAAATCTTGATAAACGTGAATATTTTTGCACATTTCGTTCATATTCGTATATTAAACGGTCCGTTTCGGCGTCGGAAAAGTTGCACGGGCGGCCTGTGGCACATAAAGGAGGAGCTGCGGCGGAGAGGCCCGGTCCGCTTGTTTCGTTCGCTGGAAAGCCGTACTTTTACTCACCTTATATAATTCGTTTCTATGGATTCCGTTTTCAGGGATATTCGTCGTAAGGACCGTGTGCTGTCCTGCGATGCGGCGTGGAAATTGCTGGAGAGGGGCGAGTACGGCTTTCTGGCGATGCAGGGCATGAACGGTTACGGCTACGGCATCCCGCTCAGCTACGCGATGCGCGACCGTAGCCTCTATTTCCATTGCGCTCCGTCGGGTTTCAAGCTCGACAGCCTCGATGTCTGCGACCGGGTCTCTTTCTGCGTCGTTGGCCGGACCGAAGTGATGCCGGCTCGGTTCACCACCGCTTATGAGAGCGCGTTGGCTTTCGGAAGAATTCGTCGCTCGCTGCCCGAGGCCGAGCGGCTTGAGGCGCTCCGGCTGCTGGCGGCCAAGTACAGTCCCGACTACCGGGAGACGGCCGAGAAGTACATAGCGGGCTCGTTCGGCAGGACTGAGGTCTTGCGGTTGGACATAGAGCATGTGACGGGCAAGGGCAAGCGAATTGAAACCAAATAAGCTGAAGCATATGGAAAGGATCGATCCGGCCCGTCTGGCCGAGAATTTCATCGAGCTGATCGGAAGGGAGTGGATGCTCGTGACGGCGGGCAGCCCGGAAAAGTTCAATACGATGACCGCGTCGTGGGGCGGAGCCGGCTTTTTGTGGAACAGGCCCGTCGCGTTCGTTTTCGTGCGCCCCGAGCGTTATACCTACGAGTTTATGGAGCGGGAAACGTGCTTTACGCTCTCCTTTTTGGGACATGGCGACAGGGAGGCCTATCGTATCTGCGGCTCGAAATCGGGCCGTCGGATCGATAAGGCAGCCGAGGCGGGGCTGACTCCCCGCCCGACGGAACTGGGCAACGTGGCTTTCGAGCAGTCGCGGCTGACGCTGGAGTGCCGCAAGCTGTACGCCTCCATGATCAACGAGGGCCTGTTCGTCGATGAAAGCATATATCCGCAATGGTACGGGGAAACGCACGGCGGCGACCATAAAATGTATATCGCCGAGATACTGAATTGCTGGGTGCGCTGACCGTCCCGAGAAGCACGCGGAAAGCCGTTTCCTTTTCATGAACGAGTGTATGGCAATTCACGAAGTGGGGACCGCGTCTTGGGTTATCCGAATCGTTTCCGGTATTTGGACGGCGACATGCCCAAGGCGTTCGTGAACACCCGTATGAAATGGGGCAGGTCGTTGAACCCGACCATATAGCATATTTCCGATACCTGTTTCTGCGAGTGTTTCAGCAGTTCGCAAGCGGTGTTCAAGCGGTATTGCGTGACGAACTGCGAGAAGGTCATCCCCTTGCATCGCTTGAAATAAGTGCAGAACGCCGAGCGGCTCATGCCCGCTTCCGCAGCGATGTCGTTCAGCGAGATAGTATGGACGTAGTGCGCCATGACGTATGCCGAGATTTGCTGTATCCGCCTCACATCCCGCTCGATGCGCATCGGGTGGCCGGCGAGCGTATGATCCGACGACGTAAAAACGATAGGCAACAGGCGGAGCATTTCGCATAGGCGGCCCAATTCGTCCATGCCGTTCATTCCGGCTAATATCTTGCGAAGGACGCGGGAGCTTTCCGGCCCGAACTTCAGCGCGTCGGTCGGGAAGACGATATTTGTCAGCCGATTCCGCAATTCGGGAAACGCTTCCATGCATCGCTCCACCAACAAGTGGCTGAAAGCCACCATCAGATAGCGGACGCACCCGTCGCTGTCCGCCGAGTCCGGTGCGTACTCCCAGCGGTGAAGCATGGACGGTGGGATCAGCGCTACGTCACCTGCCGCAAAGGGCTGAAGCGTGTCGCCCGCCGTTCGATTTCCTTGTCCGTGAACCACGTAATACAGTTCCCACGCGTCGTGCCGGTGCAGCTTCGCCTCGATTCCTGTTTCGATCCGTTGGTCTATGAAGAAGAACGAGTGATTTTCCGCTTCGGGCAATTCATAAGGGATGGCGGTGTCTTCCATACATATAGAGATTCGGATTCGCTCGAATGCGAATATACGACAAATCTATGAAACGATATCGCAAATATGTGACAATAAACGGGGCTAATTTTGCGATCGGGAACAAAAAGCATAACTTAAAAATATAACGTTATGGATTTCTACGAAGTATTGGAGAAACGCCGTACATGCCGCGATTTCTCCGATCGCGAAGTAAGCGACGAAATTCTTAAAAAAGTGATCGATGCGGCGTTCAAGGCCCCGACCAACGACCATCTGCGCCAGTTGGAGTTCATCGTGGTGCGTGGCCGTGAAAGCATTACGAAAGTGATCGCTCCGCTCGCCAAGAACATGGCGGCATTCAGAAAGCTTGTATTCGAGGTGGACGAATCCGGCGACAAGGACAAGATGGCGATGTTTGCCGATGCGCTGCCCAAACAGCAAAAAATGCTGATGGAGAGCGGACTGCTGATTATTCCGTTTTTCCGTCAGAAAACACACCCCTTGCTCAGGCCGGCAGAGCAAAGCTCGCTCAACTACTTCGCTTCGGCTTGGTGTGCGCTGGAGAACATGCTGCTCGCCGCCGCCAACGAAGGTCTGGGAGCGGCGTTTCATATCCCCGTAAGCGACGAGGCGGGCAAGATAAAGGAAATCGTGAAAGCTCCCGAGGAGTATGAATTCATCTGCTTGCTCACGATAGGCTATCCTGCTGAGAACGCCCATATCTGCAAGCAGAAAGAGATTCGGACAGAGGATCGAATTCATAAGAATGTTTGGTAGCGGCTGCTGCGTATTCTCGGCAGGATGCGCAGAGGAGCCGGTCCGCACATGTCGTGCCGTTTGACGAAGGCATAGCAGGTTCCGGCTTGGCGGTCCGGTCGCCGAGTCCTTTCCTGCGCGCTCTTTCTGTCGGCGCTGTCGTTCGGACAAGTGCGGAAAAGTATCTTATCCTATCCAAAGATTCTCCGTAATTTTTTTGTTTTCGGGAAAATCGCTATCTTTGCAAGCCCGTTGAAGCGGGCATGGATCACATAAACAAACAAGTATTAATATCTTAAACCTTAAAAAAGTGGAGTCACTGAGCTACAAGACGATCTCCGCCAACGCCGCCAACGTCGACAAGCAATGGGTGCTGATCGACGCGACGGACGCGGTACTGGGCCGTCTCGCATCGCAGGTCGCGAAGATTCTGCGCGGCAAGAACAAGCCGAGTTTCACTCCTCACGTCGATTGTGGCGACAACGTCGTCATTATCAACGCCGAGAAGGTGAAGCTGACCGGCAACAAGCTTTCGGACAAGCAGTATGTCCGCCATTCGGGCTATCCCGGGGGCGTGCGGGTAACCACTCCTGCGGAGTACCTCAAGAAAAAGCCCGAATTCATCATCGAAAAAGCTGTCAAGGGCATGCTTCCCCGCACGCGTCTGGGCGCCGCTCAGCTGCGTAACCTGAAGGTGTATGCCGGGGCGGAGCATCCTCATGCCGCACAGGCCCCTAAGACCGTCAAATTAAACGAGATCAAGTAATGAGTATGGAAGTTGTAAATACCGTAGGACGCAGGAAAGCCGCTGTGGCTCGCGTTTACGTGAAACCCGGCAAGGGGAACATTACGATCAACCGGAGGCCTTTGGCCGCTTATTTTCCGTTGGAGATTTTCCAGTACGTCGTAAAGCAGCCGCTGCTGGTTACGAACACCGCTGAGAATTTCGACATCACCATCAATCTCGATGGCGGCGGAATCAAAGGTCAGGCCGAGGCTGCCCGTCTCGGAATCGCGCGCGCGCTGTGCGAAATCGACGCCGAAATGCGTCCGGTTCTGAAGAAGAGCGGCTTCATGACGCGCGACCCGCGCGAGGTGGAGCGTAAGAAACCCGGTCAGCCCGGCGCACGTCGCAAGTTCCAGTTCAGCAAACGTTAGTTTCCCGTCTTGCGTTCGCGGAAAGCACAGCGAGGGATCAAATGGCGGAGACTGCGCCCGAGGCGTGCTACTCCGGTGTTGCCCTGCTGCGGAAAATCGCGGGGATTGTCCCGTACACTACCGCCGCGATTGATGTAAAGAGAATTTTAATCAGAAGATTTAACGATCAGAAAAAATGTCAAGAACTGATTTTAATCAATTACTGGAGGCCGGCGCCCATTTCGGTCACCTGAAAAGAAAGTGGAATCCCAAGATGGCTCCCTATATCTTCATGGAGAAGAACGGAATCCACATCATCGATCTGCACAAGACCGTCGCCAAGATCGACGAAGCTGCCGCAGCCCTCAAGCAGATTGCCAAGAGCGGCCGTCGCGTACTCTTCGTAGCGACGAAGAAGCAGGCCAAGGATGTCGTGGCGGAGACGGTTGCCGCCGTGAATATGCCTTATGTGACCGAACGCTGGCCGGGCGGTATGCTTACGAACTTCCCTACCATACGCAAAGCCGTCAAGAAAATGGCTACCATCGACAAATATACGGCCGACGGTACCTACGATAACTTTTCCAAGAGAGAAAAACTCCAGATCGCCCGTCAACGCGCCAAGCTGGAGAAGAACCTCGGATCGATCGCCGATCTGACCCGTCTTCCCGCCGCCTTGTTCGTCGTCGACGTGCAGAAGGAAGCCAATGCGGTGAAAGAGGCCAAGCGCCTGAACATCCCTGTGTTTGCCATGGTTGATACTTGTTGTGATCCGACGGATATCGATTATGTGATTCCGGCAAACGACGATGCCGCCAAGTCCATCGCAGTGGTTCTCGAAGCCGTAACGGCCGCTATCGGCGAAGGTCTGGCCGAGCGCAAACTGGAGAAAGAGAAAGAGGCTGCCGAGGCTCCCAAGAAGGAGGAGAAGGAGACCAAGCCCCGCATCCGCAAGGCCGTCAAGGCCGAGTCCGCCAAGGCGGAGGCCCCTGCCGGGGAAGCCAAGGCGGAAGCTCCCGCCTCGGAGGCCAAGGCCGAGCCCGAAACCGCTGAAGCGCCTGCAGTCGAAGCCGCTGCCGAGTAATTGTTGATTGTCGATTAAAAATTCGAAGACCTATGGAAATAAAAGCTGCTGATGTGGCCAAGCTCCGCAAGATGACCGGAGCGGGCATGATGGACTGCAAGAAAGCGCTGATCGAGGCCGAGGGCGACTATGCCAAGGCTCAGGATATCATCCGCGAGAAGGGCAAGCTGGTCGCTGCCAAGCGCGCCGACCGTTCGGCTACCGAAGGGGTCGTCGTGTCGAAGATCGTCGGCGGGAAGGGTTATATGCTTTGCCTCGCCTGCGAGACCGATTTCGTTGCGAAGAATTCCGAATTCTCGGCTACGGCTAACGAGATTCTCGAAATCGCCGTCAAGGCCGATGCCGCCGATCTCGAAGCGCTGAAAGCCGTGAGCGTGGAGGCGGGCCGGACCGTGGCCGACAAGGTGACCGAGAAGTCGGGACAGACCGGCGAGAAGGTCGAACTGGTATACTATGCCAAGATCGAGGCGCCGATGTGCGTGACCTACATTCATACGAACCATAAGCTGGGCGTGCTGGTCGGCTTCAACAAGGAGATCGCCATGGAAACGGCCAAGGATGTGGCCATGCAGGCTGCCGCTATGGCTCCCATTGCGATCGACCGGGGCGACTGCGATCCGGCTGTCGTCGAAAAGGAGCGCGAAATCGGCCGCGAGCAAGCCCGTTTGGACGGTAAGCCCGAGGCCATGCTCGACAAGATTGCCGAGGGCAAGGTGAACAAGTTCCTGACCGAGAATACGCTGCTCAACCAGCCTCTCGTGAAGAACAACAAAATTTCGGTCGGCGCCTACATCAAGCAGGCCGACGCCGAAGCCACCGTGGTCGCCTACAAGCGTTTCTCGCTGAACGATTAAGGCTTGGTAGCGGAAGACCGCTTCGGAACGTAAAGGAGGACGGGACATGTTCATGTCCCGTCCTCCTTCGCTTTTCGCCTGTCTTCGTCGGGAACGCACCGTCGAATCGCCATGTCGTTGGGAGCGCGCGGGACTTCGATGGCGTACGTTCGCGGCAGATATCCTTGAGTTGAGCCGTGCAGAAATAGAAAAGCGCGGTTGACACATGGCTCAATCGCCGCAAAAGCGATTAGCCACATCCCGGTCCGAGCGCGGAGCCTCGGTATTCTCGTTTCTTTCCGCCGGTCCGGGCATGGAACCGTCTGCCGGAATTCCCGTCGGCGGGAAAACCGGTCGAGTTTCCGGAGAAGACTAAGGAACGGGCTTCTTATTTGATTCCGTAGAGTCCGATATGTCCGGAAAAAGTTTTAATTTTGAACCGAGTTCCGCGCGTCCGGTGGTTTCCGGCAAGGAACGTTGAACGAGATGAAAATGACGCTGAAACGCGCGAATTGGGCATGTTTGCTGGCATTCGTCCTGATATTCGCCGCCTGTAAGAAGGAAAAGGAGGAGGAGGTCGTACCCGAGCCGATCGTCGGCGTGACGGTCGAAAACGGCGATGCGGACGTGACGATCGACCAGCAGGAGAAAAGGATCGATGTGACGTTCTATGCCTACTGCGATCTGAGCGAGGTGCTGGTGTCTTTCGACCTGATCGAGGGAGCGCAGATGTTCATCCCTTATCTGAAAGATACCGTCTACATGGACCTGTCGAAGGAGAAAGGGGCTACCGTAGCGGCCCGTGTTGACGGGCAAACGGTCGTGTATACGATGTTCGCGACGATAGAATACGCTCTCGCGGGAGTTCAGGTCAAGGCGGGGGATGTCGACGGAGAGGTCACGCTCTATCGGGAGGATCGGGTGGTACGCGTTGTTTTTGACCGGCCCGTCGATCTGAGCCGTATCGACGTGACTTTCCTGCTCGGTGCATCCGGCACGTTGGTCGATCCGCAGTCCAATCCGGTCACGATGGACCTGACTGAGCCGGCGCGGTTCACGGTCGCTTCCGAGCGTGCCGGGGAGACCGTCTATACGATCGAGGCCGAAATCGATATGGGGTTCGTCGTTCCCGACGGGTGGACGGAGGTCAAGGATTACGAATTGCCGTATTACATGCGTCTTTATCGTGCCGACGATTTGGCGGGGGCCGAGGCTTATGCTCTGGTGGCCGATACGAATGCCGTGTTTACGGTGACCGGAGGAGGCGTCATGCAGCAGGCTACGATGCCCGAGTATTACGAGCGGAACTCTTCCTCCGTCGCTTTGATCAACGGCGGTACGGGGGACGACCTGCTGGTTGTCGACGGAATGCTCGTTCAGGGAAAAACCGACACGACGTATGCCGCGGCGGGAGCGGCGGCCGGAGATACCTGTCTGATCGGCGATGCGGAGGTTCGGGACGGGAAAGCATATATCGGCGGAAGCGAGGCTCGCTATGCCATGGCGGCCCGGAGCGTTCTGATCCGTGACGGCGTGGAGATTTCCGTCGAGACGGAGGAGGAGCTTGAGGCCCGTTCGGCGATGGGTGTGACGTCCCGGGGCGATATCGTGCTGATGATATGTTCCGCATCCGCTCTTCAGGGCGGAGTGGGAGTGGAGACCGTTCGCGACGCGATAGCCGGTTTCGATTGTACCGATGCCGTCGAGCTGGAGGGCGGAGCCGCTGCCTGCCTTTTCTTAGACGGAGAGCGGTTGCTTCCCTCGGTCGGAGAGTATGTGCCGCTCAGTTGCGTCGGCCTGCTGAGATAGCTTGCCGTCGGGGACGGGGCGGGCCCGAGTCCTTGGTATACATGCCCGGAAACTGGGCGTAAATATCGATGAGCTTCTCGTTTCGCAGCCCGACAACGGCGGGCGGGCGCTTGAGATCGCCGACCAGCTGATCCCATCGGGCGCGATCGATATCGTCGTGATCGACTTCGTGGTTATGCTGACGCCCAAGGCCGAGATGGACGAATCGAAAACGGGGCCTTCAGACCCGGCAAATGTCTTAAGCGCTGCGCAAACTGACTGCCGGTATCGGTAAAACCCGCACGATCCGCATTTTCATCGACTGACTGCCGTTAGGCCGAATATCGAGGGCGTTGCGATGGCTCGGCGACTCGTCTTGCCGTTCGATGACCGGCAGACGTTTTACCGTGCCGGCTGAGGGCGGTACGCTGTTTCCTGCGGTCCGGCAGGCTGAGAATATCCGTTTCCGGCAGTCCGGAACATGCTGTCGTCCCGAAATATTTTCAGAAAAGCGGAATGCTTCGGACGCTTTGCGTCCGGTTGGGCATTTCCGTTCGCGTTCCGGGTTGCGATCGGGTGAAACGGGGAGCCAAGCCGGCCTGCGCGGGCGTTATTCTTATCCGACGTTTTCCACCTGTTTCAGTTCGACATACCACAGATAGCCTCTGACCGTCCGGTAGCCCATTCGCCCGAGTAGCCGCATGTACTCCTCGACCTGACGGACATGCCGCTTGTGTTTCGTAAGACCGAACTTGTAGTCGATGACGACGGCTTCCGCTCCTTTGGTCAGCACGCGGTCGGGCCGGCGGGTCGATCGCTCGCCCGGGACGACGATGTCGTGTTCGTTGCGCACGACGCTCCAGCTGCCGTCGAACCACGATGCGACGATCGGATCGGAAAAAGCCTCGGACAGCAGTTCCCTGATTTTTCCCGCTTCGTTTCGCGATACGGCTCCTTCGGCCAGCATGGCTTCGAGCTGCCGGTCGATCTGCGGCTTGTCGGCCGCGTTCTCGAGCAGCTTGTGCATCAGAATGCCGTAGTTGCGCGGAGAGAGTGGCGCGGGAGCGTCTCCGTCCTCGAAATAGCGTTGCGAGTCGAGCCGGAATCTCAGCCGCGCACCGATCCGCCGGGTAGGATAGGAGGCGACGGGTTCCGGCTCCCGATGCTCCGCGTGTAGCGGCCGTTCCGGAGTTCCGAAGCGAAAGAGGCGTCCCGCATCGTCATGGACGACGCTTCCTTTCGTTTCGCCGATTGCGGCGCTTCCGTCGTCCGCGCATTGGATCGCGCTCATGACCAGGCTGCCGATCCGCTGCGTCTCTTTGCCGCCTCGGGGAATCTGGATGTGCAGTTCCTGCTCGGCCCTCGTCGCGGCCACGTAGAATAGGTTGATGTTGTCGATGTGCGAGAAGACCGTTTCGGTATAGAATTCCTCGGCGAAGGCGGACTCTCCGATCAGTTTGCTCCAGCCCAGCGGCATGTGTTTCAGCGAGTCGAACGGCTTTTCGTCGGTCCTGCCCCAGATCAGGCTGCCTGTTTTGGGTTGCAGGCTCCAGTCGCAGTCGGGGAGGACGACCGCTTTGTACTGCAATCCCTTGGCCTTGTGGATCGTGATGACCGTAATGGCGTTGCGGTTGCGGGGAAGGCTGATCGACTGGGCGGCTCCCGTCTCGTCCCACCATTTGAGGAACAGCGGCAAGTCGGCGATTTTCGACGTGCTGAAGGCGTGTACCTGCTCTTGCATGGCCTGAATGTAGGCGATGTCCCGGACTTTCTCGTTCAGACGGTAGTGCAGGACCGTTTCTTCGAATGCCTCCTCGATCGACATCAGGCCGAGCGATTCGATGAATGCCTGCTCGCTTTCGGTCAGCGGCTGCTCGACCGGATTTCCCAGGTAGAGATTGTATACGGCGCGCTTGACCGGCTCGTCGCTGCCTGCGGCGAGCCGGAATACGGAGGCGATGAATCCGGCCGTGTCGCTGTGGCCGATCTGAAGCGCTTCCTGCGTTACGACGTCATAGCAGTAGGGAGATTCCGGATGAGTCGATTTGTAGTCGAGCAGCTGTTGCGCTACGGCCGCGCCCTGCGGATTGGTCCGCACGAGTACGGCGATGTCTCCGGCTGCGAAGCCCCGGCTTTGCAAATCTTCGACCGTGCGGATCAACAGCGGCGGATCCGGCTGCTCGCCCTTCTCGTATTCTCGTACGGTCACGTATCCCGCTTCGCGCGTTTTGCTGCACCGTTGCCTTTGGTCTCGGTATGCTTCCGAGAGCATGTCGCTCAGTTCGTCGCGCCGCCCGGGCGAAAGACGACCGTTTTCGGCCGCTTCTTGTATCATCCGGTTCAGGCGGTCGTTGTCGAGCTGCACGCATGCTTCGATCAGGCTGTTGTTGAACTCGACGACCGTCTTTTCGCTTCGGTAGTTCGTGTCGAGCGACGCGGTCCGCGTGTCTTTGAACCGCGAGGCGACCTGACGGCCCAGAATCCGCCAGTCTCCGCCCCGCCAGCGGTAGATCGACTGCTTGACGTCGCCCACCAGCAGCACCGGTTCGTCCTCGGATTGCGCGACCGCGTTTTCGAGCAGCGGGACGAAATTGCTCCACTGACCCTGCGAAGTGTCCTGAAACTCGTCGATCATGAAACGGGAGAACGTATTGCCGACCTTCTCGTAGATAAACGGCGCGTCGTTGTCTCCCATCAGCTTGCCGAGGATCGCGTTGGTTTCCGAAATCGGTACCAGGTTCTGCTCCGTGCAGATTTCGGCTACTTTCTCCGACAGGTCGTCGAGCAGCGCGAAGCTGCGGTAGTTGGCCGAGAGCAGCCGGGCCGTATTCAGGAAGCGGATGTTGTCGTCGTAGATCGAGCAGAGCTTGGCCAGCAGTCGTCTGAGGGTCGGCACGACGCTCCGTGCCGCTTCTTTCCGGGAGCTTCGGGCCGTAACCCATTTTTCCTCCGATTCGAGGGCGTCGAGCACTCGCTTGCCGTAGGGGGCGATCGTTCCGTCGGCCGTCTTGACGAAATAGCCGACGCATCCGCCTCGGCCGTAGGCGAAGTCTTCGGCGGCCAGTCCGGCCGAATCGATGACGGCCAGAGCCTCGGCCGCCGTTTTTTTCATTTCGTTTTCGATCCGGCGGCTCCGGGCGACTGCCGCCGAAACGATGCGCGACAACTCTTCGCGCGATGCCTTGTCGCCGGATACCGCGCGGTATCGTTCTCCGAACAGCTCGCGGCCCAGTTGCGAAATTTCGCCGCGGATGTCCCAGCGGCCGTCCGTGTCGATCTTTTCCTCCACGAAGTGCAACACCCAGTCGCGCAGCGCGCGGTCGACGGCGATGCGGTCGATCAGCCGGTCCGTCGCGCTGTCGAGGATCGAATCCGTCTGGAGCTCCAGATTGAAGTTCAGATCGATCCCGAGTTCCTTGATGAACGAGCGGATGATCCGCTGGAAAAACTTGTCGATCGTCAGGACCGTAAAACGGCTGTAGTCGTGCAGTATCTTCGTGCGCGCGTCCGCCGCGCGCCGGCGGATCGTCTGTCCGTCGAGCCCCAGATCGCGTTCCAGATCGCCCATGTAGCCGCTCGGGCTGCCGTTGGCCAGCGCGTTGAGTTCTCCGACGATACGCTGCTTCATTTCTTCGGTGGCCTTGTTCGTAAACGTGACGGCCAAAATGTGGCGGTACAGCTGCGGCGAATCGATCACGCTGCGTATGTATTCGTAAGCCAGCCGGTAGGTTTTTCCCGATCCGGCCGAGGCTTTCAGTATTTTTACTTTTCCCATGTAACAAAAGGAAACTAATCGACGTTAAAGATAAAGAAAAGATTGCCAAGCCCGCATAAAATAGTATATTTGTCATCAGGAATGCGGCCGGTTATCCGGGCCCGTTTCCGGCCGGGGGGCGGCGCGGAGCGGGCATAAACGGTTGACATGCCGCTTTTCGCTCAAAACGGAAAAATCGACAGCCATGAAAAAGATGTTCGTAACGGTCGCCTGCGCCTTGCTGTCGCTCGCGGCTTTCGCTCAGCAAAGCGTCAAAAGCGACGAGGGCAAGCCTCTGGTATTCAGCAAGGCCGAGTTTGTCGGCAATCTGACCGTGCGGATGATTCGTTCCGATACGGCGCGGATCGAGATCAAGCAGAGCCAGTCCGAGAGCAACCGGCTGGACTGGGGGGTCAAGGACGGTAATCTGTTCGTCAAACTGAAGCCCGGCATGAACGGTAAGGCCAGCAGTGCCGAGGTCGTGCTTTATTACGACAGCCTGCAGGCGTTGAAAGCGTCCGCCGCGAACGTAGCCGTCGAAGGTCCGGTCTGCTGCGAAGTGCTGAGCGTCGATCTGGCGGCAGGCGCCACGCTCGGCATGGATGTGGCTACGACCGACCTGTACATGAAGGTGGCCGGGAATTCGGCCGCCAACATAACCGGCACGACGAAGTACTATACGCTTTTCGCGACGAGTAAGGCCAAGGTCGACAGCCGGACGCTCGAGGCGATGGACGTCCGCGTCGAGGCGGCTTCGGGGGCCGAAGCTTACGTCTGCGCAACCGAGCGCCTGCAAATGACCAGCGACACGGGAGCCGCGATTTTCTACCGGGGGGAGCCTTCGATTGTCCGTTCCTCCGCGAAAATGATGGGCACGATCAACAGCATCGGCCAATAGGCTTTCTGCGCTTGATTTGTTTCACCGTATCCGCGTGTGCCGTTTCCTGAACCGAAACGGCACATTCGGTTTATGCGACCGCATTCGATGAAAGGCTTTATATCCGAATTGGCCGAAAGGCTGTACGACCGCTACGGCGACGAGGTTTCGTCGCTGCGCATGGTGTTTTCGAGCCGCCGGGCCCGGCTCTTTTTCAGCGATGCGCTCGCCTCGGTGGCTCGGCGTCCGTTGTGGCAGCCCCGTTTCGAGAGTTTGGGGGAAATCATGGAGCGGGTGGCTGGGATGCGCTTGAGCGATGAGATCAAGCTCGTTACCGAGCTTTACAAAGTCTACTCCCGCTATCACGACGAAAGTTTCGACGCGTTTTATTTCTGGGGCGGCATGCTGCTGGCCGATTTCGATCAGATCGACAAGTACCTGATCGATGCCGACATGCTTTTCTCCAATATGGGCGACCTGAAAGCGCTCGAGAGCGACCGCTCCTATCTGACTGCCGAACAGATCGAGGTGATCGCCCGTTTCTGGCGAAGCTTCGGGCTCGAAAGCGAGTTTTCCGAGGAAAAAGAGCGTTTTATGACGATTTGGAGAAGCATGGCCGACGTCTATCACGGTTTCCGCGATCGTCTGCGCGAGCAGGGGCTCGCTTACGAGGGCATGATTCACCGCGAGGCCGCCGAGCGCCTTTCGGGAGAGGAGGCCGTCGAATGGTCCGACGATCCGCAGGCGCGCTATGTCGTGGCGGGATTCAACGCGCTGTCGGAGTGCGAGAAACGGCTTTTCCGCCGGATGTACGGCAGCGGCAGGGTCGAGTTCTACTGGGACTACGACGATTATTACGTCGGTAATCCCGATTACGAGGCGGGCCTGTTTCTGCGCGAGAATATCCGGAATTTCCCTTCTCCTTCCGGCGAGCGTTTCTCCTGCGACCGCTTCCGCCGGCCGAAGCGGATCGAAATCGTGTCGGCCCCGTCCGACAGCATGCAGTGCAAGTACGTGCACGAATTTCTGAGCGGACTGATTGAGCGCGGCATACGGCCCGGCAAGCAGACCGCCATTGTGCTGACCGACGAGTCGCTGTTGCTGCCCGTACTCTATTCGATTCCCGAGCAGATCGAACAGGTCAATGTGACGATGGGCTATCCGTTGCGCCAGACGATGGCCTATTCGTTCGTCGAGCGACTCGTCGAGCTTCAGAGTCGCAGAAAGCCGGGCCGCGACGGCGAGCCGATGTACTATCACAGCGATGTGACCGGATTGCTTTTGCACCCCTATGTCCGAGCCTGCGATCCGGCGGCGGCCGGGCTTGCGGCCGAGATCCTGCGCCGGCAGTCGATCTACGTGCGCCGGAGCACGCTCGCCCCGGGCTCGGTGATCGATCCGCTGTTCGCGCCGGCAGGCTCGTGGCAGGAGCTTTCCGCATATGTCCGCGACTCGTTGTCGCTGGTGATCCTGCATGCCGCGTCGGCAGACGATGTCCGGCAGCGGAGGGAGTTTTTCTCGGTGATCGTCGACCGGATCTGCCGGCTCGAGAACTCGCTCGCCGGGAGCGGTCTGGAGGTCACGACGCCTGTCTTCGCCTCGCTGCTGCGCAAAATGCTGCAGGATGTGCGCATCCCTTACGAGGGCGAGCCGCTTTCCGGCGTGCAGATCATGGGGATACTCGAGACGCGCAACCTCGATTTCGAGCATGTGCTCGTGCTGTCGGTCAACGACGATACCTTTCCCGGCAACCGGGCGGTTTCGTCTTCGTTCATTCCCTACAATCTGCGGTATGCCTACGGCTTGCCGACTCCGCAGCACCACGAGGGCGTCTATGCCTACTATTTCTACCGGTTGCTACAACGGGCGGAGACCGTCCACCTGGCCTACTGCTCGCGCAGCGACGACAAGCGTACGGGCGAGCCCAGCCGCTATGTCTATCAGTTGGAGTACGAGTCGCCGCACCGGCCGCTGAGGCGCGCGATCCGGCTCGGCGTGAATTTGACGAAGACGGAACCCGTCTCGGCCTCGAAAACCGGACGTACCGCGCGTATTCTGGAGGAGTATCTCGACGGGGGAGGGCGCTCCCTGTCGCCGACGGCCTTTTATCAGTATGTCGAATGTCCTTTGAGATTCTATTTCCGTCATGTGGCGGGATTGAAGCCGGTCGAGGAGATCGCTGAGGAGATCGACCTGCCGATGTTCGGCACGATACTGCATCGGGCCATGGAGTTGCTCTACATGCCGTTGCTCGGCGATCCGAGCCCGCAGCGGACCATCGCTTCCCTGCCGGGTACGCCGGCCGTAAAGGAGGCGGTCGTGCGGGCCGTGAACGAGGAGTACTTGCAGGACCCGAAAGCTACCGAGGAGGAGTACGGCGGGAGCGTGCTGCTGGTGCGAGACGTCGTCCGCAAGTATATCGATTCCTGCATATTGCCTTACGACGCTTCGCAACGGGGGTATGCCGTCGAGCGTCTCGAGGCGCCGGTCGAGTATCGCGTCCCGCTCGAGCGGGACGGCCGTGTCCGGTCGGTGGGTTTCGCCGGCAAGGCCGACCGGATCGACCGGCTTTCGGACGGAGCGCTGCGCGTGGTGGACTACAAGACGGGTAAGCCTCACAACTGTTTCCGCGACGTCGCCGCGCTGTTTTCTTCTGTTGCTGCCGAGCGGAGCCCGGCTGTTTTGCAGACTTTGCTTTATGCGATGATGCTGTCGCAGTCCGAAAACTGCGACGTGCAGCCGGCGCTTTATTACGTCCGCTCGATGCAGGACGAGCGCTTTTCGCCTCTGCTCGTCGAGGGCGACCGTCCGGTACTTCGTTTCTCGGACTATCGTGAGTCGTTGAACGGGCATCTGCAGAAAACGCTCTCGGAACTGTTCGACTTTTCCAAGCCGTTCGAGCAGTGCGAGGACCGTTCGGTATGCGCCTACTGCGATTTCCGCGAGATATGCCGCAGATGAGTAAAAGAGCGGTTATTATGGTATTTGAATGATGGAAAATATCGTTTTCAAACCGAAAAAGCCCTGTACAAAGACTATCGTAACGGCGGTGATCGCGTTGCCGGCTTTCGTCGCGGCGATTTGGATCGCGACGCGTTGAACGGAAGGCGGTAGAGGTTTTACCCGTTGGTACGGAAATCCGAGTGATCGCATAACAAGCACCCGGACCCTCTGAGGCCCGGGCGCTTCCTAATTATTTACGCAGCGCAGGTATCGGCCCGGCTTCGTTCAACGGGCGGATATCTGGCCGTGCGGACCGAATTTGTCCGTCAGGAAATCGACCGCCGGTTCGGATTCCGTACGTTGAGCATGGCCGCTGCCGCGTTGACGGCCTGTCATTTCGGACAGGTTGCGATCCCCGTTCCCGTCGATCGCCCGCTCGGTCTTCTCGCTATCCGATCGTGCGTAGCCAAACGAAATTCGTCACGCGCTGAAAGAGCCGGAAAGCCGACGTGGACCTCTCAAATGACCGTTTCATTAGCGGAAGCATTCCGGTGCAAGCGCCGACTCGTATCGATCGGCGTCGGGCACGGCGTGTCCGCGTCACGACCTCGGGCTACAGCACTCCCTCCGATCGTGTCGGCAGCCGGTTTCGTTCCCGAACCGGCTGCCGTCTGCTGCATAGCGTTTTCCCGTTCTTGTCCGGACTCCGGATTCCGGATTCCTGATTCAGTTGATGCTCATCATCTCCCGGTACTTGGGCAGAGGCCACAGCTCGTCGTCGACGATCAGTTCCAACTTGTCGATATCGTGGCGTATCTTGTCCAGATAGGGCTGCACCTCCTCGGAGTAACCGGTGGCCCGGGCGACGATGTCGTCCATGGCATTGTACTTCTTGCGGGCATCGACCATATGGTAGGTGTTCTCGCGGATCGCCTTGACGTACCGGGCGATTTTGCGGATCGTCCGGATTTCCTCGGCGGCCATGTCGGCATACTCGTCGGGAAGAATGTCCTTAAGTCCCTTGACGTTCTGGATCAATATGTTTTGGTAGCGGATCGCCGTCGGAACGATATGGTTCGCCGCCAGGTCGGCCAGTACGCGCGATTCGATCTGGATTTTCTTGACCAGATTTTCCATGTTGATCTCGTAACGGGCGTGCAGTTCGGCCTCGTTGAAGATACCGTGCTTCTCGAACAGCGCGATCGCATCCTTGCGGACCGAGACCTTGAACGCGTCGGGCACGCTGCCGATGCTCTCGATCCCGCGCTCGGCCGCCTCGCGCAGCCATTCGGCGCTGTATCCGTTTCCCTCGAAACGGATGTTTTTCGATTCGATGATGTATTTGCGGATGATTTGCAGAATAGCCTCGTCCTTTTTGATACCCTTGGCGATCAGCTTGTCGACCTCTTCCTTGAATTGCGTCAGCTGCTCGGCGATCGCGGTGTTGATGACGATCAGCGGGGCGGCGCAGTTGTTCGACGAGCCTGTCGCGCGGAACTCGAACCGGTTACCCGTGAACGCGAAAGGCGAGGTGCGGTTGCGGTCCGTGTTATCGAGCAGGATATTGGGTATCTTGCCGATGTCGAGTTTGATCTCGGTTTTTTCGTCGGGCGTCATCTTCTTCTCGCTTACGCGCTGTTCGAGCGAGTCGAGCACGGCCGACAGCGTCGAGCCCGTGAAAACCGACATCACGGCCGGAGGGGCCTCGTGGGCTCCCAGCCGGTGCGAATTCGACTGCGTGGCGATCGAGGCCATGAACAGGACGCCGAACTTGTGCGCGGCCATGATCGTATTGACGAAGAAGGCCAGAAACTGAATGTTATTCTTCGGAGTCTTGCCCGGGGCCAGCAGATTGACGCCCGTATTCGTGCACAGCGACCAGTTGCAGTGCTTGCCCGATCCGTTGACGCCCAGAAACGGCTTTTCGTGGAACAGCACTCTCAGTTTGTGCCTGAGTGCGACGCGTCGCATGATGGTCATCAGCAGCGTGTTGTGGTCGACGGCGATGTTCGCTTCCTCGAACATCGGAGCGCACTCGAACTGATTGGGCGCCACTTCGTTGTGCCGGGTCTTGAGCGGAATGCCGAGCCGGTAGGCTTGCTGCTCGAAGTCCTTCATGAATTCGAGTACCCGGTCGGGGATCGCTCCGAAGTAGTGGTCGTCGAGCTGCTGGTCCTTGGCCGCGATATGGCCCATCAGCGTCCGTCCGGTCTGCATCAGGTCGGGACGGGCCAGAAACAGCGCCTCGTCCACCAGAAAATACTCCTGTTCCCAGCCCAGCGTCACGTTCACCTTGTCGACGTCCTTGTCGAAATACTGGCATACCTCGACGGCAGCCTTGTCGACCGCCGTCAGCGATTTCAGCAGCGGGGTTTTGAAGTCGAGCGCTTCGCCCGTATAGGCGATGAATATGCTGGGAATACAGAGCGTCTTGTCGAGTATGAATGCCGGCGAGGAGGGGTCCCATGCCGAGTAGCCCCGGGCCTCGAACGTATTGCGCAGCCCTCCGTTCGGGAAGCTCGATGCGTCGGGCTCCTGCTGTACGAGCAGCTCGCCCTTGAACGTTTCGAACGAGCCTCCGCCCCACATGGGCTCGAAAAAGGCGTCGTGCTTTTCGGCCGTCGAGTCGTTCAGCGGCTGGAACCAGTGCGAGTAGTGGGTCGCGCCTTTCTCCATGGCCCACGTCTTCATGCCTTGCGCGACTTGGTTGGCGATCTTGCGGTCGATCCGACGTCCTTCGTCGATCGCGTCGCATAGGCTTTCGTAAGCCTCCTTGGAAATATACTGCCGCATTTTCTCGCGGTCGAAGACGTCGGCTCCGAAATAGTCGGAGATTTTCTTGTCCGAAAGCTCGGGCTCGATCGGTTCCCTGCGCGATATTTCGCCGAGGGCTTTGAAACGTAGTGTGGCCATGTGAGTCGTTTGGTTAGAAAATGAACTACTGACGGCAAAATTAGTAAATATTTCGATTGTGCCCTACGGAAATACGGGGCGTGAGAGAAAAGTTCCTGTTTTTGTGCGAAGACCCCCTGTCAATCGAATGACTGCATGCCCGTTTGGGCTATTTTGACGATTTTCTGATACTCCTCGTAGTCGAGCTCCATGAAGAAATAGTGGATCGGGTCGACTCGCATGCCGTTGTGCCGGATTTCATAGTGCAGGTGCGGAGCGAGCGACAGGCCCGTGTTGCCCGACTGGGCGATGATGTCGCCCCGACGGACGCGGTCGCCCCGGCGCGCGTAGATTTTGCCTAAGTGGCTGTATACGGTTTCGTATCCGTTTCCGTGGTCTATGACCACCGTGTTGCCCGAAGAGGTGCGCTTGGTGATAATCTCCTTGATGCGTCCGTCGGCGGTGGCGAATACGCGCGAACCTTCGCTGACCGTGTAGTCGACTCCCTGATGGGCCGCGAGACTTTTGTAAAACGGGTGGATGCGCATGCCGTAGGAGGCGGTGAGCAGCGTGAGCTCCTTGTTGATGACGGGCTGTATGGCCGGGATGTTGTCGAACCGGTCCTTGAGCGAGTCGGCGGCCTGTTCGAGCGTTGCGAGGGTGAAAAGCTGCTCGCTGCCGCGTTTCTCGAACGAGCGGAGTTTTTCGAGGAAAAGCTTGCCGAGCTCCTTGTTCGACTTGGTCAGCAGCTTTTCCTGAGCCTCCCACTTCTTTTTCTCGAAATCGGTATCGAAATTATAGGGGTCCGACTCGAACAGGGTTCGGAACACGCTCCGGTCCCGGTCGATGACGTTCATCAGCACTTTCTCTACCGTGTCGTAGCGTCGGCTGAGCGAGTCGTACTGTTGCCTGAGCATTCGGGTCGAATGCTTCATTTCGTATTCCAGCGGCGTGTCGAAAAAGATCGAGAACGCAAGGTAGTAGAGTACGGCCATTCCGGTCCACGCGAATGCGTGAACCACACCGCGCAGAAATTTTTTCTTGAAATTCTCGCGTTGCTCCTGCCAGCGGGGCACGAGGTCCTTGAAGCGGGTCGGTCGGCTATTCTCGCTCATGGTCTTATTCCGTTTCATAGGTGGTCGCCCGTGCCGACTCGATGATCTTTTCGAATTCGGCCTCGGTCATATCGCGGCTGAAGTAGTTGATCGGGTCGACGTGCTGGCCCCGGTAGATTACCTCGTAGTGCAGGTGCGGTCCGGTCGAGCGTCCGGTGCTGCCGACCTCTCCGATCAGCTCGCCGCGCTTGACTTTCTGTCCCGGAGAGACGAGTATCTTGCTCAGGTGCGCGTAACGGGTCTTATAACCGAAGCCGTGGTCGATCAGCACCTGCAGTCCGTATCCGCGCACGCCCTCGTTATTGAATGCGACCGTGCCGTCTCCGGTCGCGTAGACCGGATTGCCTGTCCGTCCGCCCAGATCGATGCCCTGATGTCCCGAGATGCGTCCCGATATCGGATGCACGCGCGAGCCGAACGCGCCGATGTGTCCGCGCAGGTTCCTCCGGTCGATCGGCCAGATCGCGGGGATCGCGTCGGCCATCAGCTCCTTGCTTTTGGCCATGACCTCGAGCTGGTCGAGCGATTTCGACTCCTGATACAGCAGCCTCGTCATCCGGTCCAGCTCGAGCCACGTACCGATCATCTGCGGGGCGTACGGATCGTCCTTCATGCTGCCGTATTTCGCGGCGGGGTAGGGCGTGTAGACGCCGTGCGCGCTCAGCGAGTCGACGCCGAACAGCGAGCGGTAGACCCGGTTGTCCCGGTGGCGCAGCTCGTCGAGTTTGGCGGTCGCCGCTCGGATTTTGTCGCCGAGCATTTCGTACTGGAGCATCAGTTCGTTGTTTCGCTCGCTGATACGATACATTTTCGGAGTATAGAAAAAGAACGAGAACAGCAGGTTGGCGATCGAGGCCAGAATGAATCCGACCAGTATTTTCCTCAGGATGCGGTAGAACCGGATGCGCAACGGGATGGCGATCACCTCGTAGGTCAGCGTCTGCGGATTGAATTTGTATCGTTTTTTCGCCATTTCGTTAATTCTGCCCCCGGAAGTACGCAAAATTAGACCAAATTGCTTAATTTTGCAACCTCTATGGATTAACGAACAAGGGTATTCAGTTAGTATAACTCGATTATGGATTCCAATCAGATTCGGGAGACGTTTCTCGATTTTTTCCGCAGCAAGGGCCATCGGATCGTTCCCTCGGCACCGATGGTCGTCAAGAACGACCCTACGCTGATGTTCACCAATGCCGGCATGAACCAGTTCAAGGATCTGTTTCTGGGCAACAGCCCGATCCGGGACCGCCGGGTGGCCGATTCTCAGAAATGCCTGCGCGTTTCGGGCAAGCATAACGATTTGGAGGAGGTCGGCCTCGACACCTATCACCATACGATGTTCGAGATGCTCGGCAACTGGTCGTTCGGCGACTATTTCAAAAAGGAAGCGATCTCTTGGGCATGGGAACTGCTCGTTGACGTGTACGGACTGCCCAAGGAGCGGCTGTACGCGACGATTTTCGAAGGCAGTCCCGAGGAGGGTATCGAGCGGGACGACGAGGCTTACGGATATTGGAAACGGTTCTTGCCCGAAGATCACATCATTCTGGGCAATAAGCACGACAATTTCTGGGAGATGGGCGATACCGGTCCCTGCGGCCCTTGCAGCGAGATACACTACGACCTGCGGAGCGACGAGGAGCGTCGCGGGCTGGACGGGCGCGAGCTGGTCAATAAGGGACACCATCTGGTTATCGAGATATGGAATCTGGTGTTCATGCAGTTCAACCGCAAGGCCGACGGACGGCTCGAACCGCTGCCGGCCCGCCATGTCGATACGGGCATGGGCTTCGAGCGGCTGTGCATGGTATTGCAAGGCAAACAGAGCAACTACGACACGGATGTCTTCCAGCCGACGATCGGCCGGCTGGGCGAGATGTGCGGCCGTCGCTACGGCGACGATCCGAAGACCGATGTCGCCATGCGGGTGGTCGCCGACCATCTGCGCGCGATCGCGTTCTCGATCGCCGACGGTCAGCTTCCGTCGAATGTCAAGGCCGGGTACGTGATCCGTCGCATCTTGCGTCGCGCCGTCCGGTACGGTTATACCTACCTCGGTTTCGACGAGCCGTTTATCTGCCGGCTGGTCGACGGGCTGGTCGCTCAGATGGGCGGGCAGTTCCCCGAACTGGTCGCCCAGCGGGAACTCATCGTAAAAGTGATCGAGGAGGAGGAAAACGCGTTCCTGAGGACGCTTTCGACGGGCATCAGCCTGCTCGAGGGCGTCATGAGCAAGGCTCGCTCGGCCGGCAGCGACACGATCGGCGGCAGCGATGCGTTTCTGCTGTACGATACCTACGGTTTCCCGATCGATCTGACCGAACTGATCGCCTCGGAAGGCGGCATGAAGGTCGATACGGACGCTTTCGCCGTCGAACTGCAACGCCAGAAAGAACGCTCGCGCAATGCGGCGGCCGTCGATACGGACGATTGGGTCGAACTGCTGCCGATCGTCGAGAGCCGGTTCGTCGGCTACGATACGCTCGAAAGCGACGTGCGCATTTCGCGCTATCGCCGCGTGAAAGCCAAAAACAAGACTTATTTCCAGCTCGTTTTCGATCATACGCCTTTCTACGGCAATTCGGGAGGGCAGACCGGCGACAAGGGATATATCGAGGCCGGAGGCGAGCGTATCGCCGTGACCGATACGCTTAAGGAGAACAATCTGACGATCCATCTGGTCGACCGTCTGCCGGCGGATCTGGCCGCCGATTTCCATGCCGTCGTCGATGCCGGAGCCAGAGCGGCGACGGCCGCCAACCATACGGCCACTCACCTGTTGCACAAAGCGCTGCGCCGGGTGCTCGGCACGCATGTCGAGCAGAAAGGCTCGCTCGTGTGTCCCGATTATCTGCGTTTCGATTTCTCGCATTTCCAAAAGGTGACCGACGAGCAGGTCCGGGAGGTCGAGCGGCTCGTCAATGCCGACATCCGGAGCGATTACGCGCTGGAGGAGCGGCGGGATTGTCCGATCGACGAGGCCCGCTCGATGGGGGCGATGATGCTTTTCGGCGAGAAGTACGGCGAGCGGGTGCGCGTGATTCGGTACGGCGAATCGGTCGAGTTGTGCGGCGGAACGCATGTTGCCCGGACGGGGAACATAGGCTTCTTCAAGATTCTCTCCGAGAGCGCGACCTCGGCCGGCGTGCGCCGTATCGAGGCCGTGACGGCGCAGCGGGCGGCGGAGTTCGTCTACGGTCTGGAGGACACGCTGAGAGGCATTCAGCAATACGTGAACAATCCTTCCGTCACGCAGGCCATCAAGAAGCTCGTTGAGGAAAATGCGGAGCTGAACAAGCAGATCGAGGAGGGAAAGCGCGAGCGCATCCGTTCGATCGTCGAGTCGATCGAGCCGACTCTGACCGAAGAAGACGGCATCGTGCTGATTGCCCGACAGGCCGATTTCCTGCCCGATATCGTCAAGGGGATCGCGTTCGGACTGAAGCCGAAGTTTCCGAACCTGGTATTCGTGATCGGGTCGGCTGTCGGAGGCAAGCCCGCGTTGACGGTCATGCTCGGCGACGAGATCGTCTCCCGGGGCGTCGATGCTTCGAAGGTGGTGCGCGAGGCGGCCAAGGAGATAAGCGGCGGCGGCGGCGGACAGCCTTTCTATGCGACGGCCGGAGGCAAGGATGTCGCCGGAATCGAGAAAGCGATCTTCCGGGCGGTCGAATTGATAAAGACTCAATTGAAACGATAAAAACAACTCGAGGGGCGTGCGCTGGGCGCGTCCCGAAATTAAAACGGCAAAGGCTATGGCAAACAAAGTGTTACTGATGATTCTGGACGGCTGGGGCAAAGGCGATCACGGTCACGACGATGTCGTGTTCTCGGCTCATCCCGAGTATATCGACTCGCTGGAAGCGACGTATCCTTCCGCACAGCTGCGCACCGACGGCGAAAACGTCGGCTTGCCCGAGGGACAGATGGGCAATTCCGAAGTGGGTCACCTCAATATCGGTGCCGGGCGCGTCGTCTATCAGGACCTCGTGAAAATCAACCGCGCCTGCCGCGACGACTCGATTCTGAAGAATCCCGAAATCGTCAAGGCATTTTCTTATGCGAAAGAGAACGGCAAGCAGGTGCATTTCATGGGCCTCGTCTCGGACGGCGGGGTTCACAGTTCGCTGGACCATCTCTTTAAGCTTTGCGACATATCGAAGCATTACGGCGTGGATAAGACTTTCGTGCATTGCTTCATGGACGGACGCGATACCGATCCGCGCAGTGGTAAGGGTTTTATCGAAGCGTTGCAGAGTCATCTGAAAGGGTCGGCCGGCCGGATCGCGTCGATCGTCGGCCGCTACTATGCGATGGACCGCGACAAGCGTTGGGAGCGCGTCAAGCTGGCATACGACCTGCTCGTAAAGGGCGAGGGCGAGAAGGCGTCCGATCCGGTCGCCGCCGTGCAGAAGTCTTACGACGAGGGCGTGACCGACGAGTTCATCAAGCCGATCGTCTGCGTCGACGGCGAGGACCGTCCGCTCGGCACGATCCGCGAAGGCGACGTCGTGATCTTCTTCAATTTCCGCAATGACCGTGCGAAGGAACTGACGATCGCACTGACGCAGCAGGATATGCCCGAGTTCGGCATGAAGCGGCTGCCGCTCTATTATTGCTGCATGACGCCTTACGATGCGAAGTTCGAGGGATTGCACATCCTGTTCGACAAGGAGAACGTCGTCAATACGATCGGCGAGTATGTGTCGAAGCAGGGACTCAAGCAGTTGCGCATCGCCGAGACGGAAAAATACGCCCATGTGACGTTCTTTCTCAATGGCGGTCGCGAGGAAACTTTCGAAGGAGAGGAGCGGATTCTGGTTCCGTCTCCCAAAGTGGCCACTTACGACCTGCAGCCCGAAATGAGCGCTTACGAGGTGAAGGACAAACTGGTGGCCGAACTGAACAAGAAGAAGTTCGATTTCATCTGCCTGAACTTCGCCAACGGCGACATGGTGGGGCACACGGGAGTTTACGATGCGATTTTCAAGGCGGTTAAGGCCGTCGACGCTTGCGTGCACGACGTGGTCGAGACCGCCAAGGTCAACGGGTACGAGGTCGTGCTGATTGCCGATCACGGCAATGCCGACCATGCCGAGAACGCGGACGGAACGCCCAATACGGCCCATTCGTTGAATCCGGTTCCTATTATCGTCGTTTCGGACCGGGTCAAGAGCGTGCGTAACGGGGTACTGGCCGACGTGGCTCCGACCGTGCTGAAGCTGATGGGGCTGCCTCAGCCTGAGGAAATGACCGGGAAAGCGCTGATCGAAATGTAGACTGTTGTTTTGGAAGCCTGAAAATGTTTACGCGGGAGGCCCGAAGGGCCGGCCTCCTTTAAAAATGAGGTGAGGGTAAATGGCGTATGTCACTATGACTGCGATTTAATGCCATTTGTCAGGAGAAGGTCAAGCGTTCAAACCGCACGAAAAGGCATAATTCGGAAGGAGTTGCGTTACTAAATCGTTACCGCAATCTCTTTCCGGATTTTGCTTTTAATGTATTGATTTTCCGTTTCTTGCATCGGATTTCATAATCTCGGATAACTCTAAGTCATGTATCATTGCAAAAAGTTTTTAGAGTTACCTTAGATTTGAGTTAAAAAAGGAGATAAAGTAGAGTGATAGTTTTGCAAGAAACAGATCAGATGGAAGTAAGGGAGGCAAAGAGTGAACCTGTTAGAGTTATGAATTAATGATTCATTGCCGTTTCGGATATTCGCTATCATTAAAAGATATGAACTTTATTCACCTATTTATTTCTAAAAAAAATTATAAGAATACCTTTAAATATTCGTGTTGAGCACATTGGATTCTTAATTAACAAAGAGAGTATCCTATTAATGCTATTTCAACATCCTCCTTTATATAATAAAACCGTCTCATGACACATTGTGAGGCGGTTTTAGTTTCCTAATACACTATACAAATAGAGTCTTTATTAGAGTTTATCTGAGCATTCTGCACATTTGGTCGATGCAATGGCGTTTCTGTTCCGTGTTCGGGTGAACGTTGTAGTGCTGATATTGGAATGTCCGAGCAGTACACTTACGGTTTTGTAGTCACACTTACTTTCGATACAGCGTGTAACAAAACTATACCGCGCTGTGTGAAATTTCATGGTAGGTAACCCAAGCAATACTGTTTCTTATCTTCTATTCTCAGCGCGACGATTTCCGATAGTTTGGTTGCTGCCGGCATAGCTTAAAAGGTTTCGGACACGCCGATCCGTACCCTACCTTGCTCGCCGGATCGACGAACCTGATCTTCCGACAAACCGAGACTTCATTTATGCGTCGATCCGAAGTTTCGGAGGAATATTAAAAAATCACATCATGACAACCATCCAAGTAAAATTGCGTCATTCCGGCGTACAGGGTAAGGCAGGCACGATCTACTATCAAATCACCCATCGCCGAAAGACACGCCGGATCGCTACACACCTTCAGATCGCTCCCGAGCACTGGCTGCCGGCGGCGCAACGCATCGCCCCTGCAATCTCGCAGACCCCGGAGGGACGTCTGCTGCGGCACCGTATCGAGCACGACATCGCATCGTTACGCCGTATCGTTCGGGAATTGGACACGCAAGGGAACGGTTACGGACCGGACGACATCATCATGCGATTCCGTATCATGGAACAGCGCATAACGGTAGCCGAATCGATGCGGCGCGAGATCGACGAACTGACGAACAGCAACCGCCTCGGAACGGCCCGGAACTACCGGCGGGCGTTGAACAGTTTTATGAGTTTTCTCGGGGCAAAAGACATTCCTTTTTCGGCCGTAACCGAATCCCTGATCGACGAATACAACGGCTTTCTGATCCGGCGGGGCGTCGTGCGCAATACCGTATCGTTCTATATGCGTATTCTCAGAGCCGTTTACAACAAATCCGTCCGCAAGTACGGTATCGAGCAGACCTATCCGTTCCGGCATGTCTATACCGGAGTCGACCGTACCCGCCAGCGGGCTATCGACGAGCGTTTCATCGCCAAGCTATGGAGACTGGATCTGACCGATGCCCCCTCTCTCTCGCTGGCACGCGACCTCTTTATTTTCAGTTACTGCGCGCGCGGCATGGCTTTCGTCGACATGGCCTATCTGCAAACGAAAAATATCCGGGACAATGAAATCGTCTACACGCGTCGCAAAACCGGGCAACCGCTGCGCATCCGCATCGAACCGTGCATGCGCGAAATTATCGTCCGGCATGCGGCGGCGACTTATCCGTCTTACCTTTTCCCGATTCTGCGGACAACGAAACCTGACAAGGCCTTTTCCCAGTATCAGACGGCACTGAATCGCTACAACCAGCAATTGAAGGAGCTGGCACAACGCCTGAACCTGAAGGAGTCGCTCTCTTCCTATGTAGCCCGGCACAGCTGGGCCACGGCTGCACGAAAACACAACATCCCCCTTTCCGTTATCAGCGCGGGGATGGGGCACACTTCGGAACGAACGACCCTGATCTATCTGGCTTCACTGGAGAATTCGGCAATAGATGCTGCCAATCAGAAGATTACGGCTGCTTTGAATAAAAACGTCTCTATGCAAGAAACCACATAATGCGATTACAAACATATATAAAAAAACAACAATGGACAAGTCGTCGGATCGAAAAAATATTTATCCGTATCAGTGCAACATATTAAAAACAAAATAAATACATTCATAATGGTGCTTATCTGCCGATATCAAGCTATCGTTTTGCTATGCCGTTCGCCATCTGTGTAAAATGTTTGTGTTTACGTTGCAAATAAATGTAACAATGCGGCATTTTATACAACATGCCTATTCATTACCAACTGTTTATCTCCGCTTATGGTTTCTTGCATAGAGACCATGCGAAACGGGATCATCTCGTCGCCGCATTCGAATGCCATAATCGCAAGATGCGAACGAGGGGAAACGCATAGTGCGAAATGAAACGAAGGGCAAGTCTGAAATTTTCAGTATCCCTTTGTGTTTGATGTATAAATCTTTGATATATCGATGGTTGTGCAAACCGTTCGATATGGCGGAGGAGTGTCTGTAACTGAAAAAAGCGACTGTTTTTTGGAAGCGAATATAGATACTTTGGAAGGGGAGACCAAGGACATTCCCGAGTTGGCCGAACGCTTTGCACGCAGAAGAAACAGCCAAGCCGTAAGGTGGTACGTGCTGACGCTTCCTTCCTGTCACCGGGGACCGGCCGTCGGTCTGCAAAGGGAACTGGACCGCCGCCTCCGTTGCGGCGAGCCGGGATTCGAGTTCTTCGCTCCCTCGTACGTAGAAGTGAAGGACGAGGAGGGACATTTCGTCCGTACCCGCCGTCCGTTGCTTTACAACTATGTTTTTGTCCGCTCGTCGGAAAGCGAGATATATCGGATGAAGCAGGAATTGCCTCAATACAACTTCCTGCCGCGAGTGCGGGAAGGGCTACGCGGATACTATCCTTACCTGTCCGACGAGGCGATGCGCAACCTGCAATGGGTTGCACGCTCCTACTGCGACGAGCTACCTGTCTATATGCCCGAAACGGAGAGGCTCGCCAAAGGCGACCGCATCCGTATTATCGCGGGGAGATTCAAGGGTGCTGAGGCACGCGTAGCGATCCGACCCGGCGGAGGACGGAAAGATGTCGTCGTATGCGTAGAGAACTGGATGTGGGTTCCGCTGCTGCACGTTCGTCCGGGAGAGTACGAGATCATCGCTCTGCACGAGGGCGGAAAACACGTATATACCCGGCTGGATAACGACCGGTTGCAGGAAGGCCTGCACGAGGCTATGGGGCGCTGCTTCTCCCCGGGAGGCGCGACGGACGAAGATCGCGCCTTGGCGGCCGAAACGATCAGACAATACGGCCGACTGCAAGTAGACAGCGATGTGTTGCGCAGCAAACTCTACTCCATACTGCTTCCGGCCTACACGTTGCTCGGGGAGAGGAAAGAGCGCGAAAAGCTGATCGGGACGATCCGACACCTGCTTCCGCTCGTCCATGCAGAACAGGCTCGTGCGAATTTGCTCGTCACATTGTACGGATGCGCGGATAGCAGTCTTGATTACGAACGGGCCCACGAGATCGTCGAACGATGGAAAAGGGAAGAATCTCCCAAGAAAAGCAAGGCGCGTCTGATCCGGTGGCTGGACGATTACGACCGCTGGCTGGGCCACTGAGTGCAGCATGCTTTTACACGATTGTATATGCTTGATTTTCCGAATCCCTGCTTCAGGTATGGTTCTCGGACTCGCTTGGAAAACGAATACGGAATAAATCGGTAGCTAAACTCGATCAAAACATCACTTTAAGTCAGAGAAGTCAGTATGCGACAACCCGTGGAAAACGCAGAAATCATGGCTGGAGGACCGCTACGAAATACCGAGGCCGAACCTTCGGGAGTCCGTCTGATGGCCTTCTTGGCAGCTCACCGAACGGAAGTGCTCGCTCGGGAACAAAATAACGAGCGATTCATCCACTTGTATGGCACAGGGGGATACTGGGCGGCTTTCGAACGATCCGCCTACCAGCTATGCCGGTTGTTTCCCCGAAACGAAACCGCGGTTTTCCATTTCGCGGCTTATCCTTTTCCCGTCGTCATGGCATCTATTGCGGACGGCGAGCTGCGGGCCTACTCCCGGAGACACATACTGCGGACTGTTGATCCCGATCATAAAGTGCTGACGGTTCCGGTCCTCGCGCCCGAGGCATACAAACGATGGCGTGGCGAAAAAATAGAAGAATTCGCGTAACGAGATACTTTGCTCATTTCACGAACGGCATTGCTCGTCCATGAGATATCGCGGAGAACCGGTTGTTCGGAGAGCGAATGATTTGTATAACATGGAAACGATAATCGACCGGCCTGTATCCGAGGTCCGGCGCAGGCCGGTCGGGCACAGTAACCGTTTTTACTTAATCATCCTATGAAAGGTATCGTATTGGCCGGGGG